>Ga0209006_10006616_pt1 | contig 10477 bp, 9 predicted proteins | sample JacPin_JW_Ref_O2_FD_188567 | JGI IMG/M metagenome (GOLD analysis project Ga0209006, IMG submission 188567) | Forest soil microbial communities from Algoma, Ontario, Canada - Jack Pine, Ontario site 1_JW_Ref_O2 (SPAdes) (version 2) | ecosystem: Environmental > Terrestrial > Soil > Boreal... | reverse complement strand
TAAGTTACCATTTCATCTTGATTCTGGACCAAAAGCTTGATTCGTTCAATGGGGGCGGCGCTGGTTTTTGAAACAGCCTGAGGAATTGTTTAGAGATGGAAAACCAAAAACCGATGCTACAACGCACCGCAGAGACACCACCCATAAGAAAATCGACTGCCGATGATAGGACGGTCAGGATTGTTGGAATTGTGCATGCGAGACGACATGGACATACTAGCGAAATCTTTAGGGCTTTTGACCTTTTTAGCTTCGGCCATTTTGACGAGGAGGGATATCAACGGTGACGGGGAGATGAAAAAAAAGTTGAGGATTTCGGGCTGAGCCGGGACTTATATCTCCGACTGCACGGCATCCGACTGCACGCGTATAATTGCTACCCATTGAATTTATTGCGACATCTATGTATGTACAATATTATTTAACCCCAGTCACGTACCTGGCCACCGGGCATTGATTCGAGGGAGGAAAGTACTTCCACCAATGGGTGGTAGTGGGGTGTTACTTATAATGGAGGTCTCTGCTCGCGGAGGTAGCGGTGTGTAGTGGGAAAAAACGGTTGTGGGATAAGGGGAAATGTATTGGGCGGTCGGGGGTTCGATATGGGCAGTGTTGTGGGATACGTTCGGAAACTGAGAATATGCATTTCCGCCGAAGTCACTCGGACGACCAGCGGCTCCTACATGTGCTGGCATGACTGACGCTGGCTCGTGATCTTGACGTCCTTTCTTCCAAATCTGTTCGGTTGGGGACATCCCTGCTACAGGAGCTTTCCTCTTCTCCGCCCTCCTCGGCACAGGCGGCTCATCTTCGTCCGAATCCAGCGTCAAGTCGATCACTTGCGACTGCGATCGTGGGACCAAAGTGCTCTGATGGGCAACAACAGAGGAATCACGTCCGAACGATGGCGACAACTCTCTTTTCACTCGACCTTCGTCTTCGTCATCTGAATCCAGCACGACGATTTCCAGATCATCAGTGTTGGCGTTCACATCCTGATTACTGGTAGATCTCGACGACCCGAGAGGGGTTTTGACGACTGACGATTTGCGAGGTGTCGGAGTTGGAGTTATCGTGGGGAGAGAATGAGACGCTTTCCAACCCTCCGACCCATACTTACCATCGGCCGTGTGCCACTGGCCATCAGATTCGACCGTGACATCTTCGACACTATCTGGACATCGCTTTAGTATCTCGTCGAAGTATCTGACGAAAAGTTTTCCTTGTGAACTCAGATATGAATGAACAGTAGACATGTTGCGCACCCATCGATAATCAGATCTTCGTGGTTCAGGACTTTTTCGCAGACAGGACATAACCATGTAGTGGTTTGTTCCATCATTGAAAACCAGGATGTGGCGTCAAAACACTGCGGATGTACACAGCGTTCCGAACGGCAGGGCGTGCTAACCCGCATGAAGCTCAACTACGAATCACAGTACGTCATAACAAGTAACCGCGGGTGCGACAGCAGCTTACTGGGCATTTCAGCGACATCTTTTGGGGCCCGGCAATTATATCGTCATCTTCGGACATACTTGCCACCACTGAATAAGTCATTGAGTAATTGAGTCGATTAAAATAAACGATGATAATTGTGCGTAAATCTCACTTTTGCGTCGTACATCGTTACTGCTTCGATATCGACCTTTCTTCAACTCGTTGACAAGTCCATCAACAGTGGTCACTTCGACAAGCATAACGACGAGGTAGAATTTCTTCGAAACATGTTATCAGCGTCAAGACGCACAGCCACTGAGATGCCGCGACATACTTTATGTTGGACGGGCTGTTGACTGTTTACATACACCATTTCCACCCGATTTTGAATGGAACTAATCCTAACAGCTTTGCCCAAGTCAGCGGGTGGTGCAGTACCAGGCTTTTTCTTCAAGCCTTTCAGATTGGCAGTCAACTGGACATTGTTGACGCGGACTTCGCAGGTCGGAGGGAATTCAATGGGGCAGGGTGTAGTGTTGACTCGAAAGGAGGTCATTCCGGGGGAGTAAAACATAGAGGAGGTGCAGAAAAGACGGAGTTGGTATCTCGAACTGTGCAGATCAATAACCTAGGAACAGAAAGTTGACAGAGGTAAGTGTACCTATTGTACTTGAGCTTCGAGATTTGATCACTATTGAGAGTGAAAGTCACAGCTTGTTGTCGACGATCGTTTGCGCTTGCGGACTCTACAAGACGACAGATGTAGCGTTCGACTCTCGGACTCGAGGCAATTAGGTCAAACCTGGACATTCAATGACTGGAGAGACAATTTGATCTATGTGAAAGAATGGCGACGGCTTGAAGCGTATTCCTAGGATACCGATTAGCGAGCGGAGAGCAGTCTACGCAGAATCTTGCCTGGCTTAATCGTACTAGAGCTCAGAGTAACCGGCACCGTGGGTGGATTACGAGAAGCAGCGTGCGGGTCATAGCGACTAACTGCGCTCGATCCTCCTGGAGTAGGTTGATAGATGATGGGTTTGGTATTGATGGACGCGTAGGGGTTGTGAAAAGGTAGGGAGGCTGATTGAGTGGGCGCGTTGGTAGAGATCAGACCCGGGGTATAACTGCATTTAGGTCAGCCCAACGCGTGTCAAGAAGAGAATGTACCACGGGAAATGGAGTGGCAGGCTATTGACTTACAATCCCGAAGTTCGGACTTGGTAGAAAACTGCCTTTGCCTTCGCCCACTTATCCGTGTTATTAGTTTGTCTCCAGTTGTCCAATTGAGTGACTATTCGGGTGACGAGATCATGCTTCCGCCCAGATTTGCCAAATACCGTAGAACACTCTTCGTTGAATCCCGTCAATATTTGTTTGAGCCTGTCAACTCTGATGCCATTGACGTTTTGTTTCAATGTCTTTGGAACGTCTGAATGATGAAGTCTTGACGGTAGGAACTGATTGACATACCTCAAAATCCGACCAAATATCTGTACTAGCCATGGAACGAAACGTGCAGAGGGGAGAGCATAGATAGCAAGGACAAATAACCACTTACTTGGCCACACAACGCGCTTGCAAACAATTGATGTCCGACGACGATTACGACAAACTTTCTAAGGAGGAGAGAGAACTCCGCGACAAGGCTGACAGAGCACGAGAAGCTGAAGAGCAAGCTGGTGTGTACGGTTATCATTAGTGTCCATGTGTATCAAAACATTCACACTACTCTCAAGCTTTACCTTACACATGGAGGCAAGAACTAGGAGAGCTCGATCTTATAGTACCTGTTCCCAAAGGGACGCGGGGAAGGGATCTCGTCGTCGTAATACAGAAGAAGAAACTCAGTGTTGGTTTGAAAGGAAAGGATAAGATCTTGGATGGTGAGCTCTGCCAGGACATCAAAGTCGAAGACAGTACATGGACTATTGGTGAAAATCAAAACGATCCATTCACCCTATCTCTATCTGACCTATTTCAGAGGACCAAGAAGCGGTTCACATACACCTTGAAAAGATAAACAAGATGCAGTGGTGGGAAAATGTTCTTACGCATCATCCTAAAATCGATACCAGAAAGATCGAACCTGGTAACAGCAAACTCAGTGATCTCGATGGAGAGACCAGGTTAGTTTCCATGTGATATTTCCGAGTTTGCATAGTTGATTTCCGCCCAGGGGTATGGTGGAAAAAATGATGGTACGAATACCCCCATTGCATCATCATCGAAGTATGCTAATGAGTGAGGTGGATCCAGTTTGACAACCAACAGAAGGTCCGCATTGACCGCCAAATTCAGTCGTGATCGTCTCTAACTCCCCTTTCTCAGCAACTGGGCAAGCCAACCTCTGACGAAATGAAGAAGATGGAGGTGATCATCCTTTCTTTTTAGCGTTGAGGTTTTTAATGTATATTTTCAGGCTCTCCAGAAATTCCAAGCTGCCCATCCTGAACTGGACTTTTCAAAAGCGAAGATTTCTTGAAGGTTTTGTACCAGTTTTATACTCTGATCTCCAACTGAACGCAGTTATGACTTATAGTTATTGGCATGGCTATCTTCTGCTATTCTCTGTTTTTATCCTGTATACCAGTATCTCGTATGGCCGTCATTTCTGCAAATTTAATTGTCAATGAATGTTGCACGAACCTGGATAAGAGTGATCGAAACATGAGATTAATTCCGGTTTTGGCCTTCTCCCGCAAAATCAAGCACTATATTGACGCTTTCTAACCAGCTTCTTTGTTGGATCACCAGCTACTGAGCTAGTGGACTGCGATCCTTCCAACAAATAGCTCGATTGGGATGTGTAGTATACTTTCGACCAACTCGACATGATGGATAATTTTCATAGCTTCTGCCGTTTACCAATTCCGGTGTGCAGAGCAGTCTTTTGCTTCACACTCTCAACTAAACTCTGCAAATTTCTCTTGCCCTCCGTACTACTCTTCTGCGAAGATGTTGGCCCTGAGTCCATGCGACGTTTCTGCACCTTTGCACGTTCCTCCATAAGTGCGACCATACTTTTTGTTTTCTTGAAACTAGATGACGCGAGCTGTAAGAAGACCGTGAAGATGACGGGAAGGCAAAAACCATACTGAGGATTACTTGGATCGATGGCAAATGTATGATCCTCATGAAGCGACTTGAAGCGATCATCATTGAGATTAATGGCGAAGTCATCCTGAGTCTCGTCAATCTCTTCCGATCCTTTCCCCCTCTTCCTCTTCCCTTTTAGTCTTGAAGCTTTCTCGGCTTTCAAGACTGATTTTAGACTGAAGTGCTTGGGCTCTAAGCTCGCCTTGTCTGACGCAATTAACAGGGCTAATTCCTCCGCAGTGGTGGCGGAATTCGCAGAGGCGGCGTGGCGATCTGCATCTTTTTTCTCCTTCTTGAATCGGACTTCCGGGTCGACCGACACACTCCCCTCCCTCCCATCCACCTCAAAGAAATCATCTTTGACATCCTCTGCCTTCTCTCTCTCCCCTCCTTTCTGGTTAGCCCTCTCCTTCCTTTTCTTCCTTTTCTCCTTCGTCATTCTCTGATATTTCGCCAGTGTGGTCTCATCCTTTCCGTCGTTCATCGAATTCAATGCGGGAGTGAATGTAATCTCCATGTCCACGTCCCCTTTATCATCGTCTCCCCACCCTTCAGGCAGTCCTCTGTCTCCGGGACCAAGCAACAGTGCACGTAATACATCCCGTGACTGCGACTTTTCGCTCTTGGTCGAGTTAAATGGTTCGCTCTCTGATTCAGACCCGGACGTCGAAGACGCGAGATAAGCCTTGAAGTCGGATTCCTCAATTTCCTGACGCGTGAGAGTGCGCCGAGTGATCTGGGTTCGCTCCGGGTCCTCTTCATCCCAGGTGAGTTTGACTTTAGAGTGGCGAAGGGCCTGATGAATGTATCGCGATCAGCCCATGGACGGCACCGAAATGCGAGTGACTGACAGGTGTTACAAAATCGGCGCCTTTGTAACCAGAAACTTGATCTTCTAATGCTTCGTCTCTATGATTGTCAGAGAAAAAGAGGTAAGCATATATTATGACTATTTACCGAGGGTCATCTTCGAACGTCATATCGTCGGGGACAAAGCTCAAGTCGAATACATTAGCCGAACGTTCGAGTTCGGTTCCCTCTAACTCCGAGTAGATATGGGAGGCAGCATTTACCGTATCGCAAGTAACGATCGCGTAATAATATCTACAATGTACTCAATCTGTCAGCCAAGATACGATGACAGGCAAGAGCTAACCGTAAACGCATGAGCTGGTAATTTCTCAATGCATCATTGTCGCAGTCATTTTCATCCCCGACCTCGTATATATTCTGCCCGTTTACTTCATCCTCGTCAACCAGAAGTTTTTTTTTGAAAAGTTCGATTGGCGGGCCGTCCTTCTCCTCCTGGCTCAACCTCTCTTTCCCAAACGCACTCGGGTACACGCGAACACTGAGCACCTTTCCCCGTACAGCGTCGCCCTCGTTCGATCGTTGAGGTTCAAGGGAAGAAGAGGGAGGGATAGGTGCTGTGGGTGATACGAGTGATGAGAAGATCTTGAACAAGTGCGTCGCCTTTACATGATCCCAGTCAAGGTTTACTACCGCAAGACGACGTGTTCTCGTGACTTCCTGTTGTTCGTCTTCAGCTAGAAAATGTCGTGCATACGTAACGGCTTGTGCATCCAAGTCTGCGAAATCGTTTTCGTTCAAGTCTATCTCTGTTTGCCAGTCCATAAACCTCGAGGGACCTGGTTCACTGATCATTACCCCCTCCGATTCGATTGTATGACTCTTCTCGTCGCCTTCTTCATCTGAAGATTCAAGGAGAACTTCCCCTCGTGCATAATCGACGGCAGGAGGGAGATCCTTGAGGGAAGTGTCCTCGCCATTGTTTTCTAAAGAATAAAATCGGCGGAGATTGTCTTGGTCGTAGCTATTCGGTAAGACGCGCCCATATTTGTCCACGCTTCGCGCTAATTGATTTCCTATATTAGTGGTGACTTGTGAATTTGGCAAATACCGAACTTTTTTTACTTCCCCCGCGGTTGTTCTTCCCCTGGTCAAAAACCTCCTTAAAGCGGTCATCGACCACGATTTTTGAGCGTTGTCTGCGCGGACGACGGAACCGAGGGTCAGTTGTGAGTCGAGCAAACCTTGGGTCAGGCATCGTGAAGTGACGGTCCAATCGCAGATGACATAAGCTGACCACCCTACATAAATCAAATCGTATATTTCCATCTGAGGTTACACTTGAGAGGCTGTCTTCTTCAATACCTTCATTACCGGACTCCCCCCCCTCATATAAACTCTTTGGGGCGTTGTTTCGGGTCTCCTCCAGCTTCATCGTACACTAATCCCGCTACTCGGAAGGCAAGTTCTGTGATTCACAAACATCAACTTCAAGTTCCGTTATGAAAGAACGCTCACTAACCATCTGCCTGTGGTTTTATGACAGCTTCGGCGTAAACTCTGACCACATCCTCAGTGCCACTAGGTCTCACGAAGGATCGGCCGCCCTCATACCTACGGGCGAGCTCTTCGATCTTCGGTTGGAGTCCTGGGGGACTAACCAACCGGCGTTCAGCGTCCTTCGTTTTGAAAGCATTCCTGTCTCGAACCACAACTTTCACTAGTCGATTGGGAAGATCGGTATACAGAGAATCCCATTCAAGACCGCTGTATGATTTATGTGCAAGGACGACCTCAACAAGAAGCATATCAGAAAGGGCATCTCCGACTGTCTGATTGATGAGGTGTGTCAGGCCTATGAGGTGGCGAAGGGCAGTCGACTGAGCAGGCGTGGATGGCTGGTAGGATGCGAGGTGGTCCTGAGTAGCCTGCGAAAAGAGAACGGTGCCATGCCCATTCGCCTCGAAGTAAACACCAACGTTAAAGTGTTCCGCGGCATGATGAAGATGCTTGACACCCGTGGGCACGGTTTTCACAGGGAGACGCTAACTCCAAGGATGAGATGAGGATCGTGCCAATGCTATCTCAACTCACTTCTGTCAGATATTTCGTGGAGGCACCATTAGCGTAAGCGGTTTGAACGACGCCGACCTTGATCTGATTCTCAAGACCAGCGTTCTTGACAAGTTCAATGATGAAGGCCGCTACGAGAGCAGCGATTTTATCTCCGTCTAGCATATGGAACTGGCTTCGATCATCCAAGTAAAAGTAGATCAAACGATCGGCATCGCCGTCGAGGCTACATCCACGCTGACCAGCCTTCATAAGTGACGTGAGCGATGACGGGAGTTTCTGGGATGTTTTAATGTAGTCTGCTCCACAGCAGTTATTTAATGCACCAGGAGTAGTCGTAGCGGTATTCTCAAGGATGATTGGAAGGGTAGTCCCAAGATATTGGGAGAGTTTGTGGGCAGCAAAAGCGCCAACACCGTTAGCACAATCGATAAGGATGGGGGAGGGCGTAGCTCTTCCAGCCTACATCATGAAGAGATTCAGACGGCACGACGCTTCAAATCGGGCGGTCTTTACCACAAGGTTTTTATACGCCTCACTCATTTTTGTGAAGTACCCTTCTTCAGAATCGTCTCCGTATGCTTCTTTAGTGCCTTTTGTGTTGATCGACCTAACAAGATAATGAAGGACTGGTGTAGTTGTAACACCAGCATTGCGACATTCGGCACCAACAGCCCCGAGGCCGTCTTCAAGGGCTGACACTAATGCAGCACCCGATGGACGAGTATCTCGCGCATACACGACTCGCGCAGATTTTGACAGATCAATTTTCGCTGCTTGCACCAAATCCTGGACGGCCTTGATAAAATCTTGAGATGTGGGTGCATTCGCTAGTGTTGTTGTATGCAGTTCCCAGGATGCTTCCAGCATTTCTCCGCGGGGATCAACAAGCTTTACGCCGTTGTCCTAACGTCATGATTGGTTGTATACTGGGCGAATCATTGGCTGGATTAACGTACCACTTCAGGATTGTGTGAAGCGGTCACCATTACTCCAACGGTCTTTCCATCTAACTTTTTGCTTCGGAGACCAGCAACTACACCCACCCTGAACAGAACGGAGTCAAGTAGACTTCCGCTAAAAATGGATGGCCGAGTTCAGGACTATCTTTATCGGATGGTGACAACATACACTGTTCTGAATCCGGCAGTTCCATATTGAAAGCGAATCTGGGCAGGTTTTGGATGCTGGTCGCAAAGACGTTGGATTTCGTCGAACAGCATGGGGGAGCTGATAAGCCGTGACATGGCCATCGTGAGTCACGGTCACGCGGCGTTGCCATTGCCGAGTCACGTGTACATACGTACCTCATCGGGTAATCGTGTGCAGTATGGTAATGAATTTCAAGGCCTTATAACCTATGTAACTTAGAAAATACATGTCAGAGTTACAAACAGTGTTGCAATGCATTATATGGCACAGTAGCGTTTACCAATATCACCCTGTCTGGTATATATGGTCGGTCTGTATCAACATTACTCCAACTTATAAGAAATACTTAGATGGTAGATGTGACCAGACTCCAGAAGACAGGGGTCTCCAGTAAACTTGTAAAGGAGTTGGAGGGATTGTAAGAACCTTCAGACTTGTGAGGTTGATAAAACGGATCCCGCTGGCTGAGAGGATCATTCCAGGCAAGACTCGGCAGACTCCACAAGACGTACGTTTCATACAAACTCATAGCAGAGGACAGCCATATTCGTAAGTTTTGTGAGCTAGACACTAAGGTATCTGTGTTGTACACTTGATCAATTAGGCCAGGAGAGGGAGCGCGGTGTCAAAGGATTCATTTGTGATTGATACAGGTACTAGTTCTATGCGCCCCCAGTTCCCGCGAGTTCTCGCAAACGTGCCCGCCTCTCTTTGATCTTAGCTAGCGCAGTGTTTTTTCCTGGAAGATGCTTGACCGACACATAATTTGGGAAAATGTGTCTGGTCTACATTAATAGATATTTCATCAACAGGAGAGTACTCATGGCACTCACCGATTCCACCATGTTAACAGATCATCTACCTCAGCCTTCTCTTCAGCATCCGCAAAAAGCTCCAATACACTATTGTAAAAGCGTTCCGAGTCGGTGACAGTGTCCGTCCGCGAAAATATGGACGCGGAACTAAGTGCGAAACGAACCTGTAAGCTGAGAGTGAGCAAAGAGATTGTTCTTGACAGCTAAGGGGAACTACCTGAGTGGCGATATACCCAATCGAAGCAGGTGTAACCCGCGTCATCCCATGGAGCCGTGCATTTCCAGACCGTGTCGCTCTGATCTCCTTCTCATCAACAGAGCTTGGAGAAGTAAATATGTGTTTGTAAGCCTATTGAAACGATGTCAGTAACTTGGTTTGCACAATAGAATGTAAACTATCACCGATATTAGTATTGAGCTACGAAATAATCCCTTCCACGGATCCTCCGGATCATAGGAGTAACTTGCATACAAGAAAACCGGCCAGCAATCACCCGGAACATTCATTTCGCCACTGCGCAACTTGGCTTTGTTTCTGGAGGGGTTGTGAGTGCACTGCGTCCAATAAAACAATCTATGTACTCACTCGGGGTCAGTCCAATCCACTCCAACAGGGCAAAGAAGCATTCCTGTGCGCTCGTGGTGAAAACCGCGATCCAGTTTGACATTGCGAGAAAGCGGTGGATTGAGTGATTGGCCGCGTGGAGTTATCCATTCAAGGACAGGACCCTTGAGACTCCTAGTGTCATCTGACCTGGCCCCCGAGACACCTTTCTGTAACTGGTAAAGCAGTAGTAATAATATAGCCCAACGCCTGCATGTACCGCAACTTACCGATTCTGCCATCTCAACAATATCGTTCTCTGAACCGTTCATGAGACGATCTTCTAGGCCCGGTATAATTTGTAGTAATGTCTCGAAGACGTGGTACTCCCTCCTCTGTCTGTCCAAATGATCATTGCGAAAAAAAATGACTTGTGGATAGATCCTCACTCGTATGTAAATGATTCCTCAGGCTCCCCTGCCAGCTCCCCCAAGCGTAGCAGACCTTTGGTAAGTAAGGCCTGTACATTGCATAGCGCATGGAC
>Ga0209006_10006615_pt1 | contig 10477 bp, 13 predicted proteins | sample JacPin_JW_Ref_O2_FD_188567 | JGI IMG/M metagenome (GOLD analysis project Ga0209006, IMG submission 188567) | Forest soil microbial communities from Algoma, Ontario, Canada - Jack Pine, Ontario site 1_JW_Ref_O2 (SPAdes) (version 2) | ecosystem: Environmental > Terrestrial > Soil > Boreal... | reverse complement strand
GATGTACTTATAGAGTAGATTGATATTGTCGCCGTCTGGATTGGCTGGATCGTCGTCGAAGGGAAGGTAGCCTGCTAACATTGCGTACAAGATAACACCGCAAGACCAGATGTCGACGGCGGACCCAACGTAGAGACCTTCAGAAATGACCAATTCGGGGGCGGCATAGCAAGGAGAGCCGCAGCTGGTCTGCATAAGGTCGTCTGGGCGATGCTCGAAACGATTCGCAAAGCCGAAATCGGTGATAATGACATTACGGTGGCGATCTAGGAGTAGGTTCTCGAGCTTCAGGTCACGATGGACTATTTTCTTCTGGTGGATATACCAAACACCGGAGATGAGTTGAGAGAAAAGTTTTGCAGCATCTCGTTCGCGCAGATAGCGGTGGGCAAGGATGTGGTCGAAAAGTTCACCACCGGAAGCGTATTCAAGAATGATGCCAATGTACTTGTCTGTTTCAATCACATCATAAAGACGTACGATGTTTGGGTGCCTAAGAGTCTATGTCACACTGATTAATGGACATGACGGGATGGTTCAGGGCGAGCGCGCTTACCCGGAGTACCTCGATCTCACGCTCGACTTTGGACATCCGCACGGCAGAATCGATATTGCCTCTCCTAATCAACTTTACTGCAACTTCTTCGCCCCATTGGTTATGAAGGCCAAGTTTGACTTTCCCAAACTCCCCCTCTCCCAAGGTCTGTAACAGGAGGTAAGGACCAAACTTGGGTATAGTGCGACGTGGGTGAGCGGCTGCATAAGCCACAGCAGCTGGGTGAGAATGCACGTCACGATATCCTGGGTGGTCTTCAGCCTGTTGTTGAGGGGACTGGACGGTGTGTGACGCCCGTTTTTTAGAAGGGGGTTGCGATGTGGAATTTGATGTGGGTTGAGGAGAGACAGATACAGGCCGTGAAGCGTATCCACGAGAAGGTGAAAGTGCAGATGTGTCTGGGATCTGAAGGCTCGATGATGTGTTCATCGTGCCTGTGAGAGTGGGTGACATTTGAAAAGCAGATACCAGCGAGGACGACTAGTTAAGTTACCAACAAAGAAGGCTAGACGAAAGGCAAAATGCAAGGAACGCGGCGTTAGCTGGTGTAGGACGGCGGGAAGACGAAGACTAAGGAAAAAATTGGCCTCACTGTGTCGGACGACGTGAAATATGGTCAGTCGGACGTTCAATGTAGCGGAGAGCACTGAAGCCCACTCGCCACACGTGCGCTTGATGGCGTTTCCGACTTTCCCAATATATTCAAATTCCGAAATCACACCAAATTTTTAAACATTTAATTCCACTCGTTCAGCTCTGCTCAGCACCTCTTTGAACTCGCCTTTCGAGAGAGCAGGTTCAACCCATTCCTTCAAGAACTTATCCACTTGTTCTGGTGCCCGACCCACAAAACTTTGAGGATCCAAGAGCTCGTCCAACTGTTCCTTTATCGGGTCAAAATACGAATCGCCACGGATCCGCTCAATGAGGTCATTTTCAAGGCCGAGATTCTTTACCCTGTGCGCTGCTTCTTGGGAAAGGACCTGCCAATCAAACTTCTTTATCAGTCGATGGCCAGAATAATGATAAAAAAGAACAAATCACCCTGATCTTCTCATGGGCCTCTTGTCTGTCTCCCCCTTTCTTTACAATAGCCATAATCACATTTTCCGTTGCCATAAACGGAAGCTCTTGTGCAATATGCCTCTCAATCACTTTTGGATACACAACGAGCCCCTCAGACACGTTTTGTAATGTCGATAGGATGATATCAGCCGTGAGGAAAGCCTCAGGCAATGTAATTCGCCGGTTAGCGCTGAAAAAGTGGATCAATTCACATTTTCATCAAGCGGAACGCCCCCCACCTGTCATCCAACGTGCGCTCAAACCATTGGACGCTTGCGGTCATGAGAGCATTTTGGTGAAGCACCATAAGATGTCTAGAGAGACTGCATACTCGTTCCGATCGCATGGGATTCCGCTTGTACGCCATGGCTGACGAGCCAATCTGTGTCGACTCAAAAGGTTCTTCCATTTCCTGCGGAAAAGTTTCATCTCAGTGACGACGAAGCTTGTCAAAGTTCTTCATCAGATGCATGCCTTCAAGTGAGCAAGCAACCTTATATCTGTCGCGATCTTGTGGGCCGTCGCACCCAGAGACGCAAGGGGTGCTAGTACATCAATATCGATCTTGCGAGAATACGTCTGCGACGTTACTGGGTATGCATAATCGAACCCAGACAACTTTGTCACAAGTTCGTCGAGGGACTCGACCTATATCGTGTTAATTACCAGTCAGGTTTTAACAAGAATCCTATACCTTTGCGTGATCCCCATCGAAAAGTGACAGAAAACTAGCCTGGGTACCAGTCGTGCCTTTTACGCCACGGAAGCCAATGTCATCGCGTGCGCGTGTGATGTTACGCAAATCCCACAAAAGTTCCTGCAAACGAGGATTAAAAGAAACTACGGGCAGGTCCAGAAAGGAACAACGTACTTGGATCCACAACGTAACCCTTTTACCCACTGTGGTCAACTGGGCAGGCTGAAAATGAGTGAATCCAAGGGTTGGCAGTGCACGATACTGGCCCGCAAATGTAGAGAGACGGGAGATGAGAACCACAAGTGAACGAAGGAGATAAGTTAGTGCCGTCCGGATAAAAATCAGATCCGCGTTGCTGAGAAAACAAGATTCTTTTTGAGAAACCTGGATCTGAAAGGCAACAGAACAAACAAACTCCGTGACATAGCACGACGTGGCTCCTAAACTGAGTTCGACACAAGTTCAGCAGTTGAAAGACAGGCCTAAACGCATGAAAGAACGAACTGGATGATGCCAGCAGCTGCAGGGGCGACCTGACCAAATGTATGTACGTGGGCCATAACGTCATGACGTCTTTTCTTTTCTTCGTCCGCTGCGATTTGGAATTGATCTGGAGTAAGATGCTGTGCGATGCGAGGTGTGAGTAATAGATCCAGGCTAGTAAGTATAATGATCGCACCAGATTTTCCATCATTTGCTCGATCGCTTCACCGGATATTGGTAGACCAAGGTTTTTTTCTGCTATGGCGAGATTAAGCCATAACTTTCTCCAAGTGTGGAAGCGATTCTGGGGACCAGAAGTGGGAAACCTTGCTGTATCCAAGCGAGAGACTTGCCACTCACAGCTGGGGAAAATAGGTGGGCCATTTCTTTGCTTGCATAGCGACTGGTGGCAAGGTGAGACGATAATTGGATGGTAAACAAAAGTCACGGACCTGGACAAGGGTGTTTGGTATGTTTCGTACTCGTCCATGATGTTACGAAGAAAAAAGTGTTGGGGATTACACAGCGTAAAGTCGGAGAATGTGATGTCGTCAAATTCTTGTAAATTCTAGAATATGACTGGAATGTGACGAGGATGTGCTGGATTGAGAATATGACCAAGGCGTATCTTCGTCGTCTGTGTAAGCTACGAGAATATGCTAAGAATATGACAAGCTGTAAATGACTTGTTGATTTGAACGTCCCGTGAGATTATACGCACCGGTAAACTAAGCGCGTACAGGTTATCTCTGGGTACGACCTGCAATAAACTCTGACGCCGATGCCTGCAAACGCGCTCTGCTCCTGTCTCAGATGCTCTACCAAACCCCTTCTCCTCCGCCAGATCTCACCCAATCTTGCCAGAAAGCACCTCAAGGCCTATGGACCTGCTCCTCTACCCCCCCCACTTCGTAGTGCATCTGCTCGGCCTGGGCTTCCATCTGGTTCAAGAAATCCTCAACGGCGCGATCTTTCACGAAATTCTGCCCTCCCTGAACCCTCCGGGTCCTCCGGGGACACAACTGGCTTTGAGGACCAATATATAGGTGCCTTCTCGCAGTCTTATGAAAACTTACATGAAATCATTCAGGATCCGGAGACTTCTGGCCCGCGAATTCATCGGGAATATCACGCTGTGCTCCCCTCAGATACTGTGTATAGGACAGTGCAAATTCCGGCGCATTCTGAACCTTGCTCTGACGAGGACTTGGATGACATCGGGACTGTACTTCCGCCAGCCTTTCGTGATAAAGAACCATCGCACGTTCGTATTGCCTACCTTCAAGCTGTTATCAGTAACGTCTACCGCAACATGCCTGTGATCGATACCACCGACAACTTAAACATCATTCTTAATGCCTTCGATGCGGCAGGCGTTCTTCCTGATATTCCCCGCCCTGTCCGGACTCTTGTCAGCGCAAAACGGCGGCTTGGAATTGACCCCGATCAGTGGATTGTGCAATACGCAATCTGTCCGCGATGCTGGAAGCATTACTCACCTAAAGAGCTACGTGAGCTTACTGGGCCAGGTTGCTTAGCCCCAGGATGTCAAGAAACGATCTATACTGAAAAACGGGATTCAAAAGGCAGCTTGAAGCGTCACCCGATTACCATAATGCCTCAGGTATCTCTCATACAGAACCTCCGTCGTATGGTCCGTCGTAAAGGATTTCGCAAACTTATTCGTGACAACCGCAACACTCCAACAAATCAGAACGATGACGACAACTTTGTCATGAAGGATATGTATGATGGCACACTCTGGCACGACTTGAAGACCAAAATTAAACGAGAAGTCGGTAACTTCGGCACTGTCCGTGATATGCCCATCGGGGAGGATGGAGTAGAACACCGCCTCACGGAGACCCGCTTTGGATTGCATCTAGTTATCAACATCGATTGGTATGTTTAGCCCATTTGAGCACCCTCTCTTAATTCTTTTACTGTTCCCCAGGTTTGGCTGCCTCGAAAACCGCCCACATTCCACTGGACCAGTATATATATCCATTGCAGACCTCCCGCGTGAGCACAGATTCCTCCAAGTTAATGTTTGTTGCCCACTGATCACACCGGGCCCACATGAACCCACATATGAACAAATCGTCAATGGGCTTGAACTGGTTGCGAAGGATATAGTCGAACTTAAAAGCGGTAACCAAGATTCAGTGATCTGGTGCTATTTTCATACTAACACAACTATCTAGGTGTTAAGATGGAGATGTATGATGATGATGACGTGAACATAGTTCAGGAAGAAGTGTACGCCGACATCATTTGTGATAACTGCGATACACCTGGTGCACGCAAGATCTCGGGTACAGCAGGTCACAGTGCCGACATTCATCCTTGCCCATGGTGTCGGTGTGTCTTGTTGGATGTAAATCGGCCACAAGGGTATGATATCCAGGGTATTAGTTCATAGAATCTGTTGGGCTATTCACGTTGCTAACAATCTTTGATTTCTAATAGCCTTTACACCACGAGATGACTACGACATGCTCAAGCAAAAATTCTATTACAAAGACGCATCTGCACGGCGGCAAACAAGTATCGTAGTGAACCATGGCGTTCGTTTCTCCGCACTCGACTGGATTCCTGGGTGGCGACCATCGCTACAAACGGCACTTGACTTCATGCACTGTATTTATCTCGGTAGGTTTGCTTTTTACTCCTCTGACAGTGTTATCAACTCACTCACTTCTAGGAGTAGTCGCATTTTTGTTCAACCACATACTATTTGGCGCACACATGTTCTCAGGCCTTGGGGGTGCTGATTCCGCTAAACAGCGACTCGAAGATATCGTTAACTCAATTAAATGGCCGAGCCATATTACACGGTTGCCTAAAAATGTAATTATCAATATTCCCTATGGCATATTGGTTTACATGTCATTTAAATAGCTTAGCGAAAATCTCTCATTGAAAAAAGCCGACGAATGGCGCCGCCTTTTGACTGTCACCCCAGTCATCCTCTGGTTTGCGTGGCGAGACCAATTGGACAACATACCTGACACCGAACCCGAGGTTTCGCCAAACGAGAGTATTACCACCGCACACTCTCGAAAGCGCAAAACGCTGTACGACATCATTCTTCTGCTTTGCGCCGGAGTCCGCCTGCTCTCTACCAAGAATATCACCATGTCCCAAGCTCGTGCAGGGCAAACGTACCTGGCAAACTATTGTCAACGTCTACTCCTTCTTGGCGTCAAACTCACAGTCAATCACCACCTTGCTATGCACTTCGCTTCTATGATCAAGCTATATGGACCTGTCTACTCCTGGTGGCTCTTTGCGTTCGAGAGGTTCAATGGAATGCTAGAGAAGGTAAAACACAATGGACACGATGGCGGAAGGATGGAACTCACATTGATGCGTAACTGGGTCCAAACACACCTCATCTATGAGTTCCTCCTCGCCATGCCTCCTGATGCATCACCACACGAACGCCGGCTACTTGAGCGGCTCATCAAAACCGAGGCAGCGCAAGAACGGGGCGCAATGATGACACAACTCGCCATTTTCCGTAGTGAAGCTACAGTCAATTCTGTGTCACTGCCAAAGGTCTTGCCTAAACCCGTCAACCTTCACAATATCCACCCTGAAAGTCTTGCTGGCCACCACTCAGACTTGTATACGATTCTCCTCCAGCATTGCCAACAAACTTGGCCCGACTTACAACTCCAGCGTGAATTCTCCCAAGAGCCTGGAAGTGTCTTTTTAGGTCATCAAGTTGCACGTCGATTGCCATACATTCGCAAGGATGGACTACGCTATGGCTCTGTTGGTAACAGACGTACAACAGCCGACACTTTCGCATACATTCAAAGGGACAATGTTCGCTGCCCCATCCGAATCGAAGAACTTTTCGTTATTCAAGTCCCTGGGACCAATAAGCCGCCGCATGTTTGTGCGATCATTCGAAGACTATACTCTGATAACGGGCTTCCTACACTGCCTTGGGATTTATTGTGAGTTATATATCGAACTTCTTCGCTCTACTTTAATTGTTCTTGTACAGTTCCTCCGTCCTAGGCATACATATTTCGTATGCAAATCAATTTCACCTGCCAGAAGTCATTGCTGCCTCTGCTATTGATTGCCCCCTCGCTGCCATTCCAGTATACCTCTTCAACACTCAACAAGATGTCTTGATTACGGTTTCTTTTGACCATGTACGTACGTAAAGTTCTACTAATATTAATGCTAACAAGAAGAAAAGTCAGGTGTTGAGCCAGATGAAGAGTTCGAAGACAATGAGGACATTTTTTGATACTAGATTCAATTATACAACGAGTCACTGTCATCGTCTTCGATGGTCGCTGGTGTGGTGGGCCGTATGCGTGATCCTCCAGCCCTAGGTGCAGTCGTAGTAGCTTCCTTTGCTTTACCTTTCTTTGCTCGTTTCCTTGCTTTGCTTCCACCTCCATCTTCTGTCGTTCTCCCATGTTTACGTTTTAATCCCATCTCTATTTTGTCCTGAACTGCCTGCTTGATAAGCATCTCCGTTTCCTCAGGATCATTCGCATCACCCCAGAGTCTCCCACTATCAGCAATACGATTCGGAACATCGAACTCTGGATGAGTGCGAAGCCAATCGGGATCAATCATCCACCGCCGAGCTCGGCCATTGAGCGTTTTAGTTATGGGAGGTGGCTGGTCCTTTGGTTTGCCGCGGATTCTCTTGACAAACTGACTTGATGGGCGTACGTCAGGCACAGCATCGACTGCTTCAAAAAGCTCATTCACCTACTTATTTCATCAGTACTAGATCCTGAGCATGACGACAGACATACAATAGCAGAGCGGCTCATTGGTGCTCGTGATGTATAGACATTTGGCGTGAGTTTTTCATCTTCATAGGTGTCTTCATCATCTGACATTTGTTGAATGGTGAAGGCGTGGTCATACTTGGGCAAACGCCACTGTGAATCCGCCAATAGCAAATTTCGTTTCCTTTCGCGCACTTCAAGTTTCTGAAATAAATGATTTGGATCAGTCGTTTTCCATATAAATGCAGAGAGACAGACCCCTCGGGCACGATTATCCCTCTTGTTTTTAGTGAGTTCACCACCTGGCTTTGTTGATTTTTTACCTGTCGTCCCTCTATACACCTTCTGCAGTGCTTGATATTTGGTAACAAACCGAGCCTCGAGGTCGCCCTGTTTGATCTTTTCAAGGTAGGCTGCTGCCCCGGAGACGTAGTTGCCACCATGGGATCGCGTAAAGGCAACGATGGTCATAATTGCCGTATGATTCGCAGGGAATTTGCTTGGTTTATCCCAGTGGAAACGGACTTGATGGACATTGTCAGAGCCATCGACAAATGGTAGGTCATCCTCCGAATCATCTCCAACAATTGGGAAATCGCTCTTTTCACTCAATTTAGGCACCCCCAAGAACTTGCAGTACATGAAGTGTACGAGTTGCTTTTTTGCAATTTAAAAATCAGTCTTCGGGTTCAGATTAAAGTACGTGCCTTTATCTTGCTATGATTCGCAGCCTCGATGCTCATTTTTGCCTCATTGATCACCTCTACATCGCTGGAACTATCACTATCAGTTTCTTCCTCGTGAGTGTTACCTGAGTTGCGCATAGCTAACTGTTCATCTGCAGTAGCCTTGAGTGTCGCAAAATGTCCCTCAAACTTTCTTTCCATCTCCCGAAACCGCAACTCCGCTTGTGCTTGCGCACTTAATGCCTCGGTACGTAACCTTCTGTTATCTTCAAGCAGGATTTTGATGCCATGCTCAAGGTCGTGTATCTTAGTTGCCACCACCACGAATTCACGACATATCGCCTCCTTGTTGAGTTTGCCGCCAGGAACTAGCTGATATGGTTGAGTGGGTGGGTTTGGTGCTACTGGGAGTGTTGGCGCTACAGGAACCATCGGGACACCAGGAAACTGTTGTCTTTCCTTTAATACGTCTGCCTCACCATTGTGGACAACTCACCGCATGGTTGGGCCAAGTCTGTGTCTGCTGATTAGGTGCGTAGTTGATCGGTGTTTCTGTTGTAGGCGCATTTGATAGCTGTTGCAGTTCTTGCCGAAATTGTTCATTCCGTTGTGCACCAGGTGCTTGTAGACCTATCAAGCTGGGGTCAATCTCCATGGTGGAGTAAAGGGTGAGCCCTCTTTTCGATGCTCTCACCGATGCTTCTATTTAACTTCATCACTAGCACAATTAGGTATATTAATTCCTTTAAGAGGATCGTATGCCTTCTAGGGCGATCAAAGTGCGCGTTTTAATCACCTGCATCCACGTCGTTTCACTGACCATAATGTCCAAGAAGGAGAACACTTTCAGCATCCAATTTCCACCACCACAACACTTCGTGAGTGCATTCACTCAAAACTTCGAATTTACATTTGTTCCGCAACAACCAGGAGCCATTGTGAGTGGTTGTATTCATCCACATATATTTGTCTCACTCATACATGTATCAGACAATCAAGATCGTCTTTCCAACCACTGCTGGCACAAAAACAGAGAGTCACGCAGAGGAGGGTTTAGTGGTGCCTACAGGGGAAAGGAAACACGCCACAGTGCCTGTTGGGGAAAGGAAACACTTCACCCTAGCTGCTGGGAATTCAAAGGGACTACAGGGAGATCTGGGTGACCGCAAACATACAGGCAGCACCACCGAGCCCGAAACAGATGATGAAAGTGAGTAACACACCTTTTTTTTATTTATAAAACATGCTTAATGTTTGCAGATACTGTAACCTACCATCCAACACGCTTTGGGGAAGGGGGATGCACTGTAAAGAGATCTAAAATTCAAATTGGGTAGAATATACGAATATAATATGATTTGTCAGCATCTACCTTGAGAGACTTGACCACGATGACCGACTCCGGGGAATCTGACTTACGCGTTCAATCCCTTATCGATAGTCTAAATACGCGTAAAAGAACACGGTATGCCTTTCTACTTATCCATTGATCAACTGACGCGTCGCACAGAAGTCTGGATGGACCAATTGAGAAGTGTCTACATGCAGCGCGATGGCTACCACTCAGCATTGACCCATTTGTGAATCTGACAGCAGTGATGCGGGCTGGCATAGAGAAGGATTCAGGAGACATAATTAAAGGATTCAAGGAACAGAATATTGTGTGAGTATCTAACCCTACCTGATAGATCTGATTGATTATTTCTTGTCCAGGAATGAAAATGACTGTAAATATTATGCCTACGTGTACGAAGAATATATCAAGCTCGCACCTGAGATGCAAGATATCGCGATCTCTCTGAAAGATCAGCCACAAGCACTCAAGATGCTGATCGGAAAGGTACGTATATGTGACACCTCCCTGCTTTTTTTCGACTCAAAATCATCTCCAGATTGTTTCAGCAGCTGGCGATGCACGCTCTGAAGACTCAGGAAGTCTCAAGAATGCCGGGATCACCTACTTACCAAGGGATCCCGTGAACGACACTATCAGTCCTCCAATCCCAAAAGATCAAGGAAAATTGGCCCGAGGCTTCAATCATCCAATGACTGCACGGCTTCTATGTCCGAGGAAGTACTTAGACCAGTTTGATCGTCACACTCAGTACGTCTTTCATTTTCTCTCTACACAACTGATCTCATGGGATAAATGATATAGTGCAACGACAAATTCATTGCAAGATGGGACTATTAAGGTCACAGCAGGCGATTGGCCGACCTT
>Ga0209006_10006614_pt1 | contig 10477 bp, 9 predicted proteins | sample JacPin_JW_Ref_O2_FD_188567 | JGI IMG/M metagenome (GOLD analysis project Ga0209006, IMG submission 188567) | Forest soil microbial communities from Algoma, Ontario, Canada - Jack Pine, Ontario site 1_JW_Ref_O2 (SPAdes) (version 2) | ecosystem: Environmental > Terrestrial > Soil > Boreal... | reverse complement strand
CCACCGTGGCGGCCACCGGGTCGCTGCACGCCACGGTGACCGGCCGCCCGTTGGACCGCATGGTCATCCCGCAGGACAGGTCGCCGCCCACCAGGCGGGTCGCCAGGACGGCCATCTCGTGCAGGAACTGCTCGACGCTGTCGGTGCTGATCAGCGCGTCGTGCAGCTCCTTCAGCTCCTCGGGGAGATCTCCTCCGGCTTGTCCCACCATTCGCATACCCATCGTCGACCGCTTCTGCCTATCAGCTATCAGCTACCCGCGACGGGGCAGCTAAACGGTGACGCTCGGCCGTCCGGGCCGGGGGCTGGCGAAGTGGCGGATGAGCAGCTCGCCGAACTCCTCGGCCGGAAGCGGCTGCGAGAAGTAGAAGCCCTGGCCCACAGGGCAGCCGAGCATATCGAGCTCGGCGGCCTGATCCTTGGTCTCCACGCCCTCGGCCACCGCCGAGATGCCCATGGCGTGGGCCAGGTCGATGATGGCCCGGACAATGGCCAGGTCCACCTGGCTGTCGGCTACCCCCTGAATGAAGGCCCGGTCGACCTTTAGCTCGTGCACCGGGAACTGCTTGAGGTACGCGAGGGAGGAATGGCCGGTCCCGAAGTCGTCGATGGCCAGCCGCACGCCCAGCCGGTTGAGCTTCTTCATGACTTCGCGGGCACCGGAGAGATCTTTCATGACCATGGTCTCGGTGATCTCGAATATGAGCAGTTCCGAGGGCAGGACATTGGCGGCGAGGGCCTCTTCCACCTGGGCCAGGAGTCCGCTCTCCTGGAACTGGCGGGGTGAGAGGTTGACGCTGATCGGCAGGTCGACGTTCAGCCGCTGCCGGATCGAGCGCACCTGCTGGCACGCCTGGTCCAGAACGTAACGACCCAGCGGCATGATCAGCCCTGTCGCCTCCGCCAAGGGGATGAATCTCGTGGGGCCGATCAGGCCGTGCGCGGGGTGGCGCCAGCGCACCAGCGCCTCGGCACCCACGATGCGCTGGTCGTGGAGGGAGTAGAACGGCTGGTAGTGCACCTCGAGTTCGTCTCGCTCGAGCCCCTTACGCAGGTCGGCCTCGATCTGGAGCCGCTCCGACGAACGGCTTCCCATTGCCGCCTGGTCGAACACCTTGTAGATGCCGCCCCCGCCCTTGATCTTCGCGTCGTACATCGCCACGTCGGCGTTGCGGAGGACGTCGTCGGCGGTCTTGCCCGGCTCGGTCAAGGCGATGCCGACCGACACGCTGGCCACCAGTTCATAGCCGTCGGGCAGCACCATGGGGTGTTCGACCGCGGCGCAGATGCGGCGTGCCGCTGCGACCGCCACCTCGACTCCCGCCACGTCCTGCAGCAGGGCCACGAACTCGTCGCCGCCGAACCGAGCAAGCAGGTCGTGGCTGCGCACCGCGGCCTTCATGCGGGCCGCGATCGCCACCAGCAACTCGTCGCCCGTCACATGACCGAGGCTGTCGTTGATGCTCTTGAAGCGATCCACGTCGACAAAGATCAGCGCGTGGGTCCTGCCGTCCAGGGCCGATCGCCGCAACGCCTGCTCAAGGCGTTCCACCAGGAGCCGGCGGTTCGCCAGCCCCGTGAGGCTGTCATAGAAGGCGTGCTGGTGGAGTTCGTCTTCAAAGGCTTTGCGCTCGGTGATATCGCGGAAGGTGATCACCGCGCCTGACGGCGTACCGTCAGTCATGATGGCCGAGGCGGTATACGCCACCGGGATAGCGTCACCGTTCTTGCCGCGGAACACGGCGTCGTGCTCCCGGATGGCCTGGCCCGTGCGCATGGCCTCGAAGGCCGGGGTGAGCAGGAAGTCGGGCGCGGCCAGGGCGCCTGTGTTGACCGGGTCGTCGATCGCGACGTTGAGGGACGGGAGTTCCATCATGGCGGCCGCGGCCCGGTTGACAAAGGTCAGCATGCCGTCCGCGGATATAGCGCAGACGCCTTCTCCGATATTGAGGGTGATTGACGAGAGCCGCTCGCGCTCGACCCGGACTTGCTGATACAGCTCGGCATTGCTGAGCGCTCCGCTGCCAACGGCCGCCACGGCCCGGAGCAGGCTCCGGTCGGCATCGTCGAATGGCTCATCTCGGCGGCGACCCGACGCCACCAGCCACTGCTGCTGATTGGCGACCACCATCGGCGCCGCCAGCTGGCCAGGACCCGGATCGTCACGGGTCAGGGCGGCCCCGGGGCTGCGAAGAAGTTGCCGCACCGATCCCAGGATCGTCTCGAGTACCGCCTGCTGCCGCAGACCGCGGTTTGCCTCGAGCGTGACCTCATAAAGCCCTTCCATCCTGGCGCGGTCATACAGCGCCGCGAATCGCGCACTGATGAGCTGGCGTTCCAGGATCAGTCCGGGGCCCGCCAGCGCGAGGGCCCACAAATGCGCCTGTATCCCGAGCGCCAAGATCGCGCCGACCAATGCTCCCGCGCCAGCGAGAGTCACCTGGAGGGGGAGATCGCTGGTGAACTCCTTCAAGGTGGTGCCCATCGAGACCTCAACGCTGGCGACGAGAATCGAATTGACCACGCAGTACACTCCCACCCCGAGGAAGACGGCCGCGATCTGGCCTGCGGTAAGGGGACCAGCAGGGCTGGCGATAACGCGGCTCACCGCCAGCCCCAGACCCGCCGCGATCAGAACTTGCCCGGCATTGAAGGCCGACTTGACGACAGGACGCCTACGGGCCGCCTGAGCCACGACGGTAGCCAGGGCCAGGGTGCCCAGCACCAGGAGCGGGGGCACCAGCAGCGCGAGGATGACGAAGAAACCCTCGTCCATATTGAAGGCTTCGGATTCGACTCCCCGGTAGACCACGATGGGCCATACCCAGCTCCCCAGGGCAAGGACGCCTATGGTGGCCGCGACGATCCACTGGCCCTCGCTAACGGGCCCCGACGCCGATTGCCTCCATCCGGCGAAGAACAGGGCAAACGTGCCACCCGCGACCGCAACGGCGATGATGGCCCAGGTGACGCGGAGCACCTTCATGGCTTGTCGACCGGTCGGGTCCGGGTCAGTTCCATGCTGAACTGGACCAGGCAGCGCCAGCCCAGGCCAGGCCGGCCCAGGCCGAGCCGGCCCAGGCTCCGCCGTTCCAGGCCCGGCCGGTCCATGCTGCGCCGTTCCACTGGGCACCGGCCCACCCGCCGTCATTCCAGGCGCGGCCGGTCCAGACCCACCCGTCCCAGTCAGCGCCGTTCCACGCCAGCCCGTTCCATGCCGGACCGCTGGCCGACGGCGGGTTCACGGAGAGTCCCGACCACAGTTTCACGTTCCAGGTGTCGGCCGGGCCGCTGGGAGCCAGCGATACGGCCGTCCCGAATAGCGTCGGGAGCAGGCCGAACGTCGACTGGCTGAGGTTCATCGCGCCCGAGGTGGCTGCGGCGTAGGCGTTAAGGGCCCCATGGCCGTCCACGAAGGGGTTGCCGACCGGACCGGGATTAGTGGTACCGAGGAGCCTTGCCTTTAGCTGATTAGGAGTGAGACCCGGATTGTCGGCCAGGACCAGCGCTGCCGCCCCGCTCGTGATGGCGGCGCTGAACGAGGTACCGGAGCCGACGAAGTTCGCCGAGCCAATTCTGGCTGAGGGATTATCGGCGTCGATCGTCGAACCCGGCGCCGCCAGGCTCACGACCGACCGGCCCGAGGCAACCAGGTCGGGTTTGACCCAGCCGTCAGCCGCGGTAGGTCCGACGGCACTGAAGTCGTCCATTTCATCGTCGGCGATCGATGGCGTGGCCATGTCGTCCGAGGCGCCCACGGTAATCACCAGTGGATCGTCGCCCGGAGAAAGAATGCTGCCGTTGAACGGCCCGGTGTTTCCCGCCGCGACCACGACCGCGATGCCGGAGCGCCAGACCGCCTCCACCGCCTGGTCCAGCGGGTTGATGACGGTGGAAAGAGAGGACTTGAATCCCAGGGAGAGGTTGAGGATCTTGATGCCATACCGGCCCTGGTGATCCACTGCCCACTGCAGGCCTGAAATCAAGGTCCCCAGGTGGGTCGTGCCATCCGCGCCGGCCACCTTGATCGACACCAGGTTCGCGCCGGGCGCTTCGCCCGAGTACTGCCCGCCCGACGAAGCCCCGTCGCCGGCGATCAGCCCGGCCACGAAGGTGCCATGCCCGTAGCTGTCCTGATAGGGATTGCCCCCGTTGGTCAGGTCCACTCCGCCGATCAGCCGCCCCGAGAAGTCGGGCAGGTTGTCGATACCCGTATCCATGACCCCGACGGTGACCCCGTGGCCGGTGTCGCCCGCCGAGGCCAGCTGCGTAGCGCCGGTCTCCTGCAGGAATACATCAGAAGGCGTGTGCGGCCCGGTCGATTCCGGCGTGGACTGCACGGTCACCGAAGCATCCGGGGTTACGGTGATACCCGGCAACGCGGCGAGCAGCGACTCCACCGCCGTCGGGATTGTCGCGTCGACCGCATTGATGAGGTGGTACTGGGCCAAAATGACCCCGTTCAACCCCAGTACGGCCTCGGCCGCGCTCAGCAGACCGGTTGATGTGACAATTACCGTTTCAGTAGCGCTCGCTGACGCGGCCGGAACGCCAGCCAGCGAGGAGCCCGCTAACGTCGCAGCTAGCGTGACGCCCGCGGCGATGATCCGGCTCTTATACCGGACTGGCCGATTCCAATTGCCGGCGCGTGCGCCGGATGAGCTAGCACGCCACATCTCGCAGCCCTCCCATGGATGCTTGTGAGTATGAACGGTACGCTGAGTGCCCGGCCTTAGGGGCTATTTTCCTAACACCCGCATACTTAGCGGAAAAAGCGCCCTATACCGTCAGTGATCAATTTTCATAAATTATAGAGAATGTAACGGTAGTCCGGAATTTGCACGATTGCCGGGAATCGCCGTGCGGGGTCGGCGTAGACCCGCAATGCCTCCGCCGGGTCATCGGAGCGGTCCCGTAGCAGACGGGCGCCGAGTGCCAGCGCCCGCTCATGCTGGACGTCGAGGTCAGCCATGGTGGGCACCGTGGCGTCCAGGTGCAACTGGGCTAACGGTAGGGGCCGGCGCGGTGCCTGGCTGCTGTCCTAACCGACCTTGGCCGCCAGGTCCTGATAGGGAGGGACAAGCTCGTTCCACCGCGCCTCGGAATCGCCGGCCTCACGCCCGGCGAGGTAGGCGGCGAGCGTTTCGGCGTGGATCTGCCACCCGGCCCCGTAGAACGCGATCTTGTCCAGGGGCATGCCGCGGACCTCGATGACCAGGATGGTCTGGTCGCCGTCGGCGGCCAGCGTGGCCTCGATGGTCTCGTCGTAGGGCGGCGCGCCGCGACCCCTCTGGTAGGACTCGTCCGTTTCCCTGGTCGTCACCAGCAGCCGCCGCGGGGGCTCACACGCTTCGACGCGGCCGGTAGCGTCAATATCGGCGGACTCGATGTACAGGCGGAACTGTCCGCCGGGACGCAGGTCGCCGTCGACCCGGCCGTACCAGCGGGCCAGGCGGCCCGGATCGGTGAGTGCTGACCACAGGTCGTCGATATGAGTGTCATAGCGGTCTTCGATGCGCACGACGCCGCTGCCGTCTGCTGCTCGCAGGCTGCCCAGGATGCGGGCGCCCGCGCCTGCACTGCTCGTCACGTGATGCTCCTTCGTTCGTGTTTGCCCCGGGCTATCTCGGTATGCAGGGCATCCAGCCGCTGTTCCCACAGGGCCCGGTACCGGCCTAGCCATTCATCGATCTCGGCGAGCGGCTGGGGGCGGAGGCTGTAGATCCGCCGCTGCGCGTCCTGGCGGACCTCGACCAGCCCCGCTTCCCTCAGGACCCGCAAGTGCCGCGATACCCCTGGCCGGGCGATCGGCAGCAGCGCGGCCAGCTCGCTGACGGTGCACGGGCCTGCGGCCATGGTTTCCAGCATGGTCCGGCGGCTCTCGTCCGCCAGCGCCCGCAGAGCAGCTTCCACGCCATGAACGTACCAAGGTGGTTACGTAACCGTCAAGATACATAAGTGGTTGCGTTTGCCGTTCCCGCTCATGCTGGCAGGCTGGGCCACATGGCAGACGAACGCGACCCGCTGGCCTTGTTCTCCCTGCGGGTGTGGGGCTACAAGCAGGGCGAGGTGGTCTCGCTGATGATCCACCTGGGCGACCGCCTCGGCTTGTACCGGGCCATGGCCGGCCGGGGACCGATGACCGCGGCCGGTCTGGCGGCGGCGACCGGGCTGCAGGAGCGATGGCTGCTCGAATGGCTCCGTAGTCAGGGCGCGGCCCGCCTGATCGACACCGAAGACGGTGAGACCTTCGAGCTGAGCCCGGAGGCGGCGACGGTCCTGGCCGACAACGACGGAAGCTTGTTCTTCGCGGCCGGCGCCTTCCGGGGCGGCATCGCCCCGCCGGAGGTAGTGGACCGGCTGGCCGGGGCCTTTCGTTCCGGGATCGGGCTGAGCTACGACGACCTCGGCCCGTCCGCGGCCCACGCGGTGGAACGCATGACGGAGCCGTGGACCCGGCTCGCCCTCGTGCCGACGATCCTGCCCGCCCTGGACGGCGTCGTCGACCGCCTCACCTCCGGTGCCCGGGTAGCAGACGTGGGGTGCGGATCCGGAGTGGCGCTCTTCACGCTGGCCGCTGCGTTCCCCGCCTCCCGGTTCGAGGGGTTCGACCCGTCCCGGCATGCGATCGACCGGGCCCAGGCCCGGCTGGCCGGGAACGGGCTGCGCAACGTGAACTTCCAGGTGGCCGGGGCGGAAGACCTTCGACAGGACAGCCACTACGACTTCGTCGTGACCCTTGACTGCATCCACGACATGCCGCGCCCGGCGGAAGCGATAGCCGCCATCCGCAGGGCCATCCGGCCGGACGGCACGTGGCTGATCAAGGACATCCGGTCCGGGCCGGCCTGGCCGGACAACACCGGCAACCCGATGCTGGCCATGATGTACGGAATCTCTGTGTCCTCCTGCCTGTCGTCGGCCCTGTCCCAGCCGGGCGGCGCCGGGCTCGGGACCCTCGGCTTCCACCCCGAGCTGGCCGGGACGATGTGCCGCGAAGCCGGGTTCTCACGCTTCACCGTCCACGACTTCGACGACCCGGCCAACCTCTACTATGAGGTCCGCCCCTGAAGCCGCGCGCCCTGCGGAGCTGGGGAATGTTCCGCGAGTGCATGAGAGGGTGCCCAGGTGCCATCCCCCTTCCCGGCCGGGACTGAGCTGACCCACATCCTGGTCGTCGCCGACGCGGCCGCTGCGCGGGACTTCTACCGGGATGTGGTGGGTGCCGAGGTGGTGCGGGAGTACGGCGGTACCAGCGTCGTACTGAGGCTGTCGGGCACCTGGCTGCTGCTGGTGACCGGCGGTGGCCCGACGCCGGACAAGCCCGCCGTCACCTTTGCCGTGCCGGCTGACCAGGACCAGGTCAGCCACGCGATGACATTCCGGGTGGCCAGCTGCGAGCTGGCGTACGTGCAGCTGCGCGAGCGGGGCGCGCAGTTCCTCACGCCGCCAATCGACAACGGGCCCGAGATCCGCTGCTTCTTCCGCGACCCGGACGGGCACCTGCTGGAACTGAGCCAGGCGAAGTGAGCACGCCGCCGCCGCGGATCCTGGCCGAGAGCAACCGGGTTGAGGCATTCAGCGATGGCGTGCTGGCCATCGCGATCACGCTGCTGGTGCTGGACCTGCACACCGCGGGCCATCCCGGCCACGTCGGGGGCGATCTGCTGGCGCAATGGCCGACCTACCTGGCCTACGTGGCGTCGTTCATCTACATCGGCGTGGTGTGGGTGAACCACCACGCCCTGTTCAACCGGATCGCCAGCGTCGACACCGGTCTGCTGTGGTGCAACCTGGCGCTCCTGCTGGCGGCATCGGTGCTGCCGTTCCCGACGGCCGAACTGGCCTTCGCCATGGGACAGGGCACTCACGGCGACAAGGTGAGCGCACTTGTCCTTTATGCCGTCATCAGCTCGGCCATGGCGGCGACCTGGCTCATCATGTTCAGCTACCTGCACCGGCACCCGCGGCTGCTGCGCGACGACGTCACCGCCGCCTTCTTCCGCACCGAGCGGCTGCGGGCGGTAGCGGGGATCATCGCGCCGGCCGTTCCCGTCCTGATCGGACTGGCCTCCCCGCCGCTGGCGCTGGTCACCATGGTGGCCATGCCCGTCTTCTACGCGATCACGGCCGAGGGCCTTCGAGGACCTCGCGCGGCCGCCCCGCCCGCGGACCCGCAGGCTGCCTACCAGCCCGCTTCCCGGCGCAGCCGAGGGATCTTCCGGCGCTGAGGGACCGGAAGCTCGCAGCCCGTGCCGCGGCCCGGGTATCACGATGCTGGGGCCCTGAAATCTCGCCTGAACTGTAACACGGCAGAACATTCACAGAAAGGACGCGTTTCCCCGGCAATTTCCCGATTAGTACCGTTATAAAAGGCTCTTAATATGCGAGAATAATTTCGCGGCCGAGAAGGTTGCTTCGCCGCGAAATGGGTGTAGCGTAGTTGATCTGTCAGCCCCTAGACCCCGGGTCGACTACCGGTGAATCCGTGGGGGCATCTGGAATCTCCTTCCGGCTATATCGGCCGGGCGCTAGGGCATTATGACCCTTATGGTCCGTATTCTCCCCGGGAACCATTACGGAAAGGGTACGCGCATGAGGAAAATCGGCAGTAGCCGCGCCTCACCCAGGCACGCCGGCTACTTCTGGCTGCGTTCCCGGTGACCGGCTGAGGATCGCGTTACCCTCACCTCGCCTCCCCGGTCATGCCCTGGGGAAGCTGGGCGCGGCCAGACAACCACGTCCGTGCGATCGCCGGGCTGACTGCCAGGACGTAGTCGACAGCAGAGATCACAGCTCCCGAGATGGTACGTCCTCAGTCGTCTGGCCTGGAGATTCAGGAATCAGAGGGAAGCTCGCGGCCACGTGTTAACCACGAAGGGTACCGACTTGGCCACGGTCGGTATCTGTCTGAATCCGGAAAACGGGGAGAGGGGCGGAATGAAAGGTGTTGCATCTAGAGCGGGCGGCCCGAGCGAGATTGAACAGCTTGCCGACGAGCTGTCCTTGCGCGATCTGCGGGTCACTCTCGCGCCCGATGGCAACAACGAGCTTGTGCTTGAGGTGATTAACTCCCGGCTGAATCTCATCGGCGCCGTACGCGCTGGCCGGGTCTACTGGCGTGACGGCGCGTTCTGGTGGTCGCGGCTGGCCGAGCCGGAGCGGCTGCCGGATATCACCAGTGCGGTCGAGCGCATCACCGCGTCGTTGCGGTGGTCGTGTCAGTATTCCGCCCTGGCGCCTCCGTTACAGCCGGAGGACAGCTGAGCCGTTCACCGGCCCGGAAAGGAATCCAGGTTCCCTAAGGCTCGATTCCTCGCTACCGGGTGGGTGAGCTTCTCGCCCTGGCACCGCGGTACGGCGGGTCATTCCCTTCCCTGTAGTACCCATCTCACCTAGCCAGGGCGACGCCGCACGGCCTTCCCCTTTGCCATGTCGCGCCGGCAAACGCGAACCTGGGAGGCCTGTGCCTGCGGGAAGGCCGTGCGGCCCGCAAGACGGGCGCTGCTGCCGAGCGCCCCGAGGTGCGGCGACTCCGCCCAGCTCAAGCCCGGCGCAGACCGGGGGCGTACCTGGCAAAGGAGCAGCGGAGGCGTCGCACCACCACGGGGCGATCGCCAAGGGAGACAAGGCCAGCACGACAAGGGGAGGCCGGGCTGGAGGCCTTCGGCTTGGCGGGGTTCCTTGTCCGTGGCAGGCTCCTGGCTGCTCCCGCCCGGCTGCTTCCGCATGTCATCTAGTGTCGGGGCGGAAGACGAGTACGAGCACGCGCAGGGCCAGGATCGCGGCGATCACGAGCAGGCAGTAGCCGAAGAACGCGTACAGGGTCACGGTCTTGGTGATGGCCGGCCCGCCGTGCAGGCCGAGCATCAGCACGGCCATGACGCCGGATGTGGCGGCCAGGGCGACCAGGATGACCTGGTGCAGCAGGCCCGTGAGGTAGCGGCGGTCGGCCGGGTCGGCCAGCAGCCGGACATTGACGCTGAGCCGTCCGGCTTCAAGTGCTCCGCCGATCCGGTCGATGCGCCGGGGCAGGCGGCGCAGCGTGGGCAGCAGCGCGATCAGCTCGTCGGCCGCGGTCTTGCGCAGCACGTCCGGGCTGAACTGGGCGGCGAGCTGCCCGGCGGCGAAGCGCCGGGCTTCGGCGACGATGTCGAAGCCCGGGGCCAGGGCGGTGAGCGTGCCCTCCATCGTGGCCAGCGCCCGGAACACCGCGGCGATCTCCGGTGGCACCGCTAGCCCGTGCTCGGAGACGATGCGGAACAGGTCGGTGAACATGGTCACGTCGGGGGGTGATCCCGGGTCCGGTGTGCCGGGCCAGGAACCGGCCTAGCATCCGTTCCAGCCGCGGCTCGTCTTGTGCCGGGGCGGCCACAGGTCCGTCAGCTGACCGGTGCGGCCGGAGCCTGGGCCGATGCGGCCGATGCGGGTGCGAGGTCGTCGGGTGCGGGGGCGGGCACGTCGGCCCCGCCCTGGT
>Ga0209006_10006613_pt1 | contig 10478 bp, 12 predicted proteins | sample JacPin_JW_Ref_O2_FD_188567 | JGI IMG/M metagenome (GOLD analysis project Ga0209006, IMG submission 188567) | Forest soil microbial communities from Algoma, Ontario, Canada - Jack Pine, Ontario site 1_JW_Ref_O2 (SPAdes) (version 2) | ecosystem: Environmental > Terrestrial > Soil > Boreal... | reverse complement strand
GCAACAAATCGCCTCGGTCGCATCTAATCGAGTGGGACCGCGCTTCGGGCCACCACGGCTGTGTCTGCGTGAATGCGCAATTTCAGCTGGTGCAGTCGTCAACCCCAAAGCGAGCCGAACGGTGCGCCCCATTTGCCTCAATTGAGCGCGACCTGGCCGAGCGGTGTACCGTCGGTCCCGTTGTAATTGATGATGTTGTTCTTGTAGCTGCCGACGACGCCGCCGCTGGCGGTGCCGACGCCGATCAGGTTCTGTTCGATGGTCGAATTGCCGATCACTACCTGGGCCCCCGCTCCAATCGACAATACACCATAACCGCTGACGCTATTTGACGAGGTCACGTTGTTGAGAAACATGATAGTTGGCTCCCCACCGCCCTGTGTCCCCGCAATGACCCCTGAAGCGGGATTCTCGGAGACAACGGTATCGACGACCGTAACTTGGAGCGCGCCGCCGGGAGAAGAATTCGCTAGCGCGTTAATCCCCACATTGTTTTTGACGATTTCGGTCCGGCTGATCGTTGCCGCTAATATTTGACCTGCCGCGTTCGTGATTGTTATCCCACCCCCCGAGTTATTATCGATCAATGTATTGGTTATGTACGCTTGAAATGTATTCGCCGCGGTCGGCGAGAGGGCGATGCCGAATTTTGAAAAATTGCGGATGTTACAATTCCTGACGATCAAAGTGTTGCCCGAGGTGACCGAAATGCCGTTCAGGCCGGTCAAGGCGGCTCCGTCGATGTCGAGGCCGCTCAACGTGACGACATCGTTGGCTCCGGCCGCGACGGCGATGCCGTTTGTTCCCGAGACGACAACGCCACCGTTACTGACGGAATCGCAGAAAATTGTAATCGCCTTGGTGATCGTCACAGCACCGAAACCGCCCGGATCGAGGCAGTCGATCTCGCCGCTTGGAGCCGTCTTTGAAATCGCGCCGGCGAAGGTCTTGCACGGCGCGGTACGGCTGCACGGGTTGGCATCGTCGCCAACGCCGGAGACCCAGGTCCGGGTCGCCTGGGCCTGCGCGGGTGCGGCGGCCAGCATCGCCAGGCACATTGCGGCAACCACTATCGCGAAGCGGGCATTAAGGTGCTTCATTTCAGGCTCCTCCCAGGTTCAGGGTGTTCTTTATCACCGTTTAAGCTCATATTTTCGCCATTGTCCTGGAGTTTGGCTCCGGGTGCCACAATTTTGTTGGTGCTGACTGAAGCCGCGCTCAGGGGCCTAATTGCGAAATTTCCTGAGTGATCGGATTGTGCGTTCACGCCGGGTCGGGCCAGCCGCAGATTGGAATCCGCCCAGGGAGCCATTTTCATCAGCACGCGGCCGCCTCCGGCGGAGCGATATCGAAGATCAGGCGGGGAGATCGACGATGGTGCGTGTCCATGCGGGATTGGGCGGGGCGATGGTCGCCGTGATCGCGTTGACCGGCTGTGCGCCGACGGTGATGGCGCCAACGGTGCCGGTCATGCCGGGTGCGAACAAGCCGTTCGACCAGTTCGCCGCCGACCAGCAGACGTGCCAGGCCTATGCCAACTCGCAGACGGCGCCCTTGGCCGCGCAGGCCAACAACCAGGCGGTCGGCACGACGTTGCTGACCACCGCGCTTGGCGCCGGGCTTGGTGCGGCGGTCGGCGGCGGTCGAGGCGCGGCAATCGGCGCCGCGTCGGGGGCGGTCGTGGGCGGCAGCATGGGGGCGCAAGGCTCCTCGCTCGCCGGCATGAACATCCAGCAGCAATACGACGTCTACTATTCGCAATGCATGTATGCGCGCGGCAACCAGGTGCCCGGCTTCTCGCCGAACATGTACGGTATCCCACCCTATCCGGGCCCCGGCGGTCCGCCGCCGCCGGGTTATGGCCCGCCGCCGCGCTACTAAACCCCGTTGAAACAGCACCGAAGGGAGCAGCGATGGCCAAGACACGCGGCACCGGCCTGTTGATGGTGTGGGTCGATGTCGACCCCGAATACGAGGCCGAACTCCACCGCTGGTATGACGAGGAGCACATCGCGCGGCTACTCGGTGTGCCCGGGTTTCGCAGCGCCGGCCGCTACGTTGCGCTAAAGGGCGGTCCGAAAAACCTGGTGCTTTACGAGCTCGAAAGCGCCGAGGTGCTGCACACTTTCGCCTTTCTCGACGAGGTGCGGTTCCGGCCGTCGGCGCGGCGGGCCACCGCCTCGGGCGCCACGGTCGGCCGCAACTATCTGCACAACGGCTACCGCCAGATTTTCCCGATGCACACCAATCCGATCGAGATGACGCAAGGGCCGGCGCCCTATCTGCAGATGGGCAGGATCGACATCCCCTCGATCGTCGAGGACGAATTCAACGACTGGTACAACACCGCCTATATTCCGCCCTACCGCGCAGTGCCGGGCTGCCTCGGCGCGCGACGCTACGTGGCGATCGACTCGCAGCCGAAATACCTGACGCTCTACGAATTCGAGAACCCGAACGTGTCGGAGAGCGACGCTTGGGCCCGCGCCCGTGACGCCAACCCATGGAGCAACCGCATCCGGCCGTACATGCGCCACGATGTCGGCTCGCCCGGCGTCTATCGCCGCGTCTTTCCAAAGTGATTTGGGGGATTGGTAAGTTACTTGCATAGTAGACGCGCAGGCTCGATCGACTGAACCACGAAGTTTTGCCGACGAGGGAGGGGACTTGCGAGTGGGGTGGCGTTCTATTGCCCTTTGGGGAGGGCTGTTACTGGTTTCATGCCTGCCGGCCATGGCGTCGTCGGGCGGCAATTGCGTCGCTTATGCGCGCGAAACGACCGGCATTCATCTCGACGGCAACGCCGCGAGCTGGTGGCCACATGCCGAGGGGCGCTACGAGCGCGGTCACCGGCCGTCCCTCGGCGCTATTCTCGTCTTCAAGCCCTACGGCGGCATGCACGTCGGCCATGTCGCGGTGGTGTCGCAGGTCGTAGGCCCCCGCGAGATCCTCGTCGACCAGGCGAACTGGGTGCGCGGCCGCGTGACCAAGTCGATGTCGGTGGTCGATGCGTCGCCGCTCAACGACTGGACCAGCGTCAAGGTGCAGTACGCGGGGACGCACGGCCGCGAGAACCCGACCTTTGGCTTCATCTACCCGCGCGTGGTTCCGGCGAGTTTCGAGGAGGCCATTGTCGAGCCTCGGCGGACCGAACCCAGCCACGCAGCTCACAACGAGCGCAGCGCCGGAAAGACGACGCGGGACGAGCACCGGCACGAACAGAAAGAGCCGCTACAGGCTGCAAAGGCGAAAGAGAAGCATCGGCAGGGACACGAAGAGACCCAACAGGTCGACGCGTCGGCGTCAGACAAGCATCGGCATGGTCGCGCCGAGGTGACGAAGGCGGAAACCGCGAAGGCGCGCGACAAGGATCGGCGCGAACACAGCGATGCCGCCGAGGCGAACGCCGGCAACACGGCACGTCGCGTCACCGCGGACGAGCCCGCCCACCACAAGCACAAAGCGACCGACGCGAAGCTGGCTTACGTCTATTAGAGGGGTAGAAGGGCGGCGGCGGGCCGGCGTATCCTGGCGCCGAAACCGCTATCGAGGCTGACGCAATGCCCGCCACCGGCGACCCGAGCCTATCCTCCGCCACCGAGCTTTCCGCTGCGATCTCGGCCCGCAAGCTGTCGCCGATCGAGGTAGCCGAGGCCTTTCTCGCGCGGATCGCGGCGCAGGATCAGCAGCTTCACGCGTATATCGACGTCTACGCCGACGACGCGAGGCTTGCCGCGGAAGCCGCCGACAAGGCGATCCGCTCGGGCCACCAGATCGGCCCGCTGCACGGCGTGCCGATCGCATTGAAGGATCTCATCGATCTTGAAGGGCGGGTGACGACCGGCGGGTCGACGGTATGGCGCGAGCGGCGTTCGCCGACGACCGCGACCTTGGCGCGCAAGCTGATCGCCGCCGGCATGATCGTGCTCGGCAAGACCCATACGGTCGAGTTCGCGATGGGCGGCTGGGGCACCAACCACCACATGGGCACACCGTGGAACCCGTGGGACACCGAGGTCGCGCGCACCCCCGGCGGGTCGAGCAGCGGCTCGGGCGTCGCGGTGGCAAGCGCGATGGCGCCGTGGGCGATCGGCACCGACACTGGCGGATCGGTGCGGCTGCCGGCCTCGTGGTGCGGCCTCACCGGCCTCAAGACCACGATCGGCCGGGTGAGCTGCCACGGCATCCTGCCGCTCGCCCCCTCGCTCGATACGCCGGGCCCGATGGCGCGCTCGGTCGAGGACGCGGCGCTGCTGTTCAGCGTCATGCAAGGCCCCGACCCGCTCGACCGGCTGACGTTGTCAGCGCCGCCGCCGATCGACCCGTTCGCGACGCTGCGGCGCGGGGTCAAGGGGCTGCGTCTCGCGCGCATGCCGGCAGGTGAGCGCGACGGCTGCGACCCCGAGATGCTGGCGGCCTATGACGGCGCGCTTGAAGCGCTGGCGCGGGCCGGCGCGGAGATCGTCGACATCGCCTTGCCGATCGCCTTCGCCGACGCGACCGCGGCGACCGGGCGGATCATCGGCTCCGAGGCCTATCGCCTGACCGGCGCGCTGGTCGACGATCCGGCGCAGCCGATCGACCCGGCGGTGCGGCCGCGCATCCAGATCGGGCGCGACATTCGTGCCCATCAATACCTCGCCGCGCTCGCCGAGCGCGACCGGATGAAGGCTGAGTTCCTCGCCGCGCTCGAACGCGACGGAATCGACGCGCTCTTGACGCCGACGACGCAGACCGCGGCGATCCCCAACGACGCGGTCGACCAGAACACGACGCCGGCGCATTTCACGCGGGTCTTCAACCTGCTCGAAATGTGCGCGCTGGCGGTGCCGAGCGGCTTTACCGCGGGCGGTTTGCCGCTGTCGCTGCAGATCGCCTGCCGGCCCTACGACGAGGCGACGGCATTGCGCATCGGCTGGGCCTATCAGCAGGCGACCGATTGGCACCTGCGCCGCCCGCCGGGGTTTGGCGGGTAAATGCCCTTTCTCGTCTCCCCCGCGAAGGCGGGGGTCCAGGGGCGAGCGGCACGTCGCTAGCCCTGGATTCCCGCTTCCGCGGGAATGACGATTAGAGTGTGTCAGGCTGCAGATGCGACGCGGGGCCAGACCATGGATGCTCTCGATAAGCTCAGAGAACTGAAGCTCCCGTTCTCCGAGCTGCTCGGCATCGAGTTCGTGCATGCCGACAGGGAGCGCGTGGTCGCCGAACTCACCGTCCGCGCCGAATTGTGCACGCGGCCGGCGGTCATGCATGGCGGGGCGATCATGGCCTTCGCCGATACGCTCGGCGCGGCCGGGACGATCCTCAACCTGCCCGAGGGCGCCGGCACCACGACGATCGAAAGCAAGACCAACTTCATCGCTGGGGCACCGATCGGGACCCGGCTCACCGGCGAGGCGCTGCCGGTGCATCGCGGCCGCCGCACGCAGGTGTGGACGACGCGGATCACGACTGCGGAGGGCCGCCTCGTCGCCATCGTCACCCAGACGCAAATGGCGCTCGAAGCAAGAACTTGACTCCGTCAATTAAATAGTTGACTTAATCCTTCCGAGGTCAGTCCGGGGAGGATTCGACGTGAGCAGTGCATCGGCTTTCGAGCGGCGCATTGCCGCGGTTCGCCGCTTCAACCGCTTTTACACGCAAAAGCTCGGCGTCCTGTCCGAGGGGTTTCTCAACACCCCGTTCTCGCTCACCGAGGCGCGGGTGCTGCACGCGCTTGCGCATCGCGACGGCGCGACCGCGACCTGGCTTGGCCGCGAGCTCGACCTCGACGCCGGCTACCTGTCGCGCATCCTGCGCGATTTCGAGCGTCAAGGATTCATCCTGCGCAACCAGTCGCTGCAAGACGGCAGGCAGACCTTGATTTCGTTGACCCCGGACGGGCGCGATGCGTTCGAGCCGCTCGACAAGGCCTCGCACGCCGAGATCGGCAATTTGCTAGCGCCGCTCGCCGACGGCGACCAGGACCGGCTGATCGCCGCGATGCGGGTTGTCGCCGAGCTGATCGGCGGCGAGACCGAGCCCGCCCCGGCCTTCATCTTGCGGCCGCACCGGCCGGGCGACATGGGCTGGGTCACCGAGCGCCACGGCGTGCTCTACAGCGCGGAATACGGCCTCAACCACAAGATGGAAGCCTATGTCGCCGAGGTGGTCGCGAAGTTCCTGCGCGAGTTCGATCCCGCTCGCGAGCATTGCTGGATCGCCGAGCAGGACGGCGCGGCGATCGGCTCGGTGTTCCTCGTCAAGGAGAGCGACAGCGTCGCCCGACTGCGTCTGCTGATCGTCGACCCCAAGGCCCGCGGCCTCGGCGTCGGGCGCCGGCTGGTCGAGGAATGCGTGCGCTTCGCGCGGCTGGCGGGATATGGCGAGATCGTGCTGTGGACGCACAGCATCCTCATCGCGGCGCGGCGGATTTATGATTCGGTCGGCTTCGCGATCGTCGAGACCGAAACCCACGACGAATTCGGCCCCGAGCTGGTCGGCGAAACCTGGCGTTTGCGGCTTTAGCGCACGATCCGCTTAGTCAGAAGCATCATCAGTTTCGCCTCCCCCGGGGCTTGACCCGGGGGTCCACGTCTTCGGTTGCGAACTGCTCAGCTTGAAGACGTGGATGGCCGGATCAAGTCCGGCCAGGGTGAGTTGTAAGCGGTTCAGCCTAAAGGGATTTTACTTTAGCTACATCCAGCCGACATGGCCGAGCACCTCGCCGCCGCCCGCCCAGATCATGCGCAGGGCGACCATCGCGATGATCGCGAGGCCCAGCCAGGACAGCCAGAAATGCCGCGCCAGCAAACGCGCGACCAGGCTCGATGCGACGCCCATCAACGCGACGGACAGCCCCAGGCCGAGAAACAGCACCCAAGGCTCGGCCTGAGTCCGCGCCACCCCGGCAACCGCGAGCACGTTGTCGAGCGACATCGACAAATCGGCGACCACGATCTGCAGGACCGCTTGGCCCGTCGTCTTGGATGGCGGAGTCCCCTCCTTCGATGGCGTGTCCAAGCCGGCCTTGCCGGCCCGGCCGCGACGCAACTCGCGGTAGAGCTTCCACGCCACCCACAGCAGCAGCAAGCCACCCGCCAACCCAAGACCGATGACCGCCAGCAGACGCAGGGCGATCGACGCGAACAGGATTCGCAAGACGGTAGCCGCGCCGATCCCGACCAGGATCGCCCGACGGCGCTGCTCGACGGGCAGCGCGGCAGCCGCCATGCCGACGACGATGGCATTGTCGCCGGCAAGCACGACGTCGATCATGACGACCGACACGAGGGCGATGATCTGGTTTAGGGTCGGCAGCACCCTGGGCAAATAGCCATGCCGGCGTCCGTCGTCGAGTCGAATGACCAATCCCGCACCGCAGTCGCACATTTCGCTCCGGCTGAGCGCCTATTACGCGGCGAGTTTCCTGATCGTCGGGATCAAGGCGCCGTTCTGGCCGGTCTGGCTGGCAGGGCGCGGGCTCGGCGCGCGCGAGATCGCGGCCCTGTTCGCCGCGGCGATCTGGATCAACGTCGCGACGACGCCGGCAATCGGCGCGCTCGCCGACCGCCTCGGCCGCCGCCGCGCGCTGATGGTCGTGCTATGCGGCGTCGCGATCGTCGGCTATGCGAGCCTGTGGAACGCCTACGCGTTCTGGGTCTTGCTCGGGCTGACACTGGTGACGGCGACCGCGCAAACGGCGGTGATGCCATTGGGCGACAGCATTACCCTCGCCGCGGTACGCGAACGCGGCATCGATTACGGCCATGTGCGGGTCTGGGGTTCAGTCAGCTTCATTATCGCCGCGATGGTGAGCGGCGCAGTGCTTTCCCATTCGGTAGCCGCGGGCTCGGGCGGCAATGCCGTGCTCGCGTTGGTGCTGGTCGCCTCGGTTGTGCTCTTTGCCGCCTGCATCGCGATTCCCACCGCGCCGCGAGAGCCGGCTGGACGTTCGCGCGGCGCGGCGCTGGGCGCCCTGGCCGCCGACCGTCGGTTCTGGAAATTCGTCGCGGTTGCCGCGGCGTTACAGGCCAGCCATCAGGTCTATTACGGGTTCGGCACGCTTTACTGGCGCTCGCTCGGCTTTTCCGATGCGGTGATCGGCGCCTTATGGGCGGAGGGCGTGGTTGCCGAGATTCTGCTGTTCTGGCGAGGTACGCGCCTGCTCGCCCGGGTCGGACCGCTTGGGCTGATGATCGTCGGCGGCGCCGCCGGCGTCGTGCGCTGGAGCCTGATGGGGTTGGTGCCGGGGCTGCTGCCGGCCTTCGCCCTGCAACTTTTGCACGCGCTGACCTTTGGCGCGACGCATCTCGGCGCGATGAACTATCTGTCGCGCACCGTGCCGCCGAGCGCGGCGGCGAGCGCCCAGGCGCTCTACTCCGGCGCCTCGTCCGGGATCGGCAGCGGCATCGTCATGCTCGGCGCCGGCGCGCTTTACGCCGAGTTCGGCGGCCGCGCCTATCTGTTCATGGCCGTATTGTCGGCGATCGGCCTGCTCGGCGCGATGCAGCTCACCAAGTCAGCCGCTCAGCGGCCGCATTTCGGATAGCGGCCGGTCGCGCTCGCGCCCGCCGCCAGACTCGCCGCGTAGGCGCGAAATGCCTTGTCGTCCATGATCGCGGCTTTCTTGAGCAAGTCAGCCGACTCTTGGCAAGCCTGGGGGCCCGACTTGCCCGCCTGCTTTAGTGCCGCGTCGTTGGCGAGCGCCGTATCCCAGCGATCGTAGGCCGTGTTGCCGTGGAAGTGCGCGATCATGGCCTTCTGGTAGGACAGCACCGTTTGCTTGTTGCGCTGCTGAAACAACCCGTAGGTCTGGTCGCGGCAGGCGGTGCTGGCGACCATCACGTCGATCAGGAAACGCACCCCTTGCTCGGCTTCGATCGCGGCCGGCGAATAGCAGCCATCAGCCGCGCCGGCGACACTGGCCGGCACCACCAGCGCGGCAGCCAGCGCCGCGACGACAAGCTTCTTCATGATTCCCCCGAATCCCGCACCCAACCGCGCGACCATACCCAACCGATCAAGATTTGCAAGAAGGCGAAATCCGCTCGAAGCAATTACGACCTGAAGTAGCTTTAAGCCTCTCCCTGGGAAACGCTCACGGTTCCCGAATCTTGACCAGGCGAACGAAATAAGCACGAATCGAGCATGTGATTTTACTTTGCCTGAATAGAGTCGATGGCGCCGAACTCTTTGATTGCGTGGCGCCTTGCGCGGTCAATGACGGCGGCCTCATAGTCCGCCGATGATCGTACTGTTTACCGATTTCGGGCTCGCGGGCCCCTATACCGGCCAGGTGACGGCGGTGCTCCGCCAAGGCGCGCCGGAAGTGCCGATCGTCCCGCTCTTCGCCGATGCGCCGAGCGAGCGACCGAAACCCGCGGCCTATCTGCTCGCCGCCTATGGTGCGTGGTTTCCGGCTGGAACAGTGCTGCTCTGCGTCGTCGATCCGGGGGTCGGCAGCGAGCGGCGCGCGGTCGTCGCCGAGGCCGACGGACGGATTTATGTCGGGCCCGATAACGGGCTTTTCGACATTGTCATGCGGCGGGCGCAGGGCGCGCGGCTGTGGGAGATCATCTGGCATCCGGGACCTTTGTCGCCGAGCTTTCACGGCCGCGACCTGTTCGCCCCGGTGGCGGCCCGGCTCGCTCTTGGCGACCCGGTGACGGAGGTGGCGCAGCCGGCCGACGACAAGCAGGCCGCGCGCGGCTGGCCCGACGACCTCGCCGAGATCGTCTATATCGACCATTACGGCAATGCGATGACCGGGCTGCGCGGCGCGCTGCTGGCGCCGGAAGCACGGCTCGTCGTCGCCGACCGCGCGCTCGAACGGGCGGCGACCTTCTCCGCCGTGCCGCCGGGCGAGGCCTTCTGGTACATAAACTCGAACGGCCTTGCCGAGGTCGCGGTCAACGGCGCGCGCGCCGATGCAACGCTCGGCCTTGAGATCGGCAGCCGGATTAGAATCGAAAACTAAGTCGCCGCGTACTCGGCGATCAGCCGGTTGAACGTGTCGGCCGCCTCGAACTGCACCCAATGCCCGGCGCCCGGCACCACCGAGAAACGCGCCTGTGGCTGAACGCTGCGCAGGATGCGCGCGCGCTCGTCGACATGCGGATAGGCGGTCGCGTCGCGCTCGCCCCAGATGCCGTCGAGCCGCGCGGTGATCTTCGGCAACGCCTCGACCAGCGCGCCCGACCGCGAGAAGCGCCGGCTGCGCATCCGGGCATGGGCATGGTTAGTCTTTTGCAGCCACAGCGCCAGCTCGTCGATCTTGTCGGGATCGTGGATCATCAGCTGGTTCAGATTGTAGCGGTGGGTGGCGAATTCCTCTTCCTCGCCGGCGTCCGGTTTGACCCGCTCGAGCGGCGTCGGTGAGCGCTCGAGGCCGAGCCCGTTAGAGCCCACCACGGTGAAGGCTTTAAGCCGCTCGCCGAGCTGTGCCGCGACGACGCCGCCAATCACCCCACCAAACGAAAAACCGGCCATATGCGGCC
>Ga0209006_10006612_pt1 | contig 10478 bp, 7 predicted proteins | sample JacPin_JW_Ref_O2_FD_188567 | JGI IMG/M metagenome (GOLD analysis project Ga0209006, IMG submission 188567) | Forest soil microbial communities from Algoma, Ontario, Canada - Jack Pine, Ontario site 1_JW_Ref_O2 (SPAdes) (version 2) | ecosystem: Environmental > Terrestrial > Soil > Boreal... | reverse complement strand
CTCGACAACCGCAAGCGCGAAGGCTACCGCTACGGCGGCATCCACGGCATTGCCGCCCTGCTTCAGAATTGCAACGCCCGCTTCCGAACCGAGCACTTCGTCAGTGACGACCATGGCGTGCGAGCCCCGCACCGCTTGTCGCGGCCAGGTGTCCGAGGTCTTGGCGTGCGCCGCAGAGTGGTCCTGCAATTCGGCTGCGGTTTGCGCATGGTTGCGAGATGCCGGGACCAATAGAAAAAGTGTCAGGAGAAAACCGCGGAGGAAAGCAGATTTAGGTTTTTTTGCGGGGACAAAACGAGTGGCGCGACGGGCAATACCAGAATTCACGCACGCGAATTCAGCGTGTGAGATACCCGGTGCTCGGCGTCGCGAGGCGCGCAGCGGGTGTGGTGGCATTTATGCTTCGCTAAGGAATTCGACGGATGGGGGCCCGGGGAGCAGGCCCGCGGCGGTGCCGCGATTGATCAACTCGGTGACAGCTTGCTTGCCGCGATCGCCGTAGCCCAGGGTCCATCTATTCACGTACATGGCGACGAATTTGTCGGCGGTGTCGGTTTCCATGTCGCGGGCGAATTGCATGGCGTAATTCAGGGCCTCTTCGCGATGTTCGAGACCATATTCCACGCTATCGCGGATGGTACGCGCGATCTGGCGCCCCAGTTCAGGGCCAAGCGCTCGACGAACGGCATTACCCCCGAGCGGCAGGGGAAGGTTGGTCTGCTCATGCCACCAGACACCGAGATCGATGACGCGATGCAGACCGAGTTTCGGGAAAAGCAACTGCCCTTCATGAATAAGCAGCCCGGCGTCCACGGCGTCCGTTTGAACGGCGTCAAGAATTTTGTCGAAGGCCATGACCACGGCTTCGAAATCGGGCTGAAATAGTTTAAGCGTGAGATATGCCGTGGTTTTCAATCCAGGGATCGCGATGCGCTTGCCGGCGAGTTCGTCTTTTCGCAGGGGCTTGGAAGCCACTACGATAGGGCCGTAATTTTCGCCAAAGCTAGCGCCGCAGTCGAGCAAGACATATTTATCGCGAAGGGAGGGATAGGCGGCGAAGCTGACAGCGGTGACGTCGTAGGTTTCGGTTAAGGCCGCTTCATTGAGAGTCTGAATATCGGAAAGGATGTGGGTGTATTTGTAGCCGGGAGTAGAAAGCTTGTGGGTGGCGAGGGCGTAAAACATGAAGGCATCGTCGGAATCCGGCGAATGCGCAAGCTTAATTTCCATAGGTTGTTTTTCGGCGCGAGGCGCTGGCTGGGTAGCAGGCATAGCGTGGTTACGTCCTTTTCGTTGGCGATGAACGACCCGGTGCTTCCGTCGCGGTCCCTAGAGGTAGCTAAGCGCCACGTGCGCTGATCAGGAACCGATGCGGGAGAGAACCTCTGGCGTACGCAGGAACTTACGCGCCTGATGCCGGAGCGTTTCGCTGGCACAGCGTAACACAACGGTGATGCGGCAACAAATACCTTGAATAACCTAGACATAGAGGGTCCTAGGCGCCCGCGGAAGAGCGTCCGAGAGTGCGGGAAAGCTGAACCGCAGCAGGTTTGGGGTATACCCTACCCCACCCCCGTTTTTTCGCAAAAGAGTCTGTAAGGTGATGAAAACAAGGGTTTGGACTTGCAAAAAGAAGCGCCAAAATGCCAAAGAGCCTGCAAGATGCTGAAAACAAAGTAGTAGCTAGTTAACATAACGAATCCGTGATTGTGGGAGATGAGAAACAACAAAGGCTGCAAGGGGCTGGCAGGTCGCGGGGCGCGAACCGCAGGCTATGTTACTACATAATTATGTAAAGTTAAAGTAACTAACTAATGGTACTTCAAATGCTGTGGGTGACGCTGAGGACAATGTCAGGCTGGCTGAAGGTTTTTATCACAACCGAGACGCTCTTATCTGATTGTCGCACGGCAGCTTGGAGTAACCTGGGACGCAGGCGACTAGAAAAACTGGCAGGAAGGCTGAAGTGACGCTCAGAAAATTAGTGAGCAGCTTTATTCCAATGCTAATTGCTGGCTTGGGCTGGCAATTGTGTGGGTACGGTCAAGTTCAGCCCAAGTCTTCCAGTAAGGCTCCCGGAGGAGACTTAAACGTAAGTTGCTACGACGACTCAGGCAGGTTAGTTGGGCCAAATAAAATGCGGACCTTTGTGCTCCAATCACCGGACGGCAAATACCGAGCATATGCTGAGACCGAGGCATGCACGCGCAAAAAGAAGAGCGCAACAGGCGACGAGTATGTGGAATGTGAGAACACATCAAGGCTTTTTGTGGCAGGTCCAAGGAGTGACGGGTTTCGGCAGGTCATGACTTTGCTGCCGAAGGCTGAGCCTGAACCCTCCGGCAACGACCTCAGTTTGGTAGATTGGTCTCCGAAAGGGCACCGGCTGCTGATCGCCGAGAGCCTGTTTTGGTATGGCGGTGATTCTGGCAGGATCGTGATTCGAATCTATGACGCTGACTCTCACAAGCTATCCGATGAATCTTCCGTCGAAGAAGCATTTCGCAAACATGCCGGTAAAGAGTGCATTGGTGTGTTTGAGCCAACAGGATTCTCCAAGGATGGCGGAATTATTGTCAGAGCGGGGCCCTATTTCGATGAGGGCGAAGAACAACCGCGGGTGGACTCCTGCGTGGCTAGGAAGGACCTGTGGCTTATTGGCCCAGCGCCCGACGGGATCAAGCAGCTTCCGAATGACTACAAATCACAACATTACGGTAAAGAAGTGGCGCGTGAGGCTGATCAATAAATTCGACGTCTGGGGCTTAAGTGCCAAGTTGGCACCTCCTTTTGTAATATGGTTAGGCTGCGAGGCGGGTACCGAATTTCTTTACTACGATCAGAACGACGAACCATAACGCGACACCGTAGAGTGCGTACCACAGGACTTCCTGGCGGGCGGAGACAGCGGGAGGGCTGAAGATGACCAAAGAGCCGGTGGAGCTTATGTGCATGAACTGGGCGATCAGGACGCTTTTTGTATTGATGTAGAGCCAGGAAATTAGAACGCGCATGGCGGTCATGGCGAAAACGAAGGCCAGGAAAAATGGGAACCAGAATGCACCGTGGGGCGTGGCGGTTCCGAGGTAGTTGACGACCGGCAAGTGCCACAAGCCCCAGAGCAACCCAAGCAAGATACTCGCGCCGAGGGCATTGTGTTGCGAAGACATTTTGGGGAAGGCGAAGCCAGTCCAGCCGATTTCGTCCAAGAGTCCGGCGGGGACGCCGAACCACATTCCCATTAGAAAGAGATGGGGCGTATAAACCGGGGAAACAAATATTTTTAGAGTGAGGAGAAGAGTTAGAACGAGAACCGGAGGAATGAGCAGCGGGGAATACCAACGGGGAGGGAATCTCGCTCGCAGCAATCTGGAAAAGAGATCGCGCAAGCCAGGTCCACCCGCAGCGAACCAAGTGAGAAAAATGGCGCTAAGGCTGGGTCCGAGGAGCATGACTGGAAACATGAGAATGCCAGTGAGTATTGGCAGAGGCTCGTGGCGCAAGAGATGAGGAGCGCCTACAGCGAGTGCTCCGAGCCAAGAGATAGTGAAGGTCATCAAAAAATAGGCGGCTACGGAATGGCTTAGAAGAAACGAGCCTGCCTTCGATTGACACTCAGAGGACATAGGTCGCGGCACAGTTTAATAAGCCGTGATGAAGATGAAGAAGATGGTAAGCGCAGGGACGAAAGGTGTGCTAGGAAATTTGCAAAAGGGATTGGTCGAAACCATTTAGAAAAGTAGCGCCAAGATACGGCTGGGCCGATAGGAAAGCAGTAGGGGTAAGAAAAATCGCGGCAGGTTGTAAAACTGATGGAGAGCGAGCGTTGAGTAACGACCGCTCTCCAAATTGCGTGCGGTTAGAAACTGAAGATGGCTCCGCCTTCGCTGCGAAGATCCCGCCACTCATGTTGGTGCAGACCCTCGAACAAAGGTAAGGTCGGCACAGCAGTATTGGCGCGGGTGCGATAGAGAGACTGTTCGAAGGAGAAGGACACCCACCTGTTAAGTTTATAGTTGAGGGTGCCTACGGTCATGTCGCTGCGGGCACGGGAGCCCCCGGGAGCGGCTTTAGCGAGATCGTTGGTATTGGCTTGGTCGGTGCCATACATGCCGTAGAGGGACCAACCGGCATTACGGCCCTCGGGATCCAAGCCGAACCAACGGGATAGAGGCAGTCCGAGTTGAGCGAAGCCACCACGGGCGCGAACGGGAAGCTGCGGGGCTACGACGGCGTTGCCACTGGCGTTAGTGCCAAATACCACGGTGGAGCCACCATCGATGGAAAGCGCGTCGGCGGTGTTTGTCAGACCAAAAACGCTGTTGTAATTGGAGAAGAGTTGCCCGCCGAAATAATATCGCAGGTCGCTGCCACTGTAGACTTTGCCGATCAGCGTTACCCAATGAGTGGGCAATTGCCACTCGAAGGTTACGCCATTGGTGGGGCTGCCCACTCTGGCACCTGTCGGGAAAGCAGCATGGAATGCGGCGGGAACCGCGGATCCGAGGACAATGGCGGTGCGGCTGCCTTCTTCAAAGCTGACGATGAGTTCAGCTGGGGCAACGCCGGGAGCGTGATCCAACTGCCACTGCCCGACTAGCCGACCTTCGAGTTGCGGAGAGGCGCTGTCTGGACCTTGCCGTTCGCCATAACCCAACTGATTGGAAAGATCGGCCGCAGACGGCGCGTCGCCCACGGCGGGAAGAACCACGGCGATTTCCGGCATTAACTGAAAGGCGCCGAAATTGTGTGTCCATCCAAAGCGCATCTGCGGGGCGCGTTCCCAGAGAACACCAAAGCCGATACCGACACCGGTAGTTTCCAAGATATTGGGGAGGGTTGAGGAAGTAAAAGGAGTCCAATCCTGGCCGAACAGCGCGGAGAGGGTGTCGGCGTTGCTGAATTTGTAGTCGATACGACCATAGGCCAGGCGAATGCCCACATTGGACGAGCGGATGGAAGAAAGATTTCTGTTGTCGGAGCGATTGAAATTCCCCTCAAAATCCATCTCGAGTTTTCCAGTGATAGTGAGATTGGGGTCTCTGTCTCCCCACTCGAAATTAGTGCCAAAGCGGGTTGCCCGCGCCTTCACGTGAAATTCAGGCGCGGCGTTGGGGCCGGTATCGCCCAGAAAGCCGGGGAGGGGGAAGTCATCGCCGCCAGGCGAGGAACTGTCGTGGACAAACGTTGTTTTCAGGAAGCCGTAGGGAGTTATACCAACACCGGCAACGGTGATGGCCGGTTTGAGTTCACCTTTTTTTATGCCGCCTACCGGAAGAGGTCGGATCGGGTTCGCGGCAGAGATGGTTGTTGGTGACACCGAAGCAGTCTGACTGGGAGGCACTTGTTGCTGGTCAGAGTCGACGGTGACGACCGGAGCGTTGGAGGCTACAGCAGAAGCGACCGCAGGAGCCGCAGCGGCGCTTCCGGGAACGTGATAGACGGCGGGAACGAGGCTAACGGAAGCGGAGCTCGGCGAGGAGGCCGTGACTACGGACGGGTCGCCCAGCATTTGATTGTAATCTGTCTGCGAGATTATGCCTTTACTGAGGAGCAGCTTGGCTAAGCGTGAATCGGCATCGCGGACAGACGAAGCTTGACTTAGTTGCGCTACTTCTTCAGCGGTGAGGATGCCCTTGGCTTGGAGAACGCGGACGAGCGGAGTGGCAGAATTCTGACTGGTATTCTGCGACTGGGCGACCGCACCTCCTGAGCAGGCTAACGAGAACAACAGAACAACCGCTGAACACACCAATAGCCGATGCTGTTTCCCGGTCATCGAAATTACCCCCCTGTGACCCGGCGCTGTTGAACGGGTCAGATAATCACATTGAAACGGGCCCTAAGTGCCTCGTTTTATACGTGCAGAAACATGAATGTCAAGAGTTCGTTTGGGTATTTTGGAGATTTAGCAGGCTACCAAAAATGGTAGCGACTGGAGCCCTAGCTTGAGGCAGTAAATTCCCGGCTGGCACGAGCTTGCTGAAGTGGATGTGAAACTTGCAAGCGCGGTATACAGGAACAAAGTAAGCTGTCGAGACGAAAATCGCGAGGCCCCTGCGTGGGAGTTGTGATAAAAGGTCACAGTTGTCGGCCTGTTTTTGGCTGATGACCTAAGGAATCTCACGAGGCGACGCCGGTGAATACCTTCCCCGTTCTTCTAGCGGCACTTTGCGTTTATGCAATTGGCTATCGATATTACAGCGCATTCATTGCCGCGAAAGCCCTGGCTTTGGATGATTCGCGGGTGACTCCATCTCATGTTTACGAAGACGGACACAACTATGTGCCTTCGCCGAAGTGGGTTCTCTTCGGTCATCATTTTGCGGCTATCGCGGGAGCGGGGCCTTTGGTGGGCCCGACACTGGCTGCACAGTTTGGATTCGCGCCGGGCTTTATCTGGATTTTGATTGGAGCGGTGGTCGCGGGGTGCGTGCAAGATTTTATTGTGTTGGTGGCGTCGATTCGGCATAAGGGACGATCGCTGGCGGATGTGGCGCGCACGGAAGTGAGTACATTTACTGGACTGGTGACGATGTTCGCGGTGCTGTTGATTCTGCTGGTGACGTTGGCGGGACTTGGAATTGTGGTGGTTAATGCGCTGTCCAATAGTCCGTGGGGCGTGTTTACGATTGGAATGACAATTCCGATCGCTATTTTTATGGGGCTGTACATGTTTAAGAGCAGCCCGGGGCAGATTAAAGTCGGAGTTCCCAGTGCGGCGGGAGTGGTGCTGCTGTTGGCTAGTGTCGTAGGTGGACATTGGTTTGCGCAATCACAATGGGCGTCGGCGCTGACTTTTAGTGCGCATCAGATCACTTACTTGATGGCGATTTATGGCTTCGTGGCTTCGGTGCTGCCGGTATGGCTGCTGCTGGAGCCGCGGGATTATTTGTCGACTTACGTAAAACTCGGCACCATTTTATTGTTGGTGATAGGCGTATTCGTGGTGCATCCGGACATTCGCTTTCCAGCGTTCACCCCGTTCGTTCATGGCGGCGGACCGATTATTAAAGGGCAGTTGTTTCCTTTTCTTTTTGTGACGATTGCGTGTGGAGCGATTTCGGGATTTCATTCGCTAGTGAGTTCGGGAACTACGCCGAAAATGTTGGACAAAGAAACGGATGCGCGCTTTATCGGCTATGGTGCCATGGTGGCGGAGAGTCTGGTGGCGGTGCTGGCGCTTATCGCGGCGTGCTCTTTGTATCCGGGCGATTATTTTGGGATCAATGTGCCGGCGGATGTTTTTGCGCGGCTGGGCATGCGCACGGTGAACCTGGACCTTTTTTCGAGTGAGGTTGGCGAAAAGTTGGCGGGGCGAACGGGCGGAGCGGTGTCGCTGGCAGTGGGCATGGCACAAATTTTTAGAGGGATACCGGGGATGACCAGATTGATGGGCTACTGGTATCACTACGCGATCATGTTTGAGGCGTTATTTATTTTGACGACGATCGATACCGGAACGCGCGTGGCGCGCTACGTTTTGCAGGAATTGCTTGGGAAAGTGCACAAACCGTTCGGCCATAATGCGTGGTTGCCTGGAAATCTGATAACTACTTTTTTTGTGGTGCTGGCTTGGGGATACCTGATTTATACCGGAAATATTTCGACGTTGTGGCCGCTGTTTGGAACCGGGAATCAATTGCTGGCGACGATCGCGTTGGCGGTGGGGACTACCTTTCTTGTGAATATGGGGAAGGCGCGCTATGCGTGGATCACTGTGGTTCCCATGCTTTTTGTTGGCACGACCACGCTGACTGCGGGCGTGTTGTCGATCAAGAATATTTTTTGGCCGCTGACCTATAAGCCGGCGACTCGGGTGCAGGGTTATCTCGATTCCATACTGATGACTATTTTTGTGACGGGCGTGGTGCTGGTGCTGTTCAATGTGGCGCGGCGTTGCTGGCTGACGTTGCATGGCACGCCAATTCCGAAGGAGGCATTTGGTCCTCCGGTGGCTGGCGAGGGTCTGCCGGCGAGCGGCTGCTGCTAGAACAGGCAGGCGTAAAACCAGCCAATCAGATTATTGTTATGTGATGATGTGGTCGCTTGAGAGGTAAGCGTTATGGGTCGAGGGTCGTTTCGCGTTCTCACTTTTTTAGTGTGCGGTTTTGCCTGTGGAGTGAATGGTCGGTCCGCTGAGAAGATTGTGGATCTGACCGCGGCTGACGGCGTCAAGCTCAAGGCGAGTTATTTTGCGGCGGCGAAGCCTGGGCCGGGTGTGCTGCTTTTGCATCAATGCAACCGGCAGCGCAAAATTTGGGACGGCTTGGCGACGCAACTTGCGGCGGCGGGAATCAATGTGCTGACACTGGACTACCGCGGCTTTGGCGAGAGCGATGGCGATCGGTTTGATAAGTTGCCGCCACAACAAGCGGCGCAGACTCAGGCGGAGAAATGGCCGGGCGATATTGATACCGCTTTTCAGTATCTGGTGTCGCAACCCGGAGTGACTCGCGATGTGATTGGCGTGGGGGGCGCGAGTTGCGGAGTAAATAATTCCATTCAGACTGCGAGGAGACATACGGAGGTTAAGTCTTTAGTGCTGCTCTCTGGGAATACCGATCTGAAAGGACGTCAATTTTTGCGCGAGTCCACTAAGTTACCGGCGTTTTTCGCGGTGGCGGACGACGACGAATTTCCAACTGCGATTGTGGCTATTGAGTGGCTGTACAGTATTGCAGCGGATCCCGATAAGAAGTTTGTCCATGTCGCAACCGGGGGACACGGGGCCGACATGTTTAAAGTTCATCCGGACATGCCTGGGGAAATTGTGGAATGGTATGTGACGACGCTGATCAAGACGGCGGGGCACGCGCCGGGAGCGAGAGAAACGATTGCGGTGCCAAAGGAAGTACACGTGCTGAATCAAATTGACGAGCCAGGCGGTGCGGCCACAGTGGCGAAGAATCTGGAAGAAGCCCGGAAGCATGATCCCAAGGCACAATTGTTTCCCGAGGATATCGTCAACTTCGTGGGATACGAGCATCTACAGGCGCAAGACACCAAGGGTGCGATTGAAATTCTGAAACTTAACGCCGCGGCGTATCCCAATTCTCCGAATGTGTACGACAGCCTTTCGGATGCATATTTTGCCGATGGGCAGAGAGATTTGGCACGCCAGAATGCCAAGAAGGCCTTGCAGCTTTTGGATTCCGATACGACCGATCCCGAAGATCGCCGCAAAGGGATCAAAGACAGCGCGGAACAGAAACTGAAACAGCTCGGGGAGGCTCCGCAAAACCAGTAATCGCGGCGGTCACCCTGCGCGCCGGCAAAACCTAATCGAGATAATTTCACTTTGACTTTACGCGCCAGCGGCTAATTGTTTGGCGCCACATCTCTTTCTCGACCTTCATTCAACTCATAAACTAACCTGCAGCAGGGACCGGCAAACTCCTATTGACAGTCTATATGTGTACGAATATCATTCCCATAGAAACACTATAGGAGAGAGATTACTTGGGCTCTGAACCGACGATGCTGTTGCAAGGAACTCTGGACTTGCTGATCTTGAATTCGCTGGTGGCCGGCGAGATGCATGGATTGGGAATCTCGCGGCGGATTCAGCAGATTACGCGCGGAACATTTGTAGTTAAGCCGGGGTCGCTCTTTCCGGCTCTGCACCGCATGGAAGAAGAAGGATGGATTTCGGCTATTTGGGGAGATTCGGAAAACAATCGCCGGGCAAAATTCTATCGATTGACGAAAGCCGGACGGAAGCAGCTGGAAGTCGAAACCAAAAGATGGGGCCGCATTTCCCTGGCAATTACTCAGGCCCTGGAAGCGTCCTAGCGAGGTGTTGACATGCCGCTCTTTGTGAAGGTGCGCAGTTTCCTGCGGAATCTTTTTTTCACCCGCCGTGTGGAAGTAGACCTCGACAATGAAGTGCGGTCGCATCTCGAATTGATGACGGCAGAAAACATGCGCGCCGGAATGGGGCCGGAGGAGGCGCGACGCGCGGCGCGCATTGAGCTCGGCGGGGTTGAACAAGTAAAAGAGCAAGTGCGCGACCAACGAACGGGCAATTGGGTACAGTCGGCGATTTCTGATTGCCGGTTCGGAATTCGACAACTACGGAAGAATCCAGGCTTCAGCGTGGTGGCCATCGTGGCGCTGGCGCTGGGGATTGGTTTTTCCACGATTATCTTCAGCATCTTCTATAACGGCGTGCTGCATCCGTTTCCGTATCGAGACGCGGAACGGTTGACGGTAATCGGCATCGTTGACACGCAACACAACTCGGAACGGTTTCGGGAGATGTATCACCTCGATGAGGTGGCCGCGTTTCGCAAACAGAGCCACACGTTCGAAGACATCGTTGCATACTCCGGAGTAGATTTGTTTTATCTGCATCAAGGCACCTCGGAGCAACTGAATGGTTGCGTGGTTACGCCTAACGTTATGGAGTTTTGGGGCGTGCCTCCTCTAATCGGGCGCGGGATTGGCGAGCAGGATGCGAAGGCCGGGGCCAGCCC
>Ga0209006_10006611_pt1 | contig 10481 bp, 8 predicted proteins | sample JacPin_JW_Ref_O2_FD_188567 | JGI IMG/M metagenome (GOLD analysis project Ga0209006, IMG submission 188567) | Forest soil microbial communities from Algoma, Ontario, Canada - Jack Pine, Ontario site 1_JW_Ref_O2 (SPAdes) (version 2) | ecosystem: Environmental > Terrestrial > Soil > Boreal... | reverse complement strand
CGGAGTGCGCATGGCCGACCTCATCGCGGCTTACCCGCCGGAGAAACGGCCCGACGGCAGCCTGCCTCGCTACGTGTACATGGAGACGCCCAACGGTGACTACTATGTCGGTTACGATATGCACGTCTGTATGCATCCGCAAACGCTTCTGGTGACGGAGATGAGCGGAGCCCCACTGACGCAGTTTCATGGGGCGCCCCTGCGTCTGCATGCGCCAACCAAGTACGGTTATAAGCAGATCAAGCGCATCGGGCTCATTGCCTATAGCGATCAGCAACCCGACGATTACTGGACCAAACTCGGTTACGATTGGTACGCGGGACTCTGACAATGGCCAGCGCGCGGAGTTTGTGGCGCGATAGGCTGAAAGCATTGGAAAAACATCGTTTTCGGCCCACGTATCCCGGATTTCCTGTCGAGGTTCCTGGCGTTGAGCACCTTCATGCGGCTTTCTTTGATAGAAAGCCGCACGAGTAGTCGTCGTTAAGGCCTTAAGTAGGAAATCCGGGCCACGCTGGTGCGAACATGGGGCACCCCTACAGATCTGTGGGACCCGCCACAGGTTTGAGGGAGAGGCCTGCGGTATCCCACATCTCGCGAAAAACGAGCGAGATGTTTGGCACCCGGCACTGGCGCGGGGATAGAGTAAAAAGCATTGCTCTTGTGGACGCTCTCTTTTTGGATACTTAGGCTGAGGTGTGTCTTTCCTATCTGGGTGCGGAGTTTTGCAGCTCCTCGATGACCAGGGCTGAGGCTTGAGAGACGCTGCCTGCACCCAGGGTCAGGATGACATCGCCGTCTGCGGCCTGCGCAACTGCCCGACGAACTGCTTCCTCAAAGGATGAGGCGTATTGGACTTCTTTGCGTCTGATGGCACGGACCAGGGTGGGTGCGTCTACGCCGGCAATGGGGTCTTCGCTGGCAGCGTAGATGTCCAGCACCTGAACCGTATCGGCATCGTCAAAAGCAGTCGCGAATTCGGACATCAGATCGCGGGTGCGAGTGTAACGGTGGGGCTGAAAAATCACGTGCACATGGGCGTACCCCGACTCCTTCGCCGCACTCAGCGTGGCACGAATCTCCGTGGGGTGGTGGCCATAATCGTCGACCACGTTCACTCCGCGAGCACATCCCTTTAGCTGAAAGCGCCGGTCCACTCCGCGAAAGCCGGCCAGTCCCTTAGCGATGTCTTCGCAGGAGACTTCGAGCTGAGTGGCAATCGCCACCGCCGCAGTGGCATTCAGCACGTTGTGCCTTCCCGGCACGTTCAGAGAAAAAGGACCGAGCACCAGGCCGCCGGCAGCCACCTCAAAACGGGATCGAACCCCCTCGATAGGAGGCAGCATTCGCACGACGTAATCCGCATGGGAAGACATGCCGTACGTAAACAGCCTGCGCTGGACACGCGGCAGAAGCCCGGCAAGTTGGGGGTTGTCGATGCAGGCGGTGCAGGCACCGTAAAACGGAACCCGCTCCATGAATTCCAGGAAGGCTGCCTCCACATCCTCCATATCGCGATAGCAATCCATGTGTTCGCGATCGAGATTGGTCACCACGGAGAGAATTGGTGAAAGCTTGAGAAAGGAGCGGTCACTCTCATCAGCCTCGGCCACCAGGTATTGCGATTTCCCCAACCGTGCGTTGGAACCAAGAGCGTCTACCCGCCCTCCGACGACCACGGTCGGATCCAGATTGCCGGCAGCCAGAACGGTGGCAATCATGGAGGTGGTGGTGGTCTTGCCATGCATGCCGGCTACCGCAATGCCGTACTTGAGACGCATGAGCTCAGCCAGCATCTCAGCCCGCTGGATAACCGGGATCTTGCGCTCCCGGGCTTCCACCACTTCCGGGTTCTTTTCGTTGACGGCGGAGCTGGTAACCACCACTCCGGACCCAACGGCGTTGGCGGCCGCGTGGCCCTCAAATACCGTGGCGCCGAGCGAGACCAGCCGGTCGGTAACGCTTGACCGGCGCAGGTCAGAGCCGGAAACGGAGTAGCCGAGGGTCAGCAGAATTTCGGCGATGCCGCTCATGCCGATGCCCCCAATCCCAATGAAATGAACGCGTTGAGCTTTAGCAAACATGGCGGGCGCGGGCAGGGCGGTGAGAGTCACTGCCACCTACTTTAGCAGCCGGGAGGAACTGCTTCCCCTTTGAGCGATACCGCATCTAATATAGGGGTAAAGAATAGCAATTGCTCTGCCATTACCTTGGAGCACGCGCAACTTTTTGGACGAAACGTTGTTTTAGGTATTAGGCACTCGAAGTTAACCAAGAGTGCAGGAAGTTCGCCAAAGCGGTTGGTTACGCAATGCATGATGCCTTGGCGCGGAGGTCCACGATGAAAGTTCTCAGATATGTTCTGCTGCTCAGCGCCCTGATGGTCCCCTTAGCGTTGATGTCAACTCCGGCGAACGCCCAAATCGGAGTCGGTATCGGAATCGGCGGCGGCTATGGGTATGGCGACTACGGGTATCCCGCTCCGGTTTGTTCCTGGGGTTATTACAATTATTATCCTTACGCCTGCGCGCCCTATGGGTACTACGGACCTAGCTGGTTCGTAGGCGGCGTCTTCATCGGCGCGGGTCCCTGGTATCGCGGATATTGGGGTCGCGGTGGGTACTACGGTCGCGGCGGCTACTACGGTCGCGGTGGATACTACGGCGGAGCAGGCTATCGCGGTGGTTACGGATATCGCGGCGGCGTAGGCTATGCCCGGACTGGGGCTGGCTATAACCATGGTCCTGCCGGCTATGCCGGTGGCGGACACGGTTTCGCAGGCGGCACGGCGGGTGGCTACCACGGTGGTGGCGCAGTTGGCGGTGGTGCTTATCACGGTGGTGGCGGTATGGCCGGCGGCGGCGGATTCCACGGCGGCGGTGGTGGTGGATTCGGCGGCGGCCACGGTGGTGGCGGTGGTTTTGGCGGTGGCCACGGTGGTGGCGGCGGCGGACACCGGTAAGCATTTAGCAGCAAGTGATTGACGGAAACGGCTGGCTTCGGCCAGCCGTTTCCTTTTGTGCGGTACCTCTTTCTACTTGGTTGCGTTCAGAAAGGTGTTCACGTTGGGCGTGCCCCACCCGGTTACATTGTCCCAGCCCTTGGTCACCGTCAGCGAAGAATCCAAACCGAAGCTTATTGCAAAGTCCGTATCGTCGCCAACATCGTATACAGCGCTGGTAAAGCCGGTACTGCCATAGGTTTGGCCGGCAAAGACATCAAACGGCGAATAAAAGGTGCCGCCGCTCTGGTCGTAGATGGTCCCGCTCACGTTGGTGACGCTGGAAAGAGGCAAAACGTCTAACAACTCTCCCGGCTTCAATCCAGCGATATAAGGCGCGGCTTGCCCGAGCGAATGGCCCGCATGTTGGTTGGCAATCGCCCACAGGGCGGTGAAGATTGGGCTTGCCAGACTGGTTCCTCCCCACGCGACCTGCACGCCCTGGACACCTCCGGAAGTCAGGACAATCGGAACCCCGGTATAGGGATCAGCCAAGGCCGAGATATCGGGAACCTGACGGCCCGTCCCAGGAAGACTTGCCTGCCAAGAGGGTTTGGGGAAATAGACGCTCTCCCCGCCTCCTGCTCCGCCGAAAAAGGTTAGATAGGGCGACGGTGGATCCTGTACACCCTGGCTATTGAGCAAGGCAAAACTGGTGCCCCACCCCAGGGTTTCGGTGCCAGCCCCGTTGATGTTGTTGAGGATGGATGTACCGCCCACAGCGGTGCCATGAGGTGAGTTGGACGGAACTCCCGGTGCTCCGATCGGGGTTCCCAGGCCACCATCGCCGCCGTCGCCAGTGGAGAACTGGAACGAGATTCCCTTGGCCGCAGCCATCTCCAGGATCTCATCGTAGGACTGCTCTTCCAGTGGTCCGGAAATAAGATCCGTGTTGATTTCCCAACTGTTGTTGATGGTGTTGCCGACATGATTTTTGACAATGTAGTTCATGGCAGCCTGCAGACTCTCATTGTCTTGACCGGGAGCAATGACGAGGACAATTTTGGCGCCCGGCGCGATGGCGTGGGCCCAGTCAACATCGAGCGCTATCTCTATGTCCCAACCCGTCAGGACGCCGGCAGTCGGGCTCACAGGCTGGCCGTCCGGATAAATGATTTTGAAATTGGACGAGTTCAAGGCAGGCAGGCCGGTCAGTTTGCTGAAGGCGTTCGCGTCCGCCTCGATGGTGGGGTAGCCGAAGGAATCCAGCAGAACGATGGTTTGCCCAGTTCCGTCGAACCCCGCTTTATAGGCAGTGGGTAGACCATACAGCGCCTGAAGCTGCGCCGGCGTGTAGTCGGGAACCAAGTCCGGATTCGCCTGATAAACATTGCCGAAATATACCCCCACGGGAAGTGATGCGCCTGGAGTGTTGAAGAGAAAGGCCGACGGCTTATAGAGAACCTGATCCGTGATAATGGAAGCTAGTCCTCCAGACGCCTCCACTTTGCTAACCGCCACGGTTGGCGGGGGCTGGCCGGTCTTGAGGTTGATAGCGCGGCGTAAGTTAGGACGAGCCTGGAGAGACTCAAGGCCGGAAACCGACGACACATAGTCCGCAGCGGGTCCAGTGAGACGTGCATTCACTATATGGGCGCTAAAGACTTTACCGTTCGCCTGAAACTTGTGAATCTGGGTGTTGAACGCGCTCTCCACGCTGTTCGCGGTACCGCGAACACGGATGGAGAAGCTGTCAGCGGAGAGCACTTGCATACCGTGGCTTTCCAGTTCCTTACGAACGGCTTCTGCTTGCTCCTTAGGCGGCGCGTACTTTGCCAGGTCCGCATCCGTTAGCCATTTGTGATAAGTGGGAGAGGCCGGATCGTATAGCGCGTCTACTTCCTTATCAAAGCCACTTTTGTTCTGCATTTGGAGATGCACCGTGACGGTCATTGGCGCGCTCGCGTTCACGCGGCCCAAATCGCTGGCTTGACGGGTGCCTGCGGGAACGTTGTTAGCGACGCGCTGAGCAAGAGCCGCCGGGAGAGTCAGTATGGCGAGGGACATTACCGAAGACGCTGCCATAAGGGAGAAGGTCTTGGAAAGCATCATGGTGCTCCTAAAGTTTGATTAGGTGGGGTGATTGGGGGCCCAGGGGTACGCACACTGATGTTCAGTCCCTTATCGTTAAGCGTTCTAGCAGCTCAAAGGACTTTCTTATCTGCACCGAAGGGATAGTTAGCGGGCAATCTAACCTTCGGCAGCGCGGACCCAGGGAGACTATGCAAAGCAGGTAAAGGGGCCGGTACAGATAGTGCGGGAAACAGCCAATACAATCTAAGGCCGTCCGCAAAATAAACTTGCATCGATCAGGCTGTCAACGGCTTTCAGCAACTAAGGGCGGGATGAGGATGCTAATTCGGCAACCATCCCGGCGATTCTTGCGGCCGCCTGGGGATGAGCAAAGGTCTGTGCACGGACTGCCATTTCACCAAGCTTCTCTCGATCCCCGAGCAGGCTGGTGATAGTTTCCAGCAATTTGGCTGCGGACATGTCCTGTTCCAGGAGCATGCAGGCGGCGCCACCTTCGACCAGGACTTCAGCATTTTTTCGCTGATGATCGTCGGCGGCCTGAGGAAAGGGAACCAGCAGCGAGGGCTTGCCGCTGGCGGCGAGTTCGGCGACCGTGCTGGCTCCACTCCGAGCCAGAATCAAATCCGAAGCGGCAAACTGCATCGGCATGTCTTCCAGAAAGGCCTGGACTTTCCATTGATCCGGGGGTGCTCCGCTGGCCGCATAGGCTGCCTGGGTTGTTTCAGCATGCCGGGCTCCGGCTTGATGAAGGATAGTGAGGCCGTGAACGGCTTGCAGCAGGGCCGCGGCAATCTCGGGCATTCGTTGGTTCAGTGCCCGCGCGCCCTGGCTCCCCCCCATCACCAGTAAGTGGGGCGGGGTTTCCGGCGCGCGCGGCGGGAGGGCAAAGAACTCGGCGCGCACGGGGATTCCGGTAATCTCAGCATTGCGGAAATAGGACAGAGTGGGGGCGAAATTGACGGCAGCCGCGCGGATCCGCTTTCCTATTAGCCGGTTGGCCATACCAGGAATGGCATTCGGTTCAAAAGCCAGGGTAGGGATGTTTTTGAGAAGTGCGGCCAGCATGCCCGGCCCGGACGCATAGCCTCCGACTCCAACCACTACTTGAGGTCTCCACCGGCGCAGTAGCCCCAAGCAGTGCAGGACGCCGCGGGGTAACGCGACCAAAGTTTTCAATTGGGTCGCCAGGCTCACCCGGTTGAGCTGGCCAACATCGATCAATTCGAGGGCGTAACCAGCCTGCGGAATCAAGCGGGTCTCCATCCCCCTGGACGTTCCCAGGAAGCAGACTTCTGCGTTGTAGCCGGATTTGAGTGCTCCGGCAATGGCGAGAGCAGGAATCACGTGGCCGCCAGTGCCTCCACCGGCAATCATGACCCGCATGCTCGTCAGTCGATCTCCCGGGTGAGACTCAGGAGGACTCCGATACTCGCCATGGTGATGAAGAGTGAGGTGCCGCCGTAAGAAATAAAGGGCAGCGTAATCCCTTTCGTGGGAAGGAGAGCGAGCACCACGCTGATATTGAAGAAAGCCTGGATGAGGATCGTCGCGGTGATGCCGAACGCAAGGAAGCGGGCGAATACGTCTTTGGAAAGGCTGGCGGCCCGCAGCCCGCGGAATCCCAATGCGACAAACAGCGCGATGATAACCAAGCCACCAATCAGGCCCAGTTCTTCCGCAATATTGGCAAAGATGAAGTCGGTGTGCGGCTGCGGCAGATAGAAGAGCTTTTGCCGGCCCTCCATAAAACCGAGGCCATGCAGGCCGCCGGTGCCTACGGCGATGAGCGACTGGATGGTGTGGAATCCTGAGCCTTGCGGGTCCGCCTCCGGGTTCAGGAAGGCCAGCATCCTGGCTCGCCTCCAGGGCACGCGGAAGAGAAGGATGTAGAGCACTGGAATAGACGCCAACCCGGCATAGCCAAGGTATTTAAGCTCCACGCCGGCCAGATAAAACATCAGTACCGTTACCGCGGCACAGACCAGGGCGGTCCCGAGGTCGGGCTCTTTCACAATGAGTAGAACAAACAGGAGGCTGGGCAGAGCCGCCGGCAGGACAGTATTGCGCCAATCGCGGATGGCATGTAGTTTGTCCTGCAAAAACCAGGCCAGAAAGAGAACCAGCACGGGTTTGGCAATCTCCGATGGCTGGAACGAGGAACCGCCGAAGCGGATCCAGCGGTGGGTGTTGTGCGAGTCACGCAGCAGAAAGACGCCGAGCAATAACAGCGTGGTGACGGCTACCGCGGGAAAGACCACGATGGGACGGTTGAATCTGCGGTAATCGATGCGCATCAACAGCGTCATGGTGACCAGACCCAGGACCGCCCAACCGATTTGCCGGCTCACGAAGTAGTAGGGCGAGCCATACCGATCCTCCGCCATGACGGCAGAAGCGCTGAAGACCATTAACAGGCCCATGAAGACCAGCAGTACCGTTACGCCGTAGAGCCATTTGTCGACGCCTACGCGCTTTGCCATACGCCGGCTCCCTGGCGGGCCAATACCGCCTGCTTGAAGACTTTTCCCCGCTGTTCGTAATTTTCGAATTGATCGAAACTGGAGCAGGCGGGCGCCAGGAGAACAACATCACCGGCTACCGCCTGGCCGGACGCCTGGTCGACCGCGGCCTCGAGCGTACCGGTGTGAATGATCCTGGTGACTCCGGAAATCTGCTTTTCGATCTTTTCTGCCGCCGAGCCGATGGTGTAGACCGCTTTGACCCGCGCCCGCAAGAGAGCATTGAGCTCGGTGTAATCCGAGTTCTTGTCTTTGCCTCCCAGGATCAGGTGAATATTTCCGGGAAAAGAGGCGATTGCCTTGGCGGTGGCATCGACGTTCGTGGCCTTGGAGTCGTTGTAGTAATCCACACCGTGAATGGCGGCCACGAACTCGAGGCGGTGCTCGACGGCCTGGAAAGCGGCAACCGCCTGAGCAATCGTCTGGGGAGGAATTTTCGCCACGCAGGCGGCGCAAACCGCGGCGAGCACGTTTTCGATGTTGTGCTCGCCCTTGAGTGGAATGTCGGCCAGCGGTAGTACCGGTACCGGCTTTGCCTGCTCGGTTGGGCGAAACATGACCATGCCGTCGAGGAGGAAAGCGCCACAGCGCACAATTTTGCTGCGGCTGAACCACAGAACCTGCGACTTGGTACGGCTGGCTGCCTGCTGGGCAATTGGATCATCGCCGTTGAGGATGAGGTAGTCCTCCCCGGTCTGGTTGGCGAAGATCTTCTCCTTCATGGCGACATAGTTCTCAAAGGATCCATGCCGGTCCAGGTGGTCGGGAGTGATGTTGAGAATTACGGCAACGTGCGGGTGAAAACTCTGCGTGGTCTCCAATTGAAAGCTGGAGACTTCGAGGACCGACCAGGCGGTCTCAGTACTCTTATCGACCACATCGATCACAGGCAATCCGATATTGCCGGCGACCAGGGGATTCAACCCCGCGGCGGAAAAGATCTCGCCGCACAGGGTAGTGGTGGTGGTCTTCCCGTTGGAACCGGTAATGGCAAGGACCTTTCCCTTGAGAAAGCGGGCGGCCAGTTCTAACTCGCCGATGATGGGCAGTCCCAGATTGCGCACCTGCACCAGTTCCGGTGTCGAGAGGGGCACGCCGGGCGAGACGACGATCAGGTCCTGGCGGCGAAAAGTCAGCAGTCCATGGCCTCCTGCTTCGACCACGATTCCGGCCTCCAGCAGGGAGGGAATTTCTTTGCTGAGAGCCTGGGCACTGCGTAAGTCAGACACGGTGACCTGGGCGCCGTGGCGGCGCAAAAAGAGGGCTGCGGCAAGACCAGATTTGCCGAGGCCAACAACCAGTATCTTTTTCCCTTTTAATTCCATGCGCTCCATGTATTAACGCAGTTTCAGGGTAGTGAGTGCAAGTAGGGCAAACACCAGCGCGGCGATCCAAAAGCGCACGATCACTTTAGATTCCGACCAGCCCATCAGCTCGAAATGATGATGCAGCGGCGCCATTTTGAAGATACGCTTCTTGCGCAGTTTATAGCTGCCTACCTGCAAAATGACGCTGACTGCTTCGAGCACGAAGATGCCGCCGATAAAAGGCAACAGCAGTTCCTGCTTGATCACCACAGATACGGTGCCGATGGCGCCGCCCAGGGCCAACGAGCCCACATCGCCCATGAACACCTCAGCGGGATGAGCGTTGTACCAGAGGAAACCGATGCTGGCGCCCACCATGGATCCGCAAAAGACGGTGACCTCGCTCACCATGGGCATTCGCTGCAGTTCGAGGTAATCGGAAAACACGGCGTTTCCACTGACGTAGGTGAGCACGGTCAGCGCGGCGGCAGCGATGATGGTGCAACCAATGGCCAATCCGTCGAGACCGTCGGTGAGGTTCACGGCATTGCTGGAGCCAACGATGAACAAGGTGACGAAGATCACGAAGGGAGCAAAGGCGAACAGACCCAGATGAGGAATCGCGCCCAGCATATGGATGGATAAGTCGGGACGAAAGCGTTTGAAGAACGGGACCATCAGGTGAGTGGAGTAGCTGCTTACACTGCGCATGGCCAGCAGCACCAGGGCTATGGCGACTCCGCTGATGATCTGCAATCCCAGTTTTTGCGTGGGGGTGAGGCCGAGATTTCGCCGCTGGACAACCTTGATGTAGTCATCGGCAAAGCCGATGGCCGCAAAGGCCATGGTGGAACACATTACCAACCAAACGAAGGGATTAGATAGGTCACTCCATAGCATCGTCGGAAGAAGGATGGCGATGCAGATAAGCACGCCGCCCATGGTGGGTGTTCCAGCCTTCTTCTGGTGGTCTTTGGGACCATCTTCACGGATGTATTGACCGATTTGAAACTCGCGCAGCTTCTCGATCACGAATGGACCGATGAGCAGGGCGATCAGCATGGCGGTGAGACTGGCGAAAGCGGTGCGAAACGTCAGATACCGGAAAATACGGAAGGGTCTGAAGTAGGGAAAAAGTTTTTGATAAAGGAGCCAGTAAAGCAAACTTCCTCCGCCACCTGCTTGTGGCTATCTTACAGTCGTTAACAGGGTTGTCTGTGTTGGTTTTCGACGCGAACCATAGCGGCAACTAGTCTGATCGTTCCAGTCGCTGATCCCACCCTTCGCAAAAGCGCGAAGGATGGGGCACCAGGAAATTTGTTACGGAGATTCGAGGAAAATAGAGGATAAATTCCGGGTCAGGAAACGACTGCAGATCCCTCCCGTTGGTCGGGATGACAAGGGGAGGACGTGACTCACTTCATCGGTGTGGATTGGGATGGAAAGATCGTTACAGTCGTTTATCCGGTTCGCTAAGACGGCGACTCCAGCAGACGTAATGCTTTCTCAAGGCCTACGCCGCGGGACGCTTTTAGCAGGGCCGCATCGCCTGCTCTTAACTCTGCTTTCAGCCACTCACCGGCTTGTTCTGCAGTGGCGAGAAAGAGGGCCAAAGCGCCG
>Ga0209006_10006610_pt1 | contig 10481 bp, 6 predicted proteins | sample JacPin_JW_Ref_O2_FD_188567 | JGI IMG/M metagenome (GOLD analysis project Ga0209006, IMG submission 188567) | Forest soil microbial communities from Algoma, Ontario, Canada - Jack Pine, Ontario site 1_JW_Ref_O2 (SPAdes) (version 2) | ecosystem: Environmental > Terrestrial > Soil > Boreal... | reverse complement strand
ATGATGATAATCGGTCCTTGATCAATGGCCAGATACGTATCAGCGTACCAATTCTTTGCCTCGCAAAATGCATCGACGAATCCGAATCGGCCCCAAATATTTTCGCCATGAGCGTTCAGGAAATGGCGAATCGCCTGGATCGCCTCTTTGGGAGCATAGGGCATGCTCGACAGGGCAGCCGTCGGCGATATGGTGCCGTCGTCATTCTCCACCGGGCAGTGCGATGCATACCCTTCAGGACCGTCGCTGGCGGTCAGTCCCCAGCAGGATGCGCCGTAGCCCTTGTGATGCCGCGGATTCTTGACGCAGTGGGCGTGATTGATGCGCACATGGCTTACGTTTTGCTGCCAGTAGTCAGCATAGCGATCCTTCAAGCCGCGCGGGTCGAGGCCGCAAAATGAATAGTGCGTAAAAAACAACGGCCCGCCGTAGGGCATGCCCAGGCCCAAGGGGATGCCGTAGTAGGAATTGCCGTTGAGAAAATGCCGGCCGACGGTGAACCCTGTCTCGTAGGCGTTCGCGTCGATGGCATAGCGCGGGGCAGAAGCGGCCAGGACATACGTGATCAGGCACTCATTCCACCCGCGGATGTCCAAGCCCTGTGCCCAGCCGTTGTTCGGGCTCCAGTGCCATTTGAGCACGCGGTGTCCGCCTTGCGAGTACCAATCCCATTCCACGTCTCTCCACAGATAGTTCACGAGCCCTCTGATCTTGGACTCCGCGGGCGTGTCGCGGCTGAAATATTCGCGCGCACACAGAAGCCCCATGATCAAGAACGAAGTCTCGACCAGATCGCCACCGTCGTCCTTGCGGGTAAAGGGAATGGTGGCGCCGGTGCGCCCGTTCATGAAGTGCGGAAAAACGCCGTGATAGCAGGTCGCTTTGACCAGCAGATCCAGCATCTGCCCGATCCGCTCCGCCGCCGCGGCTCGCGTGACCCAGCCGCGCTCGGCGGCGACGATGACCGCCATGACGCCGAATCCCGAACCGCCGGTGGTGATCAGATCGTCCGCAGGTCCCGCGATTGTCTTGCAACGATCGGGCGCCAAACCACTGACTGGATGCGACGCTTCCCAAAAAAAGCCGAAGGTTTGCCTTTGCACCGCCTCGAGCAATTCCTCGTCGGGCAATGCGGCGAGATCGGGCGGGCTCAAAGATTTGGTTTTGTGCATGTTAGGAACCCATGTCAAGTGTTCGCCGTCGCCGGCAGCAGAGCGGCCGGCGACGCCGGGGGGATCAGTTTCTTTGCGCTGGAATCATTCACCAGGTGCAGCACCCGCGAAAAGAAATGATGCGCATCGGTGCGTCCAATATGAATGAATCCGCAATGCGGCAGCTGCCGGGTAAAGATCTCAACGACCCGATCGAGCGCCTTGTCATCCAGAGAATCCAATATCTCATCGATGAGCACCCAGGGCGGCTTGTGGACGATCACGCGCGCCAATGCCAACGCCGCCTGTTCGTCTTCATTCAATTCCCGATCCCAACGCCGTGTTGAATCCAGCAGCGGCGTGAGACGCTTGAGTCCAACGCACGCCAGTGCATCGGAACACGCCGTGGACTGGAACAAGTCAACGGGCTTCGGATAGGCCAGCACTTCGCGCAGCGTGCCGGGAGGAAAATAGCGTGTACGCGGTACGTACAAGATCTCTTCCCCCGAAGGATGGGCGATCTTTCCCGTGCCCCACGGCCATAGTCCTGCCAGCGCGCGAAACAGCAGGGTCTTGCCGGTTCCGGAATCTCCGACGATCAGCACGCGTTCTCCGCCCTTGATCTGCACCTTTTTTTCCTGGAGCATCGTACAGCCGCTCGGCGAGGCAATCCGCAGATCGTCGATTTCAAACTCGCCGGCTTGTCCGGCCCCATAGATGATGCGGCTTTCGACATCATGCATGACATCCATGCCGAGCACGGCGCGGCGGAAACTCGCCACGCGCAATAGGGTCGCTCGCCAATCGGCAATGGTGCTGAAATTGTCGACGAACCAGCGCAACGATGACTGCACTTGCAAGAAGGCGCCCGATGCCAGCATGAGGCCGCCGAAGGTCAAGTTGCCGGCAAAATACAAAGGGGCGGCGACCAGAATCGGAGCAACCAGCGTGAACCATCCGTAACCGGCGGTGATCCAGGTGAGATTGGTCAGGCCCGTGACCAGACGGGTGGTGGCCTTGAGCACGCCTTTGAGATCCAGCTCGATGCGCCGCGCTTCGTCCGCCTCGCCGCCGTTCAACGTGATGGCGTCGATATGCTCGTTCACGCGCACCAGCGAGAAACGCAGATCGGCCTCTCGCGCGTAACGCTCCGCATTGCGATCGACGAGGGTCTTGCCCACCCAATAGCTGACCAGCGACGCGGACCCCGAATACACCACCGCAGCCCACACCATGTATCCCGGGATCACGATTTGCCGTCCATCGAAGTGGAAGGCAAAATTATTGGACAGGCCCCACAGTACTTTCACGAAAGTGGCGAGCAGGATTGATGACTGAAGCAGACCAATGCCAAGATCGGCGGACAGTTCAGTGAGATGACGGGCGTCCTCGTGCATGCGCTGATCCGGGTTTACGCCCATGGCCCCCGCGTTGGTCAACCGGAATGCCCTCCCGGGCACCAGCCAAGCCTGAATGAGGTCGTGAACCAGACCCTGCCGCAATTTGAGCTTTAATGTCTCGGTGAGCCAGCGCTGACCGACATTGAGGACCAAGAGGACGCCGGCGATCAGGCCAAAGATTCCAAGCTGCTCGAGGAATTGCGTAAAATTACGATGCGACAGCGCATCATAGAAGGGCTGATTCCAACTATTGAGGCGAATCTGGCCGTAGGCCGTGGCTGCGATGACAAAAAATATGGATCCCGACAGCATAAACAGCGTATTGCGCACCGGCGCGGCCAAGAGGGCCCGTGCCATCATTTCAAGCTGCGGCAAGAGTCGCGCATTGGCGACTTCCTCTGCGTCGGCCTTGGCGCCCGCCGTTCCATCCTGCCTGTCGTTATTCATGCGATTCTCTCGAACATTGTGATCCTGCCATTATCATTCACGATGTCATTCCTAGGGGAGTTTAGTTAAGTGAGCCGTGTCGAGAGCTTGATCGGCCGCATGACGCTGACCGAAAAACTGGGGCAGCTGACCATGACTGCCTGTGGCCAGGCGGTGACCGGCCCGACAATTGCAGGGGATTCGACCGAAGCGATCAAGAGCGGCGCGATTGGTAATTTGCTCAATATTGTCGGCGCGGAAAACGTGCACGAGATGCAGCGATTGGCTGTCAACGAGTCGCGTCTGGGAATTCCACTGCTCATCGGCTACGACGTCATCCACGGGCATCGGATTCTATTTCCAATTCCCTTGGGCGAAACGGCAGCGTTCGATCCAGAACTTTGGGCCTCGAGTGCTCGTGAGTCGGCGATGGAAGCTGCCGCGGACGGATTGGCCGTGACTTTTGCGCCCATGCTCGATGTGGCGCGGGATCCGCGATGGGGCAGGAGTGCCGAGGGTCCGGGTGAGGATCCCCTTGTAGGAGCGCGCATCGCCGAGGCCAAAGTGCGCGGATTTCAAGGTGCATCGCTCTCGCATGCCGACTCACTTGCCGCGGTCGCCAAGCACTACTGCGCCTATGGGTCGGTTACCGCGGGACGCGACTATGCCCCGGTGGACATTTCCGAACGCACATTGCACGAGGTCCATATTGCGCCCTTTATCGCGGCGATATCCGCCGGCGTGGCCGCCATCATGCCGGCGTTCACCGACCTGAATGGTGTCCCGATGACGGCCAACAGGGCATTGCTTCAAGACTGGCTGCGCGGGCGCTTGGGCTTCGATGGCGTCATCATCAGCGATTATAACGCGATCGCTGAATTGATCCGCCACGGCATCGCCGCAGACCTGCCGGAAGCAGCGGCCCTGGCGCTCAAGGCGGGAGTGGACGTCGATATGATGTCCGACGCCTATCGCAATGGCTTGCCGGTTGCTCTGAAGCGAGGAGCGGTCAGCGTCGCCGAGATTGACGAGGCGGTGCGCCGCGTATTGATCCTGAAGGAGCGGCTGGGATTATTCGACGACCCCTATCGTCGCGGTAAGACACGCGAATCCGCCGCCGCGCTCACGAACCGCCGGCACGTTGCACGCACCATTGCAACCCGCTCCATCGTGATGTTGAAGAACGCGGGCGACACATTGCCGCTGGCAGGCTCGGCGCGGCGCGTGGCGGTGCTCGGTCCCCTGGCGGATGCCTCGGCCGAGATGCGCGGAGTGTGGTGGGGCGCCGCCGCGCCGGAGGGTCACGTGACGGTGCTGCAGGCCTTGCGCGCAGCACTGCCCCATGTCGAAGTGTTGCACGCCGAAGGCGTTGCGATCGAGAGCCCCGATTCCAACGGCATTGCGGCGGCAGTCGATCATTGCGTGACTGCGAATGCCATCATCCTTTGCCTTGGAGAAGCGGCGGTCATGAGCGGGGAGGCGTCGAGCCGCGCGCATCTGGGTCTGCCGGGGATTCAACGCCGGCTCGCGGAAGCGGTGTTCGAGCAAGCCGGGCGCTCCTCCACTCCGGTGATTGTGATTCTATTCTCAGGACGACCGCTCATCGTGCCCTGGCTGGTCGAGAAGGCGGATGCCGTGCTCGCGGCCTGGTTCCTGGGCAGCGAGGCAGGCAATGCGCTCGCGGATGTCATCACCGGTCGGCACAGTCCCAGCGGCCGCACGCCGATGACTTGGCCGCGGGCCATGGGTCAGGTGCCGGTTTTTTTCAGCGAACGGCCGGGCGGCAGGCCCTTCGACAGCAACGATCGATTTACCAGCAAGTACCTCGATGTCGCCAATGAACCGTTATTTCCCTTTGGTTTTGGGCTTACCTACGGCAGATTCGAGCTTGCAAATCTTCGCCTGTCGAGCGGCGCGATCGGAATCAACGATACCCTTACCGTTCGGGTCGACGTCACCAATCGCGGCGCGCGCGATGCGCAAGAGACCGTTTTCTTGTTTACGCACGACAAGCTCGCGAGCGTCTCGCGGCCCAAGCTTGAACTGAAAGGCTTCGCCAAGATCAGCTTGCCGCCTGGTGCGAGCGGCACGGTAACCCTCGCACTGCGCGGCGCGGAGCTGCGCTTTCTCGGGATGGATCTCGAGCCGGTGTTCGAACCCGGTGAAGTTGAGATTCTGGTGGGCCCCTGTGCCGATAGAGCGCAGCTCTTGACGGCGACCATTCAATTGGTCCACGCGCCGGCGTAATGTTTGCGCAGGAGGCGGCGCGAGGCTAGAAATGCCCTTTGCCGTTGGCAGCTTCGCACGCCCATTGATAAACACTTTCGCTTTGGGTTCCCGGCACGATGGGCACCCATGCGGCCTGCTTGACGTCGGTCGCCTCGCTGGTCTGGCTGCCGGAAATGTTGTTCTCCGAGTAATAGATGATCAACAGCGCGCGAGCCTGCTGATTCGCGCAGTCGAATTGGATTTTCTCCACGTGACTGAAGTAAATGTCGCCGGCATTGTTTCGTTGCGGTTCCGGATATTCCTGCCGGATCCACACCGTGATGAGGTGGCCCGAACGTTTCATCTGATGTTCGGTGCTGAAGGATGCCCATGATCCGTCCGGCCCGACGGCCCTGAATTGCCAGCCGCCTGCCGTCATGGGATTGAGGGTGCGAACCCAGGCCATGGGGTCCGCCCTCCTGGCGGCGCGCTGCGCGGCCAGCAGGTCAGCCCTGGCCTTCTCGTCTGCATGGGACTGGGCGCGCTGTGCGTCCCATAGCTTCTGTTGCTCCGGAGTCTGCGCAATGCTGACGCCGGGGGGCAAAAGAGAGGCGCCCGCTGTCACAGCGCACGCGATCAGCCGCAAAAATCTACGCGTCATGAGTCCATTTTAAGTCATTTCTCGGGTGCCGCGACACTTCGATAGCCGAAAGCCAGGCGATGATAGTAGTGCCGGATGATGATTCCGTCCCGCCACAGCACATCATCCTCGATGGGCCCGAGCCGTTCGACTTGCTCATGGATGGATTTGTCCTCGAGTTCACCCGGACTAAAGGCGACGAGCAACAGATTTCGGTGCTCCTGCGCCCGGGGGGGCATCCACTGGCCGTACATGAGACCCATGCCGCCGAATAGATGGCTGTTCGCGGTTTCCAGCCCCGACCGCGCGTGGGCGCCGCCGTAAAAGGCCAGCTCGCTGGCAATGGCGTATCGATCCATGCCCACGATGAGCACTTCACCGCCCCCGGTATTGCGCTGGGCGTTCGCGGTTTCGACGATGTGCGCGGTCAAGTCGCGCCAACCGACCGGGACCACTTCGATGTGCTTGCCGTACCCCAGGCCCGGCAGCCCCAGCACCAGATAGTGCAAGCCGGCGCCGTAGATCAGCAGCATGCCAACGATCGTGGGCATCCAAGCGGCGCGAAGCCAACGATTGAGCCTGCCGGTCTTTGCGTCCGCGGCGATCATGGCGCACCCAATCGCGGGCAGCGCGCCGATCCATAACGCACCGGTCCAATCGAGCTTCACTTCATGGCGCAAACTGAATGCGGCGAACACCGAAAGCGGCAATAGAATGGCAAGACTGAACAGGCGCCGCCGACGGGAGGCGTCTGCGGGGTGCCCGCTGCCGGCAGGCCATGCCAACAGCACCCCGGCGGCGGCCAACAGACCCGTGGGTGTCATCAACACAATGATGGAACCGATGAGTTTATGCAGCGCGAACTGGTGTGCTTCCGCCAGCCGACGCGAGGTTTGAAAGGCGAAAGAGGCCCATTCGTGCTGCGCATTCCAAATGAGAACGGGAGAGAAAATCACCAGAGCCAGCAGTGCGGCGACATACGGATCGATGCGGCGCCACCAGTGGCGCGATCGCGAGTCCAACAGCATGAATGCCATCGTGACCGGAACGAGAGCCGCGATGGTGTATTTTGAAATCATCCCCAGGCCTAAACTGATCCCGGCAAGCCACCATGCGCGGGATCGGTTGGCGATCAGGGCACGTTCGAGAAAGTACAGCGAGGCCGCCCATGCCGCGGCCAGCGGGGCGTCGGGCGTCATCAGAAAGCCGGAGAGAAAAAAATACGGCAGAGCTTGCGCCAGCAGCAATGCCGCCAGCGCACGGGTCTCACCGAAAAGATTTCGCGCCAGCTTATAGACAAAAATGGAGGTAACGGCCCCGCAGCACAGCGCGCCGGCGCGTACGCCGAACTCGGTTTGACCGAACAGTGCGGTGCCGAGCCGGATCAGCCATGCCACCATCGGCGGGTGATCCAAATATCCGAAGTCCAGGTGCCGGGAATAATTCCAGTAATAGGCTTCCTCGGGCATCAGTTCGACCGAGCCGGCATATACCAATCGCAACACGAGGGAGTAGGCAATGAGTCCGATGCCAAGCGTACGCCAAGACCTTCCGTCGACCGCGGAAGAGGCATAGGACAGTCCGGGCACCGTCACGGCCAGTCCCAGCGCGACCGTCGGCAGGATCGAGAGTTGCGGCGGCCAGCCCCAGCGCTCGAATAGCGCCAGGACACCGCCGCGCAGGAAAAGTCCCATGAATCCGACCATCAAGATACGCAGGTACAGTGGTCCATCTTGCGATGGCCGTTCGGCCGGGCTCACGGCCCGCCATCGCAACAGCCACGCGATGATGATGTCGGCGGCGAAGGCAAAGGAATTGCTGGCCCGAAGCGAGAGGCCGGCGCCGATCAGCGCGCAGAACGCGAGAACATCGACCAGGGGTGCCAACAGGACTGCGGTGCGCCGGTACAATTAGAGCCACGCGGCTTTTTTGAAACGAAAATACAGGAATACATCGATCGCCCCCATGAACAGGAGCGAGATCGCATAGCCATAACGCCATTTCAATTCCGGCATGTGTTCAAAATTCATGCCGTAGATGCCGGCGATCATCGTGGGTACGGCCAGCAGGGCCGCATAGGCCGCGAGGCGCTTCATGGTTTCATTTTCTTGAAGTGTGACCATGGATAAATTCACTGAAATTGCGGTGGCAATGGTGTCACGAATCGAATCGGCGGTTTGGTTGAGCCGCTGCAGGTGGTCATAGATGTCCCGATAGTATTCCGTAATTTTTGCACACAGCGCAGGCACGCGTGCGCCGGATAGATTCGATACGCCCTCCAGCAGGGGTGCCACGGCGTGCTTCATGACCATGAGGCGCTGTTTGAGGGCGTAAAGGGATTCGATGTTGTCCCGGGGCGCACCCTTCGGGGCGAAGATACGCTGCTCGATGGCGTCGAGTTCATCCTCCAGCCCATCGAGAATCGGAAAGTAGCGATCGACCACCGCATCGGTCAGCGCATACAGTACGAAGCCCGGACCCTGGCGCAGCAGCTGCGGTTCTCGTTCGCAACGGGCACGGACCTCGGCGAAACCTCTCTGCGCTCTACTGCGCACTGACAGGACGTACTGCGGCCCCGCGAAGACGGCGAGTTCGCCAACGTGATACTCACCCTCGGCCGGCTCGACCAGATGCAGCACGGCAAACAAACCATCGCCATATTCCTCGACCTTCGGCCGCTGGTGGCCCACCAGCACGTCCTCGACCGCCAAAGGGTGCAAGCCGAAGCAGTTCTGTATTTCGGCAAGTTCGCCGGCGGTGGGGTCGTTGAGCGCCACCCAGACGAAGCAATGGCGCCGATGCAAGTAATCCTGGATCTGCGCGATGGGGATATCGCTGAGTTTGGTGCCGTCTTGATAAGCCACGCAGCTAACGAGCATGCGTTGATCTTACGATAAAGCGGCTTGGGGCAAGAGTCTTATGGCGACAGGCTTATCGCAACGGGCTTATGGCAAGGAGGCCAAAGTAGGGCGCGCCACCCCAGCGGCCGCGCTCGATTCCTGCGGTACTGCCTCGCGCAGCGTGGGCGTTGACTCGTCGATCGTCAGGGTCAACACGGCGCTCAGTCCGGGACCGTTATCGCGCAGCTCGAGCGGGCTGCCGTGCAGTTTCGCCACGGCTTGCACGAGGCTCAGGCCCAGGCCCACCCCGGGCGTGCCGCGGCTGGCATCGCCGCGATAGAAGCGCTGGACGACCTTGATTTTTTCCGCCTCATCGATTCCCGGACCGTTGTCGGAGACGGAAATCTCCGCGCTGGTCCCGTGCTTGTCCACGGCCACTTCGATCGAGCCGTACTGCGGCGCATATTTGAGCGCGTTGTCGATCAAGTTGCTCAAGGCCTGAGCGAGAAGCACAGGATCGCCCGATACCGGCACCGGTCCCTGCGATCGAAATTTAAGATCAATGTTCTTGAGCTCCGCGGCCGGCTCATAGAACTCGACGGCATTGGCCGCCAGATCGGACACGTCCAGTGACACGAACCCCGAGCGGCGCATGCCGGCGTCGATTTCAGCCAATCTCAGCAGCGCATCGAAAATCCGGATGACACGATCCACATCCGCCACGGCGCCGTCGATCTCGGCATAGGTCTGTTCCGCCGAAGGCCGTATCAGCGACAGCTCCTCGAGCCGCGACCGCAATTCCGCGAGCGGCGTGCGCAGGTCATGTGCGATGGAATTCGACACGTTGCGTACGCCGTGCACCAACAATTCGATTTGGTCGAGCATGCCGTTGATGGTGCGCGACAATGTGTTGAGTTCATCGTCGTTCACCTGGGTCGGCAGCCGGTGCTTCAGGTCGCCGTGAATGATGGCCGACACGGTTTGGCGGATGCTGTAGACCCGTGTCATCAGCGCGCGGCGCGTGATGATGCCGACGAATAATCCGGCAATGCACAGCACCGCTACCGCTGCGGACAGTCCGTACCAGAAACGGGTCTGCAGCGGTTTGAACAGCCCATTGTCCCTGCCCACGAGCAGGTTGTAGTTGCCCAGGTTGGTAACGTGCACGAGGGCTTCTTGAATGCCACGGTCGCGGAGCCCTAGATTGACCTTGTAGTTCCCCGGCGCCGCCGGTACGGCGGCAGGCCACGCCTGCAGATTGCCGGCGAGCGGATGCAGGGAGGCGTCGGTGAGCAGCAAGATTCTCTCGCTGGGGATTTGCATGCCAACGCGGGTATCGATGAAGCTCTTCAGGGCATCCGCACCCTCGTGGCGGTACACCTCGGTCAGGCGCTGCGCATCGATCTGTAGGTACTCGGCGCGCCCTTCTTGTATGGTGACCTGCCAGGCATACCACAGCGGCGCTGCGAACAGCACCAGCGCGGCCAGCCCCAGTGCGACGTAGCCCATCGCCAGGGACAGGGCCGAAGATCGCATCATGCTGGTCACTTGCGGTCGCTCACTCGCGGTTACTCACTTGCAGTCACCGTATATCCGGCATTGCGGACCGTACGCAGCAGCGGCCGCTCGAACTCGGCGTCGATTTTCTGCCGCAGCTTGCTGATGTGCACATCGACCACATTGGTTTGAGGGTCAAAATGATAGTCCCAGACGTTTTCCAGGAGCATCGTCCGCGTGACCACTTGATCTGCATGCCGCATAAGATACTCGAGCAGCTTGAATTCGCGCGGCTGCAGCGCAATCGGCCGGCTTCCCC
>Ga0209006_10006609_pt1 | contig 10481 bp, 7 predicted proteins | sample JacPin_JW_Ref_O2_FD_188567 | JGI IMG/M metagenome (GOLD analysis project Ga0209006, IMG submission 188567) | Forest soil microbial communities from Algoma, Ontario, Canada - Jack Pine, Ontario site 1_JW_Ref_O2 (SPAdes) (version 2) | ecosystem: Environmental > Terrestrial > Soil > Boreal... | reverse complement strand
GATTTCTGTTTGGGACGATGAGTCAACACCTCCGGAGTCGATGTAGCATTTTTCTCGTCATCCAGCTCTAAAGCCAGCGTCAATGCATCGGCAAGATTTTCCGAAAACAACAACCCTTGACGCCGTTCGAGGAGGAATTTGTCAAAATTGTTAACGAGTTGTCGGTACCTCTCGAGTTGCGAAACTAAACCGTGAAAGATTGAGTGCACAACAGGTTGGGATTGTTCATCCATGCTTGAAGCTGGGAGTCGATTTGAATCTGCGGCAAGTTTCTCCTCTATCTCGTAGTCGATTGAACGGTCATCACCATCGTCTGTAATGCCCGAATCCCCACACGGATGTTTCATTTGATCTCGCGGGGTTGCATCATTAAAGGCAAATGTAAGCCACCCGGCAAGCGAGCGATCTGGGTGAATTGCTAATGCCGCGAGTACACCTGTGAGTGCGATATTGAATTCAGGGGTGTTATAAAAGAATTTGCGGAGATATTCAAGAATGAGGGAGAGGATGGGATCATTGACGTTCAAACGGTGTTTCAAGTGCGCTCGAGAATCCGCATCCAGATCAAAATTAAAACACTTCTGATTGTAGATTGTGAACAGGGCGTCGCGAAGATAATGATCGTACCCGGTGCTGAAAGTGTCGCTACTATGCGAAGGGTCGACGCGGGACACAAGAGTGAGGTACAACCCCATCTCCCGCTCATGAGTGGAATACGTCGTTTCGGGTTGCAAGAAAACAGAACGAGGCGATGGGGGGACTGTAGATTGGTCTACTTGTATGTCGTGTTCGGTACCAGGGTATACGAATGTTTCCTCATCATCCGGGGATGCTATGACTTCGGTGGTGTTAGGAATCATAGATGGAGCCGGAAAGCTAGTAGCCTTCGCGTCAGGGACGACAACCAACAGTTGGTCCACAGTAAACTGGGGATGCTGCAGTAGCAAAGACTGGAATAACTGTAATGCGGCTGTGGCTGTAGGCAAGGAAATGGATCGCAAATTCGACACGAGCAAGTCCTTGAGGGTAAAACGACCCATTGAAGTAAAGTATTCGGATGGACGCCTCGACTCCGGGGCCTCCATCTCCAGCAGTAGCATTGCACTGCTCTTTCTGCGGCGGAGTTTGTTCTGCTTATCGGCAGTCCCGGAATTCGTAGACCGTGGCGGAGGATTATCACCTAGCATTAGCATTGAATGTGGTCGTTGTCGGGGGCGAACTTCCTCATTGTCCTCGCTGATCAAAAAATCAACGAGGAGATCGGATAATGGCCCATCCTGAAGTGTACGGATCATGATCTCGATATAAGACATAACAGCCACGGCACTCCCGTCAGTATCAGAGCACTCCAGGATCGAAGAATATAGGACATTTTCCAGGAATATGTGTCGTACGGCATCTAAAATGGACTGCACAATGGCCGTCCCAACGAGCATCGATGCGTCCACAGTGGGGTCAGAAGAATCGTGTACTACGTTCCGCCGAAGAACATCTTGTAGAAATTCGAGTAACTTCAAGAAATGGTCTAGGCGTGATCTAAAGTCAGGATTTGAGGCGTCCTCGATTCCTAAAGAACGGTTTTTCTGCCGTAACATTTGTTGTCTTTCCTTCTCGTCGTTGTCGATGCCCGCACCAACGACCATCCCGGTCCCTTGATCTGCTTCCGCTGCTGGAGGGCAAAATTCGAGCTTGGAAGGTAAAAGAGAGTATACTGCACCCAATCCCGCTCCGAGAACTTCGGAGAAATCACCATCTAGGATATACTCAGCCAATGCCAGTGCAGCATCGGTAATCGGATCGTTGTCAGAGGACGATTTCTCATTTCTTCCAAATCTGTGTATAGGTTCCCCGGGAGACATTGCGACATCCATCAAGAACAGCAAGCCAGCGCGAGCGAAGTCCCCAATTTGGCCTTCGCGGTGGACAAAACGGAGAAGGTAGTTGAAAAGGAGAAATTCGTATTCAGGTTTCTTGATAACGGATGGACCATGTACAGATGTTACCGTTACTTGCGAGAGAGCGGGAGAGGACGGACGGTTTGGTTCCAGTACGTTAGTTTCTGTCTTGCTCTCGACTTTTGCTGTTTCTTCGCTGCCGTCCTCGTCATCTTCGTCTTCATCCTCATAGTCTTCTTCTTCAACGGAGAACAATGGTTCGGAGTGGTAAGAATGCTTGTCGTGAAAGAAAATCATGAGGAGTTCCCGATATGTTCGTATGCGACTGCATAGAATACAAAGCAGGTTTACCACTGTAGCGAGGTTCAGCCAACGACAGTGTTTATTATTCAGACAACATACAGTCTTCTTCATATTCTGAAGGTGGACTTCGAACCGCACTACCAGCGGCGCCCATGACCTTGCTCCGACCATCGAGTTGCTCTTGCAGGTCATCGCCGACACAATTGCGAAGCAATCTCAAAACGGCTCGATGGACGACAGAGTGGACGAGAAATTGTTCATCGAGGAGAATTACCATGTTTTGGACGGCGCGTAGTACTTCTGCCTGGATCCCAAACGGTCGATCTGCCTCACTAAGCCTGACCAGGGTGCCCAGGACGTCTGAAGGGGATATTAAGCGGAATAGAGGTTCAATTGGGGTATTTCTGACCGTTCTTCAGTAAGTATTCCAAGCAGCCACCAGTCTCGCTGTAAGAACAGCAGTTAGATCATCACACGGATGTTTCAAGGTTCTACCAACCCATCTTCGGTGCGTGTCGACTCCCAAACAAGGGAGTCGACCATAGATTTCAGATGATCAGGTACATCCGTTGACTTTATTCCTTTTGCCAACTGACGTTCGTCAGGATGTAAGAGAGTGTTCTGGTAGGAGCTGAAGATAAGCGAACGACAGCAAAGGGCTGGATACAAACAACTAACGTTGATGGAATTCCACGCCTTGTTAAACTCGACAGTGCGGTCGATGGGTGTTTGGGGGGAGGGCTGCGTACCAGTTCTCAAAAATTTCGAGAAATAATCCATTTGACGGAGACTGGAATCGGTTGAATCATACCATATTTATCTCGGTCCATGGCGGTCCGCTGATCAGTGAAGGGAAAATGTTCGTATTATTTCTGCGATAACGATATTACACACTAAAAGCACTTGAACGCGTATGCCAAATGAATGAATGCGTGGATATACAGCGAAAGATAACTGCAATGCCATCCAAGCGGTATATGATGAGGTATGTGAGTTGGAAATCTCGATGAATGCCCAAAATCCAGAACGTTAGTTAGATCATTAAATACTCTGACAGAGAGTGCAGCTAAGTGTGATGCGATCCCGGAACAAGGCGGCTGTGAGGTTTGGTGTGTAGGTTTAGCACAGGTGACAACGTGAAGGAGGAAAGACGCACGTAAAACGAGCAACGCTGCCAGGAAAGAGATCACAACCACATAGACTAACGTGTACTTGATGACCTACACAAAAATAATGTTAGAATCGTAAAGAATATTGGGATATTTAACGAACAATCCATCGTCGTTGTCTCTTTTGCTTCGTGGAGAACAGCGGGGGCCGAATCTGCTTCGAGGGGCGGAGCCAGACTACGGCACACTCGTGAGTAACATCGTACAGTAGGATTGGAATCGACTCACATAGCATCGTAGAATGCAATCTATCTATGAAAGGAATCAAGATTGGTGGGGTCAAAAGCATCAGAAGTATGTGCGCCAGCAAAAAGTCGGAGCTCCACAATGACATTTCGACAATCTTCACAATGAATTCACGAGCCGGCTGCGAGATGGCGGAGTTTCCAAGCCCTCTCCCGTACCATTTACCCGTCCACCAAGCTCGATTAGTTTCGTCGTGCTTATACTCGCGAGTCAAGAAAACGGCAATGAGGATCTTTTGGATTGCACGCTGGATGGCAATGATTGCAATGACACCTAGGACCGCATGAGATGCATCCCAAAGTTCGAGGAACCACTACAGCCAAGGTTCAGCGAGAACTCAGCCTCAAATGTCAAAAAGAGGAAACGTACGAAAAATTCGAAAAATGAGATAATTCCGGCCAGTGCAAGGAGATGCGCGAGAGAAGCCATAACAGACGCAAACCTAGTCCATCCTTCAAACATAGGGCCGAGGAATAGTGAGATGAAGAACAACGCCATCAACACTGCCGCATTCCAGACGATAGGCCCGATTGCAATGACACCAATTCTGACGAGAGGGCTGGGATATGGTGGCCCCTGGAATGATTTCACGAACATGTATGCGATGATAAACAACGCGGCCAGGAATATAGGCCAGATGATTTCTGAGAAGAGAACGGCTCGCCATGATGCACGAGGAACATCTCCAGATAGCTTCTCCGAAGGATGACCAAGTTTCTTCTTCTTGTACCCTGTGATCATCGTCCGCGAGAGACGACAATATCCATACCAACTACTCGTCTTGTATCTAGAGTTACCACGCGACATCCAACGCAAGAATTCGCGGTAGTCGATGACAAAGTCGGCGAAAGAGAACTGATGGGGATTGAAAATGAATGGTGCAATGCAAAGAGACAAGACCGAGAGCCAGAAGTAGATCAAGTGGGGCATCCAGAGAGACATTGTGGCGTAAAGTAGCAAAAGGAGATTTCGCATGCCCATGTAGATGCTAGGACCGGCGAAACGAGAGTACAGAATGCTGAAGGATTGGCGAGCAGTTGCGAATCCACGTCCTGTTGCTATGTATCTGGCGCCACCGAATGTCAAGTTGCTGAGGATGGACTGGCAATAGATCTGGGTGGAGAAAACCTCGAAGACAGGCGACAAGGAAAGGAAATGCTTGCTAAGACGAAGTATAGCTTTGCCGGTTCCTCGTTCTACCAATTCTGAGAGTTCGGATAGGTTAGCATTAGATCGCGACAAGGGGGGATATTATAGAGTACCTTGCAAGAAGAGAGGCACGAAGGAAATGAAGAACACCAGGAAGATAGAGATGATGCAGCGTCTGATCCAGTCAAACACGGGAATGAGGTTGTAACAGCCAGGTTGCCCTCCGAGAACATTGCCCAATGCATCCACCTTACATATCCCTAGTTGCTTGTTGAGAGTGCCGATATAGAGTACTGCCTTGCGTCAGAATACAAGGAACATCCGGGTCGAAAATGAAACTTACGGGTCACCATGAAAATCTGGATGGAGTAGATCACAAGGATGTTGTTGATGTGGAAGCCCGGATGACCGTAGTAGAATGTAAGGAACCGGTCGATGGGCAATTGCGTACCGAGGTAGTAGTATTCTCGGCTAAGCATTTGCTCACCCATGCCCGTGCCGATCTTGGTCTGGAAGTTCAAGATTGTGCCAAACCCAAGGTCACGACCTTTTCCACACTGGTAATATTCAGAGTGCTTGATGCGCCCACCTCGTCCGAAGGCGTTCATACCAGCGAAGATATCTTCGTTCAGATGCAGACCCTTCTGTGCCTTCGAAACGCCTCCACGAGTGTTCATGAACAGCCCGTTCAAGAAATCGGGATGACCATAGTGAAGTTTTCCCCCAATGAAGGCCAAAGCACGGGCAGTCATCGTACCAAACGTTTGTTCCTTGCCAGCGGCAATATCGCCAAGGACACCGATATTCTCTGAGAAGATATACTCGCGCGTTCCAACGATGGCAACGGGTGCCTTGGTGAACTCTTTATGACCCCATTGCGCATACGGGCTTTGACTCGAGATGGAGTACTCCTCGAACTCGCCAAGGATATTCCGAATCTTGAGGCATTCCTCCAAATAATTGTCTTGATTAGCATCGATAAGCTGCAGATACTCGCCACGGTAAAAGATCATGGCATGGTTCTGATTATCCGATTTGCCATCGCCGAGAATGGGGTTTCCTGGTAACTCGACACGGAACTTTGGCTTCCTCCTTCCCGTCTTTTCGTCGATTTCAGAATGGCCGTCGATAAGAGTCGAGAACAACCTGGGGTCACCACCTTTCGCATTTGGTTCTTCGTCAAGGTATGCAATCTGGAGGTCGGGATATGCCCGCAACAAGAACTCGGCGTTCTCCAGCTCCTCTTTGCTGAATTTAGAGTACCGCTGCATGGAGATTACAAATTTGAATTTCCTTCGCGACATGCGTTCCAGCTCGCGTTCCAGCCTCTCAGTGCTCCCCCCGAAGTTTTGCACAATACTGGGATTTTCTACTCGATAGAGAAGCTTGATCGCTTTAGAATAGTTCATCATGCCGGAAACCGTACGGTACAAGGTCTGCGCGCGAAGGGACGCCCAAATACGCGTGCGAAGGGTGTATTCTGGTGAAGACGTCTTGAAGCCGATGCAGTAAAATGGCAGGTCGTCTGTTCGGCGCGACTTTTCATTCCCGCTGATGGCGTTCACACTGTCCGGTGGATGACCTTCTTCGGCAAGGATCTTGGTATCTTTGACAAAGTTGTCCCACTCAACCGGATGCAATTGCTTTAGGTACTCCAGCAATGTCACCCGAGTGTTTTGATTCTCCTCTCGGATGATCTCGCGTAAGCTTAACAAGATCTTTTCTGAGTAGTGTGGTACCAAGACAGTGAAAGCGGGCATAGCATCGACTGGAAGCGGTTCAGGGATAGCCGTGGTGAGTGAGGAAGCGAAAAATGATATTCGGCGTTCGGCTTCGCCACCAGCAGGGAAGAAGTTGCCTTTGAAGCCGAGGCCTTCTTGGTTGGTGAAGAATGGCGGGGCACGGAGGGTGCGGCGGCCATCTGCACCATCGACTTGGTGGTAAAGGAGGCGCTGTACGTGTTCGATAGAGAGGAGGTGCTCTCGATACATGGATATGATTATTGCGTTCCAAATCTGAGAAACAAGTACCTATAAAAGACACATGCTTCAGCGGCGATTCCTCGAGGAGTGCGGAAACGGATACCTTTGGCTTGTATTTGACTTCCATCTCCGCAGTAGCTAACACCTTTGCATAAATCCGTTTCGGCAGCCGTGTGTAGATATCCCTCCAGGGTGTCCAGATAGAGAGACCGAGGTAGAATGACCGACCAATACTGAAGACCACGTTCCAGATGACATACCAGAGATAGGTGTCCAGAAAGAAAAGCACTAGGTCCATGACATACATGATCGTCAGCGTGAAAGGTACTTGGTTAGTGCACAGCACATTCCCAAAATACTTGTCATTGCACCCCTGGACCTTTGTGCGCGCCATGACAGCAATTGGGCTGCTGAACGACGACGTCAGGAAAAAGTACGACTCGGAGAACTTGCATCCGAATATGAGAAGCCAGAGTAAGATGGATGCACTGCGGGCGCCCCGAGACAACGTTGGGTAGGAAGCCGTGAATGTCTGTGAGGCCATGTACTTGCGTGCTTTGCCTGCAACCCGGTCGCCAAACATTCTCCCTGAAGGAATGATACTGAAAGCGACCGTAGCGGCGACAGAAATGAAAAACTGAATAATACCGACGATGAGAGGGATCTGGGTCTGTGCTGGCCGGTCGTTAATCATAGCAATGTAGAAAGTTGGACCCGCAGTTAGTGCGAGAATTACGAGAAGAAAGGCTAGTCGTGTTGTCAAGTGTGATGCATTGTTCCACGTCGTTGGAATGTAGGAGAACTCTGCAATAGTGGCTAATATCATGATGGTGGTTGATACGGCTCCGCCGAGAGCAACAGCAGACCAGGTCATCGGGGCGGAGGGGCGTGGTTGGGTAGACGGAGCATAGACTTTGGGGGAGTTGAAAGCGGTGTAAAAGTAGTAGAGCGAGATATGAATAATCCACACGCGGTTGAAGTTGACCAAAAGGTGAGCGAGGGAACGTTTCTCATAGTATGTCTTGAAGAACACACGATTCCAGTCGACGCGGCTGAATTTCATGAATCGTTGTGGCGGTGGAACATCAACGAGTCGTGTCTAGCCAAAGAGTTAAGTGCATATCTAATGAAAGCAATATCCTAACTTACATTGTCGCCAAGTACGATCCTTGAGATACCCTCTGGGTACCAAAATAGCTGATTGATATCATCATACCCAATGATCTGATCATGGTCCTTCTCCTTCCGGACGAACTTCCCATCAACGACTTCATATCCTTGATCACGCATGAACCGATACAACGGCTTGATGACAGTATGGAGATAAAGTCCTTCCGGCACTGGGTCCATCCTGTTCTGGCACTCAGGGCTCCGGTAGTAATCATCGGCACATTTAAAAATAAAGCACAAGCACTCCGGAACGAAGCGTACATTGCCAGCTTCACCCCAGCACAAGAGATAGAGCGCAATCTGCCTGAGCCTGTCGTAATGACTCATACTATTCATGGCGTTTCGCCATCGATTGAGAGCGCTGTCGAGAGACTTGACACCCTTGGCACCCTTCACGGTCTTGGCATTCTGAGATTGGCCAACTGCGTCGTCAAGGTTAAGCTGGGCGGCGAAATACCATTTACGGTAATTGGCATGTTGACCGCCAATGTAATCGGCATGGAGGGTGAGTAAGGCTTGGTTGGGCGACATACGTGAGGCACGAGAGTCGAGGAGTTGCATTGTGAAATCAAACTAATAAATCCTTGATGATGATTATTGGAGTAGAGGACGAAGAATAAAATTACCATGTTGCGCATAGAGTCTCTTTGAAAACCAAACTTTTGAGTGAGATCCAGAAAAATGTCTTCTATTTCTTCCATTGACATAGGAATTTGGCGATCTGCTGACCAGGCAGGATATGGTTCGGCAAGTCCGGTGGGTGTTGCATCCATATAGGCTGAGTGAGCGCTCCCATGCGAGTCCACAGAATGAGTGTTGTAGCGACCGTAGTCAGAATCGGGACCTGAGGGGAAAGAGCGAACGTTGAGAAGTGAAGAGGAAAGAATAAGGTAATGAAAGCCAGATTTGGGCAAGACGAAAAGGGGCAGTTGTGAAAGGAAACGAAGTACTCACTATGCTGATCATTATAAGGTTGGTTTCCGGCTAAACGGGTCGTACTTGCGTTTGGACTTCCATAGCCATGACTTAGGTCGGAATCAGCATCGTAATCCGAGTGTGGATACCGTTGAGGGTTTGCGAAAGGATTTCGAAGTTGTCCAGAGCCTGGACCGGACATATATTTAGGTTGAACGAGGGTAAAGAAGCCAAAGGTTTGAGTAATAAAGCAAAGGAGCGAGGCGTAGCGTAGCAGACTAAGGTAAATGATTAGACAATTTTGATTTTTTTTTATTTTTCGTGGGAATTGGTAACCATTATACTTTATTCGATCACGTGATACATTCCTATGCAACACCGTCACCGTCCTATTCTCTTGTGGACTCCCGATCAATCAATCACCTCAGACGATGCCGGCACAATTATCCTCAAATACGCGCTACCTCACACGAACATCACCGCTCCTTATGAGCTTATTCAACCAATCATTTACCACTATGTTCCATCTCTCACTTATTTTGTAATTAAGAAGCTCATTGAGTATCCCGATCAAGTCAATATTGGACGCGTTCGTCTTCGTTATCAACCCCCTTCGTCACCATCATCATATGATATACTAAGGGCACTTATTCCTGACTTTGACTTGAACCCAGATTCGACATTTTCTCTCGATCGAGTTGACCCCCGCTTATGGGCTGTCCTCATACAAGTTTACACCAACCTCCCCGAAGTACTACGCATTTATCCTATACCACTTTCAGACAGGCATCTTCCCATCCTCCAGCGCGTCGCCTCTACTCCAGAATTCAGCCTGATCACCGTTCTCGATCTTCCCGGATGTAGTCGGCTCACAGACGACACAATACTAGAGCTCAAAGTACTGAATTCTTTGTGCGCAATGGACGCTAGTGCAACAGAATTGAGTGGGTATGGAATCAAGCGGTTGTCGAATTCCCTTGGCTGGAGCGAAAGCGAGAAGAGAGGCCCGTGGTCTCTGCGAATGCTGCGCCTCAGGAATTGCAAAAAGGTTGACAATGGTGTATTCACTTCACTGTCCAACTTCCCTCTCCTTTCTGTAGTCGGTTCGTCTGCCAATCCTCTGTGATAACTGTCCAATATTCAATCTCCACTTGTTTCCAGACCTTCGTGGCACGAAATGCACTCCTAGGCATTCCGCTCTATCCGAATTTCGGCCAAGCTACAAAACGGAACTTTACCATCCAACTCCGATACTAACCTCCCTTACCGCCCTTTCCTCCGCGCCCACCGCCCTCTTTTCGTCCTCGAACGTTTTCACACTACACATAACATCCCTACAATATAAACCTCTCCTTACCGTCAGGCGCCTTCGCCCCGCAGTAGAAATGCAAGACGCCTACGTTGTTATCCCACCCTCCGGACGCGCTAAACAGTGCTCTACGATCAAAGCCGAGCCTTCACATGTCGGATTACCGCTCTCACACAAACCATCAGCATCACGCCTGAAAGTCGGCAACAGCAATGTCTTGGCGCATCGAGCCAAGAGGCAAGAGGAGCTTGAAAGACATGAGAGGAATTCGCTAGCCTTCCGTGAGAGAATGGAACGCCATGCGGGCTGGCAAGGGTATGGTGTAGAGGAATGGGCCATGTTC
>Ga0209006_10006608_pt1 | contig 10482 bp, 7 predicted proteins | sample JacPin_JW_Ref_O2_FD_188567 | JGI IMG/M metagenome (GOLD analysis project Ga0209006, IMG submission 188567) | Forest soil microbial communities from Algoma, Ontario, Canada - Jack Pine, Ontario site 1_JW_Ref_O2 (SPAdes) (version 2) | ecosystem: Environmental > Terrestrial > Soil > Boreal... | reverse complement strand
GATCGATATGGGCGCCGATCGCTTGTGCGAGTCCGACGACGATGCCGCCGGCGAGCGTGCCCCACAGGCTGCCGAGCCCGCCGATGATCACGGCTTCGAAGGCGTAGAGCAGGCGCGCCGTCCCGATGCTCGGGTCGAAGTTGGCGCGCGCGCCGAGAAAGAACGCGGCGACGGCGCAGACCGCGACCGCGATCGCCATGGTCAGCGCGTAAATCTTTCTGTTGTTGATGCCCATGAGCTGCGCGATCTCGACGTCGTCGGAGGTGGCGCGAAACGCGCGGCCGACGGCGGTGCGGTAGAACAGGCCGTTGAGGATGACGATCACGGCAATTGCCGCGGCGAGGCAAATGAGCGGCATGACGCCGATGGCAATGCCGCCGCCGAGCGGCAGCGACGCGCCTTGCAGCGATCCGACATTGAGGAAGCGGGTATCGGCGGAGAACGCTTCAAGGAGGCCGTTTTGTATGATGATGGAAAGCCCGAAGGTGATCAGCAACGGCGGCAGGATGTTGCGGCCAAGCACGCGGTTGAGGATTGCGGCCTGCAAGACGTAACCGACAGCGAACATCACCGGCAGCACAATAGCAAAGGCGGCGATGAGCGGTACGCCGGCTGCGGTCAGCGCGAGAATCAGAAACGCGCCGAGCACGATCAGATCGCCGTGCGCCAGATTGACCAGCCGCATAATGCCGAAAATCACCGACAGGCCGGTGGCGTAGAGCGAATAAAGCCCACCGAGCAACACGCCCTGGATGATGGTGTCGATCCAGCCGAGCATTTTATATTCCGAAATATGCGGCGTGGATTTCGTCGCGCGTGAGTTCGGCCGGCCGGCCGGAAAGGCTGACGCGGCCTTCCTGGAAACAATAAGCCCGGTCTGCGACCGACATGGCGTGCATCAGATCCTGCTCGACCAGCACGACACTGGTGCCGCGGGTTTTGATGTCGGCGAGTGCGGCGTAGATATCGCGGATCACAATCGGCGCCAGACCGAGGCTGATCTCGTCGCACAACAAGATGCGCGGGTTCGACATCAAGCTCCGGCCGATCGCGACCATCTGCTGCTGGCCGCCGGACAGCGTGGTCGACGGCGCGTGGCGGCGCTCCTGCAGGATGGGAAACAGCCGATACACTGCGGCGAGGTTCCATGGCCCGCCGTCGCGGCGGCCATACGCGCCGACCAGCAGATTTTCCTCGACCGAGAGCGACGAGAACAGCCGCCGGCCTTCCGGCACCAGCGCAATGCCGAGCTTGACCACTTCGTAGGCCGGCAGCGCGCCGATATCGCGGCCGTCAAGCCGGACTGCGGACGGCGGCCGCGGCAATAGCCCCGAAATGGATTTCAAGAAGGTCGATTTGCCGGCGCCATTGGCGCCGATAATGGCGACGGTCTCGCCTTCGTTGAGAACAAAGCTGATGCCGAACAGCGCCTGAAAATCGCTATAGAACGCGGTCAGCTCGCGGGTTTCCAGCACGGGCTCTTTGGAAGACGTCACGCCGCTATGCCCATGTAGATTTCGCGCACCTCGGCGGAGGCCATCACCGAACGCGGCTCGCCTTCAATGATCTTGCGCCCAAAGTTCAGCACCACCAGGCGGCTCACGACGGCGACCAGCGCATGGACGATGTGCTCAATCCAGATGATGGTCACACCGGAGTTTTTGATGTCCCGGATGAGTTGCACGAGTTCGGCGCATTCCGCTTCGGTCAAGCCGCCGGCGATTTCATCGAGCAGGAGAAGCCGCGGCGCGCTGGCGAGTGCGCGTGCCAGCTCGAGGCGCTTGCGCCCCAGGAGGTTCAGCGTGCCGGCGCGGCGGTTGGCAAAGGCAATCAACCCGGTGCGCTCAAGAATTTCGCCGCAGGCGTCGACCACCTGCGCTTCGCGCTGCCCCCGCCCATGAATGGCGGCGACCAGCAAATTCTCGAACACCGTGAGGTTTTCGAACGGGCGTGGAATCTGAAACGAGCGGCCGATACCGGCAATGCAGCGTTGGCGTGGCGGCGCGCCGGTAATGTCGTGGCCACCGAAACTGACCCTACCAGTGTCAGGCGTGTGTAGCCCGGTGATGAGATTAAACAGCGTCGACTTGCCGGCGCCGTTGGGGCCGATAATGCCGAGCGCTTCGCCCTGCGCGACTTCCAGATGCGAGAGGTCGACCGCTTTCAGCGAGCCGAACGATTTGGTCAGATTGTCGAGCGTTAGGATCACGCGGCCGCCCAGCGAAATGCCGGCCGCGCGTGCGGCCGGCACCGAGTTCTTTCGTTCTTGAGCGACGCGGACTTCACTTTTTCTGGAGCATGATCTTTTCCGAAAACCGGTACCCACTTTTCGGGATCATGCTCCTTAAGCGATCGGCTCCATCTTGCCGCCCGTCGGAATTTCCGGCGCCGTTTTATTGTCGGTGATGACGATGTCGTATTTGCTGCCGTCGCGCAAGCGCCACTGACCGCCGACCAGCGGCGTCTTGGCGATGTTTTTCGCGGCGAATGGCGGCAGGTTTTTGCCGTTCCAGGCGATCGGCCCGACCACGGTGTTGAGGTTGGTCGCGGCGATCGCTTTCACCATCCCCTTGTTGTCGCCCACGCCGCCGGAGCGCTTGGCGACATCGACCGCGAGCTCGAACAGCGCGTGCACGAAGCCGATCGGCTGAGTCCACTGCTTACCCGAGGACTTCTCGTAGGCGCCGGCGAGATCCTTCGCCGATTGGCCGGTAAGCGACGACTTGAATGGATGGTTGGGCGACCACCACACTTCCGAAGAAAGATTGTTGCCGTTCTTGCCCAGCGCTTCGACCGCGACCGGGAACAGGATGGCTTTGCCGATCGACGCCACCTTCGGCTTGAAACCTTGCTGCGACGCCTGGTTCCAGAAGGTGGTGAAGTCGGGCGGGATCATCACGCCGGTGATGATTTCGCAATTCGACTTCTTGAACGCGGCGATCTGCGCCGAGAAGTCGTCGGTGAGATTCTGATAACGGCCGGGATCGGTCAGCGTGTAGCCGAGCTTGTCGAGCACCGGCGGGAAACCGACCTGCTTGCTGCCCCAGGCGTTGCCGTCACCATCGTTGGGAAAGAGACCGCCGACCGCTTTGTCGGTGCTCACTTGGCCCCACATGTTGGTGAAGACCGCGATGACGTCTTCGAGGCCCCAGAAGAAATGAAAGGTGTAGTTGAAGGGCTTCCACGCCGGCGGGCCGCCGGCCGGATCGGCTTGACGGCCGATGAAATAGGGCTGCCACGGCGCCACCGTTGAGATGCAGGGCACCTCTTCGATTTCGCACTGCGTGGAGACAGGGTTGGTGGTTTCCGGCGTCGAGGCCACCAGCATCAAATCGATCTTGTTGGAGACGATCAATTCCTTGGCAACTTCGCCGGCGCGATTAGGGTTGGACTGACTGTCCTTGACCGTGACTTCGACCGGCAACGTGGCGCTGCCGACTTTGACGCCACCTTTCACCTTGTCGAGAAAACTGGAGATGATGAATTTGTCGGCTTCCGCGAATGCGGCGAGCGGGCCGGTCTGCGGGCTCACGTAACCGAGCTTGAAAGTTTGCGCCGCGCGCACCGCCGGCGCGAATACCGAACCGGTCGCAAGCGCTGCGCCGGTCGCCGCCGAAGCCTTCATGAATTTGCGCCGATTGATGCGCAGCGTTTTGGATGTATTCGCCATCTCGTCCTCCCTGACCGATTGGCGCCGCGCCTCGAGCGAGGCCGGGCCGTTAGGCGTTTAATTCCCCCTGCGAAGTCCTTGGCTTGCGTTCCCGAACGATGCCGGGTATGTTCGATTATCGAACTAAGGTTCGCATATCACCTACTCTTACTGAGAGCAGAAACCCTGTCAATCGCCGAGCCGCGCGCCCCGATCCAAGGCAAGTCCATGGTGCAGGACAAGGAGTTTATGGCGACGCTCGCCAAGGGCCTCACCGTGCTGGGCTCGTTCGACAAGCAGCGGCCTGCCATGACGCTCTCGCAAGCGGCGCGCGTCACCGGCTTGTCGCGCGCGACGGCACGGCGAATTCTCCGCACGCTCGCTGAACTCGGTTACGTCGCGCAAAACGGGCGCGAGTTCTCGCTGTCGACGGGAATTTTGAAACTCGGCTTCGCCTATCTCGCGACCCAGAATTGGATCGAACAGGCGACGCCGCTGATGCGGGCGCTCAGCGAAGAATTTCACGAGTCCTGTTCAGCCGCGATCCTCGAGGATACCGAGATCGTGTATGTCGCGCGCTTTCCAGCGCGGCGCATTATGTCGGTGACGCTTGCTGTTGGCACGCGGTTGCCGGCTTTTCATACGTCGTTGGGAAGGATCCAGCTCGGCTTTCTCGACGACGCCGAGCTGTGGCGGCGATTGATGTCGCTGCGTATTGAAGCTTACACGCCGTCGACCATTACCGATGTGCAAGCGCTCTACCAGCGTGTGCAGGAAGATCACGCCCAAGGCTTCTCCATTGTCGATGAAGAACTCGAGCGCGGCCTGCGCTCGATCGCCGTGCCGGTCTTGCATCGCAATGGCCAGGCGATCGCCGCGCTCAATGTCAGTACGCATTCAACGCGGACCACGCGTAACGAAATGCGCGAGCGCTTTTTGCCGAGCTTGCGAAATGTCGCCGCACAGGTGTCGGCGTCGCTGGCCTGAAAAATCGGCTGCGTCTTGCGTGACGTGCGCCGCGCGGCTATCGTTTCGCAGCTTGTCGCATAACGTACATACGTTCGATTATCGAACGGTCTAAGCGCCGTTAAAGCTCGGGAAGGGCCACGGCGCAGGAGGGGGAGGATCATGAGCGCAGCCACCAAAACCGACGCGGGTGCAGCGAAAGCCAAAAAAACGGACCGCTCCATGAGCGCCAACACGCCGCAGACTGGCGCCGAATATCTGGATTCTCTGCGCGACGACCGGACAGTCTACATCTACGGCGAGCGCGTGAAGGACGTCACCACGCATCCGGCCTTCCGCAACACGTCGCGTATGGTGGCGCGGCTCTACGACGCGCTGCACGATCCGAAACACGCCGACAAGATCATGGTGCCGACCGATACCGGCAACGGCGGCAAGACCCACGCATTCTTCAAGGCGCCGAAATCGCTCGACGACCTGCTGGCGGGAAGGAACGCTATCGCCGAGTGGGCGAAGCTCACTTACGGATGGCTTGGTCGCTCGCCCGACTACAAGGCGTCGTTCTTAGCGACGCTCGGCGCCAACTCGCAATTTTACGAGCCGTATCAAGACAACGCCAAGCGCTGGTACAAATTCAGCCAGGAGCGTGTGCCGTTCGTCAATCACGCCATCATTCACCCGCCGGTCGACCGCGATCGTCCGCCGAGCGAGGTCGGCGATATTTGCTGTCACGTCGAAAAGGAAACCGACGCCGGCATTGTCGTGTCCGGCGCCAAGGTGGTGGCCACCGGCTCAGTGCTGACCAACTACACGTTCGTCGCCCATCACGGCCTCATTCCCGTGCAAGACAAAAAATTCGCCGTGGTGTTCATGGTGCCGACCAATCACCCGGGCGTAAAATTCATCTGCCGCACGTCCTACGAGATGACGTCGACGGTGATGGGCAGCCCGTTCGACTATCCGTTGTCGTCGCGGATCGACGAGAACGACGCCGTCTTCATTCTCGACAAGGTGCTGGTGCCTTGGGAGAACGTCTTTGTTTACGGCGACATGGAGAAGGCCAACAACTTCTTCCCGCGGACTGGGTTCCTGCCGCGGTTTGTCGTTCACGGCTGCACCCGATTGGCAGTGAAGCTCGATTTCATCGCCGGGCTGTTGCTCAAGGCGGTCGAAGCGTCCGGCACCAAGGATTATCGCGGCGTCCAGGCCAACGTCGGCGAAGTGATCGCCTGGCGTAACCTGTTCTGGGCCTTGTCCGACGCCATGGTGCGCGATCCGAAGCCGTGGATGGGCGATTATGTTTTGCCGAATATGGATCCCGGCAATGCTTATCAGATCATCGCCACCATCGCTTACAGCAAGGTCAAATATATCATCGAGCAAACCGTGGCGTCCGGGCTGATTTATCTGAATTCTCACGCCAACGATTTCAAGAACGCCGAGATCCGTCCCTACATCGACCGCTATATGCGCGGCTCGAACGGCTACAAGGCCGAGGAGCGGGTAAAGCTGATGAAGCTTCTGTGGGACTGTCTGGCGACCGAGTTCGGCGGCCGGCACGAGCTCTACGAAATCAATTACGGCGGATCGACCGAAGAAATCCGCCGCTATTGTTTGTTCGGCGCGCAGGCTTCCGGCAACGCCGACCGGTTCAAGGGCTTTGCCGAAACCTGCATGGCGGAATACGATCTCGACGGCTGGACGGTGCCGGACCTCACCGATCCGGGTGAGCTGAGCTATCACGTCATGCGCGGCGCGAAGGGTTGATCTGCCGCGTGACGCCGAGCACCGTGAGATTGCCCGCCGGTTATTTGCCGTAGCTATTCGTTCAAGCTAAAGCCTTCCGCAAGGCGCCTCCGGCAATCGATCCGGCGCACGCAAAACGTCGAGGGCGGTAGCTTAAATGAACCGAAGTCAGCGTCGTGCGTTTGCGCGCGGCAAAGGCGTTGCCGGTTCGGCACCCGCCGATGTCGTCGCGCTGATGGACGAAGCCGTTCTCGCCTACCGGCAAGGGCAACGCGGTCAGGCAGCGGCGATCTGCAAGCAAATTCTGACGCGTGTTCCCGAGCATGCCGGTGCTCTTAATCTCGCGGGCATTCTGCACCAGGCGGCGGACAACCATCGTCTCGCTGTCAAAATGCTGGAAAAGGCGCTCGGTCAAAACGAACTGGATGCCGCTTGCCATTACAATATTGCGACGTCGTATCAGGCGCTTGGACAGCCGTCGACGGCGGCAACACACTTCAAGAGAGCTATCGCGCTAGGTTTGAGCGGCCGGGACGTTGAACAGTTTCTGCAGCAAGACGAAATCATCGGCCGATGCGTCCGGCGGATCATGGAGGACACGCCCGGTCAGCCGATCGGCCGCCAAGCCCGGTTCGATGCTGATGATCTCGCGGCGATTGCCGCCAACATTTTCCTGCGCTGCGCCTTGCAGACGAACATCATTCGCGGGGTGCCGCTCGAGCTCTTTCTGACAAGCTTGAGATCCACGCTGTTGCGGCGCGCGCTCGCCGATATCGCCGGCGCCGGCAGGGTCGATGACGGGATGGTCGCGCTGTTCTGCGCGCTCGGCCAGCAATGTTTCCTTAATGAGTATGTCTTTGCGCAGAGCGATGAAGAAACGCGCGACGCCAACGGGCTGCGCGAGATGTTGTCGCAAAAATTATCGTCTGGAAGCGACATCGCGCCGGCGTTACTCGCCGCAGTCGCGGCCTATTTCCCGCTGCACGCATTGCCCGAGGCGAAATCGCTGCTGGCCGCGGCGGCGTGGCCCGATGCCATCGGCGAGCTTTTGCAGCAACAGGTGCGCGACCCCCTGGAAGAAGCGGACGACAAGCGTGCCATCCCGGCGCTGACGCCCATCACCGACAAAGTGTCGCAAGACGTCAGGGAGCAATACGAGGAAAATCCTTACCCGCGGTGGACCCTCAATCCACTTGCCGGCTTTGCCAACGCCATAAGAGAACAGGCGCAGGCCGGGGGCGGCGGCGCCGGAGGCGATGTCCAAGACATTTTGATCGCCGGATGCGGCACCGGAGAACACCCGCTCGATGTTGCGCAGAAATTACCGCAGGCGAGGCTCCTTGCGGTCGATCTCAGCCTCTCGAGTCTTGCTTATGCGCGGCGAAAAACCCGCGAGGAAGGCGTAACCAACATCGAATACGCGCAAGCCGATATTCTCAACCTGCAAGGCATCGGCCGTATCTTCGACCGCATCGAGAGCGTCGGTGTCTTGCACCATCTCGCCGATCCCAAGGCCGGATGGCGGGTATTGCTTTCGTTGCTGGCGCCGAACGGCGTCATGCGCGTCGGCCTCTACAGCGAAGCCGCGCGCCGTTCCATTGTCGAAGCGCGCGCGCTGGTGACGCGGCGGGGATATCAACCGACGGCCGACGGTATTCGTGCTTTGCGGCAGGACATCATCCGCGAACGCGAAGATCCGCGCTGGCGATTGGTTATCACCACCGTGGACTTTTACAGTCTGAGCGGTTGCCGCGACATGTTCTTCAACGTCATGGAGCACAGGCTCACCATTCCCGAGATCGCGGCGTTTCTGAACGAGCAAAAACTGTCGTTTCTCGGCTGCGAGCTCGATCCGGAAACCGTCAAAAAGTTTGGCGAACAGCATCCCGGCGAGAAGGCGCTCGTGAACCTCGATGATTGGCACAGTTTCGAGCAGGCCAATCCAACGACATTCCGCAACATGTACGTTTTCTCGATCCGCAAGAACGAAGCATAATTCCGCGGACGATCGCGCCGTGCTTCAGGCTTGCGGCGATTGTTCGGACGGCATCGGCGAGAGGCCAAGCCGATCCATCAGCGCCTGGTCGCGGCTGCGCGCCGGATTGGCGGTCGTCAGAAGCTTCGGCCCATAGAAAATCGAATTGGCACCGGCGATAAAGCACAGCGCCTGCGTTTCCTCGCTCATGTCCTCACGGCCTGCCGAGAGGCGCACCATGGATTGCGGCATGGTGATCCGCGCGACCGCGATGGTGCGTACGAACTCGATTGGGTCCAGCGAGGCCGCTTCGCCAAGCGGCGTTCCGGCGACACGCACCAACATATTGATCGGCACCGATTCGGGATGCACCGGCAGGTTCGCCAGCGTCGCGATCATGCCGACCCGATCTTCCCGCGTCTCGCCCATGCCGACGATTCCGCCGCAGCAGACATGGATGCCGGCAGCGCGAACGTGATCGAGCGTGTCGAGGCGATCCTGGTAGGTCCGGGTACTGATGATCTCTCCGTAGAATTCCGGAGAGGTGTCGAGGTTGTGATTGTAGTAGTCGAGCCCCGCGGCCTTGAGTTTGCCGGCTTGTCCTGCGGTGAGCATACCGAGCGTCGCACAGGTTTCGAGGCCCAGGGCTTTGACCCCCTCGACCATAGTGCAGACCTGATCGAGCTCGCGCTCCTTCGGTGAACGCCAAGCCGCTCCCATGCAAAAGCGGCTGGCGCCGGCGGCGCGTGCGGCGCGCGCTTCCGCGAGCACGGTCGCCAGCGGCATCAGCTTTTCGGCCCGCACGCCGGTCGCGTAACTCGCGCTCTGCGGACAATAGGCGCAGTCTTCCGGACAGCCGCCGGTCTTGATCGACAGCAGCGTCGAGATCTGCACCACGGCCGGATCGAAGTTCTCGCGGTGGACGGTTTGCGCGCGGAACGTCAGTTCCGGCAGCGGGAGCTCGAACAAGGCGTGGAGCTCCACGCGGCTCCAGTCATGCCGCAACGGTAGCGCGTTCGAAGTGGGCTGTCGGGGTTTGGGGATTGGCATGACCGCACCACCATAAGCATTTGCGCTTCTCGAACAAGCGCACCCTTGACTTCAAGGCGCCGGGCTAAGCCGCGCCCGAAGATTGGCAGGTCGGCCAAAGAAAAAGGCCCCGCGGTGAAACCGCGGGGCCATGGCAGGTCAGAAGAGGTTGTTGCTTTGGTGGATTAGTTCTTCGCAACGAGCGGCTTCGGAGCGTCTGGTCCCCAGAGCTTGAAGCCGATGCGCGTCCACACATCGATGGAGCCGACGCCCGCAGGAGTATTCTGTCCCACGAATTGGTCGGTGACCCACACTTGCAGATCGACCGGGCCGAAGTCGTAGCCGATCAAGCCGCCGATCGCCGCCGTCTGATAGAAGCCGCAGAGCGCCGGGCAGCCGGGGCCGGTGTCGGCCGTGGTCTGCACTTCGAAGTAGCCGACCGGACCGATTTCCCATTTGCCGAATTTCCACAGCGCCATCAGGTCGCCGTAGATAGCGTTGCCGCTGGTGACAGCAGTCGCCGCGCAGCACACGCCCTGCGACCTGGTGTTGATGTCGTAGAAGAAGTTACCCGACAGAACCCAGCCGCTGCCCAAGTAAGAGATCGCGAGGGCTGGCTCGATGGTCCAATAGTCCGGGTTCGGGGTGAAGCCGCCGCCCGGCTTGGTGCCATCCGGCGCGGTGAAGTTGAACGAGGCCGACACAAACCAGCCACCACCCACGTTCCACGACAAGGTGATCGGGTTGAAGAAGGTGTTGGTGTAGACGAAGCCCGTTCCCGTGAGCGGAGAACCACCGGTACAGTTGCCGTTACCGAGGCCGCACGTCTCGTAGGTGTAGAAGGCTTGCACCACCGAGGCGCCGTACGTGGCACCGAGGAAGTTCCAGCCGGGTACCCACAACAGTGGTACGGCTTGAGCAATAGCCGGCAAATTAGCGCATGAGCCTGGGAGCCCAGCGGGAACGCACTGGTTGCCCGTGCTATGCCCGCCGCTACCGACGTCTGAAGGTAGGCCGAGATAGGCGGTTTCCAAACCGGTGTAGAGACCGGCCGGTGGTAGTGCGCCCAACGGCAGACCGATCGTGGCGCCGTTCAAGCGGTTTTGGAACGTTCCGG
>Ga0209006_10006607_pt1 | contig 10485 bp, 8 predicted proteins | sample JacPin_JW_Ref_O2_FD_188567 | JGI IMG/M metagenome (GOLD analysis project Ga0209006, IMG submission 188567) | Forest soil microbial communities from Algoma, Ontario, Canada - Jack Pine, Ontario site 1_JW_Ref_O2 (SPAdes) (version 2) | ecosystem: Environmental > Terrestrial > Soil > Boreal... | reverse complement strand
TGCCCTTCGTCGCCCTTCAGCGCGACCTGCGCGAAGGCGACACGGCGATCCTGGGCGCGATTCCCAACCTCACGCATGTCGGCCGCGATCTTGCGGACCTTACCGACACGGCGGCCGTGATCGCGCGGCTCGACGCCGTGGTCGCGGTCGACACCGCTATCGCCCATCTCGCCGGCGCGCTCGGCAAGCCGCTGCTGCTGCTGTTGCCCTATGCGGCGGATTTCCGCTGGCTGCGCGGGCGCGACGACAGCGCGTGGTATCCGTCGGCGCGGCTGCTGCGGCAGGAGCGCTTCGGCGACTGGAGCGGCGCGCTGGGAGGACTCGCCGCGCACCTCGACCGGTTGGCAACAGGTCAGGCCGTTTAGTCTCACTGCGTCATCGCCCGGGCGAGCGACACGAGCAGTCAGCTCTCAGCGCTCATTGGCAGGGAACCGTCAAAGTTCCCGATCCGCCACTTTTCGGCTAATTGCGGACGTTCGCGAGTGGTGCCAAAAGAATTGTGCGCGAGACTACGCGGGGAGGAGGGATTGAAAAATATTCAGATCATAGATGGCGCGCTCAACGCGACATTCAGCGTGTTTCAGGCAACCGAAGAGGAGTTCGCTGCCATCTTCCCCGCCGAGGGCCAGGACCTGGAGTTAATCGAGGACTTTGTGGAGCGCGTTGGGCAGGAGCACGCCGGGCGTATATTGCAGCCCATATGGGAGCGCCCCATTCTTAAACGCGATGCGCAGGGTATTCACGGAACACTGTATTACGAGTACGCGGACCGAAGACGATATCTACCATCAACAAAACGAGAGGTGGACTGGGACGATCCCTCCATCAACTCTGCCCAACGGACGCTTTTTGCCAGCAAGCGTTGAGTTTGGTTGCCGTGGACCCAAACGGTCTTGGGCAGAAGCGAACCGCGACTAACCCTGCCGCACGAAGATCGAGTCGTTCGAACAGGTCGCGTTGCGGCCGAAGAAGTCGGTGTAGTGCGTGTCGACCTTGTATTGCCCGGGATGCGCCGCGTCGAAGGCCGCGAGCACGTCGCGCTTGACGTCGCTGTCCTCGACCACGAGGTAGTCGCCGCCCTGCAGCCGTTCGTGAAAGAACGCGAGCACGCCGGCGACGTTGTGGTGGGCGTCCTCGATCACCAGCCAGGGATGCGGCGCGGTGGGGATGACGTCGGTGGGAAAGAGCGTCGCCGGCGCGCCGCAGTCGCCGCGATGGAAGCGCACGCGCGCATGCTCGGTCGACGCGGGGCGGATATCGACCGAATGCACCATGGCGTCGAGATCGAAGGTCTGCGCCAGGTCGGCGAGCCACAGCGCGCTCGCGCCCGATCCCGAGCCGATCTCGAAGATGGTGCGCGGGCGCAGCTCCTGCAGGAGCTGCGGATAGATCGCGAAGTCGAACGCCGTCTTGAACAGCGGCAGGCCGCGCCAGCGCATGAGGTTCGGCGCGCCCTGGCAGGCGAGCAGGACGTCGGCGCCGAACTCGGTGCCGAAGCGCGCGTCGTAGTTGGGGCGCGCCGCATCGCGCTCGGCGAACGAAACGAAGCGCCCGCACGCCCAGCGGTCGAGAAACTGGCGCAGGCGCTGCAGATCCCAGGCGAGGCTAGGCGTGCCTTGCGCCGCGTCGCGCACGCTCTCTTCCCAGGGTTTGGCCGGATCGAGCTGCGCGAAGCGCGCGGTGACGCGGGTGAACCACTTGTCGAAGACGCTGAAGGCGCCGCGTTGCGCGGTCGGGATGTTCTCGTGCTGCCACTCGGTGAAGCGGGCGGCGGCGGCCTTGAGCTCGTCCCCGGAGATCAGTGCGGGCGCGGTCACGCGGCGTCCGGCGGCCTCAGGCCGCGGCCTCCTTCACGCTCGGCTGCGGCGCGAACTGGGTCGCGACGTCGCCGCGAAAAACGGCGGGGCCGACATGGTCGAGCCGGCTCTCGGCGTCGGCCCAGATCTCGCCGCCCATGTCGATCCAGCGCTTGCAGAAGCTGAAGTCCTCGCTGAGATAGACGCCGGTCTTCGGCTCGATCAGGCATTCGAACAGGGCGAAGCGGTTGGGGCTGTCGGCCAGCGGGTCGTTGGCCGAATGCTCGCGGCGAAACTGCAGCGACGCATAGCGGGCGCACATCTTTTCCAGCGTCGCGCGGCGGATCATGAGGAAGCCGGTGCCGGCATAGCGCACGCGCACGAAGCCGCCGCGCATCACGATATGCTGCGGATCCTCGACCTCGAGCACGTAGTCGAGCGCGGCCGCGCCGGGATTCGGCCGGCCGGCTTCGATGACCCTGCGCACCCTGTCCCAGTCGGTGCGCTTGATCGGATAGACGCCGCTGCACATGTCGGCACCGCAGCCGAGGAGACGGATCACCTGGTCGGGCTCGAAGCCGATGTCGGCGTCGACGAAGAGCAGATGCGTGGCGGCCGGATTGTCGAGAAACAGCGTGACCAGATCGGCGCGCGCACGCGTGATCAGGGCGTCGCCGTTGCGCAGCAGGATCGACATCTCGATTTCGGGCGTCGCGCGCAGCACCTTCTGCAGCTTGAACAGGGATTGCGCGTAGATCACCGAGAGCTGCCCGCCGAAACAGGGCGTCGCGACGACGAGATGAATGGGATCGGTCATGTGGGTTTCCGGGCTGACGTTGGCGCGTGATCTTTTGCGAGTTCCGGCATCCGGGTTTCGGGGATCACGCCGCGCGATCGGGCAGCAGCCGGTCGCGCCCCTCGCTGTAGCGCGTCTCGCCTTCGTGCAATTCGGCATTGTTGGCTTCGCGCAGCGCCGCGTCCGCCTCATTGTAGAGAAAGGCGAGAAACGCGTAGCGCCGGCCGCGCGTGACCGGCGTCACCTCGTGCAGCGCGCCGCACGAGAAGGCGACCGCGCCGCCGTAGGGGGTGCGATATTTCCGGCGCCCGAATTCGGCGAAGATCAGGTCGCCGCCCTCGAATTCCCGGTTGAGGTTGATCGAGACCGCAAAGCGGCGGTGCTGGGCGCCCGCATTGACGTTGTCGCGGTGGCGATGGAAATGCCCGCCCACGGTGCTGTCGTAGCAGGCGACGATATAGCGATCCATGCGCGTCGCCTGGAACTGGAAATAGCGTTCGACCGCCGGCAGCAGCCGTCGCACGATCTGTCCGCGGATCGCCTCGCGCACCTCGGGCAGCGCGACGACGAGGTCGCCACGCTGCTTGAGCCGGTGGTCGACCGTGGTCAGCGTCTTGCCGGCGACGTCGAGCATGAAGCCCGAATCCTCGCCGCCGACGCTGTCGTAGAGCTTGATCAGAAAGTCGCACAGCGCATAGTCGAGCACGCGCGGCACGATCAGCACCGGCGCGTTCAGCGGCACGCCGGCCGAGTCGTCGACCGACGGCAGCCCGCGCAGCGTCTCGCGCACCGCCTTGGCGTGGCCGGCCGCGAAGTTCCACGGGATATTGGCGATCGCGCGCAGCATCGGATCGAGGATCACGGTGCGCGGCATGTCGACCGCGCCGTAGGCTTGGCTGATCGCGCCGTCATAATCGGCGAGCGCCGCGAACGCATTGGTGCCAGGGTCGGCGTAATGCGCCGGGTCGGCCGGCGGCTGCGTCAGCACGGCGTAGCAGGCCATTCGGTCGGGATGGAAGAGGTGCCGCTCCTGCATGAGCTCGGCGAGCTCCTGCGCGGCGCGCGGATCTGCCGGATTGCCGAGGAAGGACAGAACGATCCAGCGCCCGGCCGCGACCTGCAGATCGAACGATCCGCCCGCGAGCGTGCGCGCGCTGAACCAGGGCACCGGATCGCCCAGGTTCAAACGAATGGCGCCTTGGGTCATGAGTCGAGCGCTCGATTGCGCGGTGGCACGTTGATTCGTGGATCTAGAAGCGCGTCGGTTAACGGATGATTAAGCCGCCGATTTCGGAATTTACCAGCTCCGGCGCCGCCGCCGCAGCGCCGCGCTCGCCATGCGCTCACGGCCCGCCACCCTGCGTCATGCCGGGATGTAGTTGACGATCGAGATCTTCGATAACAGCGCGGTCGTCTGCAGCGACGCCTGCAGCTGCGTCTGCAGCGCGAGGATCTGCGTCCCGACCTGCGTATCGTTCACGCCCTCGATGCTCTGCAGGAAGTTGGTGAGCACCGTCGAGGTCTGCGCATGCCGGCTCTGCGCCGCCGTCATCGCGGTCTGCGCGTTCGCGACCTGCGCCTCGATGTCGGAGACGCTCTGCGTTCCGGGCGAGCCGTCGAGATTGGCGGCGACGCGCTGGGTGAGGGACTGGTATTGCGCTGATGCGTTGGGATCGGTCGCCGAGTAGGTGGTGGCGGCGAAGATGGCGACGTTCTCGACCGCCGAGGTCAGCGCCGGCTCGTTTGCCCGCATGCCGTAGGAGACGGTCTGGCCGGGATCGATCGTCGCCGTCGCGGTCTGCAGCGCGGGCGTCGAGCCGTTCTCGCCGGTGTACCACGCGACCGTATTGGCGGGCGTGCCGGCGACAAGCGAGGTCGCGCTGCTGGGCGGCGCGCCGTTGACGCGCAGCGGTGGATTGCTGGCGAAGAAGTCGTTGCCGGCCGCGACCGCCGAGGCGCCGTAGAGCGAGGTATCGGCGATCTGGGAGACGCCGGACGTGAGCGCGGCCTGGAAATTCGTCGCGGTCTGCGCCGTGGTCGCGCCGATGCTGAACTGGCCGGCGGCGGGTGGCGACGACGAGGTTGCGGTGAGCGTCAGGTTCTGTGTCGTTCCGTCCGGCAGGTTGAAGGTCAACGTGACGTTGTCGCCGGGGCTCGGATTGCCGCCGGTGAAATCGACCAGGACGCCGTTCGGGGTGACGGGCGGGCCGCTCGGGCCCGTGACCGTTCCGCCGCCCGTGAGGCTCGACGAGACGCTGCCGAGCTTCATGCCGAACGGCGAGTTGAGCGCATCCTCGGCGATCGAGACCTGCGAGGCGGCGGGCGACGTGACCAGCAGGCGGCCCTGCGCGCCGACGCCGTCGGCCTGCTGGCGTTCGTTGAGCACCTGCGTGAAGCCGGCCTGCGCGCCATTGCCGTTGAGCAGCTGCGTGAGCGAGACCACCGATTGCTTGTCGGGACTCATGCCGGAGAAGATGTAGTTGTTGCCGGCCTGCGTATTGAGGGCGCCGAGCATCTGGTCGAGCTGACCGGAAGCGGCCTGCTGGTCGTTCGTCTGTCCGGTCTGGTCTATCACGAACTTGGAATTGAGCGCCGTCTGCTTGACGGTGTCGGCCGAGGTCGCGATCCCCTGCAGCGCGGTCTGCGCGACGCTGAGCTGGGTGCCCACCGCCGTGATGGTGCTGTCGAAGCCGCTCATGGAGGAGACCTGCTGCTGCAGACCCACCGTGAGCCCGCGCTGCACGCCGAGGCCCGCATAGTTCTGCGACGCCTGCCCGGTGCCGAGCTCCTGCTGCAGATCGTCGAGCTGGTTGTTGAGATCGGCCAGCGAGCTGATCATTTGCGACGAGATGCCGCTGATGCCCTGGATGCTCATGAACGCCTCACATCTGCAACAAGGTCTGGTACATCGACTGAACCACGGTGAAGACCCGCGCATTCGCCGCGTAGGTATTCTGCAGGTTCAGCAGGTTGGTCATCTCGGTGTCGATGTTGACGCCCGAGTCCGTATCCATGCGCTGCTGCAGGGCATTGAGCACCACCTGCTGGCCCTGCTGCAGGTTGGTGGCATTGGTGGCCGCCTGGCCCTGCTGGCCCATCACCTGGCCGAGAAAGGACGACAGCGTCCCGCTGAACGGCGAATTCGCGCCGCCGATGCCGGTCGTCGGCGAGAACGCCGAGGTGGCGCTCGTCAACTGATTGTAGAGGAAGGTCGGCCGCGTCGGGTCGCCGGACGCCGTCGAGGCCGAATAGGCGACGATGTCGGCGGGATTGGCAAGCAGCGTCGGGTTGACCGAGATGCGCTGCGCGAAGCCGACCTCCTGCGGGCCGGTCGGGTTGATCGCGCCCGAGTAGGCATTGTTGCCGTCGACGAACAGCGGCAGCTGCGAATTGCCGCTGGTGAACGACGTCATGGTCGCGGTCGCCGAGAGCGAATTGACGGTCGCCGTATTGGCGGGCGTATTGAGCACCTGCAGCGTCGTGCCGGCCGGGTTGGAGAACGCCAGCCCGGCGCTGCCGAGCGCCGTATTGAGCTGGCTCACCACCGAGGCCATGCCGCCCGAGAAGTTGACGCCGATCACCTTCGCGTTAGGATCGGCGGGCGACGGGCTCGCCAGCGGCAGCACCGAGGGGTTGTTGACGTCGACCAGGCTGACCGTGTGCTGGACGTTCGAGCTGTCCGTGTAGGTGAGCTGCATCGCATTGCCGGGCTGCATCCCGGCGGTGTCGACCGAAAAGCCGTTCTGCCCGCCGGACGAGGCCGCCGTGCCCTGCGTCGTCACGTCGGACAGGCTCTGCGACATGTTGGCCGCGAACTGGTCGAGCTGCGTCTGCGCCTGCGGCAGGAGGTTGTCGCGCATCTGCAGATAGGCGCCGATCTCGCCCGACTGGATGGCGCCAGTGGCGATCAGGTCGACCGGCGCGCCGCCCGGCGTCGACAGCGTAATGGTGCCGACGCCGCTTTTCGTCGGATTGGCGTTCCACAGCGTGTTCGCCGAGATCGCGCCCTGCGGATTGAACGAGAGCTGCGCCGCCTCCTGCCCGGCGCCGACGAGCTGGGTGCCGGAGCTGGTGTAGACGTAGACCTGGTTGTTCGTGCTCTGGACCACCTTGACGTCCATGAGCTGCGAGAGCTGGCTGATGTCCTGGTCGCGCTGGTCGAGCAGCGCCGAGGTCGCGGCATCGGCCGAGCCGGTGGTCGTCACCTGCGCGTTGATCGAGGCGATCTCCTGCAGGTCGTTGTTGGCCGCCTGCACGCCGGTGGAGATGCCCTGCTCGGCCGATTCGCGCAGCGCCTGGATGCCGTTGCTGGCCTGGTTGAGCTGCTGCGCCAGCACCTGCGCGGCGTTGATCGCGGTGCTCTGCGCGGTCGAGGAGGATGGGTTCGATTGCAGGCTCTGCAGCGCCGAGGTGAAACCGTTGAACAGCGTGTCGAGTCCGCTCGCGGACCCTGGCGTGCCGTAGACGTTCTGCAGCTGCTGGTACATCCCCGACAGCGTGGTCGCGTAGGAAGCGCCCGAGGTCTGCGTCTGCAGCTGGCTCTGCACCAGCGCATTGATCTGGCGGTTGATCGCGCCGGTGACGACGCTGATCGAGCTTCCGGCCGCCGACTCCTGCTGCTCCAGCGTCTTGCGGACGTAGCCGGCCGTCTGCGCGTTGGCGATGTTGCCGGCGGTGACGGACAGCGACTGCTGCGTCACGTTCAGTCCGGCGGTCGCCGCGTTGAGTGCCTGGGTGAGACTCATTTACTTTTCACCGAGGTCATCCGCTTATCGCCGGACGGCGAAGTCAGCGGATGACGTTCAAGAGATCCTGTACCATCTGGTTGGCGGTCGTGATGATTTTCGTATTGGCCGAGTAGGCCTGCTGGGTCACGATGAGCTTGCTGAACTCGTCGGCGATATCGACATTCGAGGCTTCGAGCGAGCTGCCGACGATCTTGCCGGTCGCGTTCAACAGGGCGGGACCGGAGTCTGCCGTCGCCTCGTAGGCGCCGCCGTCGAGCTGATCGAGGTTGTTCTGGCCGTTGAAGTTCGCGAGCGTGACCTCGGCGAGCGGTACCGTGCGGCCGTTCGAATAGGTGCCGACGATCCGCCCCTGCTGGTCGACCGCGATCGACTGCAGCTGGCCTGCCGAGGCGCCGTTCTGCGTCAGCAGGTTCACCTGGACGGTGCCGCTGGTATTGGCGAACTGGGTGAGGCCGCCCGCGCCGAGGGCGACCTGGACGTTGCCGAGCGCTTGGCCGTCGACGCTGACGTTGTTGAGCGTGAGGCTGCTGACCGGCGGCGTGAGCTCGCCGCTCGAGTTGAAGGCGAAATTGGTTCCGACGTTGACCCAGGCAGCCTGCGTGTTTCCGGCGTTCGAGTTCGTCTGGTAGAACAGGTTCCAGGTGTCGGTATGGCCCGCGCCGAGCGAGGAATCGTCCGTTTTAGCCCAGCGGAACTGGACGTTCACGGGCGCACCTGTCCCGCTGTAGGACGTGATCGAACCGCCCGAGATCGACTCGTTGAGGAACGTGCTCTGGTCGACGCCGAACACGGTGCCGTTCGCGGGCAGCGCCAGCGTGTTGGTGATGCCGAAGGTCGCCGGCGTGAAGGTGCCGCCGACCTGGATCGGGTCGGTCGTGTTGGCGGCGGTGATCGTGATGTCGCCGCTCGCGTTGATGCCTGTGCCGGTCGGGCTCACGCCGGCGAGCGCCTGCAGCTTGGCATTGAGCTGGGCTTCCGTCTGCACGTCGCCTGCCGCCGTGCCGAACGTGATCGTCTGCACCGGGTTCGAGCCGACCGTGACGGTGAGCGTCTGGTTGGCCGCAACGGCATGCTGGGTGAGCAGGTTGACGGCCGTGAAGGTCTGGTTGGCCGCACCGAAGCCGATGTCGCTGAGGTTGCCGGTGGTGTCGGAAACCGTGAGCTGGTCGGTGTCGTTGGCCGACTGGATCTGCAGCTTGCCGCCCTGCAGCGTGACGTTGAAATTGGCGCCGCTGAGGTTGGTGATCAGGTCCTGGACGGTCGAGCCGGCGTTCACCGTGTAGGACAGCGGAGTGCTGCCGTTGGTGACCGTGATGATGTCGCCGTTGGCGATCCCGAGCCCTTCGAGGTTGGTGTTGGTCGCAAGGGCGCTGACCGTGCCGGTGCCGGTCGCCGGGGCATCGGGCTGCAGACTGGCGCCGGTGCCCGTGATCGTCGACGGCTGCGGCGCGCCGGCGAGCGGTTCGGCGGTGAAGTTCGCTGGATTGAGCAGGTTCGAGCCGCTCACGCCCGACTGGGTGGCCGGCGTCTGCGGCACGCTCGGCAGGTTGGCGTTGTACTGGATCTGCGAGGTTTCCTGCGCCGGGATCAGGTTGTTGGAGAACTGCAGCGTTTGCGGAATGCTCCCCGTCGGGTTGCCGGTCGTCGGATCGACCGGGATGCCCATCAGGTAGTAGCCGGCGCCGTTGACCAGGTAGCCGTTCTGGTTGAGCTGGAAGTCGCCGCGGCGGGTGTAGAGATTGACGCCGCTGAATACCGGCTGATTGTCCGTGAAGGTGGTCGGCTGTTCGACGATGAAATAGCCGCTGCCGTTGATCGCCATGAAGGTGGAGGTGGTCGCGTTCTGGATGTCGCCCTGGACGTTGTTGGTCGCGACCGAGCTGCCGAGCACGCTGCCCGCGATCTGCTGGCTCGCCAGGCTGCCCGAGACCAGTTGCTCGAAGTTGGTCTGGATGCCCTTGTAGGCGGTGGTCTGCGAGTTCGCGATGTCGCCGGAGATGTTCTGCAGCGCATAAGACTGCGCGCTCAGACCGGAGACCGCGGTCGTCAGTGCGTCAAAAATACCCATAACAGTTCTCCACTCGGATCCGAGCGGCCGTCAGGCGGATCAACACGCACAGGCCGCATTACTCTCGGATGGAGCTTCGCAAGCCGCGTGCCACAGATAATATTGTTGTATTTCAATTACTTACGATGAGACCCGGGGGATCAGCCCAGTCCCGGCCGGCAAGAATCGGCTACCCGACGGCAGAAAATGCCGGGCCGTTCAGGCCGGCGCGTCGGCGGCGGGGGTGAATTTCAGGGCGAGGCCGTTCATGCAATAGCGCAGCCCGGTCGGCTGCGGCCCGTCGTTGAAGACGTGGCCGAGATGGCCGCCGCAGCGCCGGCAGTGCACCTCGGTGCGATGCATGAGGAAGGAGCGATCGTCCGATGTCGCAACGGCGTTGGGCAGCGGACGGAAAAAGCTCGGCCAGCCGGTGCCGCTGTCGAACTTGGTATCGGCGGAGAACAACGGCAGATCGCATCCCGCGCAGGCGAAGGTGCCCTTGCGCTTCTCGTGATCGAGCGGGCTCGAGAACGGCGATTCGGTGCCGTGCTCGCGCAGGATGCCGTATTGCGCGGGCGTGAGGATCCGCCGCCACTCCGCATCGGATTTGTCGATCTCGAACGGACCGGCGGCCGCCGCCTGCGGGCGGAGCAGCGCGCGCAAGCCGGCGACCACGGCGAGCCCGGCCACGCCCGTCAGCAGCCATCGGCGAGAGATCATGGTCGGCTCCTTTGCAGTGCCACGGCGCTGCCCTCTTAGCGCATCCTTCGCCGCATCGGCGCTCAATTGCGCATCCGCTATGCGAACCAATATGTGCCGACCGATGGCCCCGGCATTTCGATCCAGGATACGACCGAGCAGCAGTTCCTGCTCACAGTCGCGACGCAGCGTCATATCGATGTGGCCTTCACGTCGGCCGAAACCACGCTCGATGTGGACGACTATATGGAGCGCATCGTGTTGCCGCGCGTCAATTCGCTCGCCGCGAATGTCGCCTTGCAGGTCATGGTCAACACTGCAACGGCAGTGCGCAATATATCGGCAAATGTGGATGCGAACAATAATATCCTGGCGGTAACCGATTCGCCGTTCGGCAAA
>Ga0209006_10006606_pt1 | contig 10485 bp, 8 predicted proteins | sample JacPin_JW_Ref_O2_FD_188567 | JGI IMG/M metagenome (GOLD analysis project Ga0209006, IMG submission 188567) | Forest soil microbial communities from Algoma, Ontario, Canada - Jack Pine, Ontario site 1_JW_Ref_O2 (SPAdes) (version 2) | ecosystem: Environmental > Terrestrial > Soil > Boreal... | reverse complement strand
AGCCCGAGGCGCGGCTCGGTTTCATGAGCACGCTGCTGTGGGATTTCGTGCAGCTCGACCTCACATTGGTGTTGGTGTGGGTCGGAATCCAGCTCGGGCTGCGGCCGATCCGACGGCTGCGCGATGAAATTGCGCGCCGTTCGCCGCTCGACTTGCGCCCCATCGTCGAATCCTCGGTGCCGCGCGAAATCGCACCGCTGGTCATCACGCTCAATCGCCTGTTCGGCATGCTGCGCACCTCGGTGCAGTCGCAGCAGCAGTTCATTGCGAACACCGCGCACCAATTGCGCACGCCGATCACCGGCATGCAGGCGCAGCTCGGACTCCTGATTGCGGAACCGGCGGCGCAGCCGGTCAAAGCCCGGCTGATGACCTTGCAGGAGGGCGTGAAGCAGCTGGCGCATTCGGCCAACCAGCTGCTCACTCTGGCGCGCGCCGACAGCTCCGCGAACTTGAGTGCCAAGAATCAAGCGGTGGATTTGCAAGCCATCGTCGGCGAGGTGGTCGCCAAGTTTTTCGACCGCGCACTGCAATCGAACATCGACCTCGGGGTCGACGCGCACTCCGTGTCTGTCTTTGCGGACCCCTCCCTGCTCGACGACCTCTTGAGCAACCTCGTCGACAATGCCTTGAAGTACACGCCTGCTGGCGGCAGCGTCACGGTCAGCACCGGCCGGAACAATGGCAGGCCGTACCTCGCGGTGGAGGACACCGGCACCGGCATTCCCGAAGCCGAACGCCCCCGGGTGCGGCAAAGGTTCTACAGGATGCCGAATTCGCCCGGGCACGGCAGCGGCCTCGGGCTCGCCATCGTCGATGAAATCGCCCGCCTGTATGACGCCACCTTGACGCTGGGGGCGGGCGCGAGCGGAGCCGGCACCCGAATCTTGATTCAATTCCCGGATTCGAGCGCTCCCGCCGATTGACTGGACGGGCGGCTGCCCCGTTTGCGGCGGTCAGTATGCGAACTGCGTCCCATTCCTTGCGTTTGAGGCCTTGACGTCAGCTTCGAGCAAGCTTGCCCCTCTAACATCCCGGCCCATGAAACGTCCGCCGACATCGACGACCCGAACCCCAGGTGCCGACCATGGGTTCACCCTGATCGAGCTGTTGATGACCATCGTGGTGGCGGGCATCTTGCTCGGCATTGCGGTGCCGTCGTTTCGCAGCTTCGTGCTGAACGATCGCGACATCGGTCAGATCAACTCCCTGGTCTCGAGCCTCAACTACGCGCGCAGTGAGGCCGTCAAGGTAGCCTCCCCGACCGGCATCACCGTGTGTCCGTCGGGGGGCGGAACGACGTGCGCCCCCGCCGCACCCTGGTCGGGAGGATGGATAGTGGTGGACACCAACAATGCGGATTGCGGCGGCGCTGCCTGTCCGCCGTTGCAGAACATTTCCCCGCTCGCGGGCACCAATACGCTGACGCCGGTAGGCCCTGCCGCTACCGGCATTACGTTCTTATCGAGCGGGCTCGTGACGCCAACCGGCGCCGGAGTGCCTTCGCTGACGATCCGAGTCTGCGACACGCGCGGCGCCGCATTCGCGCGCGATGTCGAAGTCAATTCCACCGGGCGCGTCGCCGCATCGCAAACACCAGGGCTATCGGTCACCGGCGCGGCGCTGGTTTGCCCGTAAGACCTATGACAAACCACACATATCAATTGCGGCGCGGCTCTTCTCGAACGAGCGGCTTCACGCTGATCGAAGTTCTGGTCTCGATCGTGATCTTGAGCATCGGGCTCTTGGGTATAGCCAAGCTCATGCTGTTCTCTTCTCGCTCGAACGACAGCGCGTATTTGCGCAGCCAGGCGACCGAATTGGCGTACGAGATCTTGGACAATATGCGCGCCAATCGGCTGGAAGCGATCAATGGGACGTACATTACCGCGAAGGGCGCGACGGCCACGACTGCGGCGCCGCCCGCGGCCGTCTGTACCGGCGCCGTTCAGTGCAACACCACCCAGCTCGCCGCGTACGACGTTTATGAGTGGTTGCTGCGTCTCAACACGGCCAGCAATCCCGGCGGACCGACCATCGGTGCATTGCCCTCAGGATTGGGCTCGGTGGCCACCGTCACGGTCGGCACCCAGACCACCGTCACTATCCAGGTCTTCTGGGACGACACGGTCGCTCAATCGACCTTCGGCGCAGCCGCGGGGGCCAATCAGCAATCCATCACGCTGGAGACCGTCCTATGAACCGGGTGCGCGGGTTTTCGATGGTCGAGCTGATGGTGGCGATCACGCTGGCGTTGATCGTGACCACGGGGGTGATATCGGTGTTCGTCGGCTCCCGATCGGCGTACCAAGCCACTTCCGGGACGGCCGAACTCACCGACGGCGGCCGGTTTGCGCTCAACTTCATTTCGAACTCGCTGCGCAGCGCCGGGTACATGGCATGTACCACCGCATCGAACATGCAGGGGATTCTCAATGTGCCAGTCACCCCCCTGCCGTACAGCTTCAACGAGGCGCTCGACGGTTACGAGGCCGTCGGCACCGGCATCGGCGCAGCCTATGCGGTAGCGGCAGCCCCAGTCGCGGGCGGCGACGGCAACCCGGCGCATTGGATCACGTCGGGACCCTCGCCAAACCTGGATGCGACCCTGATCGGCCTGCCGCTGACCAACAACGATATCTTGGCCGTACGCTCCACGCTCGCCAATGCTCAATCGGTCTATGTTTCCACGATCGCGGACGGCAGCAACCAGTTCACGATCAATGCTCAGGGACCTCTCCTCGTCAATCAGCTGGCCGTGATCTCCGACTGCTCGAAGGCCGTCGTGTTCCAGATCACGAACATAGGGGCGGGCGTTGTCACTCATAACGCCAGCGGAGGTCCGAACGGCAACGGCGGTCCGACCTTCCCTCTGTCGTTTTCGCCGGGCGCCGAGGTGACGCCCGTGAACACGGTCGTGTACTACATCGGCAAGGGTGCCGACGGCGATGGCGCCTTGTTCAGCTACGATCTGAATGCCGGTCTCAATCCCGGCGGCGGTTTCGTCGCGAGCGAATTGGTGCCCGACATCGAAGCCATGCAGATTCTCTACGGCATCGATACCTTCAAAACGCAAACCGTCAGTCAGTATGTGACGGCCGATCAGGTCCCCGATTTCAATACTGTCATGAGCGTGAAAGTTGCGGTGTTGGCGGCAAGCGCGCCGGGCTCGGCCCACACGGGGCCCGTGGCCCTTACATATAACTTGCTCGGCACGACGGTCACGGCTCCGGTCGACACGCGGGCGCGTCAAGTGTTCGAACAAACAATTGCCGTGCGTAATTCGCTGCCTTGAAGGGTGCTCACATGCGTAACCATCCATTTTCTGCGGGCAGTGCGTCGAAGCAAAACGGCGTCATTTTATTCGTCGCACTGATTCTGTTGCTCATTCTGAGCTTGCTCGGCGTCACCGCCGCACGCATGCAGACCGTCGAAGAGCGCATGGCGCGCAATGAAGACAATCATCAGGTGGGGGCGGAAGCCGCGGAGGCCGCCTTGCGCGCCGGCGAGAATGGCCTGCTCACCGGCCTCTATACCAACTTCGCGGGCAATACCGCCGGTTTGTACGCGCCGCTGTTGTCGAACGGCAGCCCCGTCACACCCGCGATCTGGAATACCCCTGGGGCCTATCTTACCTACGCCGCTTCTGGAGGACCTCCGCTGGCCTCCGCCGCTCCTAACGCGCAGGCGCCAAAAATTGTCATCGAAAATTTACCGTCGGTCGCAGTCGCAGGCGATGACATCTCGGTCACATCGCTCAATCCTGCCTCGCCGCCCGTCACCGTTTATCGAGTCAGCGCCCAGGGTGTGGGTGCCGACAACACATCGACCACCACGCTTCAAAGCATTGTTCGTTAGCGCATGTTCGCAAGGATCCCTTTTATGCAAAGGCTCATATCAAGAAATCAGCAGCGTCGCATCGGGCTTGCGCTCGTCTCCGCTGTCTACACCGCCCTCTGGGGATGGTCATCCAACGTGATGGCCGCAGCCGCCCCAGTCACGCCGCTGCAGATTTCGCAGGTGCCGATGACGATCACGCTGCCGGCACATCCGCAAATTCTGCTCGCGGTGGGCAATTCGCAATCCATGGACGGCGACCTGAGCGGTGCGATCTACACCGGCTCCGGCCAGATCCCGCACCCGCTGCTGTTCACGTCGAGCTCGCCGGTGAATTTCACAATCCCGGCTGGTTTCACACCGCCCGTCAACCCGGGAGCCGGGGGCGTCGCGCCCTATACGGTGAACTCCGGCGGTACGCTGCTCGATAACTCGGACAGCCGGCTGAATGTCGCCAAGGCCGGCATCGCGTCGATTTTGAACGCCTTCATCGCCAGTGCGGATTTCGGTCTCATGGACTACCAGACAGGTTACCCGGGCTTGTACACCACTTGGGTCTATCAGATGAGCAACACGGGCGGGTTCACTTTTACCAATAACCCCATACCCCCCGCGAACAGTGAGCTGGTCCCGAATCCCTGCTTCGGCATCGACATCACCAAAGCGTTTGCGGTTTCGCAAGACTGCAACGCGTTGAATAGTTTTTACGGCGGTCAAAACATTACGACGCAGCCCTACATGGTGGTCGCCTCCAGCAGCGACGACGCAGTGGTCAACGACGTACTGTACGCCCCCGGTGGGTATGCCGATCCAGTGTGTATCACCTACGGAGCGGTCTGGCCGACCACCCAGTTCACAGCGCCGAACAGTTTAGCGGCTTACAAAGGAGGCGGCGTTTTCGAATCGTATCCACTCGCAAGCGCAGGTTGCTGGGGTGTCAGGACCACCGGTCCCACCAACGCGGGTTACGTCCCGGCCTCGGCCCAAGTTATGTATGAGGAACGCGGGTTTGGCTATTACTCCGGTCAGACGTCCAACGCCGGAAACATGGTCGTGAATATGACGTCCTCGGGCGCCACACCGACGTCGACATCGGTGGCGAATGCAATAGCGGCGTTCACTCCATATCTCGCGCCGGAAACGAACAACAGCGGCACGCCCGAAATAAAAGCGCAGGCAGTACAATCGCCCATCGCGGGTCTGATCAAGCAGGCAAACGCGTACTTCACTACGACAAACCCGCCGACCACCAACGGCTGTGCCACACAACGCTACCTGGTGTTGATGACCGATGGCTTGCCGACACAGGACTTAAACGGCGGACTTTGGCCTCCGCTCGGCAGTTTTTCCGCCGCCGGCTACGCCGTCACCACGGCCAACGACCAAGCCTATATCGATACCATCAACCAGCTCACGGCGCTTGCGACCGCTGGGATCAAGACCTACATCATCGGGATGGGGCAGGCCACGGATCCGGTCGCCTATCCCACCGCCGCCGCCACGCTCAATGCCATGGCGGCAGCCGGCGGAACCGGGACGTATTTCGCGGCCACCAGCCCCACGGACGTCACCAACGACCTGCAGATCATCGTCACGAAGATTCTCGATCAGTCGCAGTCGACCGCCTCTGCAGCCGTGAATTCCACCGGCCTCAATGCCAATTCAATCGTCTACCAGTCGCAATTCGTCACGTCCGACACCTTTCAGGACTGGACCGGAAACCTGTTTGCGTTTCCAATCAATTCGACCACCGGCGTCGTGAACACCGCCGCACCGGACTGGTCCGCCCAGACCCAATTGGACGCGGAAGCCGCGGCCAATGCGCGCATCATCGGCACCTGGGACCCGGTCCAGAGCGCAGGTATTCCGTTTGAATGGCACCCCGGCAACACGCCCAACTTCATCGACGGAGGTTCGGTGTTGGGGCAAGACTTACAGGCCTTCCCGCAGGATACGAACGGGTCGGACGTGCTGAATTACCTGCGCGGAAGCAGCGCTCAGGAAGTGCGCAATGGCGGTAAATTCCGTAATCGCTCGCATATCCTCGGCGACATCGTCGACAGTAATCCGGCTTACATCGGTGCCTCGAATGAAGGCATCCAAGCGTCCTCGTATATCAGTTTCGCGGCGAGCACGGCGACACGTCCCCCCATCCTCTATATCGGTGCAGATGACGGCATGCTGCATGCGTTCGATGTGGCTACCGGCAACGAGCGATTCGCGTACATCCCGCGGGGCGTTTACTCGAACCTCATCAACCTGGCATCGCCTTATTACAACGCGCAGCATCGATTCTTCGTCAATGGCTCGCCGCAGGCCGGCGACGTGCAGTTCAACGATTCGACCTGGCACAGCCTGCTCGTCGGGGCCGAAGGCGGGGGCGGCAACAGCGTGTATGCGCTCGATGTGACGAATCCCCTCGGGATTAATTCCGAGGCGGCGCTTGCGAACTCCGTGCTGTGGGATTTCACGGACGTGGACATGGGATTGGGATACAGCACGCCGGTGATCGCCAACACGAGTTACGGCTGGACGGTTCTCGTCGGCAACGGCTACAACAGCGTCAACCAAAAGCCGTTTCTGTACGCGTTGAATCCGCAAACGGGCGGCACCGGTGCCCCGACGTTGAATCCGAGCGGGGGCGCCGCGGGGTCATGGGCAAAGATCGATCTGTGCGCGAACGTGCCGACCGCCTGTGATCTAACCACCGCCAACGGCCTGTCGAGCCTGATTGCCGTGAACAGCGGCGGCCAGGTCGCCGGACTTGCAAACATTGTTTACGCCGGCGACCTGCAGGGCAACCTCTGGCGCGTCGACATATCCAACTCCAATCCGACCCTGTGGGCCGTAACCGTGTTGTTTCAGGCGCGCGATGCCTCGGGCAACAAGCAGCCCATTACCACCAAGCCGGTGGCGAGCCTCAACCCGCGCTACCCGCAGGTTCTCGGGACCATGGTAATGTTCGGCACGGGAGAATTCCTCGGTGTACCGGATTTGACGAACGAAAACGTGCAAACGATTTACGGTGTCTATGATCCGCCAGCGGGCTATGTCACACCGCTGCTGCGCGCCAACTTGCTGCAGCAGACGCTAAGCACGGCCACCATCGGCGCGGTCCAGGTCCGCACCATCTCGGGAACTTCCCCGGTTGTGCCGACCAACAAGGGCTGGTATATGGACTTGTCGCTGCTCAGCGGCGAGCGTGTCATCAATGATCCGCGTCTGGAAAGCGGCGGCGAACTGGTGCTGACGACCTATCAGCCCATTCCCCCGGCCGCAGGCACGTGCAACGCCTCCGGCAGCTCCTATCTGATGGTGATCAATTATGCGACCGGCGGCTCCTTCACCACGCCGCAGTTCGACGTCAACGGCGACGGAAAAATCAACGCCTCCGATACCGTGATACCGACGGGAGGCACCACGCCGGTGGCGCCGGTCGGGATGTCGCTGGGACTGGTCTACGCCTCAGCGCCGACCATACGCTCCGGTTCATTCACGAGTGGTACGGGCATTGCCCTCATTACGGAATCGACGCCGGGACTCGGGGTCAACGGCACCGGAACCGGCGGCGCAACTCCGGTCATTCAACCTGTTATCTTGAAGGGATCGTCCAAGAATCGCACCGCATGGTGGGAGATACGTCAATGAAACTAGCAAAACTGAGTCTCGTCATGGTGGGCGCATTCGCCTTGGCGATTTGCCTGAAACCCACCGTCGGGTGGAGCACACGTGCCTATGCCTCGATGGTCAGCGGCCAGGTGACAGCCACGCCGGGAAACGGCGCGATCGAGATCGCCCATCATCTCTATCACGTCCAGACAGGCAGCGCTGCGGCCAAGGCGCTCAACAGCATCTATGTCGGAGAGAATGTCGACGCGGTGCTCGACGGTCCTCCCGGCAGTACGAATCCCGAGATCGTCACGCTGACGATTCATCCTGCATCTTGAGGGCACGAACGTGAAGAACGGATTTACCCTGATCGAACTCATGATCGCAGTGGCCATTGTCGGCATCCTCGCCGCCATCGCCATCCCGTCGTATAGCGCCTACGTGCGGAGAGCCAACCGGACGGACGCGACGCGCGCCTTGACCCTCGATACCCAGGCGCTCGAGCGCTGCTACTCCCAGGCGTTTACTTATGTCGGATGCGCATCGGTACCGGCGGTCCCGACGCCGACAGCTCAGGGCGACTACACGGTAACGGTCACCATCACCGGAGCCACCACTTATTCCATCACCGCTGCGGCACTGTCGCCGCAGCAGCTGGGGGATACCGACTGCCTGTCGTTCACGGTGGACCAAACGGGATTGCAGACCTCAACGGGCGCGGCTGCCGCCAAGACTTGCTGGGGATCGACTTAACCCCATCTACCGCTCAAGTTCACGAGTTCAGGCGTGCCTCATGACGGACGCGAGGCAATCTCGGGCAACCGCGCAATGTCTTCGAGATCGATGTCGAAGCTGAACGCTCGCTCGACGATCGCCTCGAAGCGTGCGACTTCCTCGTCGGTCATCCATTCGAAGATCGACTTGCGCTTATTGGCGGACAGGCGGCCATCGTTCTGCCGAACGACTCGGATGAAGATATCCAGGCTGTGCGCCGGCCAGTCCGCGATTGCCGAAAGCGCAGTTTGAGCGCGATCGAACCCGAGCAGAAAGGAGATTTCCGCGTCGAGATCGTGCTCGACCGTCCGCTCGAGAGCATCATAAAGAAAGCTCGCTTGCTCGGTCGCATCGAAGTAACGGAAGTAGACCGCGTCGTTACCCGTCGCCGGCGCAGTCGGCACCTGAGGGTCATAGCTGGTGCGATTGCGCATGCGACGCGAGAACGATTCTAGCGTCTCCTTGTAGCGGTTGAGGTGCGCGAGAATCACGGCGGAGACCGGTAGAATGATCCCTTTCGGCGTGAAGCCCGCGGCGGAAAGTTGCTCGTGGATCAAGTAGCGGTGCAGCCGGCCGTTGCCATCCTCGAACGGGTGTACGAACACGAAGCCGAACGAGGTCATGCTCGCGACCACGACCGAATCAATTACATCCGGACGCGCACGGATGCGCTCGGTCATCGCGACCAGCCCATCCATCAACGCGCGCACATCCTGCGGCCGCGGCGGTACGAAGTCGATTCGCACGCGATGGCCATAGTCGGTGCCTACCCAGTTCTGACTCTGCCGGTAGGAAGCCTCCGCGAACCGCGGATCGACCACTGCATTCTGGAGCTCCACGAAACGCTCCTCCGAAAGGGGCTTCCCGGTCTCCGCGTCGTGGAGGAGATCGGCGAAGCGTTGCGCCTTCGTGGCAGAGGGCTTCACACGCTCGACCTCGAACGATGAGTGCGTTTCCTTGAGATACAGGTACGCCGCGGCGCGCATCAGGAGATGTCGGTCATACTTCTCGAGCGTCGTGCGCGTCCGCTCTTTCAAGTTCTTGCCGACCATCATATTGAGATAGGGTGTCTTCCTTACGAGCGGGCAGAACGCCGGCGTCCCTGGCAGATTGTCGATGATCTTGTACTTCTCGATGCGAGGACTTGAAGCAGGCGCGAGTGCGAACTGCAACGACTCATCGAGGACGGGCGCGTAGCGAAGTTTGTCTGGTAACACGTCGGCAGGTAATTCTAGCGAACGTCCGGTGAGCCACTCGAAGAGATAGGCAAGACGCCGTGGGACGGTTGACGTCGGCTTGGCCAGAAGCGCTACTCGGATCTCCTCGCTACCTATGCGATCGAAAAGGAGACTCAACAATTCAAGGTTCACACCCTCGTAGCGAAGAGCGAACCGCAAGTGGCCGATCGCGGTCGGCTTGGGTCGGTATGCGCGGCCGAATTCCTCAAACAGCTCGCCACCACGATCTCGCAGGCGTCGGTCCGGTAGAGCGTCCGTCACAACACGAGCCACAGGCAGGGGCAGCGCGGGAAGCCTGAATTGCTCGATCAGGAAGGAGTAGCCAACAGGCTCCATGGTTGGGGTCCTAGAAAACTATGCGCTGGACTAGAGAAACGTTCGCCTAGGTATAGATACTAGAAAAATAGCCGCCGATCAAGGTGCGTGCGTACCAATATCTATGGCTAAGCTGTTTAGCGAACGATTTTCCAGTCCAGCGAACGCTGCCATAGCCGGGAGTCCCGGAGGGACCGGGGGACCACGATCCTCGCAGCTGGCCACCCCACCGGGATCTTCCCCAGGACTGCACCTAAGTGACAGGCTCAGGCCCGGTGCGACCATTTACTCGATTTATGCGAACTACCTGGCGCTGTACCCGCGGCCCTCGACGCAGGCCGCCATGGCGCGCTGATAATCCAGCGTGTTCTGCGCCACCTGCCCGGCCTGCTGCGAAGCCCATTGCTGGCATTCAGCCTTGTCGGTGGCCTGCTGCTCGGGGCTCTGCCCATTCTTCGGATACATGAAAATCTGACCCGTTGCCATCGCCCCGGCATCGCCCGGTGCCGGCCCGCCGTTCGGCGGAGTCGCCGCAGTCCCCGGCAGCGGAGCCACGTCCGCGGAGCCGCTCGAATCCGCGATCGGCGGCGGATCGGTCGCCACATAGCCCTCGTACGCCGGGTTGTAGGTGTAGTACACGTCATTGGCGTAGTAGTACGGAATGCCGCCGTACCAGTACGTGGCATACGCCAGGGGCAGAAACGGCAGGAAC
>Ga0209006_10006605_pt1 | contig 10485 bp, 11 predicted proteins | sample JacPin_JW_Ref_O2_FD_188567 | JGI IMG/M metagenome (GOLD analysis project Ga0209006, IMG submission 188567) | Forest soil microbial communities from Algoma, Ontario, Canada - Jack Pine, Ontario site 1_JW_Ref_O2 (SPAdes) (version 2) | ecosystem: Environmental > Terrestrial > Soil > Boreal... | reverse complement strand
CCGGGTAACTACCATGTGGTCCGACGTCGTGCCATTGAGAACCTTCAAGGCACTCCAGTCCATAAGAAGTCGCGGCCCACACTCTGCCTTGCATGTCCTTCGCAAATGCGTGGACGCTGCCTGCGGAGAGGCCTTGAGCGTGCGTGAAATTTGTGATGCGGCCATTCTGTAGAAAGCTGACGCCGCCAGATCGGTAGCCGATCGACAGACCAGCTTCCGGCATCGCGCTGACGACGGTGATATCACTTGAGAGAAGATCTCCTCCGGTTGATGGATGGTAAGGCTCAAAGGTTTCACCATCAAATCGAACCAGGCCATTGTCCGTTCCAAGCCAAAGAAAGCCATCAGCAGTCTGAGCGATCGAGGTAATACTGCTCGGCGCACCTTCTCGAACTGTCCAACTCCGGTGATACAGTTGGTGAAGGCTTTGGCCTGGAGTGGCTAACGGGGTTGAAGCAAGAATCAAGGCTGTGGCGAGGCATAAACTTGGCGGAAGGGCAAGGCCTGACCGCTTACGTCTTGTTTGGCGATGATTCAAGTTCGTCTCTTTCCTCGTCGAACCATGTCAAAACAGAATGATAGTACTCTGACTCGCGCAAATTCTCGCTAATGCTAGACATCGGACATCAGTAGAGTTGTTCTCATCCCCCTCTAAAGAGGTAATGCACCCAACTACTATCGAGCGACGAAAACAGGACTCCATTTAGGTTTGTTCGCAGAACAAAAACATTTCATCATCGCGATGCAAACCTGGGGAGTCGACAATGTGCGAAGACGCCTTGGTAGCGGCAGCAAAGCAGGGGCAAGCGGAAGCGTTTGCCACACTGTGCGAAGCTCACGCGCGAAGGCTTATCCGGAATGCGCAGCGCATCACCAGAAATCGTGAAGACGCTGAAGATGCGCTCCAAAATGCCTTCTTGAGCGCCTTCATTCACATTAAGAATTTTAACGGCAGATCCAGCTTCTCCACATGGTTGACACGCATCGCAATCAATTCAGCGCTGATGACCCTTCGCAAAAAGCGCAGGTCGCGGGAGATATTAATAACTTCCAGCGAGTCGGGCGCAGATGGCGTTGTTTGGGAAGTACTGGACTCTTCCGCGAATCCGGAGAAGCTGTATGCACAGCGCGAGGAGGAAAGAATTCTTAGGGAAGCGGTGCGCGAGTTACGACCGACCATTCGACAGGCTGTTGAGTTTCAGTTGCAAGAGCTTTCCATGGAGGAATCAGCCGCGATGATGGGGGTCTCACTGACAGCTGCGAAAGGACGACTGTTTCACGGGAGACGAGCACTGAGGATGGCACTTACACTGAAAACAAACCATCGCGGGCACAAACGCAGCTACGCTCGACGCGAAGGCCGCGGAGCATACGTATGAATGATCTGTTGAGTCTCGCCTTTTGTGCGCGTGACCTTTACGTTAGCCACAAATGCGACGGACCTCTACGTTATTGCGCCTTATGCGTATTGACCATCTCCTGAGAGGTTGTTCAGAACTCATTCTTTGAAGACTCATACCGGCGCGGATCACGTCGGAGGCAAAAGTGTGTCGAAATCGATGAGGGTTGGCGAGCTGGATACCGGTGGCCTGGCGATGGCAACGGAATAAGGAATGCAGTCTATAAGTACCTGAGCAGCTTTCGCGGTGGATTCCGCTTGTGCGAGTTAATCCTCCAAGTCCGGCGTCGGTTTGCTTCGATTACCTCATCGAACGCGGTTTCGGGATATACAATGATCATCACATCTGACCGCGCGGCCACCCGCGCAAACGGAGCGGATCGCCGAACTTTAAAAAAAGGAGAAACGAATGTGAACACCCTTAAAGACAAGGTCGCGGGCTCAACGGATGCCACGTATGTGATCTTGGGGGCGACCGGGAACACCGGCTCGATCATCGCCAATTCCTTGCTATCGAAGGGCAGGAAGGTGCGCGTAATCGGGCGCGACGCGGGGCGATTGCAATTCTTTGTACGCAAAGGCGCGGAAGCGTTCACGGCCAGCGTCAGCGATGCGGCTGCGCTCACCAAAGCCTTCAGCGGCGCGCTCGCGGCCTACTTGATAGTGCCGCCCATAACCTCCCGGGAGGATCAGGAGCGAGACAGCGATGGGATCGCAAAAGCCGTGAAGGAGTCCGGCCTGCGCTACGCGGTGCACTTGAGCAGCTACGGCGCGCATGTTCCGGAAGGTACCGGTCCAGTCGCGGGGCTGCATTCTTCGGAGCAAAAACTGAACGCGATCAGCGGTTTGAACGTTCTGCACCTGCGCGCCGCGTACTTCATGGAGAACAATCTGGAGGCGATCGACATGATCCATGCCATGGGAGTGTTCGGACACGCCCTGCTACCCGACCTCAAGCTGCCCATGATCGCGACCCGCGACGTCGGCGATTACGCCGCGCAGCGGCTCCTGAACCTGGATTTTTCCGGCAAACAAACGCGCGAGCTCCTTGGCGAGCGCGACCTGTCGATGGCGGAAGCTACCGCGGCGATTGCGCGCGGCATTGGCAAGCCGAGTCTGCGTTACGAGCAGTTTCCGTACGACCAGGTGCAGAAGGTGTTAGAGCAAATGGGCATGACGCCGAAGAAAGCCACGGTGTACATCGAGATGTTCAAGGCGATCAACGCAGGCGTCCTCGCTGCGCAGGAGCCGCGTTCGCGGGAGAACAGCACCCCGACTTCGTTTGAAGCATTTGTCCAGGATATTTTTGCGCCTGCATATCGCGGGAAGGCTGTCACCGCTTAGGCGTGAACTCGAACCTTCGTGGAATGCAGGACCTGAAGCAAATCGGCCCCAAGGAACGGTTCCCCTCGGGTCACAGCTGGCGTTTCGACTTGAGCGCGTTCGATTTCATTGAAAGAGCCTCACTCTTAACGACAGGTGACCACGACATTTTTCTTGCCGGATGATGCTATAATTTCTGCATAATGCAACACGTCACCATTGCCCTTCCTGACGAACTCTCAGCAGCCTTGGCTGCTCCAGCTCAAGATTTGTCCCGTGCGGCCTTTGAGGCCTTGGCTCTGGCAACGTACCGCGAACACAAGATTTCGGCTGCCGAGCTGCGCCAATTGCTGGGTTACGAGACACGCATGGAAGCCGATGCATTTCTGAAGAGCCATGGCGTCGAATTGGAATACACAGTGGAAGACATTGAGTGGGATCGCGAGACCCACCGACAACTCGGCTTGTAGATGCAATCGATCGTAGCTGATACAACTCCCCTAAACTACTTCGTACTCATTCAAGCAGCCGACATTCTTCCAAACCTATATGGAACAGTTTTGATCCCTCCCGCCGTGAAGGCCGAACTGGCTCATGCAAACACGCCCGCTATTGTGCGCGCGTGGATTTCTCGTACGGGTGATTGCTGCCACAAACCGTAACTTGCAGGTGGCCATCCAGGCGGGCACGTTTCGCAGTGATCTCTTCTACCGTCTCAACGTTTTTCCGATTGATATGCCTCCTGTGCGGGAACGACGAGAAGACATTCCTGTGCTAGTCGAATACTTTGTCGATCATTGCGCGAGGAAAGTGGGAAAGAACATACAGGGCATAACCAAAGAAAGCCTCGACTTGCTTCGCTCCTACCCCTGGCCAGGAAACATCCGCGAATTGCAGAGCGCGATTGAGCGATCTGTCATCATGTGCGAAACAGAGAATTTCTCGGTCGACAAGACCTGGCTTGCTCAGCAACCGCTTGCGACCGAACCGAAAATCCCGCTGGACCTCTCCGAAAAGCTGGCCGCTCAGGAAAAAGAGATAATTGAGGGTGCCTTGCGAGAAAGCGCAGGGCGGGTCTTCGGACCTTGTGGCGCGGCCACCAAACTGGGCATAGCCCGATCGACCCTGGAGTCCAAGATTCGGTCACTGAAGATCAGTAAGAAGAGTTTCAGAACCTTCGCTGAAACGATACCTCGCCGATCTTGGCCGGAATCGGTTTCATTCTGAGTGGTGTGATTGTGGAGATGCATGCGCATTTATGCACTCACACCGATGTCCCGCCACGCCTTAGACTTGGGCGAAACCACCATCCACAAATAACTCGACCCCGGTAATAAAGCTGCTGTCTTCCGACGCCAGAAACACCGCGGCCTTCGCAATTTCCTCAGGTTTGCCGAGCCGCCCGAGGGGTACCGTGCTGCTGATGCTCTTCAAGCGTTCCTGCCCAGTTGGCGAGCTTCCAAAAAGTTCGCGCAGTCCTTCCGTATCAATTGGCCCCGGGCTGATCGCATTCACTCGGATGTGCCGCGCCTTGAGGTCCGTGGTCCACGTTCGCGCGAACGAGCGAATGGCCGCCTTCGTGGCGGAATAAACGCTGTTCGACGGCAAACCTTTGCTTCCCACCACGGAAGCGTTAAGAATAATCGACGCTCCATCCGGCATCAACGGCAGCGCCTTCTGTACCGTGAACAGCATCCCTTTTACGTTGCCATCGAAGATACTGTCGTAGTGCGCCTCGTCTATCGCGCCGAGAGGCGCGTACTTTGCGATTCCCGCATTCGCAAAAACAATATCCAGCCTGCCCTTTTCCTTTGTAATCTGCGCGAAAAGTCGATCCAAGTCCTCCAATTTCGATACGTCGCCTTGCACGCCGGTCACATTCGATCCGACTCTCTTTACTGCCTCATCGAGTTTCGTTTGCGAGCGCCCCGTGATGAACCATACGCACCTTCCTTCACAAATTGCTGGGCCGTAGCAAACCCGATTCCGCTGTTGCCGCCAGTAATCAGTGCAACTTTTCCTTCAAGTCTCATGTCCGCCTCCTTGCGTCTAAGGTGGATTATTGTCATAATCCTCTTTGGGGACGTTGGATGCTAGTCCTTATGCAAGGGATACATCGATTTCGGGATTTCTTTTGGGGGACTCAATGGGCCATTCCAAGGCTGAAAAGGCGAAAACGCATAAGCGCATCGTTGCTATTGCCTCAAAGAGATTTCGCGAAGAGGGGCTTGCGGGGGTCGGAATCGCAGACCTGATGAAGGAAGCCGGTCTTACCGTGGGAGGCTTCTACAAACAGTTCGATTCGCGCGACGACTTAGTGGCTGAGGCCGTTGGGTCTGCGCTAGGAGCGTGGAAGCGTCAGGTGGATGCCGCTGCGTCAGGCGGGCCGCCCGTTACGTATGAGTTGCTAGTCGATGATTACTTGAGCGAGGCGCACCGCGATCAACCAGGCACGGGCTGTCCAGTCGTCGCTTTGGCAGGAGATATTGCACGCAGCGACAAGCGAACTCGCGCACTCGTCACCCAGCAGATTCGAGACAACATTGAGTTGCTCGCAACTCTGATTCATGACGCGAACGAGAAGAACAAGCGCGGCGCACGATCACAAGCAATCTTGACCTATTGCGCGCTTGTCGGTGCCATCGGTGTGGCCCGCGCAGTGTCGGACCAACAATTTTCGGGCGAAATTCTGAAGACCGTGGCACAGCTTCTGAGGAATCCCGCTCCTAAAGTCGCTCACAGACATCATGGGCGCTAGCACTCTCCTCTGTGATGTCCTCGGCTTCAGGGTCCGGGGCGAGTAGCATTGCTTTCAGACGTGGCAGACGAAGCTCGACGATTTGGTTGGGCGAGTTGGGCGATTCACGGCCCTTTCAAAAAGCTCACTGATTGTGGCGACGCGTCTTAGCTTAAGTGATTCCCCGTTCGCAATGAGGAGGTCGCCGGTTAGATCCCGGTCTCGTCCACCAAACTACTTTGCTTTGCGAAAGCCGGATGCTCCGTCCGGCTTTCGGCGTTATGAGACCGAAAGAGTTGGTCTTTATTCTTGCGAATTCCGCAGGTCGTCGGATTCGCGAACCGTCGGTCGTCGATTCCATTCGGAAGCTCAGGGAAAGCGATCTTCCCCCACAGCCGTTCTCCATCCCGGCGAGCAGGACGCTCGATGATTGGCGTTGCAGTTGAAGCTAGGGCACGCCAACTGCTCTGGCAATTCAAGGAGTACCGCGTTTTCGGCCAAGTGGATTCCCTTCCGGATTGCCTCTAATCGTCAGGGATCGATTCGACGCAAAGCCCGCGGATCACCGCCTACAAGCTCGGTGGAATTGGAACAAATGTGCTGAATGCAGACTTCAGTCTCGGCTTCATTGTTGATCCATCATGCCTCGGTCATTATGCCTTCGGTGGACTCGACAGAAGAATCTGATCATCAGTTGATAGAGAAAGAGCGTAGGTAGGGAAAGGTGCAGGACGGGGGACGAGACTGTTACGGATCTCTTGCACAGGGGACCCACCGGAGCTTTGAGCAATCACTGACCACAAGCCGACTTAATCGCGGCAAGCGAGTTTCAGATTACTTCCATGCGGGGACGACAGTCTATCTGGAACTTTGGTCATCATTTCTCACAACCCAGTTTCTGAACCGTAGCCTCGAGATTAACTTCGCCTGGCCGACCATGCGGCAGGTTTGGCTCGTACAATGTACATGTACTACGCTAGGCTATCCTGCTTTTCCGAGGAGAACATAAGCCTGCAGCCGATCATCCGCACCTTGTCGCAATCGCTATTTGCAATCCTTCTCTCCCTTCCAGCCCTGGCCCAACAGCCCGCTTCTTCTATCCCTTCCACGGGCTTCCCCGGGCTGGATGAGTACCGGGCGTCGCGGATTTCCATCTACACGGACGATTTCGGGCAGCTGGCACGCTATCGGGAGGCCGACGCCGCGCTCGCGCCAGGGGGCGAAAGCCGAGTCGTATTTCTTGGCGATTCCATCACCGACTACTGGAAGTTGCCAGACTATTTTCCTGGCAAGCCTTATATCAACCGCGGCATCGATGGGCAGACCACGCCCGAGATGCTGGTGCGTTTCCGCCAGGATGTAATTGCTCTGCACCCGAAAGTTTTAGTCGTGCTCGCGGGAACCAACGACATCGCCGGCGTCACCGGGCGCACTTCTAACGAGGACATCGAGGCCAACTACGCTTCCATGGCCGAGCTGGCGCAAGCGCACAGCATCCGGATGGTGTTTGCGTCCATCCTCCCGGTGCACAAATACACGCACGATGCCGAGGAGTCTTTTGCGCTGCGTCCGCGGAATCGAATCTTGGCGCTGAACAAGTGGCTTAAAGACTACTGCGCCAAAAACCGCATCGTATATCTCGACTACTTCAGTGCCCTAGTAGACGAACGAGGCATGCTGAAGCGCACTCTGGCTGACGATGGGCTGCACCCGACGGATGCCGGATATAAGATCATGGCACCTCTGGCGGAGAAAGCGATTCAGAAAGCGCTGGTTGTAAGCAATGCCCGGTAAACTGATGCGGCTACTTCGGTCTCGTCTCCGGTGGAGAGTCCAGCGGCGATCGCCAACGGCTCGGACATATCAGCAAGAACAGCCTGCCCCTGTACTTTCTCGCTGTTCGAGCACTTCCGCCGATTAGTCCTCTCAAGTGCCGTTGGAGGAAACGAGGTTTCCTAGAAGGACGCTTCCGTTTTCATCTCCTTAAACCCCGTTTTCGGATAGGTTCCGGAGCGCCGACGCTGCGCCAGAATCTGCCAGGTGAGAACGACAGTTCTATGTCTGGCTTCGTCAGCCGTTCGTAGATGTGGTCTCCGTCGACGTAATCTCATACTTGAAGTTGGCCGGGTCGAGACTGTCGAGCCGACCGTCGCTCGTTTCTGCCTGTGGATACATGAGGAAGCCAACTGGAGCGCCATTTGACCCAGGCAGAGGCACATCGTGCGCAAAGTTGTAGGCCATCCAGTTCATCTCCCAAGACCCGAAGAGCCGCGCGCGGGCATTCTTCACCATGTCGTCATCCAGGGAACGATTTCCAGGTGGTTCCTCGAGCACGACCTTCCGCACGTCCGCGGGATCAACAGGTACCCAGCCGTCGGCACCTAGGTAAACCTCAGCGCGGCAATGCTGTGCCTTCGTCACGTTTTCTGACGAGACGCCGAGACTCTTGTACCCCATTTCGGACTTGGCGACGCGGATGCCGTACACATCACGCGCCGGCAACCCGGCGGCACGGGCAAGGCCAACGTACAGCGCGTTGAGATCCGCGCACTTGCCGCCCATATCTTTGGACTCCAGCATAAAGCGAATGTCGCCGGTGCCGCAGCCGCGCGTCTTCGGATTCCGAAATGTGTTGTCAACGATCCACTCGTAGATCGCCCGCGCCTTCTCCACATCCGTCTTCGCGCCCTTTGTGATTTCGAGCGCCGTTGCTTTCACGATACCGTCGGTCGGCAGGAGCTTGGTTGGCCGCAAGAAATGCTCCAGCTCGGCGCGGCTCTCTTTCGGCCCCGTACCCCGCGCGGTGATGTCGACCGCACAATCCTTCGTGGCAATCTGGCTCGTCACAGTGAGGATCGGCTTTACCCCCGCCGGAAATTCGGCGGCGATGATTCCGAGCGCGTCGCTCTTGCTCTCGACCATCTTCGCGGTACCGCCCTCGCCGTTAAAGGTATTCGCGAGCGTCCTTTGAAAGGGCGTTTCACTAATGAGAGCCGCAGGCACCCATATGCGCGTGGACCCGGAGGGCTTCAGAACTTCGACGCGCGTTCTCACTTGAAAAGTGCGCCAGCGATCGGGCGGAGTGACCTGTGAAAACAAGCGCCCAGCCTTCGCGAACGCGAGGCTTACTGACGCAACGGTCCCAGATTGGAGAAAATCGCGACGATTCATGGCCAATACCTCACGACAAGAATTCCTTCGACTTTTCTGGTGACTGGTAACGTACACCTGACGCTGTGCGTGTACAATACCCGAACCGGGGATGGACATCGACTGAGTTTTGTATGCAAAAGATCGCCAAAGCCGGGAGCGAACACTTCCAAAGCGGCGCGGACAAGTACGCCGCCTACCTCGAAACACCCGAGGGGCGCTTGCGAAGCGACTTGGCATTCGCCCACCTGCAGGAATTTCTACCTTTGCCGCGGACCAGACGGCCGCTGCTCGGCCTGGATCTCGGGGGCGGGACAGGAGCGGCCGCGGTGCGCCTGGCTCGTCTTGGTATAAACATGACGCTAACGGATTCCTCTGCAACGATGCTGGAGATCGCGAAGCGCGCGGCAGTGGAAGCTGGCCTTGACGAGAAGATCACACTAAAACTGGGCGACGCGGCGCAAGTAGCGAACCTGTTTCCCGCGGGATCGTTCGACATTGTTCTTTGCCACAACGTACTGGAATACGTCGACGATCCAAATGCTGTCCTCTCCGCCGCCGCTCGGGTGATGCGAAGTGATTCGAGCGAGACTGGGTTTATATCTATCCTTGTGCGCAACCGGGCCGGTGAGGTGCTCAAGGCTGGCATCACGGGAGGTGATTTGGAGGCGGCGGAACGCAACCTTACGGCTGCGTGGGGAAATGAATCTCTCTTTGGCCGCCGGGTGCGACTCTTTACGCTGGACAGCCTGCAAGCCATGACGAAAGGTGCTTCGCTCGCCGTAGCTGTGGAACGTGGTGTGCGCGTCATTTCGGATTATTTGGCGCCGCAGATCTCCCGCCACGAGGAGTACGGCCGGATTTTTGAACTGGAGCGTAGGCTCGGTAGTAGACCTGAGTTTTCTGCGGTCGCGCGCTACATACAGATAATCGCTCGCCATTCCTGTGCATTATCGAGCACGGGAGCGGGATCATGACACAGGCCGACACCCAGTCTGCTTCACACTCGGCGTTGATTCGGCCTGCTGCCTCCGACGGCTTTGCACTCGGACTGGGTCTTACCAACGAGTGCAACCTGGCTTGTGCCTTTTGCTACCGCGATCCGGCGCGGACCGATCGGCTTAGCTTAGACCAGGTGCGAGCTGTGTTGGAAAGCCTGCCGGTGCGGTCCGTCAATTTGGGCACGGGTGAAAATGGAATGCACCCGGAATTCCGGGAGATCTTAGCCTACCTGCGAACGCAACAGGTGAAGCTCACCATTACCTCAAACGGTCACAGCGCGGCTGTGCTCACGGATGACGAGTTGCGGGCCTTCCACGACATCGAGTTCTCCCTGGATTATCCAACGGAACGCGAGCAAGATGCCCAACGCGGCCGCGGCAATTGGGCCCTTATCCATGATCAAACAGCGCGCTGCGTCGGATTAGGGGTTCCCGTTACTTTTATTGCTGTAATGATGAAGTCCAACTATTTGCGGCTTGCCGAAGTGGCGCGCGTGGTCAAGCGTTATCAGGCGCCGCTGCGCGTCAACGTTTATCAAGCGGTGCGCTCCGACCTCTACGCCTTGAGCTACGAAGAGTACTGGCAAGGCTTTCGGGCGTTGTTTGCGGAAACCGATGTGATCGGCATTGGGGAGCCGCTAGTCCGGGCTATGGCGGGTTTGCCTCCGAGGACTGGCGGATGCGGAGTGAGCACCGTGCGAGTTACGCCCCGAGCCACTAGTCAGCCCTGTGTATATTGGCCGGGAGCTGGCGAACCGCTTTCACTCCTGCTTTCGCTCCGCTCAAAACTTGTAGAGACTCCGCCTTTTGTGGAGGCGCGCACCACGCCAGAGGCTTGCCGCACCTGCGCTTACCTGGAGTCATGTTACGGCGGG
>Ga0209006_10006604_pt1 | contig 10486 bp, 6 predicted proteins | sample JacPin_JW_Ref_O2_FD_188567 | JGI IMG/M metagenome (GOLD analysis project Ga0209006, IMG submission 188567) | Forest soil microbial communities from Algoma, Ontario, Canada - Jack Pine, Ontario site 1_JW_Ref_O2 (SPAdes) (version 2) | ecosystem: Environmental > Terrestrial > Soil > Boreal... | reverse complement strand
CCGCATACGCACCGACCTCGACGCCGAGCTTCCCAAAATTACCGCAGATCGGGTGCAACTGCAGCAGGTATTGATGAACCTCATGCTCAATGGCATCGATGCGATGAAGAACGTGGACGGTACTCGCGAGCTAGCCATCAAGTCGCGGCCAGCGGACAACAAGCAACTTCGGGTGTCGGTCAGCGATACCGGCGTGGGGCTTCCACCGCAGCAGACGCACAAAATCTTTGATGCCTTCTTTACTACCAAGACTCAAGGCAGCGGCATGGGGCTTCGGATCAGTCGCTCGATCGTTGAATCGCACGGTGGCCGTTTGTGGGCTGAAGCTAACTCTCCGCGCGGCGCCAACTTTTATTTCACGCTACCCACTGACGCCCAGGTACCTCAATGACAACTACCGGTGATTCCATGCTATTCATCTTCTTAAGCATGTCGCAGCTGGGTGGGAGACGGTGGTTCTGAAAAACCGGGAAAGCGCAAAAAATGTGAAAATGCTAATTTGGGGGTCGTACAGCTGTTGCGACTAGGATGTCCTCCATGACCGAGCTCTCTGGATACGTGCTGGAGCCCCTCCGGGAAGATGCGGACTTTGCCCTTTACCGCGGCCGGCAGCATAGTAGCCCCTCGACAGTCCTGGCGATCGCAGTCTCTGCAAAACAGCCGTCGCCTCAGAATCTCCAGCGTCTGGAGCACGAATACTCGCTCGCAGCCGGCCTCGATTCCGGGTGGGCAGCTAAGCCTTTGGCGCTCACCCGTCACGAAGGAAAGACCGTCCTCATACTGACCGACCCAGGCGGTGAGCCCCTGGATCAGGTTCTGGAGAGGGACAAGAAACAACCATTCGACCTCACGCGCTTTCTGCGCATCGCTATTGGCTCGACGAAAGCAATCGGCCATGTCCACCGGCGTGGTCTCATACACAAAGACATCAAGCCGGCAAATGTGCTGGTCGAAGACAATGGCAGCGTCTGGCTCACCGGCTTCGGGATCGCGTCCCAACTGCCGCGCGAGCACCAGTCGCCCGTGCCACTGGAGATTATTGCCGGCACGCTCGCCTATATGGCGCCCGAGCAGACGGGCCGCATGAATCGCTCGATTGACGCCCGCAGCGATCTCTACTCCTTGGGCGTCACTTTATACCAGATGCTTACCGGCGCGTTGCCGTTCGCTGCCGACGATCCCCTGGGGTGGGTCCACTGCCACATTGCGCGCGAGCCGGTATCGCCTGCTGAGTGTGCCGTGATCCCGGAGCCGCTGTCTTCTCTCACGATGAAGCTGCTGGCCAAGAACGCCGAGGAGCGCTACCAGACCGCCTCCGGGTTGGAAGCCGATCTTCAGCGCTGCCTGGTGCAATGGCAGTCGGATGGCCGCATCGATGCGTTCCCGCTGGGCGCGCACGATGCGTCGGACCGGTTGCTGATCCCGGAGAAGCTGTACGGGAGGGAACGTGAGATCGACGTGCTGCTCGCGGCCTTTGACCGGGTGGTGACCCACGGCACGCCCGAACTTGTGCTCGTCTCCGGTTATTCCGGTATCGGCAAGTCCTCCGTGGTGAATGAGCTGCACAAGGTGCTCGTTTCGCCGCGCGGCCTCTTCGCCTCTGGCAAGTTCGACCAGTACAAACGCGACATCCCGTACGCTACCCTGGCACAGGCGTTCCAGGCACTGGTCCGCCAGATTCTGGTGAAAAGCGAAGGGGAGGTTAGCCAGTGGCGCCGGGCCATTCTGGAGGCGGTGGGTCCCAACGGCCAGCTTATCGTCAATCTTATTCCGGAGGTCGAGTTCATCATCGGGAAACAGCCGTCCGTTCCGGACCTGCCGCAGCAAGATGCGCAGAACCGTTTCCAGTTGGTGTTCCGCAGATTTCTCGGCACGTTCGCACGGCCAGAGCATCCGCTTGCGTTGTTTCTCGATGACTTGCAATGGCTGGACGCTGCAAGCCTTGGATTCGTAGAGTACCTGCTAACGCACTCTGAGGTGCAGCATTTGCTGCTGGTAGGAGCCTACCGAAACAACGAAGTTAGTTCGTCTCACCCGCTCATGCGAACGCTCGGGGCGATCCGCAAGGCGGGAGCGAGGATAGAAGAGATTGTACTGACACCGCTCACGCTGGAGGATGTCAGCCGGCTCGTTGCCGATGCCCTGCACTGCGAGCGGGATGCGGCCTATCCTCTGGCGCAGCTATTGCACGAGAAGACCGGCGGCAATCCGTTCTTCGCCATCCAGTTCCTCACCGCGCTGGCCGAGGAAGGGCTGCTCGCTTTCGATTCAGCGACCCTGGCCTGGCAATGGGAGATGGATCGGATCCGCGCCAAGGGCTACACCGACAACGTGGTGGACCTTATGGTCGGGAAGCTGAAGCGATTGTCGAACACAACGCAGGATGCGCTCAAGCAACTCGCCTGTCTGGGGAATGCGGTTGAATTCGCCACCCTGACTTTGGTTCAGGGGAAAGCAGAAGAGGAAATCCACACGGCGCTCTGGGAGGCGACCCGCGCTGGGCTAGTCCTGCAACGAGATGGCTCCTATGCGTTCCTCCACGATCGTGTTCAGGAAGCGGCCTATGCCCTCATTCCCGAAAGCCAGCGGTCGGCGGAACACCTTCGGATTGGTCGAGAGCTGATGGCGCGAATGCCGCCGGACGACATTGAGGAGAAAATATTTGAGATTGTGAACCAGCTCGACCGTGGAACTGCATTGATCAGTTTGCAGGAGGAACGCGGGCGGGTCGCCGACCTCAATCTGATTGCGGGCAAGCGGGCCAAGACTTCAACAGCCTATACGTCGGCGCTGAATTATCTTATCGCCGGCCGCGCGCTGTTGGCGAAGGACAGCTGGGAGCAACGATACGATCTCACCTTTCCGCTCGAGTACTACCGGGCCGAGTGCGAGCTGTTGACCGCAGACCTCGCTGCGGCGGAAGAGCGGCTTACCGAACTTTCAGTCCGCGCCCGGAACCTGGTTGACGTTGCCGCTGTCGCGTGTTTGCGCCTGACGCTTTACACGACCCTGGATCGGAGCGACCGGGGTGTAGAAGTGTGCCTCGAATATCAACGGCGCGGAGGCGTTCACTGGCAACCGCATCCGACCCATGACGAGGTCAGGCAAGAATACGAGCGGATCTGGCAGCAACTGGGGAGCCGTTCGATCGAGGAACTGATTGACTTGCCGTTGATGAACGACCCGGAGTCTCGCGCGAGCCTCGATGTTCTCACCGAGGTCGTAACGCCGGCATTGTTTACGGACGAGAATCTGCTCGCACTCGTGCTTTGCCGGATGGTGAATCTCAGCCTCGAATATGGTAACAGCGACGGATCGTGCTTCGCTTATGTTTGGCTGGGTATGATTCTTGGACCCCACTTTGCGGACTATGGGGCCGGATTCCGATTCGGCAGGGTCGGCTACGAACTGGTGGAGAAGCGTGGACTGCGCCGCTATCAGGCCCGCGCCTACATGTCTTTTGGGAACCTTGTCATGCCCTGGACGAGGCACGTCAGGACCGGGCGGGAGTTGGTGCGTCGCGCCTTCGATGCCGCTGCTAAAATCGGCGACCTCACCTTTGCGGCATATAGCTGCAACAACATCAACACCAATCTCCTGGCAAGCGGCGATCCGCTTGGCGAGGTGCAGAGAGAAGCCGAGAAAGGGCTCGAATTCGCGCAGAAAGCGCGTTTCGGTCTGGTCATCGACATTATTACCGCGCAGCTCGGTCTGATCCGGACTTTGCGTGGCCTGACGCCGGAATTCGGCTTCTTGAACGACGAACGGTTCGACGAGAGCCGCTTCGAACGCCATTTGCAGAGTGATCCACGTTTGGCGCTTCCGGAATGCTGGTATTGGATTCGCAAGCTGCAAGCACGTGTCTACGCAAACGATTGCGCCAGCGCCCTCGATGCGGCATCGAAGGCGCAAAAGCTTCTGTGGACGTCGCCGTCGTTCTTCGAGATGGCTGAATATCATTTTTACGGCGCGCTGGCGCGGGCAGCACAGCACGATGCGGCTTCGATCAGCGAACGGCACCAGCACTTGGAAGCGCTGTCCGCCCACCACAAGCAGCTCCAGGTGTGGGCGGAGAATTGCCCCGAGAACTTCGTCAACCGGGCAGCGCTGGTGGCCGCCGAGATGGCTCGCCTTGAAGGCCGGGGGATGGATGCGATGCAGCTGTACGAGCAGGCCATTGAGTCGGCCCGTGAGGGCGGCTTCGTACAGAACGAAGCGCTGGCCGATGAAGTCGCCGCGCGGTTCTACCTGGGGCTGGGCATGGAGACGATTGCCTACGCCTATCTGCGCAATGCGCGTAACTGCTACGAACGCTGGGGCGCGCTGGGTAAGGTGAAGCAGCTCGATACGGAACATCCGCACCTCCACCAGGAACGAGCTCCCACCTTTTCCGCCGCCACTATCGGCACCCCGGTCAGGGAGTTGGACGTCGAGACAGTAATCAAGGCCTCACAGGCAGTCTCGAGCGAGATTGTCCTCGACAAGCTTATCGAGAGACTCATGCGAATCGCGGTTGAGCATGCAGGGGCCGAGCGGGGTCTGCTCATCCTTCTGCGGAGTGAAGAGCCACAGGTCGAGGCGCAGGCCGTCACCCGCCACGGCAGAGTGGATATCACTGTTCGCCAAATAGCGATCACGTCATCGGATCTTCCGCAATCCGCTCTTCACTACGTGCTCCGGACAGGGGAGCGCGTGGTCCTCGATGATGCGTTGGTCGCCAACCTGTGCTCGGAGGACGAGTATGTGCGGCAGAAGCGTCCCAGATCGGTCCTATGCCTGCCTATCGTCAAACAGACGAAGCTTGCCGGCGCTCTCTATCTCGAGAATAATTTGACTCCGCGCGCCTTCACCTCCGACCGGGTCGCGGTGCTGGAACTGCTTGCTTCGCAAGCCGCCATTTCGCTGGAGAATGCGCGGCTTTATTCTGACCTGCAACGCAGCGAAGATCGACTCCGGGGGGTCATCGACACAATCCCGGCCCATGTCTGGAGCATTACGCCTGACGGAGCCGTAGATTTCATCAACCAACGTTTGATGGAATCTACGGGTCTGTCCCGGGAGAACCTGCTGGGCCGGGGTTGGGAGTCGATATTGCATCGCGATGACCGCGCGAGCTTCGTTGACCAGCAGCTCGCATCCCTGGCGGCTGGGGAACCGATGGAGACCGAAGTACGGATTCGGATGGCGAATGGGAATTATCGCTGGCTGCTGGTCCGTAATGTGCCGCTGCGCGATGAGCATGGCACCATCATCAAGTGGTATGGAACCGGTATCGAGATCGAGGACCGGAAGCGGGCCGAAGAGCAGCTGCGGCAGGCCCAGATGGACCTGGCGCACGTCAATCGGGTCACCACCATGGGCGAGTTGACTGCTTCCATGGCGCACGAAGTGAATCAGCCGATTGCCGCTGCCGTCACCGACGCCAATACCTGCCTGCGATGGCTTGCGCGCGATCAACCCGATCTGGAAGAGGTGCGCGCGGCTGCCATGAGAGTTGTGAAAGATGCCACACGCGCGTCGGAAATCATCAGCCGGATCCGCCTGCTCTTCAACAGGGGAACTCCGGAGCGGGAGTTGGTTGATGTAAACGAAATCATCGGAGAGATGATCGTTCTGCTGCGTAGTGAGGCCATCCAATACCACATATCGGTTCGGACGGAACTGACCGCAGACCTCCGCCAGGTCATGGGGGATCGTGTGCAATTGCGCCAGGTGCTGATGAACCTCATGATCAATGGCATCGATGCGATGAAAGATGTGGATGGGGCGCACGAACTAGACATCCAGTCGGAGCGAGCGGAAAACCAGCAGCTTCTGGTATCGGTCAGCGACACCGGTGTGGGGCTGCCGCCCAAGGGGGACCAGATCTTCAACGCGTTCGTTACCACCAAACCCCAGGGCACCGGCATGGGATTGCGTATCAGCCGCTCCATCGTCGAATCGCATGGTGGCCGCTTGTGGGCTGCCGCTAACTCCCCGCGTGGCGCCACCTTCTATTTCACGCTGCCGCTAACGCAGGTACCGCAATGACGGCTACAGGCGATCCCACGGTATTCGTCATTGATGACGACGACTTGGTTCGCGCGGCCATTCAGGGCCTGTTGAAGTCGGTGGGCTTGCGGGCCGAGACCTTCGGGACGGCGCAAGCGTTCTTGTCCTCCACGCGCCCGGATGGCCCAAGTTGTCTTGTTCTCGACGTGAGACTTCCTGAAGTCAACGGTCTGGATTTCCAGCGGCAGTTGGCCGATTCAGGCGTCCGCATTCCCATCATCTTCATCACCGGGCATGGAGATATTCCAATGTCGGTGAAGGCCATGAAATCGGGTGCGGTGGAGTTCCTGACTAAACCCTTCCAGGACGAGGATCTGCTGAATGCGATTCACCAGGCTTTGGACCGCGATCGGATAACGCGTGAACAGCAGAATGAGCTTGCCGAATTGCGCCAGCGTTACCAGTCACTGACAGCGCGTGAGCGCCAGGTGATGGGTCTTGTGGTTTCAGGAATGCTCAACAAACAGATAGCTTATGAACTCGGGACCAGCGAAATCACGGTGAAGATGCAGCGCGGGCATGTGATGCGGAAGATGCGCGCGGAATCACTGGCGGAATTGGTGCGTATGGCCGCCAAGCTTTAGCTTTAACCGGGCAATTCGTAATCCTCCGCCGGAGCTTACATACCAAAGTATGATTGCGTAGGGGGCGGGCTCGCGCTAACGTCTTATCATGGCGACGACCGAAGAGAAAGCCAAAATGGTTTCGATTGTCGACGACGATGATTTGATGCGCGCGGCACTGCAGGGCCTTTTGAAGTCGGCCGGCTTGCCGGCGCAGGCGTTTGCGTCTGCAGAGGAGTTCCTCGAGTCGGGTCACCAACACGACACTGCTTGCTTGATCACGGATATCCGCATGCCGGGAGCGTCCGGTCTGGAATTACAAGCGAGGCTGAATGGAGACCACTGCAGGATTCCGACCATTTTTATAACTGCACACGGCGACGCAAAAATGCGGATGCAGGCGATGCGGGCAGGAGCAACGGACTTCTTGGCAAAACCGTTTGACGATGAGGTTCTGCTCGAGAGTGTTCGAGCGGCAATGGAGAACTAACCCCGGCAAGGAACTGTGATCGCGATAGGTAGGAGATTTCTTCGTAGGGGCCGGGTGTGGTGACCAGTTACAAGGTGGACGTTAACTCAGCAAGTGCAATTTGGGGATCTTCCCGTGGGGCTTACATACCTAAGTATGATTGCTCAGGGATTGGCTTCACGCTAACGTTCTACCATGGCATTTCAAGGAAAAGCCAAAATGGTCGCAATTGTTGACGACGATGATTTGATGCGCACCGCATTGCAGGGTCTGTTGAAATCGGCCGGCTTGCTGGCGCAGTCGTTTGCGTCGGCAGAGGAATTCCTCAGGTCAGGCCATCAGCGCGACACTGCTTGCCTGATCACGGATATTCGCATGCCTGGAATGTCCGGCTTGGAATTGCAAGCGCATTTAAATGCAGACCAATGCAGGATTCCGACCATCTTTATAACAGCACACGGCGACGCGAAAATGCGGATGCAAGCGATGAGAGCAGGCGCCGTGGAGTTCCTGGCAAAGCCATTCGACGATGAGGCTCTGCTCGAGAGTGTTCGAGCGGCGCTGGAGAGTTAAACCCGACAAGGAACTGTGAACGCGACAGGCAGGAGATTTGCTGTGGAAGCCTTCGGAAGGTCCGGGTTCGGTGATCACGTACATGATCGGCGCAGATTTGAACAGATCATAGGCACGAGCCCTGCGCTGGAAACGGTGCTTGAACAAGTGGAACGGGTGGCGCCTACGGATTCCACTGTCCTTATCGAGGGAGAGACAGGCACCGGCAAGGAGCTGATAGCGCGCGCAATTCACAACCTCAGCTCGCGATGTGGGCGCGCGTTCATAAAGTTGAATTGCGCAGCTATTCCGCTCGATCTACTGGAAAGTGAACTTTTTGGTCACGAGAAAGGCGCGTTCACCGGAGCCATAGCGCAAAAGATTGGCCGTTTTGAGATGGCCGACAAAGGCACGCTTTTCCTGGACGAGGTGGGCGATATTCCGGCGGCGTTGCAGCCCAAACTTCTACGCGTATTGCAGGAACAGGAGTTCGAGCGCCTGGGTGGCACCCGGACTCACCAGGTGGACGTTCGGCTGGTCGCCGCGACGAACCGTGACCTGGCGGAGATGGTCAAGCGTGGCGAATTTCGTAGCGATCTGTATTACCGTCTCAATGTGTTTCCCGTCATGCTGCCACCTTTGCGGGCGCGCCGTGAAGACATCCCGGCGCTGGTGACGCATTTTGTCGAGATTCTCGGCCGCCGGTTGGGCAGGCAAATCGAACATATTGCCCCCGAAACCATGTCTGCACTTAGCTCGTACCACTGGCCAGGCAATATTCGCGAGTTACAGAACCTGGTCGAACGCGCAGTGATCCTTTCTAACTATGGTGTGCTTCCCAATCCTTTGCCGGCTGCTGGAACTCAGCCTGCTTCCATTTCTCCGGCGGCAACTACTCTTAAAGACTCCGAACGCGCCATGATTCTGCACACACTGGAAGCAACCGCTTGGGTGATCGGGGGCCCGAACGGCGCAGCGGCCAAACTCGGTCTGAAGCGCACCACGCTGATTTGCAAGATGCAGAAGCTGGGGATTTGCCGGCCGGTCCTCCACGGCAGCTCGGATCTGATGGATCCCGCGCAGCGGGAACCGGTCCCGGCGTCGCAGTTGCAGTAGCCTCGATCGAACGGCTGGTGATCGAACGAGAGGGTGCTGCTTATTTGTCACCGGGAGAGACGAACTGGAGCGGATGTCCCGCTCGATGACATTGAGTGAATCGTTTCCTTGATTGCTGCGCGATGATGAATATCGAGAATGACAATTGTGATATCGTCTTTCTGCTGCGCCCGGGTCCCATCGCTCGACCACTCGAGGACTTCTTTCAGCAGGAGATCGGCGAATTCCTCTGCTCCAAGTTCTTGCCTTTCCTCGATGAAGCTTGGGAGCGCCGAGTCACCAAATGACTCGCCGGCGGAATTCTCCGCTTCCAGAAGACCATCCGTGTACAGTAGAAGCCGATCGCCCACCTCAAAGGAAAACTCGCTGTCGGCGTATGCCTCGTTCGGCCGCACCCCGAGCAGAAGTCCGGTTTCTCCCAGCACTTCCAATGACTGCTTGCCGCGCCGCCATAATAACGGTGGCGGATGGGCTGCGGCCGAATATAGCCCGACTCCATTGAGAGTATCCAGGCTTAGATACACTGCTGTCGCATACTGCTGGCGGGCTTCGCGGCAAAGCATCGCGTTCAACCCAGCTATAGCCATCTTCGGGTCGCGAACGTCGCCGCATTGTGCCGATGCTGTCACCTTAACCATCGATGCAACCAGCGCTGCGGGCACTCCATGTCCCATAACATCAGCCACGAACACAGCAATGCAATTTGGCGGAGCTGGCGGGAAGTCATAGAGATCGCCGGCCACTGCTGTCATGGGTGCGTACCCCACGGCGATCCGGAGGTCCTCAAGTTGCGGAAGTTCGGAGGGAAGAATTGCCTCCTGAATTCTTGTCGCGGCCCGCATTTCATCGGTTAGCGAGAGCAGTCGTCTGTCATCTGCAAGCACCCGTCGGGCGGTGACATACGACAGACAGACGACGAGGCATAGAAATCCGTATGGTTCAACCCCGGCCCGCCAATGCCCAAGGTCTATCCGCAGCACGCGGTCGATGGAGAATGTACAAAAGAAGGCAAGTAGTCCTGCAAAGAGAAGCCGGCGGTTCGGCACCGGTGGTGGCCGGTATCCAGTGATATAGCCCATAGCCAGTACAAGGGGCACCATGACCAGCAGCGCGCTGCCAGGAAACAGAATCCATTCGAGAGGACTCCGATGCACGACGCCGCTCATTACCGCCACTGCCAGTACGCAATAGCTCCACAGCAGCCATCGAAGTGACGAACGCCATCCACGACCGTAGAACTCCTCAAAGAGCAGGAGACCGGGAACGATGGTGGACAGCGCGACGAGCCGCTCTGCATAAAGTCCGGCACTCCGGGGTTCGCCAAAAGCCAGGCGAAAAACCGAATTCCTGCTAATCAGGACAAGTCCGTAAAGAAAGGAAAACAGACCAAACCACAGCAGGAATTTCTCCCGGTGCCGCAGCCGAATGGCATAGACAGTAACAGCAGCTGCGCCCAGCGCCATGATTACGGTGCTGGCAATCAGGTGGGTTATAGAAGCACGCACAAGTAACTCCATGAGAATCTTTCCGGGAGAGTGAAGGGGGATGTGGTCAGCTGCCCTTCACCCTCATTTGTCGGCAAGCGATAAGCGTTCTCAGCGGGTTGGAGGAAAGTGCTTGAACAAGTCGGCCGTATCTTTGGCCAGGCTGTTGATATTCTTCTGGGCGTTGTTGCCAAGATCGGAGCTTTCACTGCCACGCCAAAGAAGCTGCTTTGTCTGAGTGTCGAAAATGT
>Ga0209006_10006602_pt1 | contig 10487 bp, 8 predicted proteins | sample JacPin_JW_Ref_O2_FD_188567 | JGI IMG/M metagenome (GOLD analysis project Ga0209006, IMG submission 188567) | Forest soil microbial communities from Algoma, Ontario, Canada - Jack Pine, Ontario site 1_JW_Ref_O2 (SPAdes) (version 2) | ecosystem: Environmental > Terrestrial > Soil > Boreal... | reverse complement strand
GCTGGCGTGGAGCGGCTTGGCTGCCGCGGACGAGTACCGCCCCGACCAGTTCCTCGGCCTTGACCTTCGCGGCGCGCTGCTCTCGCCGAAACCGCTTGGGCCCGCTTCCAGGTTCGTGCCGGGTCCGCTCGACGTCACCGTCGGCAGCACGGGCGCGCAAGCGAGCGTGGAACCGAAGCCCGAGCCCAAAGAGCCGCAAGCCGAGTCCGGAGTGCAGCAGGCCGAGCCCAGAGTGCGACATGCCGAATCCAGAGTACGGCAAGCCGAGCCCAGAGTGCGGCAAGCCGAATCCAGGTCCGTCGTGCACAGGACGAGAATAGCGCAAGCGCGCGCGGAAAAACCACTGCGTGCGGAGCAACCGCGCGGCGCCGCCCGCACGAAACTGGCGCGGCGGCATGGCAATCCGCTCGACGCACAGGCCTTCGATACGCGGATTCAGGTGTGGCCGTGCCGGTCGGGCGGCATCTGCAACTGGAAGCGGTAAGGCGATTGAGCGTCGCGGCGCGGCCGGAGCTTCGCTCGGCACCTATCAAGTTGCGACTCTCTGAGAAGGCTCAGCGCGTCACCGGCAGATAGCCGCCCAGCACCAGCAGCATCGACAGCAGGATCAGCGCGCCGACCACGTCGGTGACGATCGCGAACCGCTTGTTGGCCTCCGGCTATCGCCGCGACGCCTTGACCATCGATAACCCGATCTTGATTTGGACCCCGCTCTGCGGGCAGACTATCAAGCGACGGAACCGCTGCCTCACCCTTCCTTTCAACACAACGCCCGTTCGCGCGGCCGGAGGCCGATCCCGGCGATTTCAGGAGCCACCATGGAATATCTGCAAACCCAGGGCATCAGCCTGCCGCGGCTCGGGCTCGGCACCTTTCGCATGCAGGGCGATGTCTGCCGCGCCGCGGTCGAGAGCGCGCTCACGCTCGGCTACCGGCATATCGACACCGCGGAGATGTACGGCAATGAAGAGGCCATCGGCGCGGCGCTCGCCGCATCAAGCGTCGCGCGCGGCGATCTGCATGTCACGACCAAAGTCTGGAACGAAAATCTCGCACCCGACGCGATCCGCAGATCCTTTGAGACTTCCCTGAAAAAGCTCAGGCTCGATCAGGTCGATCTCTATCTGGTGCACTGGCCGGCCAGCAGCATGAATTTGCCGGCGATGTTCGAAACCCTGCTCGCCCTGAAGCAGGAGGGCCGCACCCGCGCCATCGGGGTTGCCAATTTCAACATCGCGCTGTTGAAGACCGTGGTCGAACAGATCAAGGCGCCGATCGCCTGCAACCAGGTCGAATATCATGTGATGCTCGATCAGACGCCGCTGCGCAGATATATGGCGGCGAAAGCGATCCCGCTGGTGGCCTATTGTCCGCTGGCGCAAGGCCGGGCCGCATCCGACGCGACGCTTACGGCGATCGGCCGCAAGCACGGCGCCAGCGCCGCCCAGGTGGCGCTGAAATGGCTGCTCGACCAGGACGGCGTCGTCGCGATCCCGAAGGCGTCGCGCATGGAAAGCCAAAAGGCCAATCTCGGCGCGCTGAATGTCGGGCTGGACGACGAGGACATCAAGGCCATCGCGGGACTGCCGAAAGACCGGCGCTGCGTCAATCCCGCCTTCTCGCCGGCCTGGGATTAGGCGGCTTCTCCCCACCCCATTTTCCCTTGCGGTTCAATGGGTTGGCTTGCCAATACAGCCCCGTTCGGGTTCCACTCGTTTGCGCAGGCCAGCAGCGTCTGGTTTCGCAAGCGCCGGCTGCGGGCTAGCGGCATTTATGCTGGGGCGGGGTGGGGTTGCCGTTGGCGGTGAATTTGCCGTCCTTGATGGTGTATTCGTCGTTCTGGTTGCGGTTATAGATCGCGCGCATGGTGCCGTCGGGCAGCATCATCAGCCCGTATTCGCGGGTTTGCCTGAGGCTCGGGAAGAACACGCGCAGATTCAGCATGCCGTCTTCGGAGATGTCGGCGGCGACGACTTCGCTCTCATCCGATTTGTCGCCGAAGTTGCGCCGGTGCACGACCCGGTCCCCTCCGACGATTTCATAGTCGAGTACCGCGCCGTTGCCGCTGTCGGGCCTGGGCGAACAGTCCAGCGACCAGGGGCCGATCAATCCCCACTTTTGCGCGGTCTGCGCCACGGTTTCGGCTGAGGCGCCGATGGTCAGCGTCAGGCAGCAAAGCAACGCCAGCGGCAAGCGGCTGAAATGCGCGTACAAGTTTCTAGCTCCGCTTGCGTGGCCCTGTTCGAAGCTTAGCACTTCGATCCCGCTGTGCAATGCAACCTGCGCTCTGGCGCGGCGGCTTGCGGAAAGCCCAGGCCCGGCGCATCATCCATCCATAGAAGATCATTGGGGGAGGCCGGCATGTCCGCATTGTCACGCCGCAATTTTCTTGCGCTTACGGGATCGGCCGCTGCCGTGATGTCGGGGCGTCTGACAACCGCCGCCGAGGCGGCGATGGGTCCCGCGGACAAATTCGATCTCGTGATCAAGGGCGGCGATGTGCTCGATCCCAGCCAGTCGCTGCGGGGCAAGCGCGACATCGGCATCCGCTGGGGCGTAATCGAGGCGATCGAGCCGGAGATTCCGGCCGAGCGCGCGTTGAAGTCCATCGATGCGGCGGGCAAACTGGTGACGCCCGGCCTGGTCGACTTGCATTGCCACGTCTATCCTTATGGCTCGGCGATCGGCATTCCCGCCGACGAATTGGTGCAGTTCCAGGGAACCACCACGGTGGTGTCGGCAGGCGACGCCGGGGTCAACAACCTCGCCGCGCTGCGCCGCTATATCGTGGCGCAGTCGCGCGCACGGATCTATGCCTTCGTCCACATCGCCAACAACGGCCTGTCCGCCTTCCCGATCGCCGAGCTCTACAATATCGACAACGCGCAGGTGGAAGCCTGCGCCATGGCGCTGGCGGAAAATCCGGACTTCCTGATCGGCGTCAAGGTGCGGATGTCGGAGAATGTGATCTTCAAGCACGGCCTGGAGCCGTTGAAGCGCGCGATCCAGGCCTGCGAGATGTGCGGCTGGCCGGCGAAGATGATGGTGCATATCGGCGGCGTCGAGACCGGCGCATTGATGTCCGCGATACTCGACCTGCTGCGGCCCGGCGACGTCCTGACCCACGCTTATTCCGGCGCGCCGAACATCGCCGGCGCCTTCACCAACATCGTGCAGGACGGCAAGCTCTTGCCGGCGGCGCTCGCCGCCAAGCAGCGCGGCGTGATCTTCGACGTCGGCCATGGCGGCGGCAGTTTCGACTTCACCGTGGCCGAAGTGGCGATACCCGCCGGCTGCACGCCGGACACCATCTCTTCCGACATCCATGTGTTCTCGGGCAATTCGCCCGGCGTGCCGTTCCTGCCCAACGTGATGAGCAAGTTCATGGCGATGGGTTTTTCGCTGGAGCAGGTGGTGACGATGACGACGACGGCGCCGGCCAGGATCATCAACCGGGCGCCGAAGATCGGCACGCTTCAGGTCGGCGCGCCCGGCGACGTCGCCATCATGGAGCTGGTGGAAGGGCCCGTTACGTTCGTCGATACCCGCAACAACAAGCGCGACGGCAAGGTCTATCTGAAGCCGGTCCAGACCGTGATCAACGGCGTGCCGTTCGGAAGGCCGTATCAATCGCCGTTCTCGGTGCGGTAATCTCCGGCGTGCCGGCGTTCCGGCCTGGATTACCCGTCAAACCGGTAGCGCTTCACGGCGTCTTCATTCCACTCCACGCCCGCGCCGGGCCGGTTTGGGACCGTGAGGAAGCCGTCTGCAATCTCAAATGGCGCGGCGAGGATCGGGTCGGCCCAATCCTGCCATTCCAGCCAGTGCGCGGTTTCCGTCACCCGCATCAGGTGCGCCGAGAACTCCGGATAAAGGTGGGTCGACATCTCGACACCAGCGGCGCCTGCGATCGCGGACGCGCGCATCCAGCCCGTCACGCCGCCGATACGCATGAGGTCGGGCATCACATAGTCTCCGGCGCCCATCGATAGCGCTTGCTGCAACGCGCGCGGTCCGTAGAAATTCTCGCCGAGTTGCACCGGCGTCGTCAGCTCGCTGCGGAGCTGGGCGTAGCCTGCCAGGTTGTCGTAGGTGATCGGTTCCTCGAACCAGTACAGGCCCTGCCCATCGAGCGCGTGGCAGCGGCGCAGGGCGTCGCCGAGACTGAGGCCCTGGTTGAAATCGACCATCAGCTTAATGTCCGCCCCGACCGCGGCGCGCACCGCCTCTATCGCCGCGAGGTCGTCAGCCAGTCTGTCGCGGCCCAACCGCAACTTGAGACCCTTGAAGCCGCCTTCGGTCACCAGCGCGCGAGCGTCATCGCCCAGACCAGCCACCTCGGTGAGCCAGAGGCCGTTGCTGTTGTAGGCGGGGACCGGGCCGGTCGAGCCGCCCAGCAACACGGCGAGCGGCATGCCGGCCGCCTTGGCCAGCGCATCCCATGCCGCCATGTCGAGTCCCGATACGGCAATCATCGACACGCCCTCGTAGCCGATCAGGTTCAGTGCCCTGCGCCCGTTCTGGAAATCCTCGATCGGTCGGACCGCGTGGCCCTTGCGCGCGTCGGCCAGGTCGCAAATCGCAGGCACGATATAGCGCGCCGAATGCTTCAAATAAGGCTCGAGATAGCTGCGGCCGACGATGCCTTCTTCAGTCAACAGATCGATGAGAATAATCGGCCATTGATCGAACAAGCCGACCTTGGATACGACCGGCCTGCGCAGCGGCACCAGCACCGGTCGGACCGTCACGGATCGAAATGTGAGTTTCTCGAACATCATTCGAATCCTTCGCGCATGGGAGGCGCCGCTCCACCCGCGTCGGGGTGGATGTCGCATGAACGGCGTATTCGAGACGGAAACCGGACTGTTGTAAATACACTGACCGGTATACATTCCCGGGAAGAGGGGGGAAGAGATGCCGCGATCCTCGGCGCCCACGCGCCAGACCATTCTCGACGCCGCCTACAGGCTGTTCCGCCGCAAGGGCTTCGTGCGCGCGAGCATGGATGAGATCGCAGCATCGGCCGGCCTCACCAAGCGCACGCTGTATTATCACTTTGCAAGCAAGGACACGCTTCTTGCCGAAGTGCTCGAAGCGCAACATGCCCTCGCTCTGGCTGCGTTTCGGACTTTTGGCGAGGGTCTCGCCGGCACCCCGGAAACCATCATTGAGCAGCTTTTCAAGGATCTGGCCGTCTGGTCGGACTCGCCGCGATGGGCCGGTTCTGGATTTACCCGCCTTGTCATCGAACTTGCCGATCTCCGCGGACATCCAGCACGCCTGATCGCGCGCCGTCACAAGGCGATGCTCGAGGCTCATCTCGCCGATCTGCTGGCGAAGGCGCACGTCAAGTCGGCGCGAGAACGCGCTCGCGAAATCTGGCTGCTCTCCGAAGGCGCCATCTGCATGATTCTTGTTCACGGGGACCGCAGCTACGCTGCGGCGGCAGCGGAGGCGGCCAAGAGACTGGTGCGGTCGAAATCCGCTGTGCGGAAAAGATCACGCCGGGCGAGCAGCGCCGCGATTGTTCGCTGAAGCCGATCCAGGCGACGAGCGATGGCGTGCCGTTTGGAAGGCAGCATCAATCGCCGTTCGCGGTAGCGCGCCGTTTCAGCGGATCGCGACAACCTTCTGGGATAGGCTCGGCAGCACGATCTTGCGGCATTTGCCGCTGGCGTCGACGAATACCCAGGGATGGGAGATATAGGTCGGCTGGGCGTAGGACTCGCCGCCATTGAGGCGGCGGTAAAACACGCGCTTTCCCGAATAGTCCAGCCAATAGGCGCTGATCGCCTCATTCGACAGGTTCTGAAATGTCACGGTGACGCTTTGATTACCGTTCAGCGATTTCAAGGACTGCTCCGATGAACAGGATGCGTCCGGGTCGGCGCGGTTCGGCTCGTTTGGCGGCGCGGCATTGGGCGGCGCAGCCGCCGGAGCAGGGGGAAGCGCAGCCTGCTTGGCCTTCAGCGTCTCGAGCCGCGCCCGCGCCAGACCGGCGAAGGCGCAATTGGGATATCGCGCCAGATGATCCTCGAACGCCGCCGTCGTGCCGATGGCCTCCGCGCTCTTCCAGTGCTCGCCTGCGCTGGCGCAGGGATCGGCCGGCGCGCGCGGCACCGGGGAGACCGTGACCTGCAGCTTTCCGTTCAGATAGAATTCGCCGAAGAACGACAGCGACAATTCCGGAACCTGGGTGCCACCAGAGGAATCGTAGACATCGGCGCTGATGCGATGGAACACGGTGGAGATTTCGTCCTTGTCCTCGATATGTCTGAGGAACGCCGTCGTGTAGGGACTGTTGCGGCCGTCGCCATCCGCCGCGGTGCGGCCGGATTGCGTCGAATAGGAGATGATCGTGCCGTCCGGGCTTTCGATCTTGGCAAGCCCGCGCGCAATGGAGCCGCTGCGGGTCCGCCCGATCGAGCGCTTCAATTCGTCGGCGAGCGGATTGTCGCGACAGGAATCCAGCACCAGGATGCGAAGGTTCTTGGCCTGCTTGAGATCGTCGAGCACGTCATCCACGCGCGTGGCGCGGCGCAAATCGGCCTCGTCGCTGAGCACGGCATCGACCGGGATCAGATAGTTGACGCCGGCATACTGCATCGCGTGGCCGCTGTAATAGAATACGGCCACATCCGCCGTGCGGGCCGCCTTTGCAAAATTGATGGCGGCATCGTCCATCTTGGCTTTGTCGAGATCGAGCCCCAGGATCGTCTCGAAGCCGCTGCGCCTCAGGGCGGCGGCCACGTCCTCGGCATCGTGGGGCGGATTCGGCAGATGCGGCGCATGAACATAGGCGCCGTTGCCGATCACGAGGGCAACCCGCCGCTCGGCGAGCGCCGGTTGATGGGCGAGACAGCTGATAAAAAGGGTTGCAAACAGTCCAGCCAGCGTCCGCACCGAAGCCTCCACGCCCCAATTTGCGGATTCATAGCATTTGCCACCGGGGTATCAAATCCCGTGGACGGGACCGCAAAGTCAGATCGCGGGCCGATTTACGCGGCCAAACTCAAAATGACTTGCCGGCGCGCGCCTCCACATTCGCGATTCTTGCCGGCACGCCGAACTCCTTGCGGCAGACCTCGGCGAGTTGGGCTACGCCCTCGCGGATCTGGTCGTGGGAGGGGCTGGCAAAACACAGCCGCAACCGGCAGCCCGCATAGGCTTTGTCGGTGGACCATTCCGGTCCGGGGTTGATGGCGACGCCGGCGGCGAGCGCCGCCTGGTAGAGTTTCAGGGTGTCGACATTGTCCGGCAATTTCACCCACAGGAAGATGCCGCCCGCGGGCGCTTCGAATTCGGCCGAGGTGCCGAACTGTTCGTTGAGCGCTTCCATCAGCGTGTCGAGCTTGGCGCGCAGGCCCCGCGTCAGCTTCGGCACGTGGCTGGTAAAATGCGGCGCGCAATATTCCGACAGCACCATCTGCTCCAGCGCGCCGCTTCCGGCGTCGGTCTTCAGCGCCAGCATCCGCGACAGGATGGCCCAGGGCGCGACGATGAAGCCGACCCGCAGCGCCGGCGCGATCGATTTTGAAAACGAGCCGATGTGAATGACGCCGCCGTCCTGGCTCATCGCGTACAGCGCGGGCGGGCGTTTGCCGTCCCAGATCAGGTCGGCATAGCAGTCATCCTCGAAAATCGGCACGCCGTATTGCTGCGACAGTTTCAGTAGCTCGGCGCGGTGCGTTTCCGGCATGATGGTGCCGGTCGGGTTCTGCACGGTCGGGATGGTGTAGATGTATTTCGGCGTGATGCCGCGGCGTTGCAGGTCGGCCAGCGCGTCCGCCAGCGCGTCCATCCGCATGCCGTCCTGGTCGAGGGGAATGCCGACCATATTGACCCCGAGCCGGGTCAGCCGGTTCAGCGCGCCCTGATAGGTGTCGCGCTCGATGATCACGGTGTCGCCGCGGGTAAGCAGCGTCGCGTTGACGAGATCGAGCGCCTGCAGCGAGCCGGAGACGATCAGGATATCGTCGGCGGCGCACTGGATGCCGGCGTCGCGCTCTAATTTTGCGGTGAGGAATTCGCGCAGGGGGCGATAGCCCTGCGGGCCGCTGGCAAGGCCGTAGGTCGCAAGCGTCCGGCCTTCGCGCCGGAGCACGGCGTCCAGGGCGTCGATCAGGCCCTCGACCGGGACCTGGTCGGGGTCGTTATTGCCGCCGACGAAGCTGTATTTGGCGAGCCCCGTCCACTTCGCCGCGGGCGCGGGCAGTCCCGCGGGCAGCAATGGCGCGAAGTCGAACGTTGCCTGGGTCATGAACGGCGTCTCCCTTGTTCTTGTTGGGGCGCATCCTAGAGGAGTCCGTGAGGCTTGTCTCGCTGCGCCGCCAGGGCCGTTCTGCCCTGCGTAATGAAGCTGGCGCGGGCGCGCGAGTCCGGCTAATGCTCCCGGCACAAAGCGAGACCTCAAGACAATGGCCGACTCGATCCAGGACGTCCTGCAAGCCTTCGCCCGCGGCGAACTCGTGGTCGTCACCGATGACGACGACCGCGAGGGCGAGGGCGATCTGATTGTCGCGGCCTCGCTGTGCACCGCCGAGAAGATGGCGTTCATCATCCGCCACACCTCGGGCATCGTCTGCGCGCCGATCACGGGCGAAGACGCGCGCCGGCTGCGGCTCGATCCGATGGTGGCGCACAATGAATCCAACCACACCACCGCGTTCACGGTGTCGATCGACTACAAGCCCGACGGCGGCACCGGGATTTCGGCGGACGAGCGCGCCTCCTGCTGCCGGGCGTTGGCCAATCCGAACGCCGGCGCCAACGATTTCGCCAGGCCCGGCCATGTGTTTCCGCTGATCGCCCGCGACGGCGGCGTACTGCTGCGCTCCGGCCATACCGAGGCCGCGGTCGACCTCTGCAAGCTAAGCGGGTTGCCGCCGATCGGCGTCATCTCCGAATTGATGAACGACGACGGCACCGTCATGAAGGGCGAGCAGGTGGCGCGCTTTGCAACCGCCCACAAGCTCAAGCATGTCACTATCGCCGACATGATCGCCTATCGCCAGGCGCGCGAAAAGCTGATCGAGCGGGTCTCAACCTTCGTCACCGAGAGCCCGATCGGGCCGCTGCAGGGCTATGCCTACCGTTCGCCGTTCGATTCCATCGCGCATGTGGCTTTCGTCTATAACGGGATCGGCGACGGCAGGAACGTGCTGACGCGCTTTCACAAGCCCAATATCGTCAAGGACATTTTTACCGGGCCGAAGCGCATGCAGGCGGTGCTCGAGCAGTTCAGGAAGAACGGCCGCGGCGTGCTGATCTATCTGCGCGACGGTGCCGCCGGCGTTCCGGTTGCGCCGCTGCCCGAGGAGAAATCCGCCGAGGCCGACCGCAACCGGCAGTGGCGCGAAGTCGGCGTCGGCGCGCAGATCCTCAGGGATCTCGGCGTCACCTCGATCCGCAACCTGACCTCGTCGGTGCACGACTACAAGGGACTGTCCGGCTTCGGCATCGAGATCGTTTCCAGCGAACAGCTTGAAGGGTAGCCACCGTCATTTCGGGGCGCGCGCAGCGCGAACCCGGAATCCAGAGGTTATATACTCGATCGAGATTCCGGGTTCGCATCTTCGATGCGCCCCGGAATGACGGAACCGGCGCAATTGCGCTTCGACGCGTATCGCACTAAAATAAATACAATAACGCGAAAGGAATTTTCATGAGCGTGCGCCCTCAGGCCAAGGACAAGCCATCCCCGGTGAATTTCCAGTGGGACGATCCGTTCATGCTCGACGAGCAGCTTACCGAAGACGAGCGCATGATCCGCGACACCGCGCGCGCCTATGCGCAGGACAAGCTGATGCCGCGCATCGTCAAGGCCTATCTGGAGGAAAAGGTCGACCGCGACATCTTCCACGAGATGGGCGAGCTCGGCCTGATCGGCATTACGCTGCCGGAGGAATATGGCTGCGCCAACGCCAGCTACGTCGCCTATGGCCTGGTAGCGCGCGAGATCGAGCGGGTGGATTCCGGCTATCGCTCGATGAATTCGGTGCAGTCCTCGCTGGTGATGCACCCGATCTACGCCTATGGCGACGAGAACCAGCGCAAGAAATACCTGCCCAAGCTCGCCACCGGCGAATGGGTCGGCTGCTTCGGCCTGACCGAGCCCGATGCCGGCTCCGATCCCGGCGGCATGAAGACCCGCGCCGACAAGGTCGCCGACGGTTACCGGCTGACCGGCTCGAAGATGTGGATTTCCAATGCACCGATCGCCGACGTGTTCGTGGTGTGGGCGAAATCGACCGAACATAACAACCAGATCCGCGGATTCATCCTGGAAAAGGGCATGAAGGGGCTTTCGGCCCCGAAGATCGGCGGCAAGCTGAGCTTGCGCGCCTCGGTCACCGGCGAGATCGTGATGGACGGCGTGGTGGTGCCGGAAAGCGCGCTGTTGCCCAACGTGTCGGGCCTGAAGGGGCCGTTCGGCTGCCTCAACCGCGCCCGCTACGGCATTTCATGGGGCGCGATGGGCGCTG
>Ga0209006_10006601_pt1 | contig 10487 bp, 4 predicted proteins | sample JacPin_JW_Ref_O2_FD_188567 | JGI IMG/M metagenome (GOLD analysis project Ga0209006, IMG submission 188567) | Forest soil microbial communities from Algoma, Ontario, Canada - Jack Pine, Ontario site 1_JW_Ref_O2 (SPAdes) (version 2) | ecosystem: Environmental > Terrestrial > Soil > Boreal... | reverse complement strand
GGTTTGAGCGGGTGACCAGCGTGGCTTGGGCGGAGCCGACAAGTGCCAGCAACGCTGCGCAGAAAAAGCGTAATGGAATCCTGCGCTTGGGGATATGACGATGGTTTGTGATAAAATTAGCCTGATTGATGGATATTTATAGCACCTCGTGTGACATCCGATACACTAGCCTAAAACTGCTTTCGCAACAATACCCAGAATTAGTGAGATCGCCATTACCGAAACAGGGGAGCCATTCTAAATTAATATTGGCGAACTTATCATGAAGCCGAGGTTTGCGGGGATGGTTTGGAGGACATATAGCGAACGACGGCCTCGGTGCGGGAACTGACGTGCATCTTGCTGTAAACATGCTTGAGATGGCTGCAGACGGTGTCAATACTTATGTCCAGCTTGTGCGCGATGGCCTTGTTGGAATAGCCTTGCGAAAGCAGTTGGAGGATTTGCTCCTCCCTGACGGAGAGCCGAGTGGCTTCGTCGCGGATTTTCGTTTTCCGGCGGAATGACTCGATAACGCGCCGGGCAATCTGGCTGGACATAGGCGCGCCTCCGCGCAGCACGTCCAACAAGGCCGATCTCAGTTCCGACGGTTTCGTTCGCTTGAGCAAATATCCATCCGCGCCGGCTTCCAAGGCCATGAAGACCAATTCCTGGTCATCCATGGCGGTGAGGATGACGATCTGCGTTTCGGGCAGGGCCTCCTTGAGGCGGGTGGTGCATTCGATGCCCGACATGCGCGGCAAAAAAATGTCCATCAGGATCACATCCGGTTTTTCGTTCGGAATAGCGCGAATGGCCTCCTCACCGGTCGCGCAGGCACAAACGCATTCAAAATCAGGAAGCGAGCTGATCAGGCGCGTCCAACTCTCGCGAACCTTGGGTTGGTCCTCGACCAAGGCGACTCTGAAAAGCGGCTTGGAAGAGGGTTGGCCGACTTGTCCTGAAGTTGACACTTTGGGCACTCGAGCGCCTGGAGGATCTTGAATGGATGGAATGTTGCTCAAGAGTAATTAGCCTCAAGGGGATTGGCTTTGCTCGCGTGATCCGAATTCTGCTTATTGTCCAAGACCCAGCCCCACGAGCGCCAGGGTAAACGGTGATCCAAGGAAACAGAAAGTTCAGTGCGGCAGCCCTGGCCCGGATGGGTGGTAACCTGGCACATTCCACCGACCTCTTCCAGTCTTTGCGCGATGTTGGAGAGGCCGTTGCGGCCTGGTTTCAGCCTGGCTTTGTCGAAGCCTTTGCCATTGTCGGACACGGTCACCACCAACCTCTGCCCTGGGTGCGCTATGCGCAGCATGACTTCCGTGGCTTCGGAATGTTTGACAGCGTTGGTTAGGGTTTCTTTCACGGCCATCAGCAGGGCGCGCCGAAAGGGAAGATCGAGGACAACGGAGGACGTCTCAGGAGCGACATCGAAGAGGCACTGGATCTGAGTTGATTTTAAGAATCCCTGGGCGTAGCCGCACACATAGGAGGCGAAATCACGAAAAGTGTCGCGCTTGGGGTTCAGTTCCCAGAGGATTTCATCCATCGTGCATAGCATTTCGCGAGCTTCCTGGCAAATTCTGTCAATCTGCAGCCGGGTCGGAGAATCTGAAGGCAGTTCACTTTGCGCCACTTCTCCGTGGAGGACCAGTTGTGTCATGCGCGAGCCCAAGTCGTCGTGAACGTCTCTGGCGATGCGGGCGCGCTCCCTCTGCAGGAGCCAGCGCTCCCGGCGATGGATGGCCAGCTTCCCGATCAGCCGAAGGCTGACCAGAATCGCAGCCGCGCAAATGGACAAGGACGAGATTTGAAACCAGCCCGTCTGCCAAAGCCGGAGTTTGACCGGGAGCAGGGTATCCATCGCATTGACCCTAGTGGGAGTGGTCCACCATGGAGGGCCGCCAAGCGGCGCCACGATGGTGGCTGCGGGCCAGTTGTCCGGCGCTTTGGTTTTTGTTTTCCACCCTTGCTCTGAATTGGGAACGATCCTCCAATTTTCGTCCGACTTGATTTCCATGGTCCGGCCGTCAGCCAGATCAATTTGCATGCCGAAGATCATGCCGGCTGAGTCCGAGGCATTGTAGGCGCTGACCGCGAGAACATGTTTTCCAGGAGAGAGCAAGTAAGTCACATTGTAGTCAAACAATTCGTGCCATTCGACACCGCGTCCCAATTCGCGCCCATCCAGGGAAAGAAAGTATTCGTTGTCCGCAGTCATCCTGATTTGGGCGTGGGTGACGCTGGTGTTGGCGGGAATCTCAAACTCGCGCCATAACAGACACGTCTGCCGGTCAAACGTCCTCGAATCCCAAATCCAGGAGCCCAGGCTGTGAGTGGCATCCGCACATAGACCGAGGGAGCCCGCCGTGAATCCCTCATACGGCGGCCGGTTCGTTTGAGTCTCCTGCGCGTGGACCGAAGGGAGTAGCAAAGCGTATAGGGCAATCATGCTTGGACCGAATAAAGACACAGACCAGGCACTGTTTCGGCACGTACGCATAATTTAACTTTTAAACTTTTAGCAGGGCGTCTTCGCGACGTCAAGGCCGTTCGGTGTGCTCCAAGGGCGAGGGGCACCCCACAGTCGAGCCTCCTCACCCCAGCCCTCTCCTCCACAAGTGTGTGGAGGAGAGGGAGATAGACGAAGTTGCCAGAAAGTGAGATGCGCCATGGCGATGGGCGCATCTCGGTTTTTGAGTGCCACCAGGCAAACGACTCGACAGAAGCACTGCCACTCTGTTGCCGTGGCTGGATTGGAAGTGTCCTAAAACGCGCACTCTCCCAACTGATCGGGACTCATCAAAAATTGGCACGCCCAACATTGCCCTAATTTCAATGTTGGGCGTGCCAATTTTAAGTTCGTCTTAACTCCTTGTCGAGAAAAATGTGAAATTCGATCGCCCTCCTGGTGTTTTACTCTTGAGGCATTTCCAAAGCATGGATGCTTCACCCTGCAAAGCGGGCAGCCCGTCTATCGTTTTGTTCCCGCTGCGTCGAGGTTTGGCCACCGTCAACCCTGCCAAAAATTGAGATGCGCCTAAGGGCGAGGGTGGTTGGCGAAACTGCCGACAGAGCGCCGTTGTCGACTGCTCCGCGTTCTGGCAGTGCCTCCCCTGTTTCGGTTACGCCAGCTTCACCGAGTCTGGGTATAGACCCCTGGGAATCTCAGCCGCTATAATGAATCAATTCGCCAATTAATGGTCTTGGTCTATATCCATCGGGCAAGAATCGAAAGCGCTCATGAAGCATTTAAGACACATTCTCCTTCTCGCCATCGCCCTCATTGCCAATGCGTGCTGTGCGGAGCTGGAAAACCTTCGTTGCGAGTATCTGGTGAATCCGCTCGGAATCGATGCCACGAGTCCGCGCCTGAGCTGGATCATCACGTCAGACCGAAGGGGCGAGTTGCAAACCGCTTATCAAATTCTGGTCGCCTCCTCGGTGAAGCTGCTGAAGGAGGACAAAGGCGACCTCTGGGACAGCGGCAAAGTGACATCGGACGAAACCTCACAAATTGAGTTCCAGGGCCGCCCGCTGATATCCCGTCAGAATTGTTACTGGAAGGTGCGGAGTTGGGACCGCAATGGCAATCGAAGCCGCTGGAGCCAAGTCGCTAGTTGGCAGATGAGCTTGCTCAAGCCGGACGACTGGAGCGCGCAATGGATCACCGCCGATGAATCGAACCTTGCCCCGGCCGCCCGATTGATCATTCGCCACGCGACCTACGGAGCCGTCGAGGGTGGTCGCATTGCTGACGTGACAGCGGCCCTGGCTCGAAGCGTGAAGAAAAACCGGCTCCTCCTGGTTGCCAATAACGAGACGCTGGGAGGGGACCCCGCCTTGAATCAAGTGAAACGACTGCGCGTGGAATATGAAATCGGAGGGCAATTGAAGACCCAGGAGATCGACGAGAATCAAACCCTCGCGGTTCCCGAAGGAGTGGCCAACCTTCCCTATCTGCGGAAAGACTTTGATTTGCGGCTACCTATAAAACGAGCGGTTCTTTATGTGACAGCGCTGGGTCTGTATGATGTGCATATCAATGGGCGGCGGGTTGGAGACCACGTGCTGGCTCCAGATTGGACCGACTACCGCAAGCGCGTCCGCTACCAATCCTACGATGTGACGACGTTGCTTCAACGAGGTCAAAACGCGATGGCCGCCATCCTGGCCAATGGCTGGTACTCCGGTCATATTGGCAATGGTGGTTACCAATTCTTTGGAAAGGAACCAGCGTTTCTGGCCCAACTCGAAGTGACTTATTCCGACGATCAAAGCGAACGGATTATCACCGATGCCTCCTGGAAAACGCACGCCAGCCCCATCCTCTCGTCTGATTTCATGGCCGGCGAGGATTATGATGCGCGGCTCGAAATCAAAGGATGGGATGAACCGGCCCTTGACGAAAGCCAATGGGCGCCAGCCGGAGTGAAGGCCAAACCCGACATTGCCCTGGGCGCGCAGGTGATGGAACCTGTCCGCGAAATCCGCGAACTCAAACCGAAATCGGTGAAAGAGCCCAAGCCAGGTTCCTGGGTCTTCGATCTGGGTCAGAACATGGTCGGCGTCGTGCGCTTGAAGGTCTCAGCCCCTAGCGGCACCAAAGTGACGTTGCGTCACGCCGAGATGCTCAATCTGGACGGCACGCTCTACACCCAAAACCTGCGCGGCGCGGCTTGCGTAGATCATTACTTCTGCAAAGGGGAAGGGGAGGAAGTTTGGCAGCCGCGTTTCACTTTCCACGGCTTCCGCTATGTGGAAGTCAGCGGTCTGGCGGCCAAGCCTTCAAGCGACGCGGTCACCGGCATTGTCATTTCTTCAGATACTCCCCGGACTGGTGAGTTCGAATGTTCTGACCCGCGCATCAACCAACTCCAGTCCAATATCCAATGGGGCCAGCGCGGCAACTACTTGAGCATTCCCACCGACTGCCCCCAGCGCGACGAACGTCTTGGGTGGATGGGCGATTCCCAGGTGTTCGTTCGGACTGCGACCTATAATTCGGATGTGGCGGCGTTTTTCACCAAATGGCTGGTGGATGTCGATGACGGCCAAACATCGGAAGGCTCCTTCAGCGACGTGAGTCCCAGTACCGGATCGGGCGGCGTTCCCGGCTGGGGTGACGCCGGCGTCATTTGTCCGTGGACGATTTACCAGGCCTACGGCGACAAGCGCATTCTGGAAAGACACCTGCCCGCGATGATTAAGTGGGTGGAGTATTTGCGCCAGCATAGTGATGGCCTCATTCGTGATAGGGATCGGGGAAGCGACTATGGCGACTGGCTTGCCATCGGCGCTGATACTCCCAAGGATCTTATCGGGACGGCATTTTTTGCTTATTCCACTCACTTGGTGGCGAAATCCTGCGAGGCTCTCGGCCGCGCGGAAGAGGCGGCCAAATATGAACAGCTCTTCCAAGACATCAAAGCCGCGTTCATCAAGAAGTACGTTGCCGCAGACGGACGCATTCGCGGGAATACCCAATGCGACTATGCCATGGCGCTCAAGTTTGATCTGCTGCCGGAAGAACTGCGGCCCAAAGCGGCGGCGTATTTGGAGAAGGGCATCGATGCCAAAGGCGGGCACCTCTCCACCGGTTTCATCGGCGTCAGCTATCTGCTGCCCGTTTTGACGCAGTCCGGCAAGACTGACACTGCTTACCGATTGCTCATGCAGGATACGTTTCCCTCGTGGTTGTTCCCAGTCAAACACGGCGCCACCACCATCTGGGAGCGGTGGGATGGATGGACACCCGAAAAGGGTTTCCAGGATCCCGGCATGAATTCCTTCAATCACTATTCACTCGGGTCCTGTGGAGAATATCTTTTCGGTTACGTTGGCGGAATTCGCTCTGCCAGCCCAGGCTTCAAGACCATCCTCATCGATCCCACCATTGGCGGCGGCTTGACGTGGGCCCAGACCAGTTACGATTCCATTAACGGTCGAATTGCCACATCTTGGAAACTGGACGGCCGCCGACTTGCTCTGAAAGTGATTGTGCCGGCGAACACAACGGCCACGATTTGCGTCCCGGCAACAGACACTGCCACGGTCACGGAGAGCGGCAAAGCCGCCGAGAAAGCCGAAGGCGTTCGATTTGTGCGCCAGGAAAAGGGAAAGGCCATCTTCGAGGTAGGCTCGGGAACTTACAACTTCGAGTCGGAAATATGAACACAGTTGAAATAGCCACGTCCGTTATGGTTGCCGAGTTTTCGGCGCAGAGGTTGTCGTATCCCCCATTTCGGTGATACTCGTTCACCATTTTTGGGGATATACGTTCACCCGCTTTTCTGCCAAGTTTTCAAACGTGCCCGAATCATTTCACGTTCGATCTACCATCAAGTGTGATCGGAAGGACCGTGTCCCACGGCATGTGGCAAATTGAGGAGGCATTGATAACCAACTATGAGCACGCTAATGACAGCCAAAGATTCCACGACTGCGGCAGTAACCCCTATGAAGAGCGCAGGCAAACCCCGCCTCATCCTGCGCATGATGGCGCTAATGGCCGCATGTTTCGGCCTAAACATGGCTTTGACGGCAGCGCCGGTTGACGTGCCGGATCCCTCTTTTGAGCAGACCGCTTTTCCGGCGATTACCAATATCATTACGCCTGGCGGCACGGAAGGCTTTAATAATATCCCTCTGGGTGGCTGGTGGGGCGCGGGATCCTCGGATCAAACGGAAACGAACGGCCAAAGTTTCGTCGAACCCTATCCCACAGTCTATATCCAGAATGCAGATTCAACCAACGGCGTCTCCTATTTTCCCACCAATGCGGACGGCACGCTTGTCGCGCCCGGGGACGGCACTAATTACGCCGTGTTGGGAGGCAGCGGGGATGAAAATATCTGGGAACCTGTCGGACCACTTCAGCCCAACACCATCTACACCTTGACCGTGGCGGTAGGCATAGATCTCTTGAACGGTTACCTTCCCGTGGACGGCACCAGCGGCTACGGAGGCGGCACGGCCTTGCTGGCGCTCGTCAACGGCAACGCCATCTATGACATCTTTTCCCCTGGAGCGATTATCGCGTCGATGCCGGTGGAAAACACCAACTACACGTTGGGGACATGGGTTGACAATGTGCTGGTCTTTACCAACGGATACCAGGCCAGCGGTGGTTTGACCATTTTGCTGCGAGGCACCAGCGGATTCGCCGTTGACGTGGATAACGTCCGCCTGGATGCAACGCCGGCCACTTTCACCGCCGTTGTTCCAACTGTGACCACCGACCTCGGCTCCAACACGACGACCGTGTATCAGGGGACGTTGGTAACTTTGGCCGAAAACCCTGTCGGAACGGCGCCGTTCACCTACGCATGGCAAACGGACAATGGCAGTCATGGCGCGACTTGGACGCCGATCGGTGGAGCCAGCGGCGCAAATTATGTTGTGGACACCAGCATCATCAGTCCGAGCACGCCAGTGGAGTATGAGGTGGTTGTGTCGAGCGGCGCCAACGTTTCCACCAGTGCGCCGGTGACCTTGACCACCATTGCCAGTGCGCCGGTCCTGGTGAGGGATACCTTGCCTTCCACCGGTTCATTCGACGCCGCCGGGAGCACAGTCGCGTTCAACGCGGTGTTCGACGGCAGCCGCCCGATTTCGTATCAGTGGCAGTTCAACGGCGCAAACCTTCCCGGCGCCACAAACGAGACGCTGACACTCGACGACTTGAACACGAACATGACCGGCGCTTATAATCTGGTGGCATCAAACTCTCTGAGCGTAATCTCGAGTACGCCGCAAACCTTCACGGTCAATGCCTTGCCGCCAGCCACGAATGGAATCGTCGTGGCGGAAGGATTGGAGTGGGCATCCTTCTTCGAAACCATTGGCTACAACGATGTTTTCAATCCTACCTGGCCTCTGGCAACCAACAACATAATTGCCGGATTGGAGCCCAGCAGCAGCTTTGGCGTCTTCACATTGGCGGGATCTGGCGGCCTGCCCGTTTTGACTGATGGCAGCTTTGCTGGAATTTCACCTCCTGGCAACGCCAGCACGTGCTTTGCCTCTTGCGGCGATGGCACCACCACGAATTCACAGGGGTCTTCCATTACATTCACTCTTCCCCCAACCGCAGGTAATGTGGGGTGGACCATCACCAATCTCACTTCCTTTGGCGGGTGGGCTGACGATGGCCGCGAAGCGCAGAGCTATCAGGTCTCTTATTCCAGTCCTTTGGCCCCTTCAAATTTCACCTTGCTTCCATGGACCGCTTTCAATCCCCCCAATCCTCCCGCCGCCAACTATGGAGGCGGAGTGCCCACTGCCACCAAAATATCGGTGATTCCGACCAACGGGGTATTGGCTCAGAACGTCGCGGCCGTCCAGTTTAGTTTTTACTCTCTGGCTGCCGGGCAGACGCCGAAAAACGGCTGGGAGGGCTACGCCGAGTTTCAATTGTTCGGATTTGTGTCCACGAATTTCCCGCCGGCTTCGACCGAGAGCATTACGCCCGCCAGCGGCTCGGATGTCGTCGGCAGTTCGGTGACCATTGAGGCGGGCTTTGGCAGCCCCGAAGCGCTGAATTATACTTGGCTGCAAGACGGAGTTCCTATCCCGGGACAAACGAACTCGACTTTGATACTGACGAACCTGCAATTAAGCGATACCTCCATCAATCCGGGCTACGTCCTGGAGGCCTCCAACAGTTTGGGCGTTTCATTCTCCCAACCGTGTGCGTTTACGGTCAATCCGGGCAACGGCGTGGACGGCAATGGCGTGATCATTGCCGAAGCCGACCATGCAATTCCTGGCGGGCTCTTCACCCCAACCTGGGTTGTGGCCACCAACAGCTTGATTGAGGGACTCCTGCCCTCCATCGCTGAGGGCAATTTCCAACAACAGAATTCCGCCAACGGCGCTCTGGAGGGTGGCACTCCCACCTTGACCGACGGTACTTATGGCGTAGTCGGCGAAGGCAACACACTAACCGGGGCAAGTATTGGCACCGGCCAGGCGCTTTACTATACTCTCCCTCCTTCTTCCAACGGATGGAATATCACCAGCATCGAATCTTTTGGTGGATGGAGCGACATCGGCCGCAACAATCAAGGATATGAAATCGACTACGCCACGGCGGCAGCCCCGGATACCTTCATAACATTAGACCAACTATCCCCGGCCTATTCCCCGCCTGTTACCATTGCCGAGCCGAATGCCAGCAGGGTGATTTGGACATCGGGGACGTCGGAGTTTCTGGCCACGAACGTGGTGGCGGTGGAGTTTAACTTTAATGTTTCGGTCTTTAACGGCTGGGAGGGATACAACGAGCTTCAAATATTCGGAACAAACGCAACTGTCCCGGCGGCGCCGCAGCAGGAACCGCCCGTTCTGGTGAACGACGTCGCGCCCGGCTATGGCTCCGATGTCGTTGGGAGCCAGGTCACCTTCACTGCGGCTTTTGTCGGCGCGGTTTCGTATCAGTGGCAGTTCAACAGCGCGAATATTACCGGAGCCACAAACGACTCGCTGACACTGACTGACTTGAACACGAACATGACCGGTGCTTACGATTTAATGGCCATCAATCCTTACGGCACCAACACAACCAGCGCAGCGGAATTCACGGTCAACCCGGTGCCGGCGCCCGTGAACGGCATTATTTACGCCGACGCAGTTCAAATCGACGGCAACCAAGGCGTGGGACTTGCTCCGACGCAATTCCTTCCCACTTGGACAATCGCAGGCGGCAGTCTGATTGCGGGGCAACTTCCCAGCACGGTCGGACCTGGCAATTTTGAGGACCAAACCCCAGCGGGTGGCGTTCCGGCATTTACCGACGGAACGATTGGTGAGTTAGTCTCCGGCGGCGCCGTCCCCAATTACGGGACGTGCGGCACTGTATCAAGCGGAGCTGGCCAATACGTAATTTACACGCTTCACGGATCTCCTGGCGGCTACAATATCAACAGCATCGTGACTTACGGTGGGTGGCCCGATTATGGCCGTGACTGGCAGTATTACACGGTATCGTACTCCACGGTGGCGAGCCCAACCGTATTTCAAACATTGGGTCAAGCGACCTTCCAGTTGCCGCAGTTGCGTGCCGGCGGCGCGCCGAATACGGGCCGCGTGACTTGGACATCTTCCACTGGCGGGGTGCTGGCCAGCAATGTTGCCGCGGTGGAGTTCAACTTCACGATTCCCGCCGGGCAGGAAAACGGTTGGCAGGGTTACTCGGAACTTCAATTGTTTGGGGTTCCTTCCACGGCGCCGCTGTCGATCACTTCCAGCACAGTTTCCGGCGGCAATTTGATCTTGAGCGGCTCAGGAGGCACCCCTGGTGCCCCCTATGCATGGTTGACCGCCACGAATCTGGCGACGCCTTTGTCGGCGTGGATCACAAACTCCACCGGGACGTTTGACAGTAATGGAGACTTTTCGAGCACCAACGCGATCAACCACGCCGAGGGGCAGCGATATTTCCGACTCAGTACTCCGTAGTTGGGAAAGCGGCGCAGGGTCAGATTTGAAATTGATCGCCT
>Ga0209006_10006599_pt1 | contig 10488 bp, 12 predicted proteins | sample JacPin_JW_Ref_O2_FD_188567 | JGI IMG/M metagenome (GOLD analysis project Ga0209006, IMG submission 188567) | Forest soil microbial communities from Algoma, Ontario, Canada - Jack Pine, Ontario site 1_JW_Ref_O2 (SPAdes) (version 2) | ecosystem: Environmental > Terrestrial > Soil > Boreal... | reverse complement strand
GCTCCGCTTGAGGCGGGCTCTTCGGGTTTCACTAAAATAATTTGCGGAATGCAACGAACAAGAACCCCGACAGAGTCATCGCCGCCGGTAGTGTTAGCACCCAAGCCAGCAACAGGTTTCGCACGGTCGCCCATTGCAGTCCCGAATGATTCGCCATCATCGTTCCTGCCACGCCAGACGACAACACGTGCGTCGTGCTGACCGGCAAGCCCAAGCCGTCCGCCGCACCAATCGTGGCCATCGCGGTGATTTCCGCCGCCGCACCCTGCGCGTACGTCAAATGGTTCTTGCCAATCTTCTCGCCCACCGTCACGACGATCCGCTTCCATCCAACCATCGTGCCCAAGCCCAGTGCCAGCGCCACCGCCACCTTGACCCACAGCGGAATGAAGCGCGTGGCCTTATCGATGTGGCCCTTGTAATTTTTCAGGATCGCTGCGTCCGCAGGGGCGAGTTGCGGCTTGCCGGATTTGGCCATCAATCGCAGCGCCTCGCTCAGCAAATACATGTCATTCCGGAAGTTGCGCACCTGCTCGTGCGGTACTTTCGCTAGCTCCTTGAAGATCGCCATTTCCGTCCCGACTCCGTTGACGAGCTCGCGCAAAGCCAGCATCGTGTTCGGCTTGAACTCTTTTGTGCGGATATACTCCGTCACGTCTTCGCGCGGGTCTCCGATCGCCGCGCTGCTCTGCACATATTTATCGAGCGTGTTCGCAGCCTGTACCGACACGGCAACGAAGTCCAGCGATTGCTGCGGCGTCACGGCATGGTTCAACGCATACGTCGTCGGCACCACGCCGATCAGAATGAGCATGATCAAGCCCATGCCTTTTTGGCCGTCATTCGAGCCGTGAAAGAAACTTACGCCCGTGCAAGTAAACACGAGCAAAGCGCGAATCCAGAACGGCGGCGGCTCGGTTCCTACCGGCGCTTCATACAGCCGCTTATCCCTGATAATCGCCTTCATGAACAGAAACAGGCCGGATGCGAGAACGAACCCGAACACCGGCGAAAGCAGCAGCGACTTTCCGATTCCGAGCGCCTGCGCCCAATCCACGCCGCTGGTGCCGCTTCGTCCTTGCATCAGTTGGTTCGCAATACCAACGCCGATCACTGATCCGATCAGCGTATGCGAGCTCGATGCCGGCAGACCCAGGGCCCACGTCCCCAGATTCCAGAGAATGGCCGCCACTAGCAGTGCAAAAACCATGGCAAACCCCGCGCCGCTGCCCACTTGCAAAATCAATTCCACCGGCAGCAGCGATACGATCGTGAAAGCCACGGCGCCTGTGGACGTCACCACGCCCGCGAAATTCCAGAACCCGCTCCACACCACCGCAATGTGCGGCTCCAGCGAATGCGTATAAATCACCGTGGCGACGGCGTTGGCCGTGTCGTGGAAACCGTTCACGAATTCGAATCCCAGCGCCACGAACAGCGCCGTCCCCAGCAGAATGTAAGGCAGCGCGGAGCCTAGCTGCAGGTCTTTCAAGTCGTGCGCCAGGCTATAGCCGATAAAGATCACTCCGATGATCAGCACCACGCCAAAGGCCAGCATTCCGATCATGCCGGGCTTTCGATTCAGCTTTTCTGCCAGTACGTGCGAAGCTGGGGTGGTTGTGGGTGGGGGGGCCGTTGCGGGCGTCGTTGCAGGTGCGATGGCGGACATAATTCTCCCGTTTCTGTTCCGAATGGAGCCAGCCTGCCTGGACTTTTGCTGGCGCGTGAGGGAGGGTTATATGGAAGATTTGTTACACCCGAATGAATATTCCGCTCCGGTTTGTTCACATCACCCAAATTGCGGGCTGGCCCATTGCTAGTAGCTGCTTTAGCTCGCGAAGGTCTCCGAGGCCCTCACGGCCTCGATGTTTAGTAGATTTACGAGGGGTTGAGTTCGTCGGGCTGTCCTATCGCCGAGATGAGCGGACCTGTTCCTATTCGCACAGACGCGCGACTCTTAACGGGTTACTCTATTTCTGGATCCTGATTCCCCGGGGTCTTTAGCTCCAGCCGCCATCGAGTCAAAAATGGAAATTCTGACTAAATTCCGAATCGCAGCACTCTTGATTGTGCTCGCGGCTTCCTCAGCGCTCTTTGCTCAAAATAAAGGATCGGACAAACCTCAGAATCAGGCGATCGTCCTGAACGCCCGGCAGATTGTGGGTCAATCGCTCGTGGTGGCCGAGCACAGTTGGCAGGCGCGTGACGCCTATATCTACATGGAGCGCGATGAAGATCGGCGCCTGGACTCGGCAGGGCAGGTGCAATCGGACAATGTCGACCTGACTCGCATGACTCTCGTCAACGGCATTCGTTTTGAGCAGCTCATGGAACACAACGGGCAGCTCCCGTCGGCCGAGGATCAGAAAAAACGTGACCAGGATTTCGAGAAACTGAAGCACGAAACTCCAGAGGAGCGGGCTGCGCGGCTCCGCAAGGACCAGGAAAACAGATCCTTTCTCCGCGATCTGCTCGACGCCTTCGACTTCCGTCTCATCGGCGAAGAGACCGTAGCCGGCAGGCCAACCTACGTGCTGGAAGCCACGCCGCACCCGGGCTATCACGGAACCGGCAAATACGGCAAGCTGTTCGCCAGGGTCCAGGGCAAGCTTTGGGTTGATAAGCAGGACTTTGGTTGGGTCAAAGTCGACGGCGAAGTAACGCAGTCGTTCTCGATGGGATTGTTCGTGGCCCGCGTCCAGCGTGGCTCGCACATCATTCTAGATCAGACTTGTCTCGGTGACGCGGTGTGGGTGCCGAAACGCCTGGAATTGCGAGCAAGCGCGAAAATCCTTTTCCTTAAGAGTCTCGAACTCGACAGGATCCTCACCTATACGGATTATCGCGCGGCCGCGGACGGCCAATATTCAGTGAAAAAATAGCGGCGTTCTGCGAAGTTACCGCCCAGGGCCGGAGTCGCTAGATGTCCCGCCGGTAGGCGTGGCAACCGAGTTCCTGGGGGGCATCGGAGCGCGGTATGTCTGATAATTCTGTTCGAGTTCCCAAGGAATGGATTTTCGACTAGCGCGAGCGTTGCTGCTTATTCGTGCAGCACCACGCTCAGAAGAGAAGTGTTGATCTGTAGGCCGCCGTTGTACTTGATGAAGCCGAGTTTCCGGAATTTATTCATGAAGAAGTTGACGCGAGAGCGCGTTGTGCCGACCATCTCAGCCAGCATTTCTTGCGACATTTTAGGAAGTAGCCCGTGGGGCTGGTCCTCTTTGCCGTAGCGCGCGAGCAAGAGGAGGGTCCGGGCGAGCCGCTTCTCGCTCGAGTTGAACAACTGATCTACCAGATCCTCTTCGATCCGAATGTTCCGCGCCAGCATGAAGCGGATGAACCGGTCGGAGAGCTCGTGCTCTTCGTGAAGCACCTTGAACATTTCATTCTTCTCGATGACGAGCACCGTGCTGGGCATTATTGCTGTAGCGGTTCCCATGCGAATGGACTGGCCTGCCAGACATCCTTCACCAAAGAAGTCGCCCGGCCCCAGAATCGCCACCACCGCCTCTTTGCCGACTTCATTGACAACCGCGAGCTTTACTCCGCCGCTTTGTAAGTACATCACCGTCGGGGCAGCATCACCTTGCGCGTAAACGGCCTCGGTTTTTTTATACTCCTTCACCTTTCTAGCCACGCCCGCCGAATCGAGAAAAGCTTGGGCATCAAAGACAAGTTTCTGCCGGGGTTTTGCGTTAGGTTTGGTCTTCCGAGGGATAGTTCGCGTCCGCATAAAAACCGATACAAGTGACATATAACGCAATCACCCCATTGTCGTCAACAAGTTCGTGGTTGACACGAGTTCGTGGTTGCCGACGCCGGGCTTGAATCGTTTGCTTTGCCAATGGTCTCGCAAATCCAGCCCTGCTACTTCTTTGAAAGCTCGCCCTGGAAACGGCCTTCCACATCTTCCCGACGAAGCGGATTTCCCGCCTTGCTCAATACGATCGAATAGACGACTTCATTCCCGCCAACCTGCGCCGTGATAAACGCCCCGTCCTCCGGCAGTTCTTGGTAGATGAATTTCACTTTTCGTCCGTCCGCAAGTGTCTTGATCCACTCTTCGTCTGGCATTTTCATACCTCTTCTGGCGGGGTCATGCTATTCCTCTCCTCAGCGACTAGTCTTGTCAGCCTTATCGCCGGTTCGTCGACCCAAGTGGTGATAACGAGCGAAGCGGCTTGTCCTCGCGGACCTTCCCGAGGGCCGGCGAACTCCTCGGCACCCCCTGAGACCCAGTGATACGGCGTGCGTACGCTAGGGTACCGACAGAGAGGAACAAACAAAGTTACGATTCGCCGTCTCGCGAAGGAAGCCGGCAGTATTCTTAGCGGAAAGGTGTCGCGGCTGGATGTCATCTCATTCTCTACGAATGAAAAAGAAGGAACTCACGCCCCAACATTTATTCTCCGTCCCTTGTCCTACTTGCGGTGTACCGGCCGGGAAGCCTTGCGTGCTCAACACGGGTGTGCCGCGCTCAAATCCACATGTGGACCGGAGGTTTGCAGCTCTTGAGGCTCTTGAAAACAAATGAATTCCACCTCGTCGCATCTGCGAGACCCGGTTACCGCCACGGCTCGCCCTCGCAATAGGGTCCGCAAGACGCAGCCTGTTCGGCTCTCTCACGCCGGGCCGGCTAGCTGTCGTTCTTGATTTTCGCGGTTGACGTCTGGTCTTCGGCTTCGACGGTGACCTCGACGTGAGCGCCCTTTTTTAGCTTTACTTCGTCGCCATTTTCGTCCGTCAACGTATTTTCGATTCGGAGACTTCGATGCCGACGGGCGGCCCTCTCAACACCAATCTGGGCCTTTTCCGGCTGTCGCTGCCGATGCGCGGGGATGATTTTGTCGACGGTTCCGGGCATGCTGGTGCTTGGCCGTTTTGGAGTTCGGCCTCTCTCTAGACTGCGTTGCGTTATTCTTGCGGACTTGGCCATGCGCGGCCTCGCCATCTCCCGCTTGACGCTGGCCCGTGTCGCGTCCAGAGGTTCTTTCTTTGGTTTCTTACGCCGCATGCAGTGATCCTGACACCGGGATGGATTCCAAGCAGTCCCGTTTCGCACACTTGTGGAGTTTCCGGCGGATTTCTTTCGATCACGGGACCGCCGTTTCCGCGAGCGCCTCGCGAAATAATAGACGATCGTCGTCCTAAAATTGTTGTGACCGCGAAAGCTCAACAAAGGATCGAAATAAGAGGTCTCATGTAGTCCACGCCAGTGCGAATGACGATCGCATCCGTCATCCGAGGCTCGACTCCGCCGACGGCCAGCCAGGCCACGCCCGTCGCCTATCCCCCGAGAAGGTAGGCGCCACACTGCCGATTGCGCGGAAGTATGGGCGGCGCACACCAGGAAACACAACCGTGCGGCAAAGTTGGTCCTCATGGAAGACAGAACCAGCGTCCCATGAATGTAGGAAGGGACACGCGAAGTCTGCCTCAAGTGTCGTGAGAAACTTCGCCAAGAAACAAACACACGTTGCGGGATCGAGGGCGCATCGATCCGGTTGGAAAGGAAGATCGTTCCCCAGCCCCAAATTACGGAGGCCGGCGAGAGGAGGGATACCGCCCGGCCCAGCCCTGCTTCCCGGCCAATGTCGCTCGTTCTCGCCGTCCAGAACCCCACCCTAAAGCCTCGCAAAAGGTCGCGCTGTTCACTTTTGCACAGTCTTGCGTAATTGCTCTTTGCTAGCGTGCTGCTCCCTGGCCGGGCCGCCCCCCCCCGGGCGGATCACTGGGAATTAGCGTCTCGTGGCGAGCCCCTTCCGAACAGAGGAAATAGCTTCTTTGCACGACATGGCGAAAGGCCGCACGAATTGCGGCTGTTTTCCTCGAAGCTCCAGAAAGAAAGGAAGCGGACATGACTAGCGTCAACCAGGTTTTGGTCATCTCTCCCGAGCAGGCCCATCATGAAAAGATTAACGCAACGATGAACAAATGTGGTCTCAGCTCCATCTGCTGCAAGAAATTCGACGAAGCACGAATCTTCATGAACAAACAGAAGTTCGGCGTGGTTTTCTGCCATGACACTCTGCCGGATGGCGATTTCCGCGGCGTGGTTTCGGCAGCGAAACCCACTCCCGTTGTCGTGCTATCACGTTTCGCCGAATGGGACCATTACCTCGCTGCTCTAAACGCCGGAGCCTTCGATTACATCGCCTGCCCGCCCGATTCCGCCGAAACAGAGCGTATCGTGTGGTCAGCGATGGCTAGTGCACGCGAATTCGCTTCCGGCACTACGCATTAGACAACCGTTTTCGTTTTAGTGTGGTCTCTTCGTTCGCGTGCGCACGTACGGGCTGGTCTTGACGGACTGGTTTTGGCCGACTCGAAAGGCCCGCGAGTCCCGGAAGAGGGAAGCGAGCGCCCGCAGAAATCCCCGATTCGCGGTTGCGCATGGCCATTTACGTCCGAAGGCTATCTGGCGCGGCGATTCGCCTTCCGGGCCGCTCTCCGCTGCGCCTTCGCATACTTCTTCATCGCTTTCCGCTGCTTCTTGGATGCCTTCTTCAATAATCTATTCTGTTGCTTCGCTGACTTCTTGGACGCCTCCGTCGACCCGCGGGCCCATTCTGCGACGCCGGGACTCTGCGCTTTGGCCGGCACGGGCCACGCGACATGCAAAGCGAGAAGCAACGCGAAAACTGTGATTCGTTTCACCCGAGATTCCTCTTTATCGGCAAGAACTCCGCTAGTTTACACCCGTCTCGCCCGTCCGCTACGTTGTGATGCAATCTTCATTCGAAGCGTTTCCGGCCCTGCCTAAGTTTTGAGAAATCATAGAATCGGAGGAGTGGAACCCGCTAAGCGAGCAGCCCATGGCGACCGTCACGCGCACGACCGGGACAAGTGGCCAGGTGCCGAGTTCGCGTTGCGGGTACTTTGGTTCTCTTGCCGCAACCATCTGCACCCTCTAGGGTTAGGGGGTGCGGGAGAGTACGCGCTCAGCAGCTAGCGCAGTGAAAACACGAAACTTAGAGATGAGAACGAACGTCCAATGATTGGGGCAGAACAGTCAGGAGCAAGTGATGTCGAATGTCACCAACCTACCCACTGGAAACCCGCTAGCTGAAGCCCATTCGTCAAGAACAAGCACACTCGTCCAGGTCTTCCGCATCGTACGCTGGACGGTTTATGCCTGCGTTCTGATCGTTTTAATCCTGGTCTTGCATAAGTCCGCGCCGCCGGCCGTTTCGGCCACTCCCGAGGCCGCCGCGCGCGTCGAGCAAAAGTTTCAGGATGTCCAACAGGCGGTAGCGCAGGGCCAGCCGGCCACATTGCGCATGGACGAAACCGAACTGAATTCCTATCTGGCCTCGCATTTGGATCTGGCAGGACGTACGGCCCCAGACGGAGCGGCAAATGCGAGTCCGGCTGGCGCACCCGGCGGAATGCCAAACGCCGAACAGCCGGCGCTGGACGACGTCGGGCAAATGCGCTCAAACGTGAAAGATGTGAAGGTACAGTTGGTCGACGACCGCGTGCGCGCGTATGTAGTCTTCGATGTCCACGGCAAGGAGATGACGCTGCAGCTCGAAGGCAAGCTGGGCGCGGACAATGGCTTTCTGCGCTTTGAGCCGGTGAGCGGCCAGATCGGCGCGCTTCCCATTCCCCAGGCAACGCTAGAGGCGGCTGTGCGGAAAATGATGGAGTCTCCAGAAAACCGCGAGAAGCTGAAGCTGCCGTCCGACATTTCCGATCTGAAGATTGAGAACGGAGAAGTTGTCGCGAAGTATCAGTAAACGCTCCCTTCAGAAGAGCATCGTCACCTAGCAAGAAGGTTGATAGAAGATCGACCCAATTCCTCGTCATTCTGTGTAACCCGGTAGGTATCCCGTATCGTGGGTCCCGGTTGCCGTAAGTTCGCACGGGGGCTGATACGTCAGGCGTTGGTTCAGGCCATTTTGCGTCGACATCGTGTCCACAGAAGTTGCGAGAATTTTTGCAAAAGCAGGAAACCAATGGTAGCGCCGCCGAAGGCGTAGCCAATCGGGTCGCTCAAAGTGACCGCAAACGCGAGTAGGGTCGCGACAAAGCCCCACTGAAAGGCCTGATCCCAAAGAGCCTGGCGCCATCGCGGTAACTGGCCGTCGCCTTGCATCCGCGGGCGAAACACCGGCCGGAAGCGTGGAACACGCTGCGCGTACTGCCGAAAACGCTCGCCGTACTCTTTTAGGAGGCGGAGCTCTTCGCGTGCAACGAGGCGCAGGAGCAGGATCGTCTCTCCAACGAGCATGACCGGAAACCCAAGAACGCTTTGAAATGTGCCTAAGGCCACTAGGAGAAGGAAATAGGCCAGGTACTGCGGGTTCCTCACATAGCGGAAAGGTCCGGCAATAGAAAAAGCCGTGCGCTCGGGGTTGGCGCTTGGCGGGCGGTAAGCGCTCGACCAGGTCAGAAGCAGTGCGCCCACGCCAGCAAGCAAGGCCGCTGCGCCATATAAGAAGCGCACGAACATGTCTGTCTGAAGCACCCCGCGGTTCCAGGGAACAATCGAGTAGAGGATATTGAGATGATTGAGGTTGTAAAACGAATAGGCCCCCGCATAGACCAGCAGAATCACCCAGAAACGATGACGGTACTCAAACTCGGAAGCGATCATGCCAGGCCTTCCTCCCGCTGCTAGGAAGACGCACGCGGTGACCGCACTATTTCATGTGATTGCCGTCATGGAGTTGCTGGCGGGAGATCAGGGATCCCCAATGTGCCCTCGACAAGCTCGACAAAGTTTCTTTCTTCGCGGACGATGAAGCGTTTTGCCTGCGACGTGGCGAAGTTTTCGCGGCCCTCGGGGTCCGACTTCAGGCGTATGCGATACGCTTCATAGGAAGCCAGGCTGTCGAAGGCGATCAAACCCCAGGCAACATCGTTTGTTCCTTCATACGGCAGAAAATAGCCGACGAGGTGGCCGCCGCAACGTGGAATGATGCGTCCCCAATTCTCCGCGTACTTTTTGAAGGCTTCTCGCTGGAACGGGTCGATCTGGTAGCGGATGACGCACATGATCGTCATGGGCAATCCTTTCGTGGCGAAACTTGCAAACGCAGGGCGGCCAACAGTGGGCGCGGCCACCGTGGCGACCATGCCGCCCATCGCCTCGCGGCGGCTAACTTGGTCGTTGGAGGGTTTTGGTGGCCGCATATCGGGAGTATGATGTTTGCCTGACAGGGATACTTCGTTTACCATCAAAGTATGAATGTCGCGAATGACGCGGACGGAGCCGTCTCCAGGATTGCCGCGGCCATCGGTGAACGCGCGCGCGCGCGAATGCTCTACTGCCTTGTCGATGGGCGCGCACGTACGAGCACGGAGCTGGCCATGGTCGCTCAGGTGGCTCCCTCGACTGCGAGTGTCCACTTGCAGAGGCTGAAGATGCAACGATTGGTGAAGGTGGTCGCGCAGGGGAAACATCGCTATTACAGTTTGGAAAGCGCCAATGTGGCGGCGGCGCTGGAGGCTCTGAGTGTGCTCGCTGGCGGAGAACGCGAAGCATTCGTGCCGAACGCGCCAAATCGTCTGCGCGCGGCGCGCACTTGCTACGATCACATCGCCGGCGCGCTGGGCGTTGCGCTCCATGACCGCATCAAGGCGATGGGCTGGCTGGAGAGCAGGTCGGTCGACGACGAAGCATACCTGCTCACGCCACGCGGTGCGAAGTCATTCAAAGATCTCGGTATCGATGTCACGGCAGTGGGTGCGCTGCGCCGTCGCTTCGCCTACGCCTGCCTAGATTGGAGCGAGCGGCGCCCGCATATTGGCGGCGCGCTCGGTGCGGCCCTGCTTGATGTAGCAGTAAAGCGAAGATGGGTAGTCCAGGAACTCGACAGCCGCTCCCTGGCCATCACCCGAGTCGGCCGGCGCGAAATGCGGATACGCTTCGGGCTTCCCGATATGGGCCATGGTCTTCAGTGAACGTAGAAGCCCGTCTTGGAGAGGACTGCGTAATCGCGGCCCTTTTTTCCGAATGAGGTGGCCAGACGGACGTCGAGTTTGTGTGGTTTGCCGAGGGCCGCGGAAGCGTTTGTGTAGTAGCCGAGCGTGTAGCGCGTCTTAATGCGCTGAATCAGCGCGCGGAAAACGGAATCCAGATGTGCGATGTCCTGGACGTCAAAAAGCTCGCCGCCTGTTTGCTCCATCACCTTGCGAATATTCACCAAGCCAGGAATCATGCTGGCGGCAAAAAGAGTTTGCGGCGGGTTGTAGCCAGGAATCTTTAAATTGTAGAGGACCGCGTCGGCGGCGATGGCTTCGGTGACGATGTCGCTCGTGCCCTGTCCCCCGGCGTCCGTTCCAACGTCATCGCTGATGAGAATGATCACGCGGCGTCCCTTGGGGGGCAGCTTGAGGAGGTACTGGGAGGCGAGAAATATGCCGTCGTTGATGTTTGTAGCGCCGCCAGCATGGAAAGAATTGATCTGGTTGGCGATTTCCGTTTTGTCTTTCGTGAACGGGACGCGCATCTGGGCTTCCGTGGAAAAGGTGAAGAGCGCG
>Ga0209006_10006598_pt1 | contig 10488 bp, 6 predicted proteins | sample JacPin_JW_Ref_O2_FD_188567 | JGI IMG/M metagenome (GOLD analysis project Ga0209006, IMG submission 188567) | Forest soil microbial communities from Algoma, Ontario, Canada - Jack Pine, Ontario site 1_JW_Ref_O2 (SPAdes) (version 2) | ecosystem: Environmental > Terrestrial > Soil > Boreal... | reverse complement strand
AGATCTTCGAGTCGCTGCTTGGTATCCGCCTGTTCAATCGATGCGCGCAGTGCGGGTACCAACTTCCCTTGCTCATCGATGCTCATGAGGATGGCGGTGCGCCGCCCCTCCAGTTCGCGCAGATAAATCAGCCGCTCCTGCAGATTTCGCAACTGCGTGTCGTCGAGCCCACCGGTGGCCTCCTTGCGATAGCGGGAAATGAATGGAACTGTCGCACCTTCATCGAGCAGTGCGACCGCAGCAGCCACTTGGTGGACGGTAGCGGAGAGTTCCTGGGCGATGCGACTTTCGATGGTGGTGAGCACTGGGCTCCTTAATAACTGGGTCGTGGGGGCGCACTATGCAGAATCGGGGGCTGCGCGACAAGATGCATCACGGCACACGATCTGGCGTCCAGACTTGCACCGGCGTCGCCGATGGCACGCGTCCTCGCTTCCCTTGGGCGAGGTCGTTCCGCGTGCTCATTTGCTCGATTCTGACCACGATGTCTATTCGTGTCGCCTTACCGTGCACCTACATGGTCGGTCCGAGGCGCATCGACTTTCGTCTAATTTACACGATCATCGAGGCGTGTATATTGCCAAACGAGAAGAACCAGACCGCGTCGGAGAGCGTGCCCTACTCTGTTGAGGAGGAATCCATGAGCAACAGGTCACTGTCGAGTTGTTACGTCAAGCAGGCAACGTCGAGCTTGATCGCGCTGTCGTGTCTCACGCTGTCTGGATTAGCCGCTGCCGACACTTTTGCCCCGGTACCCAAAGCTGTCTGCGGTCGTGGCGATCATCCGGAAACGGCGTTGCAAGGACAGGTGCCCGCGGCTTTGCGCGCGGCCGGGTTCCAAGGTTTCAATTGCAACCTGGAGCTAGTTGGGCAGAGCCGGGGCGATGGGGCCAGCTGGCAGCACGCCTGGTTTCAAGAGAGTCCCGAGCATAACGGTCGCGAGCATAACGGTCCCGAGTATAACGATCCCGACCATAACGGTCGCGAGCATAAATGTGCTTACTACGACACTTCTTCGTCCACGGCCGGCCGGACCCACCTGGGAACGGTGGTGCTTGACGTATCGGATGCAAGCAATCCGAGGGCTACCGACTACCTGACGTCCGTATCCATGCTCGATCCCTGGGAATCTTTGCGGACGAATGTGAGGCGCCAGATCCTTGCGGCGGAAAGCGCGAAGAACGGCAAGGGAGGCCCCGAGTTCGACGTGTACGACATCGCGCTCGACTGTCGGCACCCGCAGCTTCTGTCAAGCATCGCGATGGGAACGGCGAGTAACGGGGACGCGGGGGCCCTGCCGAGCGGCGACACGCTTCAAGGTCATGAAGGTACCTTCGCCCCCGACGGGCTGACCTATTACGGCGGCGATCGCGGCACGCCGACCAAATACACGGCCATCGACGTCACCGACACGGCGCACCCACGGCTGATGGCGGTGTATACGTTGGACCCCGGAGTGCTCGCTCACGGCCTTTCGATCAGCAACGACGGCAATCGCGCCTACGTTTCGCTAGATACCGATCCCGGCGTGCCGGCAAACTTCGCCAATCTGCCGGCGATGAACGGCGTTCTGATCCTAGATACAAGCGAGATTCAGGCTCGCGAGCCCAATCCCCAATTCAAGGCGATAAGCAAGATCGTGTGGAAGAATGGTTCGCATGCACAACACACGATACCGGTGAAGATCCATGACAAGCCGTATCTGGTCGCGGTCGATGAAGGGGGTTCGGGCGGCCTGAACGGCATGGCGGGCTGGCAGGAAGCCTGCAACGCGGGCTTAACGGCGTTCAACATGGCGCGCATCATCAATATCAGGGACGAGGCGAACCCCAAAGTGGTTTCGGAGCTGATGCTGGAAGTGCACGATCCGGCCAACTGCAGATTGGTCCTACCCGATCTCATCGGGCTCGCCAGCTTCACGTATGGTAGCCATTATTGCAGCGTTGACGATCGCCACAATGCAACCACACTCGCGTGCGGCTACTTCAACTCTGGAATTCGGGTGTTCGATATTCGAGATCCGACGCAGCCGAAGGAGATCGCCTACTACAACCCGGCGGGCACCACGACCCAGAGTCCGGGGTCCAACCATGGCGCTCAATGGGTCGCCGGCGGACCGGATTGGTGCAATGCCCAAGTTCACCTGGATGCGAAGAGCGGCAGCCTGCAGACCACGTGCCAGGATAACGGCTTCCTGGCGCTGAAATTCACCCACGGCGTTTGGCCTTTCAAGGACAGCCAGACACCGCCCGGAGAACAGAACTAATCCGTAATCCGGAGCAAGTGACGTCGAAGGAGACGACAGAAGGCTTCGGGCACGCCACCCCGGAGCCTTTTGGCATACGGTCGTGATGTTTCGGCTATCCGAATTCAGCTCTACGCCACATTCGCGTCATATGACGGTAGCGATGATCGCGATCGTGTTGACCGTGGTTCGCAGTGGCTTGGCGCCGGCCGCCGAACTTCAGATTAGTGGCAGTAGCTGTTCTTCGGAAATCCGGCTTATTGCACGGGATGTCCCGCTGTCCGATGTACTCGCCCGATTAGCCAAAATTCTTGAGTTTCGGCTCTACTTCCGTTCGGATACAGACCCGCTGGTAAGCGTCAATACAGCTGGAGAGCCGAAAGACGTCGTACTGCGGCTGACCTCGTCCGGGAACGTCATTATAATGCAAGGTGCCGAGCCACGGTGCCAAGGTCAGCGCGTACTTAGTGTCTGGGTGCTAAACGGACCGTCACTGGAGCCACGCGCAACGAGCGCCTCGCAGGCATCGAATCTTAAGCAAGCGCTGGAGCAGGCAAAGCTTGAGCAGCAGGCGCTCGAGCTGTATTTCAAGGCGCGCGGTGTTGATTCGTATTGACCTATCGTGACCTTCCGACCACCACGAGCGGAAGCGGTTATTGATCGGCATCGTTAAAAAAGGCGGGTTGGCCACGATTTCGGACTAACCTACGCCCCACGGCAAACGCAGGGAGAGAGCGTATGCGAATTCAAGTGGAGCATCCCAACAAGACTAACTGAAGCCGCCGCGGCGGTCTGTACGCTACCGCACGTCGGTGCAGAGTTCTATTGTGCAAATGCAAAATCGGATTTGCTCTCTTTGGCCAAGTACATGGCTTCATCCGCGATTGCTTGATGAGTTCAGCGTTTAAATCCTGACAACTCGCTTTGCGCCAGGGACTCCGGCTTGTGCCTCCGCCCTGGGACCCCCAAAAACCCGGTCGTGGCCTGTATAACACTGCAGACTCTATAAATTTAATGTACTAAACAACCTCCAGCCGGGGGCCAACCTAGCGCCGGAACTGGTCTTAAGGGCATGGAGAATCCATGACAGAGCGCTTCGTATCGGGATCCGGATCGACGACGCACTCAGAGTCGTTATCGAGCAACCGCGCCTCTCTGGGGATCGCCGGCTGGGTGCGGGAATATGCGCCTGATCTGCGGCGTTTCCTGGCAAAGCGGCGCATCATCGAGAGCGACATTCACGATATCTGCCAGGAGGTGTACCTACGACTCCTGCGGTTTGAGCGGACCGAGATCATCCAAAACCCCAAGGCTTACCTTTTTCGCGTTGCCGCAAACGTCGCGCATGATTTCAATTTGCGAAAACGACAATGGACGGCGCTCGAGACGGAGCCACTGGATGAATTCGCGGACACGCCTGGTTCCGCGCGCATGGTGGACGAAGAGCATCGAAGCCACATGCTCGCGGCGATCCTGGCCCAATTACCGCCGTTGCCACGGGCGGCGCTGGCGCTCTTAGCGCAAGAGGATTTGACCTATGAGGAAATTGCCGCACGGCTCGGCGTCTCGCGGCGCGTGGTGAAACGCGCGGTGGCACGCGGCTACGCGCTCGCCCGTGACTCTTTGGCACAAGTGAAAAACCCATGAACCCAGAACCCAATCTGCCCTCGAGCGCCCCCGAGTGGGCCGCGGAACTGGCCCACGGCGAACTCACCCAGGCGCAGCGCGTAGCACTCACTGACTGGCTGCGGGAATCGCCCAAGCACGTTCGTGAACTTCTGCAAATAACGCTAATCCATCAGGACTTGGCCGCTTTATCCATTGGTCCCGAGCAGAGGGAGGCGTGGGTTCAAGAGGCCCGGGCAGCCGCGCAGGCCCCGACGCCACTCCTCGGGAGGGCGAAGAAGCGCGCGAAGTCCTGGCTGCCGCACCACTCACCGAGAGCCCACGAGGACGGACACCGTCAAAGACGCTGGCTGCTTGTTGCGGGTGGACTGCTGGCGGTGTTCGGTTTGTCGTCCTTCCTGTATTGGCAGGACGGGCGCTATACCACCCGTATCGGCGAGCAAAGAGTCGTAACACTGCCCGACGGCAGTGTCTTCTCGCTCAATACGGATTCGGAGCTCAAGGTGCGATATACCGCTCAGCAGCGCGCGATTGAACTGATCAAGGGCGAGGCCTACTTTCGCGTGTCGCACGACGCGTCCCGCCCATTCGTGGTGACGGTACAAAATGCGACCGTAAAAGCCGTGGGCACCCAATTCGATGTGCGGATCGCCTCAAATAGCACCATCGTGAGCGTGGTAGATGGGGTCGTGGAGGTTCGAGGTGAGACTTTAGTGAATCGGCAGGCCGACAGCACCCCGGCGGCCTCTGCAATCCAACTCAAAAAAGGCCAAGAAATCCACATTGGTCGAATGAGCGCCGCTAATCCCAGCGGCTCTGCGCCCATCGTCATCGCCGAGCGCACGACAGCACTGGGTAACGCGAGTGCGTGGACTCAGGGGCGCGTCGAGTTTGATGCCACGCCACTCAGCGACGTCTTGGGCGAGTTTCAGCGATACGGGAATTTGCACGTGCAGATCGATGACGACGCCCTACGCCAGCTGAAACTGACCGGATCCTTCGACGCTCACGATCCGCAGGCCGTCTTGGACTACGTGGACACGCTCCCCGGCATTATGGTTGAAAAAACGGGCCAGCAGACTTACGTCATTCGCCGTCGTTGAGGCTGCCACCGGGTGCCAAGAGCCGTGCGGTCTACAAAAACACCTATCGGCATCGCGAAAACAATTCGGCGCTAGAGGGGGCCACACCTCTCGTAGCGGAGGTCATTACGGTAATGGACCGACGAATGGTTCAGATCCGTCGACAACAGTCCGCTATAAGGAATTACAAATGAAGGCCGGAAAGATTTTCGCGCGCGCAGCGAGTCTCACTGCAGTCTGCTGGGTGGTTACTGGTTTGATGAGCGCCGTTGCGGCCGCTAATCCGGTTAACATCGAAATAGAATCCCAGCCGCTCTCGACCGCGTTGAGAGAGTTCGCCCGGCAAACGGGAGTACAGGTGGCGGTCGAGACCGAGTTGACGACGGGAAAGACTTCCCCCGCAGTGTCGGGAAAGTACGAGCCCGCGGACGCGCTCGCCGCGCTCCTGAAGGGCAGTGGCCTTACGGCTTATCCTGTCAACGCGAATACCTACGGTATTCGTGCCATCTCCGGCACTACCAGCCCGCGCAGCTCCACCGATAAGCCTGCCACTGGGGACGCCGCTCTGGGGGTGCCGGCGATTCCATTAGCACCGGGTGCTGCCGGTACTACGAATCAAACCGTCGGGGCAGAACCGCCAGGATCCACTTCAACAGAAGGCGGGAGGAGAGGCGAGCTTTCGGAAATTATCGTGACGGCGCAGAAGCGGGAGGAGCGGATCCAGGACGTACCTGTTTCCGTGACGGCGCTCAGCGGGAATGATCTGCTGAATAGAAACCAGTTGCGATTCGAGGACTTCTACGTCAACGCGCCGGGACTCAGCGTTGCCCCGGACCAGTTGGAGGGCACTGCGCGTCTTGCCATCCGCGGCCTCACCACGGGCGGTTTGTCCAACCCCACAGTAGGCATCGTGGTCGACGATGTTCCGTATGGTTCCTCTACGGGCATCGGCAGCGGTTACGTCGTGCCCAATATCGACCCGAGCGATCTTGATCGCATAGAAATCCTACGCGGCCCGCAAGGGACCCTGTACGGCGCGAGTAGCATGGGCGGGTTAGTCAAGTACGTGACGGTAGACCCCTCGACGGATGGCTTGAGTGGCCGGTTTGAAAGTGACGTCGATAGCGTGAAGAATGGAGACGGCTTGGGCTATGGCGTTCGCGGATCGGTGAATGTGCCGCTGAGCGATGTCTTCGCAATCCGCGCGAGCGGCTTTGATCGCCGCGATCCAGGCTATATCGACAATCCGCTTCTACACTGGGATGGCGTCAATCGGGTGGACGTGTATGGCGGACGATTGTCGGCCCTGTGGAAGCCCGGCGGAGATTTTTCCGTGAAACTCTCCGCCCTCCACCAAGATAGCAAAACCGACGGCACGTCATTCGTCGAGACGGGGTTGGGGGACTTGCAGCAAGGCAGTGCGCGTGGCGCCGGCGGTTACCATGTCACGCTACAGGCCTATAGCGCAACCGTGAAAGCGGAACTAGGTGGATTCGATCTGACTTCCGTGACCGGCTACAACATCAATCGTAATTCCTTCACCTTCGATGTGACGCCTCTCTTTGCCCCCAACCAGAATGCGGTCGGCTATCCCTCGCCCTCGGATGTGAAGACGACCAAGGTCAGTCAAGAGCTTCGGCTGGAGACGCATCTCGGCGACAACGTCGATTGGCTGCTCGGCGGATTTTACACGCATGAAAACACCCCTCAGACTCAGGACATTCTGACCACCAATTTCCTAACCGGCGCGGTAACGGGTTCTCTGGTCAACATCGATTTTCCGAGCACCTTTGCCGAGTACGCGGCATTTTCTGATCTCACCTTCAAGTTTACGGATCAGTTCGATCTGCAGGTCGGCGCCCGCGAGAGCCACGATAAGCAGAGTTACTCGCAGACGGAAAGTGGACCGCTAGTGGGCAGCGTGCTGAGCCAGCCGGCAATCGACTCGAGTGATAATGCCTTTACCTATTTGTTCACGCCGAGGTTCAAACTGTCGGCGGACCTGATGGCGTACGCAAGACTCGCTTCCGGCTATCGGCCAGGCGGGCCAAACACCAACATTGCACTCGGCCTACCGCTCGAATACGGTCCGGACAAGACCTTGAGCTACGAGGTGGGCGTCAAAGGGACCACCTGGGATCGGATGGTTTCGTTCGACGCATCGCTGTACTACATCGATTGGAAAAGCATTCAGCTGAAGCTTGTTGATCCGACCACCCATCTTGGATACACCGCAAACGGCAGCCGTGCGAAGAGTGAAGGCCTGGAGGTTTCTGCCGAAGCTCATCCGTGGGAAGGCGGACACATTTCCGCGTGGGGGTCCTACGATGATGCGGCGCTCACACAGAATTTCCCGCCGCTCGCGGCTTTCGGCATGGCCGGTGATCGATTGCCCGATAGCAGTCGTTTTTCGGGCAATCTCTCGCTTCAGCAGGATTTTCCGCTTGCCCGGTCCGTCACTGGATTTGTCGGCGGCGCGGTTAGCTACTTTAGCGACAGCGAAGGGCTCTTCACCTCGAGCGCGGTGCGGCAAGTATACCCCGCCTATGCGCGTACGGACTTACGAGGCGGCGCGCGCTTCGGCCTCTGGCAAGTCAACCTCTACGCAAATAATGTCGCGGACAAGCGTGCGGTACTCTCCGGTGGTCTCGGCAGCACCTTCCCCACTTACTTCCAGATCATTCAACCCCGCACGATCGGCTTGTCAATCGTTCGAAAATTCATTCTAGAATGACCATCGAGCGCTCCTTGCGGGTGGAGTTCGATGAGCAGCGTATTGATCGGCTCTTTGAGCGCTTCAATCAGTCGCAATTGCCGGGCGCCGCTGTCGGAATCGCGCTATCTGGGAAGCCCTTGTACCGAAAAGCCTTCGGGCTCGCGAGCATGGAGCTGCCCGTGACCTTGTCGCCGCAAATGCGCATGCGGATAGGATCGGTTAGCAAGCACTTTACCGCACTCGCTTTTATGCTGTTGTGCGAAGAGGGGCGAGCAACATTGGATGCGCCCCTCGGGCAGCACCTACCAGACCTGCATCCCGTTGCGCGACAAGTCACTGCACGCCACCTGATGGGGCACTTGAGCGGATTGCGTGACGCACACGATCTTGCCTTTCAGTTCAGCGGTACCGGACGCAGTGTCTCGAGTGCGGAGTTGCTCTCCTTTTATCAAACCCTTGATGATGTGAATGCTGCCCCCGGCGCCCAATGGAATTACAGTAACGGCGGTTACCTGCTGCTCACTGCGCTGATCGAGCGGATCTCCGGATGCTCCTTGGAAGATTTCCTGCGCGAACGCATTTTTGAGCCCGCCGGGATGTGGAATACCTTGTTACGCCGTCAAGATACCGATTTCGTCCCCAACAGCGCCACCCTGCATATGACCCGCCTAGGCGGCGGCTTTGAACGTTCTTATATGGGGCTCGCCTTCGCAGGGGAAGGGGGCATCGTCTCGACCATCGATGATCTCTTGCGCTGGTGCGCCCAAATGGATCATCCGTGGATCGGCACGGCGGCCACCTGGTCGGCAATGACCGCGCCACAACAATTGGTGGGCCGACAGTCGACCGGTTACGGTTTTGGGTTGATCCGCGGCCGATATCGCGGAACTGAGACGCTCTTCCATCCGGGCGGGGGCATGGGTGGCAATGCACAGATGCTGAAAGTTCCCGCGGCTCATCTGGATGTGGTCGTCATTGTGAACCGACACGATGCCTGGGCCTCAGAGTTGGCGAACTCGATCCTCGATGCGTGCCTGACCGACCTTGAGCCGTTATTGGCGGTCGCCGATCAAAGTTGTGCAACCGGCGTGTTTCGATCGCCTAGCAGTCGCCGCGTAATTCAGCTAGGAGAAGATCACGGTCAACAGATTGTGACTATCGACGGATTTGACTGGCCGTATGTTAGGGAGGCAGATGGGGTTTTGCGGCCCGTTCCTATCTGGCGGTTCGTCAACCAGGAAGTCCACTTGATTGGCGAGCGGCACCGACCCGAGGCCATTCGCTTCGTTGATTGCGGTCAGGCGGACGACCTTGCGCGTGATGAAACAGGGCCGGATGCCAACTTCGAAGAGCTAGTGGGCCTGTATCGATCAGACACGACAGGCACGGAAGTGACTCTCGCCAGAACGGCCGGCGGGGCGAACAGATGCCAGTCCAGGGGGCGTTTTGGATCGGTGGAATATCGAATGGAGCCGGTTTGCAGGGGAGTGTGGCGAGCTCGTCCCACGGGCGCCTTACCATGGTTGGGCGGTTGGCTGCTGTTCGACCCCCAGCATCGGGGTTTTGAGTTCACTTCATTGCGAACCTGGGCTCTCCCATTTCGACGCGAACACTAAAAGGCCCTGCCGCTCAACTCGCGATCTTGACTCTGGCTGCCGCCGTGGCAGCTCTCGCCCGAGCTGCGCTGGGACCTTTTCAAGAAGCGATTCGAGTGAGTTTGTTACTCTCTGACAATCAGATAGCCATTCTTCAAGGACCCGCTTTGGCGGCGCCACTCCTTATCTCGGCCGTACCCCTTGGGTTGCTAGTGGACCGCTTTTCCCGGGTCCGCATTGTGTTGTGCGCTCTCGCCGCAGCTGCGGTGGGGTCGCTACTTACCGCGAGAGCGAACAATTTCAACTCCCTCTTTCTTGCACGCAGTCTCGTGGGGCTCGCCGCACCGGCGAGCGCCGTGGTTGCCGCGTCGTTGATCAGCGATCTTTTTTCGCCCGAGCGGCGCGGACGCGCCAATATGGTGGTTGCCATCGGCCAGGTCATTGGTATGGCAGCCGCTTTCGGTATCAGCGGGCTGGGCCTCAACGCGCCGCGCGACCCCAATGCCTGGCGGCAACCCCTGTGGCACGTGGCGCTGGCGCTTATTCTGGCGGTACTGATTACCTTACTCATGCGCGAGCCGCCTCGACGTGAGCTCGAATCGCGAACTACCGAGCGCCCTGGCAGGTGGTCGGAGCTCTGGCGCGCTCGTGCCCGCGTTCTGCCCCTATTAGGCGGTGCCGGTTTAGTTGCCATTGCTGATGGCGCGGCGTTGATCTGGTTGGAGCCGCTATTGATACGACAGTATGGTGTATCGCCGGCGGACGCTGGACCGTTGGTGGCCATCGTGCTCCTCGGCGGCGGCCTGATTGGGCCGGTGGCGGGCGGATTAATTGCCGATCGGTGCCAGCGGTGGGGTGGCCCCCAAAGTACATTAGCCGGTCTCACCGCGCTCGCCGTCTTGAGCGCCGCGGCGGGACTGTTTCCCGTGATATCCACCACCCCTGGGGCTGTGGTCGCGATGCTGATGTTCATGACTTTGGGAGCGGCCACCAACGTAATCGTGACAGCGTTACTCACGATCATCCTTCCCAATGAGTTGCGCGGACTTTTCATGGCCGTGTTATGGGCGGTGGCGGCCTTGATGGGCTTAGGGTTAGCACCTCTGGCGGTGAGCCTACTTTCAACATTTATCGGCGGTGCAACGCCGCTCGGTCAGGCGCTTTCGGTGGTCTGTCTCACGGCCAGCCTCTTCGGAGCGGTGTCGTTCTTCTTGGGATGGCGTG
>Ga0209006_10006597_pt1 | contig 10489 bp, 13 predicted proteins | sample JacPin_JW_Ref_O2_FD_188567 | JGI IMG/M metagenome (GOLD analysis project Ga0209006, IMG submission 188567) | Forest soil microbial communities from Algoma, Ontario, Canada - Jack Pine, Ontario site 1_JW_Ref_O2 (SPAdes) (version 2) | ecosystem: Environmental > Terrestrial > Soil > Boreal... | reverse complement strand
GGCGGCGCTGCTCCGGCCGCCGACAAGAAGTAAGAGGCCGCGCAGGACTCAAGCTGATGCTGCTCCTGGTCGGTCTCGGCAATCCGGGGGCGCGCTATGTCGACACTCGACATAACGTCGGCTTCCGAGTCGTCGAGGTAATCGCTAGACGCCACGGTTTCGTTCCGTGGCGTCAACGCTTTCAAGGACTCGCGTGCACTGGGACGATCGCCGGGGAGCAAATATCACTTTTGCTTCCGGGAACGTTTATGAACGAATCGGGGCGCGCTGTTGCTGAGGCTGTGAAGTTATTAAAACTGTCGCACAACGAGGTGACCGTCTTTCACGATGACATCGAACGTCGCCCGGGAAACGTGAAGGTCAAGATCGGTGGTGGGGAGCGTGGTCACAACGGCTTACGCTCGATTACCAATTATATCGGCAAGGAATATCGACGGGTTCAAATCGGTGTTGGGCGGCCAGAGCTAAAATCTCTCGTCGAGGCGTACGTGCTGAGCAGATTGGGCGCTACAGAGCTCGCGATGTTCAACGTGCTTGCCGAGGTTATTGCCGAAAACGTCAATTACCTGGTGGCCGGACAAGATGAGTTATTTGAGAGAGAGGTGGCGACTGCCTCGAAGGCGTTCGGATAATTCGTCTTACGAGTTGGGATGAGTCTTAAACAGTAAATGAAATAAATTTCCATGGGATTCAAATGCGGCATTGTCGGCCTGCCGAACGTGGGCAAGTCGACGCTTTTCAACGCGCTGACCGAAACCGCGGCGGCGCAGGCGGCGAATTATCCATTCTGCACCATCGAGCCGAATGTCGGCGAAGTGGCGGTGCCGGATCCGCGGCTTGAAGTCCTGGCAAAGCTCGCCAAGTCGGCCGAGATCATTCCGACCCGGCTGACCTTCGTCGATATCGCGGGCCTGGTGCGTGGCGCCTCGAAAGGCGAGGGGCTGGGCAACCAATTCCTCGCCAACATCCGCGAGGTCGATGCCATTGCGCATGTGGTGCGCTGCTTCGAGGACACCGACATCACCCACGTGGAGGGCCGCATCGATCCGATCGCCGACATCGAGACGGTGGAGACCGAGTTGATGCTCGCCGATCTCGACAGCTTGGAGCGGCGGGTCGATGGCTTGAGCAAAAAGGCCAAGGGCGGCGACAAAGACGCCAAGGAGATGGTCGATCTGATCAATCGCGCGCTGGCGCTGTTGCGCGACGGCAGGCCGGCGCGGCTTGTCGAGCGCAAGCCCGAGGAAGAGCGCGCCTTCCATATGCTCGGCCTGCTCACATCCATCCCCGTGCTCTATGTCTGCAATGTCGAGGAAGGCGCGGCCGCTACCGGCAACGATTTCTCACGCCGGGTGGAGGCGCGTGCCAAGGCCGAGGGCGCGGCGACGGTGGTGATCTCGGCCAAGATCGAATCGGAAATCGCGGTGCTCTCGCGCGCCGAACGCAGCGATTATCTGGCTGCGGTCGGATTGGAGGAAGCCGGCCTCGACCGGCTCATCCGCGCCGGTTACGCGCTGCTTGGGCTCCTGACGTTCTTCACCGTGGGGCCGAAGGAGACGCGCGCCTGGACGGTGACGCGCGGCGCCAGGGCGCCACAGGCCGCCGGCGCGATCCACACCGATTTCGAGCAGGGTTTTATTCGCGCCGAGACCATTGCATATGCCGACTATGTGGCCGGCGGCGGCGAAGCCGGCGCCCGCGATGCCGGCAAGATGCGGCTCGAAGGCAAGGACTATCTGGTGCAGGACGGCGACGTCATGCACTTCCGCTTCGCGAACTGATTGCCCGTTTGTTGGAGAACTCCACCCTATCCACGCCTGATCCGTCGCCCTTCGAGGGCCGCTTCGCGGCCGCCTCAGGGTGACGGTGAATACGGGAATACGCCCCGCAATACGGGGGACACTAAAGCTGCTGGCCCTGATTGCGGATGGCGCCGAGATGCTCGTTGATGCGAAACACGATCAGCACGAATTCGGCGCAAATGCGTGAGACGACAATCCCCATGGCGATGCCGAGCAGGCTCGCGATCAGCGAAATCATGCCGACGAAGGGATTGTACGCCATGGTGGCGAGCGACGAGATCGCGGCCGCCAAGCCCACCAGCACGGAAATGACAACGGCCAGCCAGTAAAAAACCTTGATGACAGTGGGCGTCACGAAGCGCTCCCACTGGAACAAATCGCCGATGCCGAACATGTCTGCTCCTCTCGCGACGCGAAAATTGAAAGCGACGGCGCGATTTTAAGGCGCAATCGTTTCAGATTGGACCGGCTCTCGATCCAGTTCTGCCGGGCTTTTTCGAATCAATTGCCCCGCTCGGACTTAATCCCGGAGCAGACCTTTGCCGGGCATGCTCCCCACGAATCTGCTGTGTGAGAAGGCCGCAGACTGCACTTGCCGATTGCAACGGTCAATCGAGCAAGCCGCGAGACTGTGGCGTCGAGGCGGTCCGCCGCCGTCATTTTTGCGGCGGCGGAACGGGCGCCCCCGGGCGCGTTCTCTCCGGTCCGGCAGGAACGCTCGTTGTTGCCGCGCGTTTTTGCAGCAGGATCGGATCATTCAATCCGAGAGAAAATTGCCCAGGAGTTCTCCATGAGAGACAGCATCCCCCGTGTCGCCATACCGCTCGTCAGCGCGGGCGTCGCATTGGCGTCTGGGATATCGATTGCGCAGGCCCAGACGGTGGAGACGGTCATGACGCCGGCGCCCGGGCCGGCGGTCGTCGTGCAGGCGCCGCTGGCAGTTCCTCCTTCCGGCGTGCTGCTGCCGCCGACGCCGACTGCGGTCGCGGTGACTGCGCCAGTGCAGACCGTCGAGACCGTACGGACCGTGCAGACCACGGAACCGCACGTGGTGCGCCGCACCGCCCGGCCGCGGGTGGTCGATCGCGTGACGACGACCACGCGCACCACGCTGCGGCAGGGTGTCGTTGCCGCAGCACCGACCTATGAGGAACTCAGGCGCGGCCGCAGGCTTTATGACGTGGCGGCGCCGGCACCTGCGGTCGCGGCGCCGCTTGCTGCTTCGACTGCGCCGGTCGTGACCACCACGACGGCAGTTGCGGCGCCGGTAGCGATGCCCACCTATCGGTATGTCTATGAGCCCGATCGCATCTTGGTGATCGACCCCTACAACAACATTGCCGTGCAGGCGATTCCGCGCTGACGGCGGGCTGTGACGCGTCGACGGTCGTGCGCAGCCGCGGTTGCGCATGATTGAGAGTGTTCGAGGGAGACGGAGCTATGAGCTATCATCTGGCTCTTCCGCGGCCAGCCGTGCTGCTCGCGGCAGCGACTTGCGTTTTCGCAGCCAGCGACGCCGGCATGGTCGCCGCCCAAACTGCCGGCATCGAGGAAGTGGTGAGCGAGCAGGGCGTTGCGCCGAAACTGGCGCTGACCGCGTCGCAACGCAGCGCCATCTACCAGGAAGTCCACACCGACAAGAGCAAGGTTGCGCCCAGCCGATTCGCCGCTCAGGTCGGGGCCGAAGTGCCGCCGATGATCGAACTATACATGCTGCCGGATGACATTCTGGCCAACAATCCGGAAACCAAGCTCTACAAGTTCACCAAGGTGGATGACGCGATCGTTCTGGTCGATCCGACCCGGATGCGCGTGATCGCGGTCATCGGTCCGCGAATGAAAGAATAGCGAGCCGAGGCCGACGGCTTTGCGCCCGGCGTTATTCCGTGGATTTATTGGTACCGGCCAGGACGGCCTTGGGTAGCACATCGAGATAGGGGCCCATGAAGAAGGCTTCGCCGGATCCTTCGCCATAATAGTGATCATAGGCGTCGATCATGGCGCGAACCGGTGTCCGGCAAGAGCGGATCGATTCGACGATCAAGTCGCCCATCGCCGGGCGCGGCTCGGCGGAAAAACGCGGATCGGAGGTGACCGCGTGCACGATGCAGTCGGTCGCCGAGCGTACCAGCGGGGCGGTAGCGGCCGCCTTCTGTTGCAGCGTCAGGCTCGCCTCTCCGGCCGAAGGGCCCGCTGCCGGTCCGGTTGCCACATTGATAATGAGCGCCGCGCCCAATAGCGGTGCAACAATCATGCGCTATCCCTCACCTCAAGCTTTCAGCCATAGCGGCGACGGCAAAGCCCGGTCAACCCTTTTCCGCCGCTGAGTAATCGTGCGATGGCTCGAGGCAACGTGGTTCCCTGGGGTTTCGCGTTCGATGACTTCGGAGTCCACGCTATCCGGATGGTTTGCCATCTGGTTCCGTGCCCTGCGAATGCTATAGTCGTACCAAGGATTGACGGAGCTGATCATGATTTTGCCAAAGGTGCTGGCGCTCGGGCTGCAACTCGTGATGCCGGTCGCGGGGGGCGATGGCGTGCCTCATCTCAATGTGGAGCAGGTCTGCAAAGGCATTGCCGAGCAGGGCGGCGTGACCTTTCACGATCCGTCGATCGCGACGGAGAAGAAGAACTGTCTCGACAGTGAGCAGGCGATCCGCGATCAGCTGGTGAAGCAATGGTCGAGCTTTCCGGCCGACGATCGCACGCACTGCGTCAACGAGTCGGTGATGGGTGGCGACTCAAGCTACACCGAGTTGCTCACCTGTCTCGAGATGGCGCGCGACGTACGCACCATGCGTCAGCCGCCGTCGAAGAGCCAGAAGAACTGAAGAATTCCGTTCGCGACAGGCTGCGCGAAGAGCACGCTTGCTGGTGCAAGCGCGCCCGGATCGTGCTAGCTCGTTCCGATCCGGACGACGCCTGCGTTAAGCGAAGTGTCGCGGCGGCGTTGTCGCCGTGCGCGACCTAGCGCTTATCACCAGTAGCGTCGGTGCCAGTACCAATAGTGCCGCGGCCCGACATAATGGTTGTAGTAGCGGGGACCGTAGTAATAACCTCCCGGCCTCCACCAGCATCGGTAAGCTCCGCAAACGTAGCGGACATCCTGCACGCCGTTGCTCACCGCGGCCTGATTGGCCGCCGATGCCAGGCCGTTCGCCGGCATTGCTGATGCCGGTCCGCTCGCCAAGCCCGCACCGATCACGGCGGCGAGGGCGGGGCCGCTTAACTTCCACATAGCCATCGTAGCGCTCCACTTCCTTGGGTCGCCACCCAGGCTGAAGATTTCCATATGGCCGATGTAGGTTCGCTGAAGGCCGCTGTTAGCGGCCGTCTAACTTGATGGCGGATTGGTGTTCGAATTTCGGATGCCGCGCCGAGTGTTGCAGTACCCACAATGGACAAGCGCGGCCGAATCCGCTCTCGCGAACTCGATCCACGCTTGTCATTCCGGACTGCGGACTGCGGCCGTGCGTGCCGCAGTCACGTCATTTGTTTGATAAGGATCGTTGTCGCGCGAGACTGTCGCGCGGCACGATCACCAATAGCCCCAGCTGCGCCAGCCGGCATAACCGAGGTACGGACCTCCAGCGAAAGCATAGAGCGGCCGATTGAAGCCCCAATATGCGTACGGCCGGCGCCAGCCGTAATATCCGGCATAGCCGTAGAACGGACGACGCCAACCCCAATTGCTGGCATAGCCGTAGAACGGACGACGCCAACCCCAATTGCTGGCATACCCATAGAACGGCCGACGCCAGCCCCAACCGGATCCGGCATAGGCATAAAGCGGACGACGCCAGCCCCAATTAGCGTAAGGCCGGCGCCAGCCGTAATATCCGGCATAGCCGTAGAACGGCCGACGCCAACCCCAACCTTGTCCGGCATAGGCGTAAAGCGGCCGACGCCAGCCATAATATCCGGCATAGCCGTAAAACGGCCGACGCCAGCCCGAATAGGCATAAGGCCGGCCCCAGCCCCAGCCGGTCGACCAACAGCGGTAAGGTCCACAGACCAACCGCACATTCTCGACGGGCTTCTGGACTTGTTTGACAGCAACGGCCAGCCCGTTCGCGGGCATAGCTGATGCCTTTCCGATTGGAAGTAAGCTTAGGCCAAGCACGGCGGCGAGGGCCAAGCCACTCATTCTTAGGAAACCCATAGCAGCGCTCCTCTCTGCGACGCTCCACCCCGCATGCAACGTCCCATGTCGGCGCTTAAGGGAAGTTGAAAGAGTCCGCTGGTGTTTTATGTGTGGTGCGGAAAAGCCCGTAGTCGCATCCGGAGCAATAGTTGTTGTTGAATCAGTACCGCGGTTTGGATGTTTGGTTTCTCGAGTGTGCAGCGCAACTAAAACACAGCGTGAAAATCCAAAAGCAAATTAGAACTTTTCGCGAACCGATGGCGTGCGCAACGGAGATCGCGTTCTAAAAGCTTTCAGTATGCGACGAGAATTTCGCTGACCGTCGGATTGGCCGCGCGCAGCGAAGCGTCCGACGACGCGTAGGCGCGGTCGGCGCGCAGACCGGCCAAGGTCGCAGCCGGCGCCTTCGGATCGGCGCGCAGGCTGATGCCGATCTTGCAGCCGCCGGCGGGCGCCGACAGCGTTCCGCCATCCCAGTCGCTCAATGTCGCGACCTGATCCTTGTCGAAGCCGGAGAGCTTGAATGGCTTGCCGTTGAGCTTCTCCAAGTCCGCGAGCGTCAGACCGAGGTGAACCTCGCCGGGGGCAATCCAGTCCGATTGCCCGTTGATGACGATGAGATGCGTATCGCTCTTCGTCGCCGGTTGCGACCACCAAACCTCCAGCCGCCGCTTTGGATCCTTGGGATAAAGCACGCTCGCCATCGCCTTGCCGCCGGAATTCGTCTCCACTTGCGCGTAGGAGACATTGTGCGATCGGAAGGCTGACGTGAGCTTGGCGTGGCTCGAATCTTTGGCGAAGATCCCGCTGCAGGCGACGATGTTCGACTTGCCCGCATGGGCTGGGGCCCCTGCGGCGCCAGGCTCGACCGCGGAGTTGCTGCTGGGTACAGCCCCACGCGCGCGCCCGCGGACGGCGCCGCCCGGCATCTGAACGGCGTCCGGCAGCGGCTGCTCGACCTGCGACGGTGAAAACTGGTCCTGGGCATCGAGGTCCGGGTCGTGCTCGAAGGCCGGCGGCGGCTTCCGCCCGCGTGGCCGCGATGAGGAGGCCGGCGGTGCAGCCACGCCCGAGTCGTCCTGCATGATCGAAGGTTGCTGGGCGAGCCGGATCACTTGCTGGGCCGACGCCCGCCCCCCCATGGCGACGCCGAGAATCGCTAACGCCGGAATTGTCGTGCCGAGGCTAACAAGCAACGCAGCCTCGACCCATCGTCGGTGCATTCTCTGGCGCTCCCGTGCTGCAAGTAGTTTACCATACCACAGACGGCAGCTTTGCGGCGTAGCGTCCGCACCGTCGCCCGTGGTCTTGGAACGATTCCAGCGTGGACAAAGGGTCTTGGTTCTTGCCCGACGCTCGCGCGATGTCCGATTGGCGGATAGGGAGAGAAGCGCGCGGCAGACAATGCGCGCCGGCGGTCCGCTGTCAATGCGCGTCTCGACGACTCTGATATCGTCGAGCGCAACGCCGAACAGATTGGGAGAAACGCCGTGCAATTGCAGCAAAATACCGACCGCATCCAGACCACGCATATCGGCAGCCTGCCGCGGCCGCAGCGGCTGCTCGACGCGATGAAGGCGAAGTATTCGGGACAATCCTACGACGAACGAGCCTACGCGGATACGCTGCACGATTCGGTCAGCGACGTGGTCCGCGAGCAGGTGCAGTGCGGCATCGATATCGTCACCGACGGGGAGTTCTCGAAGCCCGGATTTTTCACCTATGTGCGCGAGCGGCTCGAGGGCTTCGAATCACGCCCGGAACTGAAGCTGAAATTGTTCGAGCAGGAGGTTGCCGCCTTTCCGGAATACTATCAGCAGTACTTCAAACAGGCGATGATGGGCGGCGCCATCGTTTCGCTGGCGCCGGTCGTTTGCGTCGGACCGGTAAAATATCGCGGCGAAAAGCTGGTGCAGGCCGACATTGCCAACGTGAAGGCGGCGGCCGCGGCCGCGGGCGTCGCCAACGAGCATGTCTTTTTGCCGGCGACCGCGCCGTCGGGCGTCGGCATCAACGAGTATTACAAGTCAGACGAAGACTATTTTCACGCGCTGGCCGGCGCGTTGAGCAAAGAATACCGGGCGATCGTCGATGCCGGAATTCAGCTGCAGATCGACGACCCGTTTCTGCCCGATATCTTTTACGAAATCGGCCTTGACGGTGCGCAGAAGAAGCGTCGCGCGCAGATCTACGTTGAAGCGATCAACAGCGCGCTTGCAGGCATCCCGCCCGAATACGTGCGCTTCCACACCTGCTATGGAATCAACGAAGGGCCGCGCATCTACGAAGCCTCGCTCGCCGACATCATCGACTATGTTTTACAGATCAATGCCGGCTCCTACAGCTTCGAAGCCGCCAATCCGCGTCACGAGCACGAATATCACCTGTTCGAGGACGTGAAAGTGCCGGAGGGCAAAGTGCTGGTGCCTGGCGTCATTACCCATGCCAGCAATATCGTCGAGCATCCGCAATTGATCGCGGAACGCATCGTGCGCTTCGCCCGCTTGGTCGGGCGGGAAAATGTCATCGCCGGCGCGGATTGCGGTTTCTCCTCGCAGGCCATGGTCACGACCGAGGTGCATCCGACCGTGGTGTGGGCGAAGTTCAAGGCCATGCGCGAAGGAGCCGACATCGCCACCGAGCAGCTATGGGGGGACGCGGCCGGCGATTGAGCCTAGCGCGGCGCGGTGGAACGCGGTCGGGGTCCTATGAGAATATCCCGAAGACGTAGAGCCAACCGCAGATCAGCGCAGCGAGCAGAACGGCGATTACGCCGCCGACCAATATCTGCTGCCGACGCTGGCGCCGTTTCCAGGTTTGAGCCAATGATTGCTGCTGATGGATCGCCGACATCGCACCCTGCACCTTGCTGGAGCCATCGGGTCTCACGAGAGCGCAATCGTTTGATTAGAATGCGCTTCAACGTTGAGGTTAAGTGCAGAGCTAACATGCAGCGCCACGACCGGCCTGTGATGGGGCGCACACACAAAATGTCGCAGCTGTTGAGGGCGGTGCGAATCGCAGCGTGGCGGAGAAGTAGTTCCCGCCGTGGCCTTGCGGCGGGGCCGCGGCCCCTCACCCCCACCCTCTCCCCGTTGGGGAGAGGGTGCCGCTCGTGCTTGTGATTTGTTCCGAGACTGCTTGAGTTTTGGCGGGCTTTTTATTTCCGTGCCGGCCGATTCGCTGCCTAGTTCAGTGTTTGTCGTATTCGTCGTGGCGGCGCCACCAGATACCTGGCTCGTTGCGGCCTTTTGGGGCGCGGTCGAGCCACTGATACATGCCCCAGAGGCCGTCGAGTCCGCGGGCGTAGGTCGAATACGTGTGGTAGACGGCGCCGTCCTGGTGAACGAACGCGCTCATGCCCGGCCGCTCGCGCATGAAGCTTGGCGCGTCGGTTCCGCACGTGGCAGCGAACTCCGTGACCGCCGGCGGGATCGATTGTGCATTCAGCGGATGACCGCCGCGCCGATAATTGTACGCGGTATCGCCGGTGCGCTGCTGCTCCTCGGTGATTGACGCCTCGAAATCGAAATTGAAATCGCCACTGAGCGCACACGCCCAGGGGAAGCTCCAGTTCATGCGCTCTTTGTAGGCGTTGAGCTTGGCGAGCGGCGCCCGCGACACGGCCCAGAGCATCACGTCGTGATGGGCGAGATGAATTGCGAAGCCCTCGAAGCCGTCGGCGATGCTCGAGCAGGACGGGCATCCGGCCTTGTAATCGGGTCCGAACATGAAGTGATAGACGAGAAGCTGGGAACGCCCCCTGAAGAGATCCGCCAACGATGCGGTCCCCTCATCGGTTTCGAAGCGGTATGTCTTGTCGATCTTGACCCACGGGAGTTGCTGGCGCCGCAGGGCCAGTTCGTCGCTGCGCCGCGTCAGCTCCTTTTCGGCTTCGAGCAGTTCGAGCCGGGCCGCCAGCCACTCTTTGCGTGTTCCGGTTGCGTGTGTGGTCATCGTCTTTCTCTCCTCGTCATTTGCTGGGAACGATTTGTTGTTTGGAACGGTCAAATCAGGTTTGGAAGCTCAGGCGGCTCGCCCGCGGATGAGCTTGAGCCAGGGCGGCATGTGAAAGGCGCTCATCAGCAGATACATCAGGGCCATTCCGTGCAGCGGCGATGTCTGTTGGGCCGCCGCGCAGAAAATGTCCGGCGGGGCGCCGTCGGCGGCGCCGGTGGCGAACGCCATGAGCGCGAAAGTCGGCGCGGCCGCGAGGCACAGCCAGTCGGCCGCGCGCAGAGCACGCCCCGCAAGCCGCGTTTCACGTGTTCCAATCGCCTGCGTCGTCATCGCGTTCCATTCCTTTCGCCGAACCTCGTGCGCTAGATTGGCGATGGTGACGGAAAGGCGGGAGTGACAAGTGTGGCGGGATTTATTGTGGCGGGATTTATATGGACTCGCTGATTACGGCCGCGGCGCGCGCGCTTGCCGCGGGTGATCCGCTCGGCGCATTGAACCGCGTCGCGCTGCGTGACGACGCGCCGGCCTTGGCGCTGCGCGGCATTGCCATGGCGCAACTGGGCGATCTCGATCGCGCCAAGAC
>Ga0209006_10006596_pt1 | contig 10489 bp, 17 predicted proteins | sample JacPin_JW_Ref_O2_FD_188567 | JGI IMG/M metagenome (GOLD analysis project Ga0209006, IMG submission 188567) | Forest soil microbial communities from Algoma, Ontario, Canada - Jack Pine, Ontario site 1_JW_Ref_O2 (SPAdes) (version 2) | ecosystem: Environmental > Terrestrial > Soil > Boreal... | reverse complement strand
GACATGGTATCTAAGACAGAAAGACAATATCAGCCTTTTCCCCTCTTCCCGCAATCGGTGGGGAAAGGAAGGGTGATAGATAGAATGTGTCAAACAGATATCGTGGTGTCACACGCACTCATCTGAACAGGCATTCCCGCCCAATATGTCCAACACTACTCTCGCATGTTCCAATGCCTTTCCACAGTTATTCCTCTTCACCATACTGATCATTTCCGGAGTGACTGTTCCCTCGTCTTTTAATCGGCCAACTTGCAAGCTCGCCAGCAGGCCTAGCGCCCCTTCGGTCTGCGCATCCACTAGTTTCTTTTGCACGAGTTGGAATGATGCGAGTGAGCGATTGAACTGCTTCCGCTCGAGTGCGTAGGAGAGTGTACGGTGGATGCAGTCTTCGAGGGCGCCTATGACGCCCCATGATATCCCATATCTGATAAGTTGAGTATAGGTGATAATGAAAGACATCACAAATTATACCTTGCATTGTTCAAGCACGAAAATGCTGACGCCAGCCCGCTCGATTTAGGAAGCAAGGCATCATGTGAGACACGCACAGAGTCCATAAAGATTGAACCCGTCAAGGATGCGCGGAGAGCCAATTTATTCTTTATCGCGGGACAGGAGAGGCCCTTTGTCCCCTATAATATATATGGGACACGCCTGGGTTCACGGAATGAAAATATGGCAAGGAACACATTACCTTGTCAAGTACAAATCCGCGAACTTTGTTGTCCCATTTGCACCGGGCCCAAATAATGAAGACATCACTGGAGAGAACGGCGTGAATGAGGCAATACCGATGTGTGTAGGTGGGTTACTTACGCCACTGGTGCATTGGATATCCATGTCTTATTTCCGTTGATCAGGTATCCACCATCCACCTCTTCTGCCGTCGTTTCCATGCCCGCAGGATCTGATCCGTGATCGGGCTCAGTTAGACCCTATGAACATGGTGTTAGTGCGAAATCAAGAGGCAAGGGCAAGTACTCCTCACAAAACACCCCACAATATCGCCTTTTGCTGAATGAAATGACATCCGTTTCAATGTTTGGATTGAAGCTGACGAACGAGAGACATGCCTAGACGATGAAGATACTTCTCTTTCTGTTGTTCCGTGCCAAACTCATGAATTGGGTGCATAACGAGTGAAGACTGGACGGAAGACGTGGATCGGTAACCTGAGTCAACACTGGTATGAATGAAGTAAATCATTGCTGCAATTCCGGTTGCTCGAACTTGCACTCACCGTTCGATCTCCCTAGCAATGAGGCCATAAGCGACACTACTTACGCCAGCACAGCCATACCCTGCGATCGTTGGTCCCAGCAAGCCGAGCTTACCCATTTCCGGGAGGATGGCATGATTGAATTCTGCAACACGGAAAAGAAAAAGTAAGCTACGTAGAACCATTATGTAGGCAGTTGTCATTGAGACGGGCCGGAAGAACCGTCGGTATTTAGACCTGCAGCGTCTCGCAAAGTTGGAGACTGACCTTCAGTCCGCCATGCATCGAGAACGCGAGGAAGGAGGCTCTCCTAACAGGAAGCGTTGTCTTTGCCAAGTATAAAACGCAGAACCCAAACTTGCCTGACAATATTCACGAGCAGTGTCGCTGATGAGTTGATGGTTGTATATAAATGTCTTTTTTTTGAGAGAACGAGATCACACACCGAATCGCAATCTCCTCCTCTGTCACCAAAGATTCCAGGTTCAACGGGTCCTGGTGGCTGTGTTAATGCAGGATCGACTGCATGGGTACATCATCTCGACATACCTCCCAGTTGTAGCTTGTACGCTCTTGACGTGGTTTATGATTCAGTTACAGTTCCTCCGCGATTGGTACTTACTTACTGAGACCTGAATCAGCAGATGATGACACTCTTCGCAACAGCGATGTAGCTCTTGAAAACGCGCCGCGAGATACAGAAAGTAGGGACATGAGTGCTTGCGGCTTACGGTCAAGATCCGGCTTGACGCCCCTGTCATCCTCAGGTCAAACTCTCGCCATCGAGCCAGTCTAATGATCAATGGTGTGTGATACAGAGTACATATGCTAATATTGTCGACGGGAACTGGAACATCATGTCCGAATTTTAAACAGCTGAACTAGGCGCGGCTTCGATCTGGCATTCTAACAGTTACACCCAGCCATCTTGAATGAGCTGGTGGTAGAGCTAGATCACCTCAGACGTCACGACAAAAAAACCGCATCCTACCTGTGCAGCGATCCTTGAAACCCCCTTTATTTTTTGGCATTCTTCTAGAAGGTTGTAGCCCTGTGTAGTGTTGAGCATGGCATGGTCATGGAAACTCTTGATATATCTAATGCACATTATAGGCTGGTTGGTTCAAGGCCAACAAAATCGCTACGATTAAACGCACCGAAGGCATGTTTCTTCCTTGAAATCGTTGTAAACCTTGCGATTGTATTTACGCTGTAGTCGTGAATTCGGCGGTAAGTGTTTGATTTGAAAACAGAAAAGGAAATGACCTCGTTCTTGCGCGCAACTTCTTCATAAAGGTGATTCTGGTGGACAAGGAAGTGGTCTGCGAGGACATAATAAGACATGCCGGAGAGACGCATCTCGAAGTGACACGCAGCCTTGTTGCCTCCGTAGCCAACGAAGCGCTCGTCGCACCTGCAACATTGTTGAAATAGCAGCAAATGGATGGACAAGATAATATACCACGGAGGGCCTTCTTTCTTGTAGATGATGTATGGCTCGTATGCCGACTGGTATCGAGTGACTTTATAAATTTCACCTGGTTGAGCAGTATAGTATCTATCGTATTCTGTGCTGTTGTGGCCAACAGGCCAAGTTGCATGGAACATGTCGAGACGCTTATCTTCAACGAGGGCAAGTAGCGTCTAAGGATCATAGTCAGAGTCAATAAAGAGAAAAGAATTTTGAGATCTGACTTCTTTGTCTGTTGGGAAGGTCGTTTGGTCAAGGCCGTCTGAGTGCGTCATATATTCAAAGGCTGGAACGACGAATGCAGCGTTGCCCTTTCTGAGTTTATCCATGACAGTTTTGCTGTTTCTAATGGCTGTGCGGAAGTCAGTGCAGATGACAAAGTCAATGTCAAGCATCATAACAAAATCTGTTCGGGCGAATAAACGTGCTATGTTGCGCCAGGTGTTGAATTGGCGATCGAACGAGTCAACGACGAGGTGAACATCCACGTTGGTTGACATAAGAGGTGTTGAGGTGTAGAGTTCGTGGAGGTGATCAAGGAGGTCGTGAACATGGGACGTTATGTTCTTCACGTGTATGGTCACCGATATTGGTCCTGACGCCGATATGAAGTGCAAAACGCTAAAGAAATAGAAGAGAAAGTTGCTAAGCATTGTAGCGCCGGACAAGTTGAGAGAATACTTTGAAACGATTACTTGTGATGAGAGTCGTAATAGTGATGTCTTCTTGCTCGAACGTCCCAGTTGCGCGGTAAAAGAAGGGCACGATGGTGCTCGGCTGCATCGACTGAGTGAAGGCTTTGGAAAGAAATAGGATTTCCTTCATTGGGATCGGGCGACCATCTCTCAAGCCCTTGGCATTATCGGATTTCCAGTATATCACTTCTTCAACAGATCCCTCTGGCCAGATGTCGGAATCTGAGGTCTTTGACAAGTAGGACGGCGTTATTGGTACATCACGAAATATGCGTATTGGAAAAAGGGACCATGCAAGAGTACTTTCAGTGGAAAACTGAGTGAACACTGTTGAGAGACAGGTATGCAGAGGAGTGACCAGTAAGAGATTTGTTGTGTATAGCACTGCAGTAAAGACGTAGACGAGAACCAAAAGCTGTAGAAGCCGTAGGAAGCGACAGAGCACCATGGTCGTGGTAAGGTGAGGTAGAGACGCTAGCCAGCAAACAACAAGCTCGAGTCAACGTCACGGTTAACGTTAAGCACTAATCTACCCAGTCACTCCTTGTTTCTTCGCTAATAGAACCTTGACGGATTTGATTGCGCTCTCCCTCGCAGTGATAAGTCGTTTCAACTTGGTCAAGTTCGCCTCATCCGTCGAAGTAGAATACTCTCTTCTCTTCATGGCCATCGTCGGTGAACTGCTAGGTGATAACTTGGATAAATCAGATCGCAATTCGGAGAGAATATCGTCCAATGTTGACAGCGTGGAAATGTGATCTTCTACTTCGTCCTTCCGTTTGAAGACACGGCAGGCTTCCGCAGCGCATGTTTGAATATGAGAGAACCTAGCTAATGTTCCCCCTTACCTGTAACGTATGTCCTGGACTAGAGCGGCATATGATAACGTGCATTGACCCCTTACCATCTACTCACAATCACCACAGCATCGATCACGCCTTCGCCCTCCATCACTTTCAAGATCTTACTCGCGGCCCATTTTTCCCCGTCGTCATCAGTGCCAGTCCGAAGTTCAAAATCTTCTGGGCCACTGAGTCCCGTACGATCGTTCTTGAGCACCATACATCTCCAAGCCACAATTTCATGTGAAGCAGGTCTAGAGCCATGTAGCACATGCTTTAAATGATTGACCGTAGTTGTAGCCATTCCTGGCGAGCTCGCCTTGAAAATATTGGCTATGAATATAGATCCTTTGTCACGTATCTCTTGTGAGGTCGCAATTATTTGAGGATCATTGCTCGAGATATTCAGGAACGAATGCAAAGTCGATGGTGCCATCTCTTGGCGCAGTGGCTGTACACATAAAGTGGCTGTGTCAGGACTTGAACAAAACAAGAGCACGGTAACAAGAGTGCAGCGGCTAAACGTGGAGTTGCCCTTTTCTTCACATCCTCCACCATCTTCATCTTGTATCGTTCATTGCTCTGGTAGCAGCGTTCATCATGTCTCTCAATCAAATCGGCGAAGATCTAAACTCGAGGGCTCAGCTGTCGCCCCAAGCAGTTTTCTATCAAGTCGCCCTCATGACCGCTTTTTCTGTGAGTTTGGAATTCAAGATAATACTGCACAATTTCACACCTGCAATTGCGCCAGATTGTTACCATTCTCGCTTTTAATGTCTTACGTCCACAAAACAAGGTACTGGGATTCCTTAACTACCTATCACAGTCTGTCCTACTGACTTCACTATTTTAGGTCATTTACGAACCGAAAGTCAAGTATCATATCGGGAATAAATCTCCTCCTCGAATATCCGACTCCTTATTTGGTTGGGTCTCACCTGTCGCGAATACAAAAGAACCCGAACTGGTGGACAAGGTTGGCCTTGATGCTGTCGCATTCCTTCGTTTTCTTCGGCTGTTGCGTTGGCTTTTCTCCTCAATAGCACTCCTAACGTGCGGGGTCCTCATCCCCATCAATCTCACGCAGAGTCGCAATGCCCCAAGCGGAAATACCAACGATTTGCTGAATCTCACGATCAGTCATGTAAAAGGAAATTGGCTATTCGTTCATGTTGGCGTTACCTATTTGATCACTTTCCTGACCATCTTCTTCGTGAACCTCCACTGGAAAGAGATGGTACGGTTGCGACACCAATGGTTCCGCTCACCCGAATACTTGCAGTCCTTCTATGCACGGACATTGGCAGTCACTCGCGTGCCCAAGAAATATCAATCTGATGAGGGAATCCGTGCTGTTTTCGAGACGGTGCAGGTGCCGTACCCGACTACGTCCGTGCACATTGGAAGGAGGGTCGGGAAGCTGCCGGAACTCATCGAATATCACAATAAAACCGTGCGAGAGTTTGAGGCTGTACTGGTTATGTATCTCAATGGCGGTAGGATTGCAAAAAAGAGGCCCACGATAAGAGTGGGAGGTTTTTTTGGATGCGGAGGCGTCAAGAAAGATGCCATAGACTTCTATACGTGCGTTCTTGGTCATTTCTGGCTAATCAGTTCTTAAATACATCGTCACGCATCAGGGACAAGTTAAAGCGGACGGAAGCCGCCATCGAAAATTATCGTAATCACATCGATACCCGCAAGGCCGAGAATTACGGGTTCGCGTCCATGGCCGCCGTCCCGTATGCACACATTGTTGCCCATCTCTTGCGATCGAAGCACCCGAAAGGCACCACTATCGATTTGGCCCCTAATCCTAGAGATATCGTGCGTTCTTCTTCATCATCCACTAGACTCCTACTCACTCCTCGGTAGATATGGCATAACATGAACAGTTCTGACCTGGAACTGGCGCAGAAGAAGACCATAGGTTTTATCTGGCTCGTCACTGTCTGCTTCTTCAATACGGTCCCACTTTTCATCATCTCTTTCCTTGCCAATTTGTCCGCCGTATGTGAAATCTTGCTGGTTTCGCTCCTACATGACTTCCTCACTTTTTGCTTGGTGTCAGATGACTGTGTATGTTCCATTCCTTCAATCTTGGGCCAACTCATCGCACGTCACCTTTACCATGGTCTCCGGTGTCTTACCACCAGCTGTCTCGGGCTTCTTTGCATTCTTCTTGCCCATTATTATGCGGTGGCTCACACGATTTATGGGCGCACTCACACATTCCCATCTGGACCGAGCTGTTATTGCCCATTACTTTGCATTCCTAGTCATTTCGCAATTGGTAATTTTTACGGCGTTTGGCGTTTTCTTCAGTAAGGGCGATCTTACTTCGTCCCTTCCAGCATGCTTATTGTGCTTTTACTGCCTAGTTGGAATTCAACAAGTTGTCCAACAAATTGGCTCTCACACCCGTTTTGTGGAGATCATGCGTAATCTTGACAGTTAGTCCCACTTGATAGGAAACTACGTCTCCTGTTATTGAGTATGACTTAGAACTCCTCCCTGAAATCAATCAAGCATATATCGGACAATCATCGTATTGGCTAACATTCTTCCCGTGCGTTGTCACTACTCTGATTGCACTACAGACTAACAAAACTTGAACCCCTGGACGTGTAGGCTTCGAGGCACTTTAGTCATCTTTGAACTGGCGCAGATTATCAATCTTCTTTGGATTTCATTCAAAACACGGTGGGTAACCCCTTTCTGATCTTTCAAACCATTGAATATTTCGTTGTGCAGCATGTTTGGTCGTACACCTCGGGACATTCGGGAGTGGACGCAACCCCCGGATTTCCAGTATGCCATATATTTGTGAGTTGATGCTATCACTGCCGTCCGATGAGCTCATGATGACCGCTTACATTCCAGTTCAAACTTGGTGAGCGACATCCGTACCATTTCCTTGTATGGCTTCCCCCTTACTCGTTGTGAAGTTGTTCATGGCTGCCGTTGGGTTTGTCTTCGCTCCTTTGGCTCCTTTGGTTGCCCTCGCCGCAGCTATTGTGTTTTGGCTCGGTTCCTTTGTCTACAAGTACCAATTAATGTTTGTTTACGTGACCAAAGTAGAGACGGGTGGCGTACGTCATTCTCACCTTCAACTTTCGTGTGGAATCACCTTTAACTGGGAATGACTTATTTTAGGGATTGTGGAATGCCGTCATCAACCGACTCCTGTTTTGCGTCGTACTGATGCAGGCCTTGATGGTACTCAGTAAGTAGTTACAGAAATATTCCAGTGGTCGGTGCACATACTAACCGTGGTTTAGCCATTGGCTTGCAATACACCTTCAGATCTCTGTTTTGGCTAACCACGGTTCCACCAATTTTCATCATCCTCGCTTTCAAAGTGTATATAAATCGCGTCTATAACAGCCCTTTCAAGTTCTTCAGTGCCACAGAGGAAGAAATTCGGCACGCGCATATTCACTCGGAGATGGCAGACAATAATACTCATCGCCTCTCAAAACGCTTCGGCCATCCTGCTCTGCACGCGGAACTGTTTACGCCAATGTTGCACTCGAAGTTGATGCCGCTACTGAGCCAAGTATATTCGGGTAGGATTGATCGTAAACAAGCGACATTGAACGAGTATGGCGGACAGAAAATAGAGGCCCATCTGGTCCCTGGAGGAATCAAGATTGCGGCTATTGACCAGGTAACTCAATAGCTTTGAAAAGCCCTACTTTGAACCCTACCATTCTAATCGTCTCTTGTTTAGCGGGACCTGGAATACGATCCACAGCTGTACCAACGCGATCGTGGAGAGTTGGACTGGGATTCGCGTTCCATGATGTCTATGAACGCCTTAATAGGAGATAATGAATCGATCCGGAATTCCAAAGCGCAGTCGCTATACCTTGCGAACGACTCAACGACCCGTTTACAAGAGTACGGCAGATACCTTGCCTCTGGCCCAGGGGGCAGACAGAACGATATAGAGCTCACGCCATTAGTCTCGGCCACCGACCTAAGCCAGCCATTATTAAACCAGCCGTACTACGACCAGCCGCCCCGGCAGCCTTCGCCATCATCCACCTCAAGCTACTCGTATATGAGGACACCACCTACCGCAATGCCACCTATCATGCCACCTTCGACGTACTATGGCGCTGAAGGCTACCAGCCAGCACCTGTCAACCAGCAGTACCCTCCGCATAGCCGGCAGACGTCAAACTATGAAATGTATAATTACAACCGGACGTCTTCGTATGGCTCGTATGGCCAGGGCAACAATTCTGGATGGGGATATGGACGACAGTAATTGTTTTGCATGAACACGTGCCTCATTTCTACCCGTATCCATCGTGTTTTCTGCTCTATCATAACGGACATGGTTCTCACTGGTCACCTATATATCTATATTGTCTCTAATCTACCTATCGAAGTCAAGCTGTTCTTTATATGTAGTCGTTATAGTGCCTGATGCCGTTCATCTAGGAAGGTAGTTATTAGCAACCGCACGAGAGAGATCGATCATCAAGTACTAGTAGTGTATGGACGAGAGGACACCAAGCATACCCAGTGCCAGTCGGTAACACGTTCACCCATATCAATTTCGACATCAGGAACGTTCCCGAAACGAATATCGGGGGTTGTCGACAAACACATCTCCTCGGCGACCGGTCTCGGAAAGTACCTCAGCGAGGTGGTCCTCTTCCGCTAAACTCAAAGCTGTTGCTATTTTGATTGCTTCATCTTCGCGATGCATGGCTTCGACCTCCTCAGCGGTCATTCTTGCTTTTCCCTTATTGGGAAGCTTCTGTGCCAGTTGGAGTGGGGATGCAAGAGGGCGGGGATTTGTAACTGGACTTGAACGTGGGCGGGAACAGTAACGCTGGGCATCGGCGTCTTCGTCATCATTTTCTCTGGGTCGTTTACGGTGTGCCGCATGAACCTCTGAGCCATTGGTGATTAGGTGTGCTACATGTGGTAGAGCCGGTCTTCTGTAAATCCCGATATTAAGAAACACTTAGTCAATCCATCTGTCATATTAAAATAAATAAAGATAGGTACGAACGTCGTCATGGCTAAGTAATCAGGTGGTGCGTTGGGTCGGAGAGTGGCAAGGCAACTTTCTGGTCTGTATATACATGGACGGCGTCAGCTCCGTGGAGCAAAGAGATAAGACATGCGACATACAACGGTTCCTCCTCATAATCCATCTCGTCCCAAGCGACCTCCTCCCATATAGTGTTGGGGCGATGGGGACTTGCTCGCCAGGACTCACCCCAAACTTCGTGGTGGAGCCAGTGGGGCTCAATATCCCTCCAATAACGAATGTACGCATCCAACCTCTCCTGCCTGGCCCGCTCAGCCTTTATCACGGCGCGTAGATTCATGGCTTGTTTGCATAGTTTGGTGATGTTGATTAGGGCCTCTTGATTCTCAGCAGCAATTGTAGCCATCATTTCAACTATGTGATGTTGTTGTTTGGCTGAGCAGGGCTCTAGAGTGTGTGCCGGCGTTGTGTCGATGCAATCGGGGGTGGCCCAATCAGATTGTGGAGGCCCAATCTCAACCGCTGTAGGCTGGGTTACGGCTTGGAGAAACATTAAATGTCTGTTGCCATACGAGCTTGTGGGTCACTCACTGTGATTTCCTCTGCGTTTCTTGGGGTGGTGTTGCTTGTTTACCGGTGGCGTAGGGGGCTTGAGCAGGGATTTGGAGGCGTTGCTCCTCTTTGGTAGGACAATTGTGGGAGCTTTCTGCGGGACAATTCTGCATGAAGTAATACATGAGTAGAGGCCAGCATCGGGATTTAAAGGTGGCGCACGGTGCACGATCGGGAGAGAGTTGAATGAGAGTCTCGATGATAGTTTGGCTCTTGATATTTGCTTTGATATTATACGCCTTGAAGACTTGTCGATCAGAGGCTGGATGTGTCTCGACATATTGACAATTAAACTCACTTTAGCTAAGTTTTGTAGTTCGGAGCGGGACAGTTTTTGGAGGACGGAAAGGTTCATTGCAATAAGCGAAAGGACATGAATTGGAACGTTGGTGGTGGTGGATTGGGGGTAATCTGTGTTGAGTTGATTTTCGACTGTCAAGTATATATACTTGAGCTAGTGGAGCGTTCACACAATAAGAATGGATAAAAGGATCCCCCAATGTCAAAGCAAGTTCAACGGTCTAGTCATCTTCAATATCTTTACGCACTCACTGGCTTGGATGACTCTCGGACGCTCTCTTTTGAACATACATTGCGTCCAAAAGACCTTGCATAGACCCATTCCCTGTGATT
>Ga0209006_10006595_pt1 | contig 10489 bp, 11 predicted proteins | sample JacPin_JW_Ref_O2_FD_188567 | JGI IMG/M metagenome (GOLD analysis project Ga0209006, IMG submission 188567) | Forest soil microbial communities from Algoma, Ontario, Canada - Jack Pine, Ontario site 1_JW_Ref_O2 (SPAdes) (version 2) | ecosystem: Environmental > Terrestrial > Soil > Boreal... | reverse complement strand
CCGTCTCCATATAGACGCGACGGTCGGCGCCGGTTTTGAGGTAGGCGTGGGCGACCGCGGTCGAGCGGGCGTAGTCCAACGACATGATTGCGTCGTCGAGTTCGCGCAGCAGCGCCTGCGGCGAACGGCCGGCGCCGTCATACCCGGCGATCTCTTCTTCGATCACCGATTTGTAGAGCTTGTTCTCGTGTGCCGAATCGTTGACGAAATTCGCCATCAGGTAAAGGACCCGCGCCTGATAGGGGTTGTTGGTGCGGCGCAGCCAGTTGTTGGCGACGTTGCAATAGTCGAACGGGTGCTGGCCGTTGGTGAACTGGCGCGCCACCGTGGTACGCAGGATCAGTTCCGCGGCGCCGACCTGGATTGTGTCGCCGAGGCTCTTCAGCGACTTGCCGTTCTTGAGGTGCTGGGTCAGCAGACCCCAGATATCGTCGCTCTCGGCGACCATCAGGCGCTGCACCATGTCCTCGGTTTCGGCCGGGGTCAGCGGCGCCTGGTTCTTCTCCTTGAGGCTCTTGCCGGCATCCTCGAACTCGGCGGCGATCTTCACCGAGGCGGCGTCGTAAAGCGAGTAGTAGAGCGGGCCGATCGCCATGTCGGGGACGCCCATGTAGAAGACGCCGTGCGACTTCTCCCAGCCGATATAGCTGGCGAGGTCGGTCACGGCGCGGGCGCGGATCGCCTTGTGCCCAGTGTTGCGCGCCTTGCGGCCGATCACCGTGTCCTGGATGTCGATGAGCCCGAGGAATTCGAGATGATCGTGCAGCGCCGCGCGGTTCGCATCGTCCTCGGCAAGCCCGAGGAACAGCCCGTAAGAGCGGCGCGAGTCGCCGTTCATCGTCGCGATCGTATAGGCGTGCAGCCTCTCGTCGAGAGTTCCGGCCTCGCGGATCGTCGGCGCATCCTCGTGCCACACGGTGGGCCCGTAATCGGGCGGCGGCACCTGGATGCCCTTCATCGTCGCGTAGCGGCCGGGGTATTTGCCGAGCAGCTGGTTCCAGATGTCGAGCCCGGCCGGGATGTACCAGACGCTCTGCAGCAGCGGCAGCAGCCGGTATTTCTCGGGCAGATACGGCATCAGATAGGTCGAGGCCCGCAGCCCCAGGATCGTGTGGTCGTTGTTGGTCAGCGCGATATTGCCGTCGCGGAAATTGATGTGGCACGGCACCTGGACGAACGGCGCCTCGGCGGCGGTCACCACGCTCAGCGCATCGCCGACCGACTGCCCGCCCTGAACCATCTTGAAAAAGAGATCGGTGGTCTTCGGCTGGTCGCGTTCGAGGATCGCCTCGGTGATCAGATCGAAACTCTTGTCCGCGCTGATCTCGTCCCGGTTCAGCAACATCGCCGCTCTCCCCCGCTCGCATCGGTCTCGCCCAAAGCGTAGCCTTGCATTGGCCTTTGCGTAAAGCGGCACCGCCCGGCTTGCCGCATGTGCGGGCTGCATGTCTGCGAAGGTTTGTGTAGAACGGACGAACAAATCTTGCGGAGACGCCGCCGGTGACTGACGCAGCCGAGTTCAGCGAACATCACGTCGAGGCCGACGGGTTCCGCATTCGTTACTTGGAGGCTGGCGACGGCCCACCGCTGGTGCACCTGCACGGCGCCGGCGGGTTACGGCTCAACCCGGCGCACACGTTGCTCGCGCAGCGCTACCGGGTGATCGCGTTCGAGATGCCGGGGTTTGGCGGGTCCGCCGAGAACACGAGAAGCCGGTCGATGGCCGAGCTGGCGCGGACGATGGGAGAGGCGGCGACGCGGCTCGGGCTCGACCGCTTCAACCTGATGGGCACTTCATTCGGCGGCAAGACCGCGCTGTGGCTGGCGGCGCAGGCGCCGGAGCGGGTGACGGCGCTGGTGCTCGAAGCGCCAGCGGCGATCCGTGCCCCAGGCGGACGGGCGCCATCGGGAACGCCGGAAGAGATGGCGCGGATGCTCTTCGCCCATCCGGAGCGCGTGCCGCCGCTGCCGGCGGTCGACCCGGCGATCGCGGCCAAGACCGGACGGCTGGTCGGGCGGCTGCGCGGCCCCGACCGCGACGCCGAGCTCGAAGCGCTCCTCCCGGAGCTCGTCACGCCAACGCTGGTGCTGTTCGGGACGCTCGACAAGGTGATCCCGTCGCAGATGGGCCGCCACTACAAGACGCTACTGCCGAATTGCAACCTGGTGCTGGTCTATGATGCCGGGCACGCGATCGGCACCGACCGCCCGGAAGCCTTCACCGAGGTCGTAGCCGATTTTCTCGAACGCCACGAAGCGTTCATCATCAGCCGCAACGAGACGCTGATAAATCCGTAAGGCGGCCGCCCCTCACCCTCCCACGCCTTCGGCGCAGGAGGGGTGAGGAGTTCCTAGCGCGGCAGCTCGTCGTCCTTGGTCTCGCGGCCAATCATCATCGCGATCACGCTGAGGATCGCAAAGCAACTCATGAACGCAGTGACATTGTTGAAGTTGCCGCCGAACGCGCCAACCAGCAACCCAGCCACCAGCGGACCGAAGCTGGTGATGATCCGTCCTGTGCCATTGCAGAACGCCACCCCGGTCGAGCGGATATGGGTCGGGAACAGCTCGGGGAAATATACCGCGTGGCCCGAAAACACCCCGAACACGAAGAAGCCGAAGACCGGCAGCACCACCGGATACCATGGTTCATAGGTCGGCAGCGCGAGATAGAGGATCAGGCCGAAGACGATCGAGCCGATACTGTAGAACGCGATCGTCGGCCGGCGGCCGACCCAATCGGCGATAAAGCCGAAGGCCGAATAGCCGAAGATGCCGCCAAAGCTCCAGATCATCATACCGTTGCTGACGAACGGCACCGCTTCGGCCCCGGTAATGCCGTTCTTCTGGATCATCAATGAGAGAATTGTCGGCAGCCAGATATTCGTCGTCCAGATCGCCAGCAGCGACCCCAGGCCGAATAACAACCCGACGAGGGTATTGTAACGGTTCTCCCGAGTGAAGAGCTGCAGCGGGACGAACTGCATGAAGCTTTGATCATCATGCGCGACCAGCCGCCCGGCGCTCACCGCATCGCGCCGGTCCTGCACCGCGGCGAAGCGCGAGGGCTCGTTCATCCGGCCGCGGATGATAATCAACAAGATGGCGGGTATTACGCCGGCAAAGAAAACGGTCCGCCATGTCCCCGGGCCACCCTCTACAACCTTGTAAACGGGGATGATCCCCCCGATTAAATAGTCGAGGTGCAGCGCATATTTACCAACCAATCCGAACACCCAAGCCCCGAGGAAGGTGCCAATCGCACCGCCGGTCATCATGACCCCGGAAATCTTGGCGCGATGGGTATCGCCCAAGGTCTCCGCAAGCAGCGGGATGCCGATCATCAATTCGGCCCCGGTGCCGATCCCGGCGAGGAAACGATAGATCGCGAGATCCCACAGATGCTGCGATATGCCCTGCAGCGCGGTGAAGATGCTGAAGATGATGATGCTGTAAAAAAGGGCGCGGACGCGGCCGACATAATCGGCGATGACGCCGAAGATGAATCCGCCGAACGCCCAGCCCAATAGCCCGGTCATCGCCAAGAGGCCGCCATACTTGCCGAGCTCGGCAAGTTGCGCCTTGTCGAGCGCGCCGGTCGCGGGAAAGCCGAGAAGCTCGGTCATCGCCGGCTTCAGCACCAGCGAGAACAAGCCGAAATCGGCCGCGTCGAGGGTCCACCCGGCCCAGACCACGCCAAACACCAGCCACTGGTAGGGGGTGATCGCACGCCACCCTGTCATCCCCACAGCCGCGCTGCTATCCGCCATCCGCTTCCTCCCCAAGCGTCCGCTCCGACCGTTTGGTTTCGGAGGGATCGCATCCGTTTCAGGTCGGCCGCCACCATGCTGCAAGCGGCCAGATTTTCTTACCTGTGCACCTACTATGGGGCTTGTTTCCGGTCAAGGCGGGGAGCGGCTTGCCGCTCGTTCACTATCGCCCGAGACGTTGCCCGAGACGTTGATTGACCGGCTGTTAACCATGTTGCGCGAATAATGGTGCCGCACCCGAACCCCCGGAGGTTGCGCGATGCCAGCGAGCTATTTCACGATGTGGGTCACGCTCTCCCTGATGGCGTTCGGCGCGTTGGCCGGGCCGCTCATTCACGGCGATGTGCTCGGCTCGGTCCGAGCGGCGTATCCGTCCGATGAGGCGAAGCGCGACGCGCTGCACCGCTGCGGCCAGGGGGACGCCGAATTCTCGCGATTTTCCGAGCACGACCGGGACATCTGCTTTCGGGCGATGCTCCGCTAGCGCCGCGCCAGGATCGCCTCCTCGACGTCGCGCAGCCGGTCTTTGCCGAAAAAGATCTCATCGCCGACAAAGAAGGTCGGCGACCCAAACGTGCCGCGCTCGACCGAGCGCTGCGTGTTGTCGAGCAGCCGCGCCTTGACCTCGGGGTCTTGCACTAATTCGCCGAAGCGCGCGGCGTCGAAACCCGCTTCGTGCAGCGCGGCCTGCCACACCGCCGCGTCGTCGAGCTTCTTGGGTTCCGACCACATGAGCCGATACATCTCGTCGACGTAGCGCTCGAACACCCCCAACATCCGCGCCGCGACAGCGCCGCGCATCACGGTCAGCGTGTTGACCGGGAAGAATGGGTTACGGCGGAAGGACGTGATCCCGTGGCGCTTGATGAAGCGCGCCGTCTCGAGGCGCTCGTATTCGGGCTTGTTTTTGATTCCAGCAAGGCTCTCCACCGGCGAGCGGTTGCCGGTCAGTTTGAAGACGCCGCCCAGCAGCACCGGCACATAGTCGAATTTGGCGCCGGTGCGCTGCTCGATCTCCGGGATCACCAGATGCGCCAGATAGGCGTTGGGGCTGCCGAAATCGAAGTGGAATTCCACCGTGCTCATGGTCTCACCATTTTTCCGCGAAGGGGCGGATCTCGCGCTCGAACGACCAGGCGTCGCGCGGCTCCTGGTAAATCTGCCAATAGGCCTCGGCGACCGAGGCCGGCCGCATCAGCCGGCCCGGGTCGAGATTGGCGAGCGCCGCCTCGCCCTCGCGCTGTTTGATGCGATCGCGAACCCACTCGGTATCGACGCCGGCGTCGATCACCAGGTGGGCCACATGAATGCCTTTCGGGCCGAGCTCGCGCGCGGCGCTCTCCGCCACCGCGCGCAGGCCGAATTTGGCGCTCGCGAACGCCGCATAGCCGGCCCCGCCGCGCAGGCTGGCGGTGGCGCCGGTAAAGAAGATGCTGCCCCGGCTGCGCGGCAGCATCAGCCGCGCCGCCTCGCGACCGGCGAGGAAGCCGGCGTAACACGCCAGTTCCCAGACCTTGCGGAACACCCGCTCAGTGGTCTCAAGCAGCGGGAAGTTGACATTCGCGCCGATGTTGAAGATGCAGATTTCGAGCGGCGCCGCCGCTTCCGCCTCGCGGAGAAACGTGGTCAGGTCCGCTTCGTCGCGGGCATCGAGCGAGCGGCCGACGATCCGCCCGCCCGACGCTTCGATGTCAGCGACCAACGGCGCCAGTTTGTCGCCGTGCCGGCGCCCGGCAAAGACGATGAACCCTTCGGATGCGAACTTCTTGGCTATGGCGCTGCCGATATAGTCTCCGGCGCCGATCACCGCTACCGTCGCATTTCTTGGTTCCACGACAGGTCTCCCTTGCTCGGGCAGTTGCGCCGCTCGCCGTCAGAAAGTCTCGACCCAGGGCCGCATCTCGACCTCCAGCGACCAGGCGCTGCGCGGCTGCCGCAGGATCTCGAGATAGGTCTGCGCGATGGCATCAGGGTCGAGCGTGCTGTCCGGCCGCTCGTTCGGGTCCGGCCGGCGCTCGCTGCGCACCCCGCCGTCGATCACGAAGTGGGCGACATGGATGCCCTTGGGCCCCAATTCGCGCGCGACGCTCTGTGCCAGCCCGCGCAAGGCGAATTTGCCCATCGCGAAGGCCGCGGAGTGCGGATACCCCTTAACGCTGGCGCTGGCGCCGGTCAGCAGAATGGCGCCGTGCCCCTTCGGCGTCATACGGCGGGCGGCCTGCTGGACGACGAGAAAACCGCCAAAGGCGGAAATCTCGACCGCCTTGCGCACCGCTTCGGGCTCAAGCTCGGCGATCGGGCCGTGCGCCCGCGCGCTGGCGTTGTAGAGCACGACATCGGGCACCCCGAGCCGAGCGTCCGCAACATCGAACAAGCGCGCGACCGCCGCCGGGTCGGAGGCGTCGACGGCGAACCGCTCCGCGCCGGTCGCGGCGGCGAGCGGTGCCAGTTTTTCGACATTGCGGGCCGCGAGGCCGACCTTGAGGCCCGCCGCCGCCAGGCCACGGGCAACCGATGCGCTGATGCCCGAACCCGCTCCGACGATGAGAGCGACGCGATAGGGAATATCCGTCATGACCACCTCCTGATTTGCCGCTGCGGCGCTCAATCGCCCGCTGCGGTCTCTGCATACTCGACCCGTGTTTCGCGCGTGCCGATCACGCTTCCGATCTCGGCTGCGCCTCGCCAAAGACGTCGCGCGCCGCCGTGAGAATTTCTTTTGCCAGCGCCGGGTCGTCGACGGTTCTGGCGAGCGTCAACGCGCCGACCAGCCCCGCGAGCGTCGCGATCGCGCGCTTGCGCCGACTGGCTGCGGTGTCGCCCCTAAGCAGGTCGGCGATCCGATCGAGCTGCTTGCGGATATGCGCGGTCGCCCCGCTGCGGAAGCCTTCGTCCTGGCGCGCCATGTCCCCGCCCAATGCTGCGAGGGCGCAGCCGTTTGCGCGGTCCGCGCAATGCCGCTCCGACAGGTAGTTTGCGACGAGGCCAGCGATATCGGTGGAGCGGCGCTGCCGCTCGGCGCCACGCTCCAGCGCCCAGGTTACCGCCTCGGCGGCGAGGACATCCTTCGAGGCGAAATGCCCGTAGAAGCCGCCATGGGTCAGCCCGGCGCCCCTCATGATCGCGTCGAGGCCAACACCGTCGAAGCCCTTTTCGCGAAACAGTCGCGACGCGGTGTCGACGATCCGCGCACGGTTCTCTGCCGCTCTTTCGCGCGTCACCCGCATCACCGCTTCCTTCGTCAGCCAACCTCCACTGACGATATATGACGGCCGACATCAATAACAAGCATTAGATGACGATCGTCATCATCCCGGCGTCCCCGCCGTCGCTATCGCGGGCCAGCCGATCGACAGGCCGATCCAGAATTCGTCAGCAAACTCAGCGCTAAAGCGATCAGTGCGGAGCGGCGCGGTCGCGAAGCGCCGCAGCGACAGCTTCGACGAGCGTTTGCGGCCGCACCGGCTTGAGCAGCCAGCGGTACCTCAAGAAGTCCACGGCCGCGCTGTGGCGCAGGATCGTGGCGTCGCCGGTAACGATCAGTGCGGGAACGCCCTTGTTCCGCGCGATGTCCGCCAGCATTGCCCCGGTGCCGTCTTTCAACCTGCCGTCGGCGATGACGAGGTCGTAGTCGCGGCTTCCGATAAGTTCAGACCCGCCCCGGAAGGTTTCGCTGGAATCGACCTCATGCTCCGCGTCGAGCAGTATCTGCTCGAAGACCGTGCAGACATCGATATCGTCTTCGACAAGCAGGATGCGCGCCATCGTCCGGCGATCCCAACTGTTCGATTGCAAACACTGTTTGTCTAATCGGCGTTCCGGCACCTCGCCTTTCCGGATGTTTTGACAGACCCGCCGCTTCGGCCCATATCATCCCACGCCAGACGGTCGGATGGCCGCTCTTCCCGGTGACGGGGAGGGAGGAAAGTCCGGGCTCCACGGAGGACACGGTGCCGGCTAACAGCCGGCGGGGGCGACCCCAGGGAAAGTGCCACAGAAAATACACCGCCGAGCTCATGAGCTCCCTTTGGGAAAGCATGGGCGGCAAGGGTGAAATGGTGCGGTAAGAGCGCACCGCGTTGTCAGCAATGACAACGGCAGGGAAAACCCCACCGGGAGCAAGACCAAGTAGGAGCGGCAGGCCCGGCGCAAGCCGTGCCGGGCGAGTCTTCGCGCCGCCGCTCGGGTCGGTCGCGCGAGGCGTTCGGCAACGAACGTCCCAGATGAATGGCCATCCCCATCTCCCAAGGAAACTTGGCGATGGGACAGAACCCGGCTTACAGACCGTCTGGCAGTTCAACCTTAGGTGAACAAATAGAGAACGAACTATTGGTCAATAGTGCATCAATCACGCCTATCACTAGATGCTGTGTGCGAGGTGCCGATTCCAATCGAACATTTTGAATCGTACAGAATTACTAGATTCAAGTATTGACGTCCCATTCTATCCCATGTTATCCCATCATCACCCAAAGACGAGCGCCGACGTTGGGGGGAACTCGGCGGCGCAACCGGGCCCGCCCTTTGCCGGCGTCTGTTGGGTGAGCGTTGGGGGAAGTGAGTGGAACTGTTTTTGTCCACTTTCGTGAACAAGGTCGACCGCAAGGGGCGCGTTTCTGTGCCGGCGACCTTTCGCTCCACTCTCGCCACGCATCGCCATCCCAATCAGGTGGTGCTGATCCCGTCCTTCAAATACGAGGCGATCGACGGTACCGGCAGCGATCATCTGGCCGAGATGATGGAGGGTTTGAATACTCTCGATCAATATTCGGACCGTCGTGATGATCTAGCCTTGGTATTCGCCGAGTCACGTTCTTTGCAGATCGACGGCGAAGGGCGAATCGTCCTGCCGGACGAGCTGAAGGACCACGCCAGCATCAGCGACGAAGTGGCGTTTGTCGGGCTCGGCACGATGTTCCAGTTGTGGGAGCCGGGACGCTTCACCCGGCATCGCGCGGAGGCACGCGAGCGCTCGCGCCGCACCGGCGCCACGCTGCCGCCCGCCGGCGCTCCCCGCTGAGCGCCATGCAAACCGCCGCGCCCAGCCAAACTCCCGAACATGTCCCGGTGCTCGTCGACGCGGTCCTCGCGGCGCTCGCACCGCGCGACGACGCGACCTATGTCGACGCGACCTTCGGCGCCGGCGGCTATAGCGAGGCGCTGCTCGGCGCCGCGCGTTGCCGCGTCGTCGGCATCGACCGCGATCCCGACGCGGTCGCGCGCGGCCGTGCGCTCGCCGAACAGCACGGCGGTCGGCTGACCCTGATCGCCGGCCCGTTCGGCGACATGGAGCGGCTGATCGGCCCGCTCTCGCCCGGCCCGATCGCCGGCATCGCTTTCGATCTCGGCGTCTCTTCGATGCAGCTCGATGAGCCCGGGCGCGGCTTTTCGTTCCGCCACGACGGCCCGCTCGACATGCGGATGAGCCGCGAGGGCGCGAGCGCCGCCGATCTTATCGGTCGGCTTTCCGAGCGCGAACTGGCCGAACTGATCCGCGAACTCGGCGAGGAGCGCTTCGCCGGGCGGATCGCCCGCGCCATCGTCGTGGCGCAGCGCAGCCATCCGCCAACCACGACCGGCGAATTGGCCGAGATCGTACGCGGCGTAATTCCCAAGCGCGAGCCCGGGCTCGACCCGGCGACCCGCACCTTCCAGGCGCTACGCATCGCGGTCAATGACGAGCTCGGCGAACTGGATCGCGGGCTCGCCGCCGCCGAGCGCCTGTTGATGCCAGGCGGCAGGCTCGCCGTCGTGTCGTTCCACTCGCTGGAGGATGCGCGGGTCAAAACCTTCCTACGCCGACGCAGCGAAGCAGAGCGTGGGTCGCGCCACCTGCCGCCGCTTCCGGGCGGACCTGAGCCGAGCTTCATCCTGCATTCGCGCCGGCCGGTGCGCCCTGGCGCCGAGGAGATCGCTCGCAACCCGCGCGCCCGCTCGGCGCGGCTGCGCTCGGCCGAGCGCACCGCGGCTCCACCGTTCGCCGAGGCGCGGCCATGAGCCGGTTCGGCGGCGCCTTTTGGTTCGTGCTCGTCATCGCGTCCGGGGTGACTAATTTCGTCGTCAAGCAGAATGTGCAGAACCTCGACGACCAGCTCGCCCATGTGCGCCACAAGACGGTCGACGAGCAAAAGAAGATCCACGAGCTGACCGCCGACTGGACCTTCCTCAACCAGCCCGAGCTGCTCGCCGATCTCAACAACCGCTACGTCCACCTGGGGCCGCTGTCGCCGAAGCAGGTCGACAGCAGCCTCGACAAAATCCCGCTGCGCCCGGCTCCGCCGCCGCAGGACGCCGCGCCGCAGATCGCCAGCGCCGCACCGACCCCGCCAACCGCTCCGCCACCGACACCTCAAGCAGCAGCGCCTGTCCCGGCAGCCGCCCCGGCCCGCGCGCCGATCGTGCCGGTGTCGGCCACCGTCCCCGCTCCGGTCCGGGCCCAGAGCACACCCGCGGCGCACCCCGCCTCGCTCGACGCGCTGTTCGCGCAGGCTGCGGGGGACCGCTGATGCTGTCGGCCCAGCGCCTCGACGACAATCCGTGCCGGCCGCGGCATTTCAAGCCGCCGCCCTGCGCCCCGGTGGTCGCGGACGGCGCCGCCGTCGCCTATCTCGACACCGCGCGCACCCGGCTCTTGATGGCGGCGGCGGTGTTCGCGCTGATCTTCCTCACCGTCGCCGGGCGGCTGGTCGAGGTCGTCGCGGTGACCGGCGGCACGGTGG
>Ga0209006_10006594_pt1 | contig 10489 bp, 6 predicted proteins | sample JacPin_JW_Ref_O2_FD_188567 | JGI IMG/M metagenome (GOLD analysis project Ga0209006, IMG submission 188567) | Forest soil microbial communities from Algoma, Ontario, Canada - Jack Pine, Ontario site 1_JW_Ref_O2 (SPAdes) (version 2) | ecosystem: Environmental > Terrestrial > Soil > Boreal... | reverse complement strand
AGATGCAGAAAGAATACGGCGAGAAGCTGCGCGACGCGGTTGACACGCAAAAGCATCCGAAGACTGAAAGTTACTCGCTGGTGGACGGAATCAAAGCGGAAATCATGAAGGCGATTCCGGAAGATGATGGGGAAAAGCGCAAGTTGGCGGCACGCGCGTTCGAACGGCTACGCGAACGAATCTTCCGGGACGATATGTTGGATCGCAAACGGCGTCCTGATGCGCGGCCGTTTGATCAGATTCGGCAGATTACGTGCGAGGTGGGCGTTCTGCCGCGCGCGCACGGATCGGCGCTCTTCACGCGGGGTGAAACACAAGCCCTGGCTACTGCTACTCTCGGCACCAAGGAAGACAGGCAGCGGCTGGACTTGCTCTTCGAAGAGGAAACTTTCAAGCGGTTCATGCTGCACTACAATTTTCCGCCGTTCTCGGTGGGCGAAGTGAAATTCCTGCGCGGGCCGGGACGTCGCGAAATTGGGCACGGCGCGTTGGCCGAGCGAGCGCTGGCTAATTTGCTTCCGCCGGAAGAGGATTTTCCGTACGCGGTTCGCGTGGTCTCCGACATTTTGGAGTCGAACGGATCGTCATCGATGGCGACGGTTTGCGGCGCTTCACTCGCGTTGATGGACGCGGGCGTGCCGCTCAAGTCCGCTTGCGCAGGAATTGCGATGGGCTTGGTGGTGGAAGGCGAGAAGTACGCGATCTTGACTGACATTGCCGGAGCGGAAGATCACTACGGCGACATGGACTTCAAGGTGGCCGGCACACGGCAGGGAATTACCGCGCTACAAATGGACATCAAAGTGAGCGGCGTGAGCATTTCGATGATGCGCGAAGCGTTGGCGCAGGCAAAGAAGGCGCGGCTGCAAATCCTGGATAACATGGACGGGACGATTTCAACGGGACGAGCGGAAATTTCTACTTACGCTCCGCATCTTTTCATGTTGAGCATTCCAACGGATAAAATCCGCGACCTGATCGGGCCGGGCGGCAAGAAAATCCGCGGCATCATTGAAGCCACCGGCGTGAAAATTGACGTGATGGATGACGGCAAGGTTCACGTGTTTGCATCGAGTGGAAAGGGCGCGGAAGAAGCGCTGAAGATGATTCGCGACGTCACGGCGACCGCTGAGATCGGCAAGACCTATCTCGGCACAGTCGTACGCATCGCGGAGTTCGGCGCATTCGTGGAAATTTTCCCCGGGACGGATGGATTGCTGCACATCAGCGAAATTGCGGAAGCGCGGATTCGCGCGGTTCGCGATGAGTTGAAAGAAGGCGACCAGATCCTGGTGAAGGTTCTCGCGATCGAGGGGAACAAGATCCGGTTGAGCCGCAAGGCGGTGTTGCGCGATCAGCGCGACAAGTTGCCTAAGACGGAAGCGGCGGCTGCCGAAGGCCACGCTTAGACGATTCGCGGGACAGCTAGAAAGAATCGAATTGAAATAAATCGGGGCGGCGAGAAATCGCTTCCCCTTTTTTGTGCGCGGAGAATTATCCTGGCGAGGAGACGCGTTCGATGCGGGCGCCGATGTCGCGAAGCTTGTCTTCGATGCGCTCGTAGCCGCGGTCGATGTGATAAACGCGGTCGATCCAGGTGGTGTTGTCGGCAACCAACCCGGCCAGGACGAGCGAAGCGCTCGCGCGCAGGTCGGATGCTGTGACTGGAGCGCCGCTGAGCGGTGTAGGGCCGGTGACGATAGCGAGATTGCCGTCCACGACAATGTTTGCACCCATGCGCATGATCTCGCTGGCGTGCAGGTAGCGATTTTCGAAGATGGTTTCGCGGACGCGCGAGACGCCGGTGGCTTGCGTGGCTAGCGCCATGAATTGAGCTTGCATGTCGGTGGCGAAGCCGGGGTATTCCTCAGTGGTAATGTCGGCGGCTACCAGCTTTTTCGCTCCGCGCACTCGAAGCGAGCCGTTTCCTTCGCATTTAATTTCCACGCCACATTCTTTCAGCTTGTTTATTACGGCGACTAAATGATGCGGCTCGCAGTTCGTGAGCAGAAGGTCTCCGCCGGTGATTGCGCCAGCGACGAGAAAAGTGCCGCACTCGATGCGGTCGGGAATGATGCTGTGCGACGCGCCATGCAGGCGCGGGACACCTTGAATGCGAAGGGTGGAGGTGCCTACGCCTTCGATCTTGGCGCCCATTTTGATCAGCAGTTCGGCGAGGTCGGTGACTTCCGGTTCGAGCGCTGAATTTTCCAGGACGGTTTCGCCTTCAGCCAGGACTGCTGCCGTCAAAATATTTTCCGTGCCGGTCACCGTAATTTTCGGGAAACGGAAAGTGGCGCCGCGAAGACGCTTTACGCGCGCTTCGACGTAGCCGTGCTCCATCTTAATTTCCGCGCCAAGTTTTTCGAGAGCTTGGATGTGGATGTCGATTGGACGCGCGCCGATGGCGCATCCGCCGGGAAGCGAAACGCGCGCATAACCGAAGCGGGCCACGAGCGGACCGAGCGTTAGTACTGAAGCGCGCATCGTTTTCACCAGCTCGTAGGGAGCTTCCTGCAACGAGACGGTTTCGGCTTGAATGGTGAATTCGCTGGGCGGCAAGTCAGGGCTTTCGACGCGGCAACGCATATGCGCGAGGAGCTTGGCCATGGTGATGATGTCGCGGACGTGCGGTATATTTTGCAGGGTTACGGGCTCGTTAGTCAGCAGCGCGGCGGCCATGCACGGCAGAGCGGCATTTTTTGCTCCGCTGATTCGGACTGTGCCTTCTAATCTGCGTCCGCCCTGAATTTTGAATCGGTCCATGCTATTTCCTCTTCCCTGGTGCGCTCGGTACTTTTGCGGCGCGTGCTTCCAAAGCTTGCCGAACGTTGCCGCCGGATTGTTGCAAACGTTGCCGTGCTTCGCGCGCATTGACGCCCGTTTTCAGCATCACGAGCGCTACCGGCAGATCGTGTTGCGATTGACGCAGCATTTGTTCCGCTGCTGACACAGTTGCGCCGGAAGCTTCCTGAAGGATTCTTGCTCCGCGTTGCCTTAACTTCTGATTTGTGAGCGCCACGTAAACCATCCAGTTTTCGTAAACTCTGCCAAGCCGCACCATCGAAGCGGTAGAGAGCAAGTTGAGAACCATTTTCTGCGCGGTGCCGGCTTTCAAACGAGTTGAGCCGCTGATTGCTTCCGGGCCAGTGTCTGGCGCAATGGCGATATTTACGGCGCGCGCGAGCGGCGACACTCGATTGGATGTGACGCCGACTGTTACCGCACCTCGTTTTCTTGCGAAGCGCACAGCGCCGATCACGTACGGCGTAGATCCACTTGCCGCTAGGCCAACGACCACGTCACCACGTTTAACACCTGCTTTGCGCAAATCTCTCGCACCATTTTTGGCAGAATCTTCGGCTCCTTCTACTGCGCCCGTCACAGCTCGCGAGCCGCCGGCGATGATGGCTTGCACCACTTTCGGCGACGTGCCGAAAGTGGGCGGGCATTCGGCGGCGTCGAGAACCGCGAGGCGTCCGCTGGTTCCCGCGCCTACATAAAAAAGCCGTCCTCCGCTGCGAAAACTTTTCACGATTGCATCCACTGCGCGCGCAATTTTCGGTAGCTCGCGATGTACAGCAAGAGCCACGCGTGCGTCCTCACCATTGAGAACGCGCAGAATTCCGAGCGTCGATTTCCGATCGAGTCCGCGAGTGCGCGGATTTCGCTGCTCGGTTTTTAATGGCTTCATGGCTTCAGGGGCTAAAGCCCTTCAAGATACATGGCTCATATGGCGGGGCTAAAGCCCCGCCCTTCCATTCTTCCGCAGACTCTTCACAGCGACGCGCCTCTCAAAGCCTGAAATGATTATACCGAGGGCGAGGGCCGGGTTCGCGGCCTGCTAGAGATTCCGCAGGGCATTGTGACGTTGGAGTTATTGAGCAGAAGCAGGCTGGTTAGCGAGGCCGAGGGCCTGCATGACGGCGTCATGTACGGCGGGACGCAATTGGCGGATTTGCTCGTTGGCTCGGGTGGGATTTACCCGGTTGGTGAGCAGAACGACGAAAAGATCGCGCTGAGGATCGATCCAAAGCGAGGTGCCGGTGAATCCAGTGTGGCCGAAGCTGCTTGCGGAAAAATAGTGGCCTGATGAAGAAGGCTGGGTGATCGCGTCCCATCCCAGGGTGCGCGCGGAATCTCCGATGGCTTGGCGGGCGGTGAATTCCTGGATCGTCGCGCGGGTGAGGATGCGGTGATGGGCGTAGATGCCGCCATTTAAAATCATTTGCGCGAAAATCGCGGTGTCTCCCGCAGTGGAAAAAAGTCCGGCGTGGCCCGAGACGCCGCCCATGGCCCAGGCGTTTTCGTCGTGAACTTCGCCTTGCATCAGACGCTTGCGAAAATCGAGATCATTTTCGGTGGGTGCAATTGTCGGCCACAACTTGCGCGGCGGATCGAATTGCGAAGCGTTCATCCCGAGCGGCGCGAAAATATGCTGCTTGGGGTATTCGTCGAGCGTAAGTCCGGTAAGGCGCTGGACGATTTCGCCTAAGAGGATGAATCCTAGATCGGAATATTCCACTTGTGCCCCGGGCTGGTGCACGAGTGGCTCAGCCAACACGCGCGCGAGAACGGCGTCGTGACCTTTCGCTTGCTCGTAAAAATCGCGATGCGCGGGAAGACCGGAATCGTGGAGGAGCAGATTGCGTATGGTTACTCGCGCGCGCCACGATGGGTCGGGATCAAACTTCGCGGCGGCGGTCCATTCGGGCAGATAGCGCGCCAAGGGCGTGTCGAGATCGAGCCGCTTTTGCTGAACCAGAATCATCACGGACGTGGTGGTGACGATTACTTTAGTGAGAGAAGCCATGTCGTACAGCGTGTTCGCGGTGACCGCCGGAGATTTTGGTTCACGCGTTAATTTGCCAAAGGGGCGAACGATTAATTGGTCGTGCGTTCCGACGGCGAGAACTCCGCCGGGGATTGCGCCGCCTGCGACGGCGGCGTCCATCACATCGAAAGCTGGTTTCAGCCGCGCGGCTAGGTTTGGCGGCGCGGGCTGCAGCGTCATTGGATTCGCGGCGAGGCGAATGCCGTCTCCGCGTTTTGCGGTGCCGGGAACGGTTACGGGAATCTGACCTTGTGTTGGAACTTGGCCAAAAAGCGCGCGGACGGCGGCGCGTTGCGAAACATCGTTGGTGGAAAATTCAGCGAGCCAGGTTTTCGCTCCCGGGAAATTCTCGATTAGATAAGGGCTGCCGAAAGACAGTACGACGACTGGCTTTCCGGTGGCGACCATTTGATTGACGACGGCGCGCTGATTGTCCGGCAGGCCTACGTTTCCTTTTCTGTCCGCCACACGCACGAACAGCGCGGCAATCGCTACGTCATAGTTTTCAGGGGGCGGGAGCTTAAGGAAATTTGCGTTGGCAAACTGCGTGTCGGCGCGCAAAGCGGTGAGCGAATCCACGCGCGAGCGAATTTCGGCCTCGATGGTTACACCCGGATAGGGATCGGCGTCGGCAGAAAGAGAGACGAGCAGCACGCGAAGCGGTCGGGTCGAGTCTAGCGGCAAAAGTTTTGCATTGTCGCGAAGGAGCGTTACTCCGCGGTCGGCGATAGCTTGCGCCTGCATTTCATATTCGGGCTTGGCAAATTTTTCGCTCAGGTGATCGATATCGACGAGGCGATCTTTGTCGAGGCCGAGGCGAGATTTAGCTTGCAGGATTCGTCGAACGGAATCGTCGATGCGCGCTGCGGGGATGCGGCCGGATTTTACGGCTTCTTCGAGCGACGCCATGGCGGCATCAGGCACTGGAAGCTGGAGCAACACATCAGCTCCGGCTTCGACGGCGCGCACGGCGGCATCGCCCGGAGCGAACTGCGAAGTCACTCCGCCCATATCCATGGCGTCGGTGACGATGAGGCCTTTGAAATTCAATTCATCGCGCAGGAGACCGGTAATTATATTTCGCGAAATAGTTGCAGGGACGGATGGATCGGTTTCGTACGCAGGAACATTTAGATGTCCGGGCATCACGGAACTGACGCCCGCGGCAATCGCGGCGCGGAAGGGAATTAGCTCGGTAGCTTCCAGTTCTTGTCGACTGCCCGGCACGGTGGCGAGTGAGAGATGCGAATCCACACTGACATTTCCGTGGCCGGGAAAATGTTTTGCGCTCGACAAGCCGCCATTTTCTTCAACGCCGCGGATGAATTGCGCGACGTATTCGGAGACGCGCTGCGGATCTTCGCCGAACGAACGAATATTGATGATGGGATTGTCCGGATTGTTGTTCACGTCCGCGTCGGGAGCGAAAATCCAGCGCACTCCGGCTGCGCGCGCCTCGAGAGCGGTTATTTTGCCGATGGTGTAAGCGGCTTTCGGATCGTTGGCTGCGGCGACGGCCATTGGAGAGGGGAATGAAGTGCCTTCGTCGATGCGCATACCCGTACCGGTTTCAAAATCCGCGCCGATGAGCAGCGGAGTCTTCGCGTGTTTTTGCAATTCGTTGGTTAGCGCAGCGGTGGGATAAACCTGGCTGCGTTCGATGCCCAGCGGGCCGCGTTGGGTGCCGAGGATGAATCCCCCGACATGATTTTCTTCCACCTGATGCAGCAGTTCTTTGTAAGCCGCACTGTCGGTGGAAGTGAACACGCCGAAATAATATGGCATCAACATCTGACCAATTTTTTCGCGCAGAGTCATTTTTTTGAGTGTTGCTTCCACCCAGGGCGAGCTCGCTGCAGTTCGCCGAGGGCTCTTGGAAGTTTTTTGTGCGCGAAGGGAAATTGTCATGAGAAGGAGCAAGGGAAGCGCGGAAAGGCCGAGTTTACGCATATCATTCGTTGGAGGCCTTCCGTGTTGACGCCCGCATCCCGCGGCTGTATATAGCACACGCCCGTATGACGCACAACGAAACGTCCCCGCGCGTGTTTCGTATCCGTTCTCTCCAGATTTTGATGCGATGCGCGATTTTGTTTGGACTTTGTTGCTTTTTGGCAGCGCCCGCGCAGGGAAAACACGGACAAGGTCCCTCCGCGCGAATTGAAACAGGGATTGATGTCCTCGAAGCGGAGCATTTTGCCCCGTTGCGCGGAAAACGAGTGGGACTGATCACAAATCAGACGGGCGTGGATGCAAATGGCCGGAGGACGATCGATGTCCTTGCGAACGCAGAGGGCGTAAAGCTGGTTGCGATTTTTAGTCCGGAGCACGGAATTGCGGCGAGAGAGGACTCCGCCGCTGTGAGCAACGCGACAGATCCTGCCACGGGGCTGCCGATTTATAGCCTGTACGGCGAAACGCGGCGGCCGACGGATGCGATGTTGCAGGGCATCGACGCGATCGTGTTCGACATTCAAGACGCAGGCGTGCGTTTTTATACCTATGTGACGACGATGGCTTACTGCATGGAGGCGGCTTCAAAACACAACATTCCGTTTTTCGTTCTCGATCGGCCCAACCCGCTGGGTGGAGAAATCATCGAAGCGCCGATGCTGGATTCTGACAAGTTGTCCTTCGTTGGATATTTTCCCATGCCGGTGCGCTATGCGATGACGATTGGCGAAGTGGCGAAGATGTTTGATGCGGAAAATAAAATTGGGGCGGACCTGCATGTTGTTGAGATGCAGAATTGGCACCGAGACGAAACGTATTGGATGACAGGGCTTCCGTGGATTCCGCCATCGCCGAATTTGCCGGGGATCGCAAACCTTATTCCTTATCCGGGGATTGAGATTCTGCAGGCGGGCGGCGTTTCAGTTGGACGCGGGACCGATTCTGCGTTTCTGGAATTTGGCGCGCCATGGATTAAGCCGGAAGAGCTGCTTGCGGAATTGAAACGGCGGTCGATTGCTGGAGTTAGTTTTGAGGCGAAGACTTTTAGTCCAAAAACCGGGCCTTATGCTGGGGAAAAGTGCGAGGGCGTTGGGTTGATTGTTAAAGAACGAGATGGTTTTCGCTCAATGTTAATGGGGCTGGAGATTGCAGAGGCGCTGCATAAGCTTTATCCCCAACAATTTCAGATTGAGAAAATGATTACGCTGCTGGGATCGCAGTCCACGGTGGAGCGTCTTGAGCGCGGTGACGCTCCAAGAGCAATTGTGACCGGCTGGGATGGCGATCTCGTAAAATTTCAGGTGATGCGCGCGAAATATTTGATCTATCGTTAGGCATGGCCGATAAAGCGGACTGCTCGAAAATAAAGTCTCTAACAATCTTTGGAATTGAAATGGCCAATCAGCGAGATCCGTGGCGAAGAATCGGGTTGCGAACGCTGAACGCATGGAACGAGCGGCGATTTGAAAAGTGGAGAATTTGTGCGGTCTAAAGCTTGGCTCGCCTGGAGCAGCGGAAAAGATAGCGCCTGGGCGCTGCATACCGTTCGCCAGAGCGCGGAATTCGAGGTTGTGGCGCTGCTCACGACCGTGAATGAGAAATACTCGCGGGTGGCTATGCACGCTGTGCGCGAAAGTTTGTTGGACATGCAGGCGGACGCGGCTGGACTGCCGTTAGTCAAGGTGCCGATTCCTTCGTCTTGCACCAATGAAATTTACGAGCACGCTATGGGTGAAGCAATGGAGCGCGCGAAAGCCGAGGGCGTGACGCATGTCATATTTGGCGATTTGTTCCTAGAAGATGTGCGCGCATATCGGGAGAAGCAGCTGGCGCGTTGCGATGTGACGCCGGTATTTCCGTTGTGGGGGCGCGATACGCGACAACTCGCTGAAGAAATGATTGCGGGCGGACTTTCGGCGTACCTCACTTGTGTTGACCCTCGCAAACTCGACCGCTCGTTTGCCGGACGAAAGTTCGATGCGGAACTTTTGCGGACGCTTCCAACGGATGTGGATCCTTGCGGAGAGAACGGAGAGTTTCACAGTTTTGTGAATGACGGCCCGATGTTTAAGCAAGCCATACCCGTAACCCCGGGTAAGATTGTGGAAAGAGACGGATTCGTGTTTGCCGACTTTCTTCCGCGAGACTCGGCGGCTAGCAAGGCGTAGAATCGCATTTCTCTTCAGGCGCGATTTCATTCACAATCTCATGCGACCTAGTTCTCTGAGGAAACGTTCCTGATGCGGATTTGTTCTCTGCTGCCTTCGGCCACGGAAATTCTGTACGCGCTGGGTCTCGGCGATTCCGTGGTCGGCGTCACTCACGAATGCGATTTTCCTGCCGGCGCAGCAACGAAACCTGCATTGATACGTCCTCGCGTGGACCCGCACGCTTTTGCAGGTGAAATCGATCGCCAAGTAAGGGAACTTGTATCGCGTGGCGAGAGCATTTACGCGGTGGACGCGGAATTATTGCGCTCGCTGGAGCCGGATTTGATTGTGACGCAAGATCTTTGCCATGTTTGCGCGGCCTCGCCGGATGATCTGGCTACGGCGTTAACGCGGCTGCCGAAAAAGCCGCGTGTTTTGACGCTGACGCCGCATTCGTTGAGCGACGTTTGGAACGACATTCGCAAGGTTGGCGATGCTACCCAGCGGCGGCGGAAAGCGCAAGGGATCGCCATTAGTCTGGAACAGAAGGTCGCGGCGATTGAGGCAAAGGTTGCGCAAGCTAAGACGCGCGCGCGAGTTTTGTGCCTCGAATGGCTCGACCCATTTTACGTGGGCGGGCACTGGGTGCCAGAGATGGTTGCAAGAGCTGGAGGACAGGACGTTCTAGGGCGCGCGGGCGAGCCTTCGTTTCGCGTCAGCGAGGATCAGATTGCGGAGAGTCGCGCGGAAATTATTGTGGTGATGCCGTGCGGGTTTAACGTTAAACGAATAGCTACGGAATACAGTTCGGCCAATTGTTCAAATGGATTTCGAAAGCTGCCGGCGGTCCTAGCCAAAAACGTGTTCGCCGTGGACGCGAATAGCTATTTTTCGCGTCCGGGACCGCGGCTCGCGGAAGGAGTTGCGGTTTTGGCACATTTGTTACATCCTGATTTGTTTCCTGCCGCGCCGCCGGGGAGTTCGATTCAAAGATTGTAAGCGTCACAAAAATTAGGTAGGGCTGCCTTCGGCTTTGCCGCTCCACAAACGATAGAAAAACAATCCGGAAAGAATCATTGCAAGCCCAATCGAAGAACGAACGGGGCGCTGAATCCAAATATTTATGGTGAGCGCCAGAGCGCCTGCGACGAACAGTCCCGGAACGACCGGATATCCCCAAGTCCGGTACGGGCGGTTCATGTCCGGCGCAATTTTTCTAAGTCGGAACATGGCCACTACCGAGAGCGCGTAAAAAATCCACGCGGCAAAAACGAACAGCGAAGTCAGCTCTTCGAAAGTTCCAGTAAGCGCCATAAGCGCTGCCAATACACCCTGAAAAATTAGCGCGCCTCCGGGCGTACGAAACCGCGGGTGCACGATCCCGGTGACGCGAAAGAACAAACCGTCGCGGGCCATGGCGTAGGGCACGCGCGCGCCGCTCATGATCGATGAGTTCAGCGTGCCGAGAGCCGCGACAATCATCGCAAGCGTGATCCAGAATGCCGCGCCATGACCAGCGAAGCTTTCCACCACGTCGGAAGCCACGTGCGACGAA
>Ga0209006_10006593_pt1 | contig 10490 bp, 9 predicted proteins | sample JacPin_JW_Ref_O2_FD_188567 | JGI IMG/M metagenome (GOLD analysis project Ga0209006, IMG submission 188567) | Forest soil microbial communities from Algoma, Ontario, Canada - Jack Pine, Ontario site 1_JW_Ref_O2 (SPAdes) (version 2) | ecosystem: Environmental > Terrestrial > Soil > Boreal... | reverse complement strand
CTTTGTTTCTGCCGTCGGATAGGGGCGAACAGGCCAGCCCCCGTCTGGCCATTTAAACAGATCGAAAATCTAGAACAACATCAATCGATCAACTTAGGTCGGCCCCTTGCGCCGCAAGCCGCTCCAAGGTCCGAAACCTCTTTGTCCTGTTGATCATCCGACTTTGCGGGTATGATTGGTTCTTGAAGTTAGCTCAGGGCAGAACAGTTAAGCGCTTGGAAGGGCATGAAACATTGGACCGCAAGTGTCGTCGCAATCTTGCTGGCGGCCTTTCCTAGCGTTGCGAGCGCGCAGGCGAACTGCGAAGCGATACCTCACGGACCAGAGCGCACTGATTGCTACCTCGGCCGAAGTCAGCTTTACCGGGGACAGTCCGATGTTGCTGCTGCAAGAGCGCGCGCTCAATCAGACGCCGCGTGGTATCGTGCAACTACGGGTACAGACTCGCCGAAACGCAAACCACATCGGCGACGATAAGGCTCAGACTGTTTCCGCGCGGACCGCGCAGGGGACCGGAAAAACTTCGATCATGTGCCGCCTCCCGCTAAGCTCGGGCTTGGACAACCACAATGGCGAAGAGGCCGAGGATCGGTCGTACGCCGCTCTCGCATACGGGGAAACCATTGAAGCGCAATTGACCGGCACCGAATTGAACCACATCGTGCACGGTAACCGCGACAGGCGCGCGCAACGTACACCCAAATTGCTGCTGCCCAATCCGCGATAAGGCAATGCCGGTCGGCCCGCAACCCAACCACCGCGCGATCCGCGTCAATCAAGAAACTTGGGCAGCGACACCACTTGCCCATCGGTCAACTCAGCTTGCTCCAAGCTTGACTTATCGGCTGCGGCTCGTTTTCTTTGAAGCGCGGTGCCAACCAACCCGAAGAACACGAGCAAAGCGCCACCGATCATAAGCCAATGTGGGAATTGCATATCAAGCACGTCACGCCCCTAGCACATCTGCTTCCGCCACGGCGGCATGGCAATCAAAAGCCACCGCGACACCAATCCATCTGATCATTGCCTTTCTTCCTTTTGAACGAAGTGCACCCCTTTCTCTTTTGGACACCCGACGCGCATCGTGGCCGGCGGCCGTTGATCTGGATCAGTCGCCCGCGTCAGACGTGGCACCCGATAAAGGATCAAAAGCACGGCCCCGCCATTGTGAGAGTTCAGCGGGGGTGACGGGGCCGTGCACGGACCGCCTCGGGGGAGGGCGGGGCCCGATCGCTGCGAAACCGCAAGGTCCTTGATCGGTTCGAAATTCAGGATCGCAGGTTCTCGCGGACGATTGTTGTCCGCTTGCATTCCTTGGGCAGCAACGTCATCGCGCGCAATACTGCCGCGCGCACATTCAGTGAGCGGTGCTCTTGTCAGGGTGATGAATACTTCGGGATCAAGGGCCATGGGTCCGCGCCTGCACCAAAGGCTGGCCGTAAAGCCAGCACACGCGCCCCAAATGCCCAACTCTCAACCTGATCCAGCTTGGTTAATAGCTGGTTAAGACCCTTGTACCAGAGCGCGTTGTGCGGGGCGACTAACCGTCAGGGACGACGTACTTGCGCAGCGACGCTGCGCTCCCGACATTCCAACAGGGTCATCTAGCGACCTGCTTTGAATGAAACATGAAACGAAATCTTCTCGCGATAGCGATTTTGCCGATGCTTGTAGCGGTCGCTCAAGCAAGACCTATTGATTGGCACGCAGAATTGGATCACTGCCGCGCGCTTCGCGAACAAATGGGACCACTGTTGCGAGCAGGCGTGGGTATATCTGCCATCGCGCGCTCCGGGACGGTGGCGCGCCGCTGCGTCTGGATTGAACGGCGGGCGTTACGACATGGTGCGCGCTAGGCGCAACTCGGATGACAGGTGGCCTGACAGATTGAACTGCGAGTACCGAAAGCCGTCCGGACGGCGCGATCTGGCTTCAATCGTCGCTTGGCATCAGTCGCAATTGGATGTCCGTGCTGGCAATGATGCCGTGATCCAGCGTGATGACGGCTATATCCACGACGTGCAGCGATTTGGGAGGGTCGTAAAAATATTTCAAATGCCGGACGGAGCCAAAGTCCGGTGTGACGATGAAATCGCCGGAGCCAAGCGCCCCGGTGATCAGTTTGACTGCCTCGCGGTTTTTCAGCGGCGAACACAGCAGGGCGTCGATCAGAGCGGCCAGCGATAAGCCATCGTTTAGCAAGACCCGCGCGATGTTATCGCCGTAGGCCTGCCTTAGGACGTTGACAATCGCCGCGACAATGTTCGGGTCGCGCATCCCTGCCTCTCCGAGGCCCTAGCCCGAAACCCTCCATTAAGATTGTACATCCTCGCGGCCTGAACAAAAGCGACCATAGGTCAATGCAGCGCCGCCGATGTCTTTGGAAACAAGTCAACGGGCGTGCCATGAAGCCAACCAAACTAACGCAACGCGGAGGGTAGTGCTGTCGCGGCGCGGCGTGTTGCTGCGCACCATCCGCCGTGCGCCAGTCACCACAGGCATTTCTTCTTTCAACCATTTCCGTTGCGCATCGGCCACGTACGAACGACGCTCCATCGCTACAGCGAGGTCACGACGCCGAACGGCCAGGTAAACGGCCGGCAGAGACCGAAAGGCACTGCCACTCCTAGCACGCAGTGGATTTATTCTTCGGTCTCTGAGGCGAGTCTCCAGAAAACGGGAGTTTTCTTGAATTCGGCCGGAGACTTTTGTGAATTCTCGGCGCAAAAGGTTCGATTGTCAGTCTCTAGAGACAATCGGCGATGAGAAAAGCCCACGTTTGGCGGGCCTTTCTCATCGAAAGAAGAAAATTCTCTGAAAACAAGAATGGGTGGCTGGGGCGGGAGGATTCGAACCGCGATATGGCGAATTGGAGCCGGATGCACTCGCCTGTCCGAGATAAGTCGCAGAACCTCTTTTGGTTGAAATTCGTAGGTCCTTGAAAACGTTGGAATTTCAAAAACCGTACCGAAACCACTGAGTCCAGAGCTTCGGAGATAAGCGGGCTTTTCGGAGAGTAATGGGGGTGCTCTGCCGCAGAGGGAGTCCGGAGTTCAAATGAGAAATCGCTGCCGCTGTTGGGCTTAATTATGCGCAAACCCACGCGGAGAATTTGCGGCTTCCGAGCGCTGGCGGAGAGAGTGTCAGTCAATCTCCGTTGAAAGATAAGGTATTTTCGACGTTCCCATACCAAAACCCACCGTTTGAGCTACAGCCCGGAGATCGGGTTTCGCCTCCGATAAAAGCCTGTAATGCGGTGTTCCGCCTGGTGGCGTAGGCATTTGCCCTCCGAAGGCAATTCAACCTGTAAGTCGGGAAATCTTGAAGTGTTTTCAAAGGGCCGTTCTGACATTTTTCAGCTTTTTTTGACCCCTGGAGATCGCTGCAGAATTTCTCTTCGTCAGAATGGTGATAGCCGATGCTTACCGACGAGCCTGCGACTGTAGCGGGCGCCATTTGTGAGGTTCCTAACTTGCCTCAAGTCGCTCGACGCTCCCTTCCGCAGCGATGACGACCTCTCACTTTGCTGATTGTGCGCCTTCCGTATCGGCAATCGAGCCAGCGCCTGAATAAGATGGGATAAACTCCTCCCTTGGAAGCGCATGTTTGTCGCCAAGCGAGATGGCCAGCTTTCTCATGGTCTGGCGATCTCGTCAGAAGACGGCGGGGTATTGCCCGCCATCCAACATGACATTCTGACCGGTCAGATAACCGGCATGGGCGCTGCAATAGAACGCGCAGACGGCGCCAAACTCCTCAACACGCCCCATGCGCTTCGCCGGGCTGCTGGCGGCCGCCGCAGCGACTTCCTCATCGAGTGTGCGGCCGCTGTTCGCGGTCAGCTTCTGGATGTTGGAGCGGAGCCGATCGGTTTCAAACTGTTCGGGCAACAGGCTGTTGATCGTCACGTTCGCTCCTACGTACTGGGCCGCGATCGCCTTGGTAAACCCCGTCAGCCCGATGCGCGCGGCGACGGACAGGCTCAACGCGGCGTTCGGCTGCTTCACCATTGCCGAGGTGATGTTGATGATTCGCCCGAACTTGCGTTCGGCCACGCCGTCGATCACGGCGCGCATGAGCATGATTGCCGCGACCATATTGCTGTCGACGGCAGCCAGCCATTGGTCGCGCTCGAAGGTGCGCCAGTCACCCACCGGCGGGCCGCCGGCGTTATTGACCAAAATATCGGGGGCTGGACAGGCCGCCAGGGCTGCCGCGCGCCCGCTTTCGGTGGTGATATCTCCGAGAGCGGTGGCAACCGTCACAGAAAACCTTTGACGGATGTCCGCCGCCGTCTGCTCCAGGAGTTCAGCGCTGCGTGCCGTAAGCACGAGGTTGACGCCTTCGGCGGCCAGCGCTTCGGCGCAAGCTCGCCCCAGTCCTTTACTCGCTGCGCAGACCAACGCCGTGCGACCATTTATTCCGAGATCCATTGTGTGCTTATCCTCCTGAACAAAAATGCGGGCCTAAGCCACGTGCCCGGTGACGCTCATCCACCGGTTTCCGGCAAATTGATCGGCAGAAGTGATCTAGATCTGAATCAGGTCACCCTGACCGACCCACTTCTCACCGTCGAACTGAATCAGTTCCATGGCATGAAAGGCGGCGTAGTCAGTCGACGAATTCGAGAGCTTGATTCCATTCAGAAGCAACGGCAGAGATAAATCCCTGAGGGACGTCGCCTGCTTCAAGAGGTTTTCTCGCGTCAGTTCGTTCCCGCAGCGCTTCAGCACCTCAGCGATCGCACAGGCGCAATTGTAGCCGGGAACCGCATTGAGATCATCCAGGTTGTATCGCGGCATGTATTGGCTCAAGAATCTCTTGAACTCCTCGACCCCAGGGTCGTTGGCGAAGGCCGGATCGCCTGGCGCCTTCTCCCAGCGAGCGGAAAAGATGCCCTTGCAATTCTCGATACCCGCAGGAACCAGTGTTTGCCCGATGCTCGCAGCATTGGAGCAGATGATTTGGAGCGGCTTCCAGTTCGAAACTGCCACCTTGCGGATACCCTGCGCGGCATAGCGTTGGTTGGTGAATTGGAGGAAGGTGTCAGCGCCGGCTGCCTGTATCGAGATGACCGCGCTGTCGATCGTCGGATCAGTGATCTCGTGGGACTTCTCGGCGACGATCATCGTCGATGCTTTATCGCCTAGTCCCTGCTTCAGGCCACGCAGGTAATCCCGCCCAAGGTCGTCGTTTTCATAAAGCACGCCGATCTTCGCGTCCGGTTTGGTCGCAAGGAGAAAGCGCCCGTAAATCATGCCTTGAGCGACATAGGAGGGGTACAGCGGGACGATCCAGGGAAAGTTCTTCGGATCGTTGAACCGCTCGGAGCCCGACGTGAAGAACAGGTTAGGCACCTTTTTGGCATTGAGATACTTCTGGACGGCAGCGTTGGTTGGTGTGCCGAGAGCGCCAGCGACCGCAAAGACGCCGTCGGACTCGACGAGCCTACGAGTTTGTTCGATCGTTTTGGGCGGAGAGAACGCATTATCGAGTGAGATCAGGTTGATCTTGCGACCGTTAATGCCGCCTCGATCGTTGATCATCTTGAAATACGCCACTTGCGCCTCGCCATAGGGCGCAATCGCCGAGACGGGTCCGCTATAGGTCGCCGTCGTCCCAAGCTTTATCTCGGCGTCGGTCACACCTTCATCATTGGCGCTTCGCGCCTGGCGCGACAAAAGGAACGGTGTTGCGACCGCCGAACCCGCGACCACAAGTGCGCGGCGTCGTGTGATGCTGAATGGCATGTTCCTCCCCACGTGGTTGCGACCCTAAGCCGGGTTCTCATTGATATTAGGTGTCAGTTCAAGGCCGGAACCTTGCACGCGATTCTATTCGAGGCATATCGTCACCTCGGCACGGACGGAAGGCAGCACAGCGCTGTCGATCTCCTGGAAATCTGCGTCGTCGAGTTCGATGGCTGCGGAAAAGCTAAGCGGATCCATGTGGCCGTTGAGAACCGTTGGGTAGGGCCATTCCGCTTTGGCCACAGCACGAGCGCCGGCTCGGAACTCGATCGCCAGCGCCTGCGGGGCGCTTGATCCCTGCCCGCTCTGATAGCCGTCGCCAACGCAGAAGATCTCGAATTGGAACGATTGAGGACCGCGTCGCTGGATTGCAATTTCGATGTCCAGAAGACCAAAGGCCGGATCAGCTTTCACGCCCTTCTGATGATAGAAATAGACAAAGGGTATCCGACCATATTTGCTTTCGCCTCGACTTGAGTCCGATGGCACTTGAGCATCGCTCCGGCCAGGGGTACGGGGAGGCATTGGACCGAGCAAGCACATCTGGGGGAGCGACCGGCACTCAACCATGGCGGCGCTCCTGCTTTGATCCGGAATCCGCTTCTGCTGCACCCGCAAGTTTCTTCACTTCGTGAGCGCGGCCGAGAAAGCCGAAGGCATTTTTCGCCAGCGCGGCTTCGTCCACGACGCGGTTTGCGAACTTGCCGGGCTGTTTCTGCATGATGGTAAAGGGATAATCGGACCCGACCACAATGTGATCGCTACCGACGGCGGTGGCCAGAAACGACAACGAAGCAGTGTCGTACAGAATCGTGTCATACCAGAAGTGACGGGCGGCCTTCGAAGGCGATTGCTTCATTTGGGCCTTCAAGCCCAGCGACCAACCGACATCGAGTCTCGGCAATATCCAAGACAGGGCTCCTCCGCCGTGGCTGAGCAATATTCTCAAGCGCGGAAACCGCTCGGGAATTCCGGCCGCCATTAGCGATACGGAGGCAAGTGCGGTTTCCAGCGGAAATACTGCAATCGCCGCAAACTCCGGACTGGATCCGATCCTCTCCACACCGGCCGGATGCAGCGGATGCACGAAAATTGCGAGATCCATCGCTTCCGCCGCCTCATAAAGCGGAAGCAACGTATCGCTCCCAAGCGCAACCCCGTTGATGTGAGTCCCGATTTCGATTCCGGCAAAACCGAGCGCTTTGATCTTTTGCAATTGGCGAACGGCGCGTGGGACATCCTGTGCGCAGACCATCCCGATACCGGCGAAATTGCGTGGAGCGCGCGAGACCATGCCGGCGATCTGCTCGTTCATGACGTCTGCGAGGTACTCGGCATCATCAGCAGGCAGCCAATGCGACAGAAGCTCCGGCATAGGTGATAGCACCTGCATGTCGGTGCCGTCTTCACTCATGTCCGACAGCCGCCGGTCGACGTCCCAGGAGCGCGCATCGACTTTCCGAAAAACCCTGCCGCCGATCATCACCGCGGCCTGGTCGCCGCCCGACAGTTCGATGCTCGGCCAACGCGCATCCCGAGCGGGATCCGCAGGAAGCCGCGCAGGCACAACATGGGTGTGAACATCGATTACCGCGCCCACCGCGTCTCTCCCTGTTGCTGCCTTCGCGCTTGACGCATCGATCGGGACCACGGCCCCCGGCAGAGATTTTACTTTACAAACAGGATTGATTGTTTCTAATCTTGAGTCAAGACGTGTCTTGAAAACGTCAGGACGGCTGCCAGATTGGGCGAGGGAGCGAAACGCAACGTGATTGCGGGAGGGAAACGCCATGAACTCAAGTAATGCCGCACCGGCCCTGCTGGTGGATCCGACACAACGGATATTCAAGGTCGCACGCCGCAACTTCGTGGATCATGAGATCTTCGAGGCGGAGAAGGAAAAAATCTTCGACCGCTGCTGGCTCTATCTCGGCCACTCCTCCGAATTGCCGAAACCCGGCGACTACATCACCCGCGCGGTTGCCGGCCGCAACATTTTATTCACGCGTGACGCAAAGGGTCGGCTTCGTGCCTTGCTGAACACCTGCCCGCACCGAGGCGCCCAAGTCTGTCGCGAGCGCAAGGGTAACGCAAAATCGTTCCAGTGTTTCTACCACGGTTGGGTTTTCAGTGCCGACGGAAAGCTGCGGGGCCAGCCGGGCGAGGAATCCTATCCCGAGGACTTCAAGGGCCGCGGTACTTCGAACATGCAGGCCGTGCCCCGCTACGAAAGCTATCGCGACTTCAATTTCGTTTCTTTCGATCCGAACATCGTTCCGCTCGAACAATACCTTGGCAACGCCAAGGAGTATCTCGACGTCATCTGCGATCAGACCGACGCCGGCATGTCGATCGTGGCAGGCAGCCAGGAATATTCGATCCGCGCCAACTGGAAGCTGCTGACCGAAAACAGCATCGACGGCTACCATGCGATGACCACGCATGCGAGCTACTTCGACATCCTTATGAATACCACCGACAACCTGAGCAGCGGCATGGGCGGCGGTTATGGCTATGACCTCGGCAACGGACATGCGGTGCTGGAATATGGCGCGCCGTGGGGCCGCCCGGTCGCACAGTGGATCCCCGGCTGGGGGGAAGCCGGCAAAACGGAAATCGCCCGGCAATACGACAAGCTGGTCGCGGTGTATGGAAAGGAACGCGCCGACCGGATCGCGCTCAAAAACCGCAATCTGTTCATTTTCCCCAATCTCGTCGTCAACGACATCATGGCCCTCACCGTGAGAACTTATTTCCCGATGGCGCCCGACTACATGGTGATCAGCGCCTGGGCGCTGGCGCCGAACGACGAAACGGCGTGGGCGCGCAAATACCGCCTCAATAACTTCCTCGAATTCCTGGGTCCCGGCGGATTTGCGACCCCGGACGATGCCGAAGCGCTCGAACATTGCCAACGCGGCTTCAAGAATTCGAAGGAGGCGTTGTGGAACGACATCTCGAAGGGCATGGGTAAGGAAAAGCCGTCCCACAACGATGAACTTCAGATGCGTGCGTTCTGGACCCAGTGGAACCGGCAGATGTTCCCGGCGCCTCTCCCCAACATCAAAGACGTAGCAGCCTGACTGAGGAGGCCAACATGCATTCCGTGAGTCGCTCGGACGTCGAGGATTTTCTGTTTGCCGAAGCCGATCTGCTGGATCAGTGGCGGCTGCCGGAGTGGCTGACACTGTTCACCGACGACGCCAAATATGAGGTGCCCTGTACCGACTTGCCGCCCGATGCGTCGCCGGACAACAACCTGTTCTATATCGCCGATGACCGCATCCGGCTTGGCGAACGGGTCAAGCGGTTGATGAAGCGCACCGCGCATGCCGAGTTTCCGCATTCAAAGACCAGCCGAATGGTCGGCAATGTTCGGATCCGCAGCCGCACCGATGACGAGATCGAGGTGAGCTGCGTCTTCCAGACGCTGCGAACCAAGGACGGCACCACCGATCTGTATTTCGGGACCAGCAATTACCGGCTGGCGACCGATGGCGATGGCCTCAAGATCCGTGAAAAGCGTTGCCTGCTCGGCAGCGAAGGGCTGCGGCCCTCCGGCCGCATCAGTATCGTGCTCTAGATCGGCGGATGGTGGATGGATTCCCGTTTTACCAACCAGGTCGTCATCGTCACCGGCGCCGCCAGCGGAATTGGCGCCGTTATCGCCAGGCATTTCGCCCAGGCTGGGGCGCGCCTGATCCTGTCGGATGTCAATGAAAAGCAGCTCAAAGCGGTAGCCGAGGATATCGCCGCGGGTGGACACGAAATGCCGACGGTCAGAGCGGGCGACCTTTCCAAAGAGGAAATCGCCGGCGAGGTCATCAAGTCGGCGATTGATACCTACGGAACGCTCGATGTGCTCGTGAACAATGCCGGCGGCGGCATCATCAAGCCGTTCCTCGATCATACCCCGGACACCCTGCGCACCACGATCGACCGCAATTTGTGGACGACCGTGTGGTGCACATGGCACGCCGTTCCTATCATGAAGGCCAAGGGCTACGGCCGGGTGGTGAATATCGGTGCCGACTCGGTTCGTAACGGGCTTTGGGATCACGCGGCCTACAACGCCGCCAAGGGGGGCGTGCACGCCATCGCTACGGGTCTTGCTCGGGAGTTCGCCAAGGACGGCATCACCTTCAATGTCGTGGCGCCGTGCATCGTCAACACGCCCCAAGTCCAGAAGGCCACGCTGATGTCGCCGCAAGCCCTGCAACGGTTCGTCGACGTCGTGCCAATGGGCCGGGCCGGCGAGATGGACGAAATCGCGTCGATGGTCTGTTATCTTGCCTCAAAGGAAGCGTCGTTCGTCACCGGCCAGGTCATCAGCGTCAACGGCGGCAGCACGATGCTATGATGGACAATGTGACGAAGTTTCTGATCGGCGGTCCAAATCATCAAAGAAAGTGTCAATGTCGAATACCAAAGATCCGAAGCCGATCGGCCAGTTGAGCCCTCGAAAGCTGCAAGCCCCGGCCCCGCGCCAGAAACTTCGGTCGCGGCGAGAGAGCTCCGCCGAGCCCAAATATGCGCCACGTCGAACTCAAGCGGAGCGCAGCGAAGCCACGCGCAAGCTTTTGCTCGAAGCCGCGACCAAACTCATTCGAAAGAACGGCTTCGGCGGTTTGCGGACCATGGAAGTCGCCAAATTGGCCGGCGTCTCCCGCGGAGCCTTGCTGCATCATTTTCCGAGCAAGCACGCTCTGGTGGTGGGAGGGCTGACATACGTCAATGAAA
>Ga0209006_10006592_pt1 | contig 10490 bp, 9 predicted proteins | sample JacPin_JW_Ref_O2_FD_188567 | JGI IMG/M metagenome (GOLD analysis project Ga0209006, IMG submission 188567) | Forest soil microbial communities from Algoma, Ontario, Canada - Jack Pine, Ontario site 1_JW_Ref_O2 (SPAdes) (version 2) | ecosystem: Environmental > Terrestrial > Soil > Boreal... | reverse complement strand
GAACGATCCTGAATGGACGCCGGGTATCCACTGCGACCGCCTATCTAAGGCCCGCCAGTGGTCGCAGCAATCTGACGATCCTGACCGACACGCGCGCGTCCTCCATCGTGATCGAAAGCGGCCGCGCCGTGGGCATAGATCTCCTGCGCGCCGGTAGCACCCAGCGCCTTGGCGCGCGCCGCGAGGTGATCGTGACCTGCGGCGCCATCCTCTCGCCGCAGCTGCTGATGCTGTCGGGGATCGGCGATCAGGAACAGCTGCGTACCGCCGGCATCACCGTCCGACACCACTTGCCCGGAGTTGGCGCAAACTATCACGATCACCTGGCGGTCGCGGTGCTGATGGAGATGCGCAACACGCAATCGTACGGCATCTCGTGGCGCGCGGCTCCGCGCGGCGTGATGAATCTGCTCGAATACGCGCTGCTGCGCACCGGCCCGTTGGCCAGCAATGTGTTCGAGGCGACCGGTTTCGTGCGCACGCTGCCCGATCTGTCGCGGCCGGACGTTCAGATAGTGTTCCAGGCCGCTCGCCGCAATAGCAACGCCTTTCCGTTTCCCCTCGGCCATGGCTTTGCCATCAGCATCGTCGGGCTGCATCCCAAGAGCCGCGGCTGGGTGCGCCTCGCCAGCAACGACCCGCGCGCCGCACCGCTGGTCGATCCGCAGCTGCTGAGCCATCCGGACGACGCGGCGACGCTGCTGCGTGGCCTGAAGCTTGGCCGCGACGTGGCTCGAGCGCCGTCCTTCGCTCGCTATCGTGCCGTCGAAGTGCAGCCCGGTCCGCAGATGGCGGATGACCCGGGGCTCCTCGATTACATCCGCCGGGCAGCGGCGACCGTGCATCATTGCTGCGGTTCGTGCCGCATGGGGCCGGATTCGAATTCGGTGGTCGACGAGCAACTGCGGGTGCACGGAATCGAGGCGCTGCGAGTCGCGGACGCCTCGGTTTTTCCAAGCGTGGTCGGCGGCAACACCAACGCGGCGGTCGTCATGATTGCGGAAAAAGCCGCGGACATGATCCGCGGTATCGCCGCTCCCCGTGCAATGGAGTTACCGCTGTCATGACCGTAGAGACCATCAGGCATTGGCACATTGGCGACGTCGACGTCGCGCGCATCGTCGAGGTGAATGCCTACGAGGACGATATCTCGATGTTGCTCAAGGACGAAACCCCCGAGTTCGTGAAGCAGCACGCGTGGCTGCGGCCGCACTTCGCCACCGCCGCAGGCCAGATGATCATCTCCTTCCAGGCGTTCGTGCTGCGTTCGCGCGGCAAGCATGTGATGATCGACACCTGCATCGGCAGGGACCGTCAACGCGAATATGACGTGTTCTGCAATCTTAAGACCTCGTTCCTGGAGGACCTCGCTGTCGCGGGTTTCCCACGCGACAGCATCTCCGCCGTGCTGTGTACGCACCTGCATTTCGATCATGTGGGTTGGAACACGCAGCTGGTGAATGGCCACTGGGTGCCCACGTTCCCGCAGGCGCGTTACCTGTTCGGCCAGCAGGAATTCGACCACTGGGTGCACCTGCGCAACACCGGCGGCTACCATAATTTCGAGCACCTGCACGATGCTATCGATCCGGTTGTCGCGGCAGGGCTGGTGGACTACATCACCCCGGACTACCAGGTCACGGACGAAGTCTCGCTGTTCCCGACACCCGGCCATACCCCCGGCCACGTCAGCGTGCTCATCCGCTCGCGCGGCGAGGAGGCGGTCATCACGGGAGACCTGATGCATCACCCTATCCAGCTCACCGAGCCGCTGCGCCATGGTAACTTCGACATGGACAAGGTGCAGGCTGCCCTGACCCGCCAGGCGTTCGTGGAGCGCTTCGGAAACGCCAAGGTGCTGGTCATCGGAAGTCACTTCCCTGATCCAACCGGCGGCTGGATCGTGCGCAATGGTCGGGGCTGGAAATTTGTAACTGAATAGGGCTGGGCGAGGAGCGGTCTGGTGGCGAAAGAAGCCTGCGTTTGCGGTGATGATCTGTTCGGCACCGCTGCCGTGCGCAATGCGCGCGCGGTGGATGATCGGCTGCGCGAGCTGGCGCCGGTGGTCAAGCTCTCGCGCGAAGGCATCACCATGCTGACGCGCTATGAGCACGTCGCGGCGGGACTGCGTGACTGGAAGACCTTCTCCTCGACGTCGCGTCCGTGGCACGATCCTAAGTCGGTGCGCCCGGAACTGCTGCTGGTCGACGATCCGCCGAAACACACGGCCGTGCGCGCGGTGATCTCGGCTGCGCTGTCACCCAAGGCGCTCTCGAAGATGGGCGAGACATTTCGCGCCGACGCCGAGACGCTGGTAAGCGCTGTGGCGCAGAAGAGCGGCAGCACGGTCGACGCGGTCGCCGAGATCACCCGGCCGTTCGTCTACAAGGTACTGCCGGACCTGCTGGGCATCCCGCTTGAGGGCCGCGAACACATGTACGCCTTCGGCAACATGGTCTGGGCGACGCTCGGTCCGGTCAACGAGCTGTTCGACGCGGCCATGAAGGATACTGCACCGGTCATCGAGTGGGTGCAGCGCTGTTGCAGCCGTGAGAACCTCGCACCCGAGGGCCTCGGGATGCAGATGTTCCTGGCGGCGGATCGCGGCGAGATCACTGACGAAGAGGCGCAGCTGCTGATCGGCATCCTGCTGTCGGCCGCCGCGGACACCACCGTGATGACGCTCGCCAGCGCAATCCGCGCCTTCGCCCTGTTTCCCGAGCAATACCAGCTGCTGCGTGCCGAGCGCTCGCTAGTGCGTGCAGCCTTCGAAGAGAGCCTGCGCTGGGATTCGCCCTCGCGCATGGCCGGACGCATCACCATGCAGCCGGTGCAGATCGAAGACGTGATGATCCCGGCGGGCGAGCGCTGCGGACTGATGTTCGCCGCCGCAAACCGCGACCCGCGCAAATGGACCCAACCCGACCGTTTCGACGTACGCCGCGATAACCGCGCTCATCTCGGCTGGGGCCAGGGCGTGCACGCCTGCGTGGGCCGCGTGCTCGCCGGGCTCGAGGCGGATGCGCTGCTCGGTGCCGTCGCTCAACACATACAGCGCTTTGAACTGGCGGGAGAACCGGAGCCGTGGATGACCGCCATCGGTCACGGTCCGGAGAAACTGCCCGTCAGGTTCGAGGCGGAACCGAACGGAGACGTCTGACATGCCGACGCACGTGACCGCTGAGACCGATAGTGAGCGGCTGGTGCTGCAGTTCTTTGCCACCCTTAGCGCGGGCGATCTTGAGGGCACACGACGTATGCTGCACGAGCAGGCGACCTGGCAGCCCCAGGTACGCGGCGTCCCGGGGGCGGGCATCCATCGCGGCCCCGGCGGGATCGTGGATGACTTCCTGGCGCCGGTGCGCGCGCTGTTTCGGCCCGGCGATCCGAAGATCATCGTCGATACGATTGCCTCCAGGGGTGCGCTGGTGATGGTCGAGTCACACAGCGGCGGCTGTCTCGCCGACGGTCGCCCGTACGAGAACCTGTACGCCTGGGCAGTAGAGGTCAAGGACGGAAAAATCCACGCGCTGCGTGAGTACTTCGATAGTCACTACGTGGTCGGCTTGATGGCCGCGGTGCCCGAATGAGTGCCGCAGCGCTGCTCGATCAGGAGCGTCTGGCGCACCTGCAAGCCGTGATCGCGCAGGATGTCGCCGCCGGCCGCTATTTCGGCGCGGTGATCACGGTAGCGCGCGGCGGCCACATCGGGCTGCACGCCGCCATCGGTCACGCGGACGCGGCCCGCGGCCGTGCGCTGCAGCTGGATTCGGTATTCAGCATATTTTCCGTGACCAAGGCCATCACCAACGTGTTGGTGCTGCGCTCCATCGAGCTCGGCCGCTTCGCGCTGACGACCCGCATCAGCGACCTGGTAGCGGAGTTTACCGGTGGCCTGCGCAACGAGATCACGATCCATCACCTGCTGACGCACACTTCCGGATTGCCGATCGTTTTCAACATCAAACCGGACATGTACATCGATCGGCTCGATGAGATGGTAGCCGCGGTGTGCGTCAACCTGCGCCCGAGCGAGCCACCCGGCGAGCGCGTCGCCTATTCGCCGTTTGCAAATCACGTTCTGCTCGGCGAGGCGCTGCGCCGCACCGATCCCCAGCGGCGCTCCTATCGCGCCATTGTCCACGATGACCTGCTCGCGCCACTCAATATGCGTGACACCTCGGTCGGCTTGCGCGCTGATTTGCGGGCTCGTCACGTCGTTCCGGATCTGCGCGGCAACTTCCCGATCACCCACCCCGGGCACAGCAACCTCGGACCGAATGGCGCTTTCCAGGAAGAGGACGCCGAGATGCCGTGGGTCGGGGTTGCCTCGACGGTTCCAGACCTGTACCGCTTCGCCGAGATGCTGCGGCGGCGCGGCGAGCTCGACAAGGTGCGGATGCTGTCGCCGGCCACGCTGGAACTGGCGACCCGCAATTGGACCGCTGAGAAGCCGAATGAACTCTACAAAACTCTGTACCACCAGCGCGGTTGGCCTCCTGCGCCGGCATACCTGGGGCTGGGATTCTCACTGCGTGGCACAGCCATGTGTCACCACCAGTTCGGCACGCTGACTTCCGCAGGCACGTTCGGCAATTATGGCGCCGGCAGCGCACTCTACTGGATCGATCCGGCTCGCGACCTGACGTTCGTTTGCCTGACCGCAGGCGTCATGGACAGTACCAGCAACATCGAGCGCTTTCAGCGACTGTCTGACATAGCGGTCTCAGCGGCGCTCTAGCACCCTATGCAGCACTTCAAGGATAGAACGGCGTTCATCACCGGCGCAGCCAGTGGCATCGGATTCGGTATTGCCCGCGCCTGCGTGGCCGCCGGCATGAAGGTTATCATCACCGATGTGCGCGCAACGGCACTGCAATCGGCGGCCTCCCTGCTGGCCGAGCGGGGAAATGTCGTGCTGCCGCTGCTACTCGACGTAACGGACCGACGGCAGTGGCTGGAATGCGCCGATCATGTCCGCAACAGATTCGGCAGCCTCGATTTGCTCTGCAGTAACGCCGGCGTCAACTTCGTCGGTCCCACGCACAAGGCGACCTACGAGGATTGGGATTTTGCCCTGGGGGTAAACCTTGGAGGGGCCATCAACGCGGTGCGTACCTTCGCTCCGCCGATGATCGATTCAGGCCGCCCCGGACACATCGTCATCACCTCATCGGTCAGCGGCCTGTTTACCGGCGGTGGCGCGGGTGTGTACGTCACGTCGAAGTTTGCGCTGGTGGGACTGGCGGAATCCTTGCGCGCGGATCTGCGGCACACCGCCATCGGAGTCTCGGTGCTGTGTCCCGGCCCGGTGCAGTCGGAGCTGTTTGAAAGTACGCAGGAGGTTCGTCCGCAGCGTCTGGCCGCCAGCGGCGCAGAACCCATCGTGTCGCCCGGGGTGGCCCGAAGCGATACGCCCATCTTTCGCACCGCCCCGACCGGCACCGAGATCGGCGAGCTGGTTCTGAAGGGCGTGGAACGCAATGAGCTGTACATCCTCACGCACGCGGAGATTCGTCCCGTGCTGCAGGCGCGCGCCGACGCCCTGCTCGCCGCTCTTCCCACCGAGCCGGTCAGCGAAGCACGCATCAGTGCCGAGGCGGGCCTGCTCGACTCCTCGCTGTACGTTGCTTAAGCGGCAGCGGATGCGGCGCGCTGGCGTGCGCGCCGCACCCGATCGTTACGCCTGACGCGTGCGCCAGCCTGAGTGATAAGTCTCGCGTGCGTCACGGGCGTAGGGCGTTGGCGCGACCCGCACACGAATCTCGAGCTGTCGATGAGGTTCCACCGTCGGCTTTTTCGTGCCGCCGTTCTCTTCTCCCCAAACGAGTGTCAGCACGTCGCCGATCTGAATATTCGGATCGACGACGCCTAGCGACAGGGCCGTGCGCTCGTTGTAGCTGTAGCCTCCGAACATCGAGTAGCCGACGACCTTGCCGCCCATCATCACGCTGTCGTATGACGAGGAGGCATAGTTCGAGTTTGGAAAATCAAAGTACTTGTAGTTCACCTCGCCGGGCACCAGCAGCGAGGCGAATATCTTCAGAACGTCGTCCGCATTCCAGGCAAAGGTGACTTTCTTGCGGTGCGGCAGAGTCGCCTTCTTTTCCAGCGCCTCGCGGCCGATGAACTCGTGGTCGAACTTTATAAACGGCCCATAACCGAGCGCGTAGGGAGTGAGGTAGTAGTCCTCGATGTTGCCGGAGACGAAACTGCCGCCGATCGAGCACGTGCCTTCGTAGCCGCCGGCTGGCAGCCATTCGCGATATTTGCGCATCGCCTCGCCGGTGTAGACCGCGGGCAGTGGCGATGGAATCCAACCGGATTCAAGCGTGTTGCTCGAATACGCGCGCGCACCGACCTGCACCAGGCCAAAGTCCTTGCCGGCCTCGACGATTGCTTCGCGGATCTCATCGGCCTGCTCATACGGGCCCCAGATTTCAAGTCCGGGTGCGCCGGCCATCCCGTGTCGCAGGCAGCGCACCTGGCGTCCCTTGATCTTGATCGCATCCATGTTGAAGAACTTGACGTCAGGCAACGGGCCGCCGTTCAGGCGCTCCAGAATCTGTGCCGCCTTGGGCCCCTGGATCTGATAGCGATAGTGACGGCGAACCACCGCCTTGCCGCGTGGATGCGAAGGTGAGCGGTCGTCGCGAATGACCTGAACCTTGTAGCCGCCGGTTTGGGCATGAAACTGGATCCAGTTGACCGTGGGCGTGCGTCCGACGAACAGCAGTTGCTCCTTGTCGAGGTAAAACAGGATGCCGTCGCCGATCACGTAGCCATCGTAACTGCACGGCACCATCTGCTTGGCTTTGTTCGGCGTGAAGTTCGCGAAGCTGTTGATGGTCAGAGTCGAGAGCATGCGAAGCGCATCGGGCCCCGTGACCATGATCTCCGCCATGTGGTGCGACTGGTCGAACAGCACCGCGGTGTCGCGCCAGCCCTGCTGTTCGCTGCGCCAGTTGCTGAACTCGATCGGAACGACCGGATAGACATACGCACCGATTTGCGAATTGCGCAACAAAGTGACCGGGTTGCCGGCGCTTTTCAACAGACTTTCCACATTTGGTTGACTCACGGATGCGACTTCCTCTTGGCGTGACAACGGCCCGGCGGGCAGCGCCCGCGGGCCTCTGGGTTATGACTTCAGCAGTGCGCCCTGGCCGGCGACCGAGTACAGGACCTGTGCGTTGCGGGTCTTCTGAAAATCCTCCAGGGATTGCCCGCGCATCGCCGCGTAGATGTGCAGGTTACTGGTGCCAAGGACGGCTCCCAGTTTCTCGAGCAGGAAAAAAATGACTCCGTATTGGATCAGCGCGCGCCAATCGCGCCGCCTGATCATGTCGCGTTCCGCCTCGGTCAGGCCGGCCTGCGCAAACATCGGCTCCGGATCGGCCAGAAACCGAGCCCTGTAGCCCGGCTCGATCAGCCGATGCAGGAAGTCATTCAACCTGTATGCCTTGACGCTGCGATCGAGCGTGAACGGGTAGGTTCCCGGAAGGCTCTCCATGCCGCTCCACTCCCTCGCAATGCGATCGCGGTACTGCGCGGTCGATTCATCGGCGGGCTCGTGCGAGGCATCCTCGAAGATCACCGTGGCGATGGGCGTCATCGAAGGCAGGTAATAGGACTGGTGAAGCTTCCTGACCTTGGAAGACAGCGCTCCGCGCATGATCAGCCACATGATCACCTCGGAACCCTCAAAGCCGCCGCGGCTCGCATATTCGGCGATGGTAATGCCGGTGAGCCGCTCTGGATCCTTCTCCAGCAGCTCGAGGAACTCCATGTCCCACGGCGTGTTGTTGAAGCCCGCGCGCTCACCGTGGACCTGGTGCGCCAGGCCGCCGGTCGCAACGATCACGACTCTCAGGTCCTCCGGGTAAGCCTGGATCGCCTTGCGCAGCGATCGGCCGAGTTTGAAGCAACGCAGCGCCGTTGGAATGGGAAATTCCAGTACACCGACCTGGAGCGGAACGATCGCGCCGGGCCATTGCGTCTCGTGCGGCCACAGCAGGGAGAGCGGCGAGAAGCAGCCATGATCGAGCGCTTTGGATTGAAAGTACGACAGATCGAATTCATCGGCCGCAAGCCCCATCGCGATGTGACGGGCCAGGGCCGGATGCCCCTTGACCGCAGGCAGCTTGCGCGGGCCGCCGCCCTCGTCGGCCACCGGATACTCCTCGCCGACGCCGAGCGCGAAATGCGAATAGTGATCAAAAAAGAACGAGGTGACGTGATCGTTATAGATGAAAAACAAAACGTCCGGCCGCTGTTCGGCGAGCCAGCGCTGCACCGGCCGGAAACCCTCGAAGATCGGTGCCCAGACCGGATCGCTCTGCCGGCCGGCATCCAGAGCGAAGCCGATGGTCGGGGTATGCGAGGACCCGATGCCTCCCACTATCGTTGCCATGCAGGCTACCGGTCACAGGTATAGCTGTTTGTTGATCGGGATGTCGTGCTCGCGGCAGTAGGTCTCATAGTGATTGATGTACCACCATACATCGAGCTGCTCGACGAACGTGCCCTTCTCATCGAAGAAATCGATGGGCCCTTCGAGCCAGCCGAACAGCTTCACGCCCTGCGGGTGGTCGGAGACCAGCGTGTGCACCAGTCCCGGCGTCTCGTAGATGAAATCGCCAGGACCGGCCACCCAGTCGTATTCCAGGTAACGCGCGCTGCCTTCCAGGCAGATCATCACCACCGTGCCGTGATGTTTGTGGGTACCCACGACCCCGCGCGACTTGATCCACAGAACATTGCTGAAGCGATTACGTCGTACATCGAACGCCAGATGGCGGATGGCGGCACGATCGCCGAATGGCACCCACGGACTCTCCTGCTCGGACGGGCCGACAAAAGTGCCTGCTTGCCCGTGCCGCGCGATCAGATCGCGAAACGGCTCGGGCACGTCGACGATTTTGTATGCCGTTGACGGCGGCGCCGTGATGGTCGTTCGATCGACGGTATGCACCAACCACCCCCTCTGTATCGCTGACGGCGTAGATCTCAGCCGGAGACGCGCGTATCACTGGCGCGGCGGATCGTCTGTATCCCCGGCAGGTTCAGGCTCTCCTTCACTGGATTGACATGTTCACGCATGAGCGCTTCCACGCGCGCACCTTCTCCGCGCTCCAGGGCATCGACGATGTAGCGGTGCTGCCGATGCGCATAGACCAGCCGATGGTAGGTGTATTCCAGGCTGGTCTTGTCGAATGCCAGCGCCTGTGGCGCCGCGAACGGAATGTGGGCAATGCGCTCCAAAGCCTGCGCGATGATCGGGCAACGCGCTTCCTGAACGATGAGACCATGCAGACGCCCATTCATATCCGCGTACAGCGCCTCATCGCTTTGCTGGATATAGCCCTTGCTGAGGATCCGGTCGCCGTCCTCCAGCGACTGGCTCAGGGCGCCAATGAGTGCCCGCGAGGCGCCGTGCTCGCACACGCGTCGCGCCGCCAGGCCCTCGAGCGCCCCGCGCAGATCGAGCGCATCCACGATGTCCGCGATGCTGAACCCGCGCACGATATAGCCGCGCGTCGCGTGCTCCTGCAGCAGGCCTTCGCGCGCCAGCACCGGCAGTGCCTGGCGCACCGGCGTACGCGACATACCCAGCGCTTCCGCCAGCGGTGTCTCAGCCACTCGCTGACCGGGCGTGAGCTTGCCGCGCAGAATCATTTGCCGGATGCGGACCAGCGCGCTGGTTTGTTGAGTGGTCATCTGCTGCGAGTTTCGACTCGATCTCGGGCCATTGTTCTTGACGGGATCCCAAGTTGTCAATTATCGTTGCTCGCACCGGATGTCAGGCACAGCCTGCAAAACGGGGGGTTGGTGGGGAAAGCACTAAGACGCGGCTTATCGCTCTTAAGTGATCTAAAGGGGTTAAAGGCTACCGGGCTGGCTACATTCCGCCGGGATCCCAATCAGCGAAAATCGTACACAGTCGATGCGCTGCAGAATCGTCGGCGTGAACCGGTCGCAATACATCTAGACGGCAACGGGCATCACGTGTCACCACTCGAGCCGGCGTATCTGCGTCCGCTCGATCAGTCCGATTAGGGGGAAGACCATGACGGCGATTCTGGATATCGGTGTGCGGTCGTTTCTGCGCACTGGCCGCAGCAACGCGTTGGGCAAATATTCGACTGTCGGTGCAGCGGGCATCGCCCTGCTCTGGGTCGCACTGAACGCTCAGGCGCAGCAGACGGCGGCGCCGGGCGCGCCCGCGGAATCCGGCGCGCTGGAGGAAGTGGTCGTGACCGCCGAGCGTCGCGAGGAGAATATCCAGACCGTGCCGATCGCGGTCACGGCCTTCACGGCCGAGTCGATGCAGAGCCGCAATCTCACCGACATACAGAAGCTGGGCGAGCTGACTCCCGGCGTCAACCTGGACGCCGGTGCGCCCTTCTCCGGCGACCGGTCGGTGCTGTCCGCGTCCATCCGAGGCATCGGTCAGGACGACTTCGCATTCAATCTGAACCCCGGCGTCG
>Ga0209006_10006591_pt1 | contig 10491 bp, 10 predicted proteins | sample JacPin_JW_Ref_O2_FD_188567 | JGI IMG/M metagenome (GOLD analysis project Ga0209006, IMG submission 188567) | Forest soil microbial communities from Algoma, Ontario, Canada - Jack Pine, Ontario site 1_JW_Ref_O2 (SPAdes) (version 2) | ecosystem: Environmental > Terrestrial > Soil > Boreal... | reverse complement strand
GGCTTGTAAATGGATTGTTTATCAAGATATTCATTTTTGAAATCGTCAGTAATATCTGAAAAATGCGATAATTTTTTTGTCTCTCTTTTTTCTAACTGGTAAGTTGCTTGTGAAGGAAACCATGCAGCAATATTATTTTTCAGATTCCAGCGAAAAGAAATTTTATTTTTCCTTAATGATCTTTTCTCTGAATAAAATTTAAAAGATCTTGATGATAACAATTCCTGCAAATACCAATGAATATATTTATTGTAGCCGGCAAGCGTTTCGTCGGCCCCTTGCCCATCCAATAACACTTTTACATTTTGTTGTTTCGCCAGTTCAAAAACTTTGTATTGCGCAAATATGCTGGATGAAGTGAAAGGAATTTCCTGGTGATAACATACTCTTTCAATATCTTTTATCAAATCTTCTGCAGTTGGAGTGATTGAATAATTTTTTAGATTGAATTTTTCTGTTACCAATTGAATATATTTTGATTCATCTTTTTCAAAACCGGGAAATACCGCTGAAAATGTTTGCAGAGAATTTGTTCCTTGAATTTTACTGATCGTGGAAATTATTGATGAACTATCAAGTCCGCCGCTTAATGAAGTTCCGAGAGTAACATCGCTTCTTAACCTTCTTTTTACTGAAGTATAAAATAACTCGTTGAATTTTTCGACAGCATCTTTTTCACTGATAGAAATTTTCGTTTCTTTGTCACAATCCCAATAACGATTAATGGTGAAAGAAAAATCAGAGAGAGTAAATTTGAGATAATGCGCAGCCGGCAAAGAAAAAATATCCTGAAAAAAAGTTATTGTATTGTCGGCAGCAGTTTGTGTGTGACCAAGAACAAGATAATTCAACAGCAAAGGATTATTTGTTTTTTTCTCTAAGCCATTTGCCCAAATAGCTTTTGCCTCTGACGAAAAAATAAATTGTTCATCATTGAATGAATAATAAAATGGTTTTTCACCAAAGCGATCGCGCGCGCAAAACAGGGTTTGCTCTTTTTCATCCCAAATAGTAAAAGCAAACATGCCGTCAAAATATTGAAGGCATTCTTCTTTATAATAATCATAAGCGGCAAGTATAACTTCGGTGTCTGATTGTGATTGAAAAGAATATCCTCTTTTTAAAAGCTCTTCTTTAATTTCTCTATAATTATATATTTCCCCGTTGTGAATAATTGTGTAACGACCAAGATAAAACATCGGTTGGGCGGCAGCGTTAGAAAGATCAATAATAGATAACCTGCGATGACCAAAGCCAATATTATTTTTGGAGTTGACCCAAAAAGCTTCACCATCAGGACCACGATGCGCAATAGCGTCGGTCATTTTTTTTAAAATAACTTTATTAATTAAAGATGTATTTTTTGATATAATGCCTGTTATTGCGCACATGATGTAAAATAATAAATATTATTCATGAAGAAGTTGCTGAAGTTTTTCAAAAGCGAAATTCTTTAGTGACGGAAAGAAATTTTGATAACAGATTTTTAGTTCATCATAATTTTTTTCAAAAATATTATACGCTGTTTGATGTTCGTGCATGTATGTTGCGCGTCTTACCAAGCCACCAAAGCTTTTATAAATACTTTGTTTAAACCGGTAATTGAATAACCAGTTATCTTTTTGCATATAATAAAATATATGGGTGAAATTTTCAGGAAAAAATTTTTCTTCAGCTTGTAATAATTGGTAGGTTTTTAGAGAAAAATATCTTAGTGTCTGTTCAGTAAACTCATTTTCATCGGTGGCTAAGAAATGATCGTAAACAACGTCAACAAATGCGCCACTGTATAATCTGTAATCTGCTTTAAAAAAAATTTTTGCCTCTTTTGTAACGCTATGTGAGTCTGTAAATTCATCAATCGCGCGGTGAAGTGTTATTCCTTTTTGAATTATATCATTGTAATCAAATTTCTTTTTTCCTTTTACAAAATCGCTTATCACATTTCCGGTAATAATTCCCGGCTCATTAAATGATAAATATGTGTGCGCGAGATAATTCATTTAGCAAAAGTACGGGAAGTGAAAGTTGTTAACCTGGCAGCAAGTTTAAATTGCGCAGGCAATCTGAGCGAAAATTTTCAGGGGTTATTTAAAATTTTTTTGAAGCCAATCTCCCATGACCTGCAATACTTCCGGCGCAAAAGTTTCTTCCAGCTCATTGTATTCCGCAACGGTGCATTTTGTACAATGCTGAAAAAGATGATTCAATCCCGGAAAAACCTTCGTAGTAACATTTTTATCATCGGCTTTTTGCAACGCTGCAATAATTGCAGGAATATTTTGATTTGCATTTACCTGGATATCTTTTTGGCCATTCAAAGCCAACACCGGGCATTTTACTTTTTCCCAAAACTGCGCCGGATCAGTAGTAAGAAAATATTTTACCCAGGGTTTTAATTGAAACGAGATTTGGGTTGCGAACATATTAGTCGTGATATTTTTTAAATGCAGCGTAATTAATATTGTATCCGGCTGCGATGCTTTCCAATCACTATAACTTTTTTTCTCTGAGTTGAGTGTCACTGAGTCTGGTTTATCGGCATTGTCTGAAATATTTTGCAAAGCGGTTTTTTCCAGTATATAATATGCATTGAAACTTGCTGAATCAATCAAGCCTTTTAACGGTTCAGTAGCTTGTTTTAATGAAATTTCAAATCCAGAAACGCCAGTTCCTGCTAATGAAATAATAAATGCAAGCTTTGGCCATTTGGTATAAATGATCGGCGCAATAAAACCGCCTTCACTATGCCCGATTACTCCAATTTTATTTTTATCAACTTCTTTCCGTTGCAAAAGGTAATTGATGCTTGTCATCACATCATCAGCGAAATTCATGCTTGTAGCATCTTTTACATTGCCTTTTGATTTACCCATGTTTCTGTCGTCAACGCGCAACACGGCAAATCCATTTTTTGTAAGGTAATCTGCAATTACTGCAAATGGTTTGTGATTAAATATTGTTTCATCTCTATCCTGCAACCCGCTTCCGGTTATCATTACCGCAGTAACAAAAGATTTTCCAGTCTTTGGATATGTAAATGTTGCACCGAGATGAACTGTTTTATCAGCATTATCATATTCAACACTATCAATATTATATTCAAAAGGCGGTTGCGGTGTTTGCGGACGATTTTTTTTTGAGCCTGGATTATTTTGAGCGAATAATATTGATGCTTCAAAAAAAAACATCAATAACAAAATATTTTTTTTCATGATTGCGGAGTGTGACTTTTAAAATATCGATAGGAATAAATAATCGGAATTAAAACAATGACGGCGACGCCGCAGAAAAAAAATATCGTGGCAATTTTTTCAGGAAGAAGCAAAGTTGCAATTGTAATAATAATACCGCCAATAAACCACAATTTGCCAGCTAACTGATGTGTGGCGCGCCAGTTGTCCGGATCTTCAAGCGTCCACGGCAGCCTGATACCAACAAAATAATTTGGTTTGATACTATGCATCATGTTTCCCATATACACAAAAAATAAACCCATAATCGGAAGAAATAAACGCATGCTGAAGTTTCCATGAGCGCTTGCATATATTATGGAGATGCCGAGCGCGGCAAATAATAAAACAACCGCCATTCCGATTTTGAAAAATATTTCCGGCGAAAGTTTTGCGGTTTTTTTTGGATCAATGCGATACAAATTATTGAGAAGAAAATAAATGCCAATTGAAACTACCGGCAATATTGCTCCGGTGATCCACAAAGTATTTTTGCTACCAAAGCTATCCGGCTTGCCGCTGAATCCGAAATGCGTGGGAATAGTTTCCGGTAATGAATTATAAATAGCTCCTAAATAAAAAACAGGAACTAATGCAATAATAAAAACAAAAATTGTGACGAATATATTTTTTCTCATAAGTTATTTTTTTTTCGATTTTAGTTGCAGTAACCATTTCAGCATTTCATCCATTACTGTAGTATTGATTGAATAATAAACAAACTGTCCTTCTTTTATTGAAACTACCAGGCCTGCTCTTTTTAGTAATGCAAGATGATGTGACACACTAGGCCACGAAATATGAAACTTATCTGCAATTTCTCCTGCTGTCATATCCTTATTTTTCAGTAATTCGAGTATAGCTCTCCTCGTCGGATCGTTCAGTGCTTTAAAAATAAGATTCAATTAATTAGATATTTAGGCAAATATCTAATTAAAAATGAAAATAAACAAGAAATAACCGGTCTTCATTTTAAGAAATGCTTAACGGAAAATTTTATCAAGTCTGATAATCTTATAAGATGCTTGATGACAAAGGGTTTCAGTGATTTCTGGGATTTATTATTTGCAACAATGTAACATACTTGTTCATGATTATTTAATATACATCACCGTTAGTCAATATTGGCTTGACACGCACCTGTAACATAAATAATTTTGTCGCGTCTTATTAATTAAGAAAGCTCTTTTACAGGTTTCAGAAAAATTTTGATATAGTAATTGCGTTCGCCGGAATTATTATTGATTTCACCGCTTAATATTTGTGTATCGCCTACGTACACTTGTGTTCGCTTTTGATACAAATTAGCTTTGGAAAATAATAAAATGAAGCAGAATTGCAAAAGAAAAGTGAAAGCAAAAAAATATTTTGGAATCGCTGCAACATTGAAGAAAGACTAGCGTCTTATTAATAGAAACAAAAAATTAAATTTTTAATTTATAAAACAAAAAACATGAAACAGACAATTTTAGCAATGGCAATGATGCTTATGACGGGATTGACTGGCGCCTTCGCTAAAAACAACGAAGGAATCAGCAACGAAATCACAACTTCGTTCAACAAAGATTTTGTATCAGCAACTAACGTTAGCTGGAACAAACAAAAAGATTTTACGAAAGCTACATTTACGATGAACAACCAGGTAATGTTTGCTTATTACGATGAAAGTGGTAACCTTATCGCGAGTGCGCGTAATATACTTTCTGAACAATTACCAATTAATTTAATGAATGACCTTAAAAAAGGTTATGGAAATTATTGGATATCTGAACTGTTTGAAATGGACAGAGATGGACAGGCTTCTTATTATGTTACATTAGAAAATGCAGATGAAACATTAATATTGAAATCAAGCAGCTCTAATAGCTGGTCAACTTATAAAAGATCAAAGAAAATATAGTTTTCTCAGTTGGTTTTAGTTGGAAGAATGAGTCAGTCCCGCTTTCGTGCGGGATTTTCTCTTTTATAGACTAGCCACAGATTAATTTTTTTTGCCACAGAGAACTACAGAGTTTTATCGAGAACCCCAGAGAGTTTTCTTTGCGCCTTTGCGAGAATTTTTTTTTGCCATCGATCACACGGGAACTCAGAAATGAGTACCAAAGTTCAATTTATATTCTACAGTTGAACGAAGCGTCGTAAGAATGCTCAATCACGGAACTAATGTTGGTGTCAAAAAAAATCTTTTCAAACTTTCCTTCACACAAAAAATTTACTTTTGCTGCGGAATAAAAAAATTAATATTTGCTCACAGATTTCGCGGATTTTCACAGATGAAATTTAATGTCTGTGTATATCTGCGAAATCTGTGAGAGAAAAAAAATAAAAAATATTTATGAGCAGCAAAGGACCAATCTCTCAATTTATAGAACATCATTATCGTCATTTCAATGCAGCTGCTTTAATGGATGCAGCAAAAGGATACGAAACGCATTTGCTCGAAGGCGGAAAAATGATGGTAACACTCGCGGGCGCAATGAGTACCGCAGAATTAGGAATTAGTTTTGCAGAAATGATCCGGCAGGATAAAGTGGCAATAATAAGTTGCACCGGAGCAAACTTGGAAGAAGATATTATGAATCTTGTTGCGCACAGTCATTATAAACGTGTCCCAAATTATCGCGATTTAAGTCCGCAGGAAGAGCGCGAACTTTTGGATAATCATTTTAATCGTGTCACTGATACTTGCATACCCGAAGAGGAAGCGTTTCGCAGATTGCAGCAACACATTCATAAAATATGGAAAGATGCAGATGATAAAAATGAGCGTTATTTTCCGCATGAATACATGTACAAAATGTTGTTGAGCGGCGTGCTGGAACAATATTATGAAATTGACCCCAAACACAGTTGGATGCTTGCTGCGGCGCAAAAAAATATTCCGATAGTTGTTCCGGGTTGGGAGGATAGCACGATGGGAAATATTTTTGCATCGTATATAATAAAAAAAGAATTGAAAGCAAGCACGTTGAAAAGCGGAATAGAATATATGGTTGAGTTGAGTGATTGGTACAGAAAAAATTCTTCCGGAAAAGGTGTTGGTTTTTTTCAAATTGGAGGCGGCATTGCCGGCGATTTTCCGATTTGCGTTGTGCCGATGATGTACCAGGATCTGGAATGGCATGATGTTCCTTTCTGGAGTTATTTTTGTCAAATTTCAGATTCAACAACATCGTATGGTTCTTATTCTGGCGCAGTTCCCAACGAAAAAATTACATGGGGGAAATTAGACATCGACACACCAAAGTTTATTGTTGAAAGCGATGCCACAATTGTTGCGCCGCTTATCTTTGCATGGATATTATCGTGGTAAAATTCATGTCTATGCATATACATTCAGAAGAATTATATCTTGAAGCGGAAGCGGACATCAAGAATAATAATTACGCAGAAGCATTTAGAAAATTCGAAAGTATTTTATACGAAGAACCCGACAGCGCGCCTGCGCATAATTCGTTGGGATGGTTATACAAAACGCAATTTGATGATTACGCCAAAGCGGAAAATCATTTTCTCACCGCAATGAAATGCGATAATTTATATCCGCATTCTTATTTTCACATGGCGGCGCTTTTTATGGATATGGAAAGATTTGACGAGCTGAAAACTTTCTTAGAAAAATGTTTGAAGGTTCGCACCATCGACAAATCCTGGGTTTACGGACGTTTTGCTTTGATGGAAGAATTGAAATTAAATTTCGACCGAGCAATACATAATTTTGAAAAAGCCATTCTCGCCAGCCAGAACGACGAAAAAATAAAAGACTACAAACAGGATATTGAACGATGCAATATGAAAATGCAAATTGGAAAAAAACACGGAGAAGAAAGTAAAAATTAAAAAGATAAAAACTAAAATATAAAGTCTAAAAACTAATTCCGAAAATCAAAGTGTATTTTTAGATTCTAGTTTCTTTACTTTTAGTTTTTCTTTTTTGATACCAGCAATTAGTTCACTCTTCATCATTCTTGCGCCTGCCTGCCGGCAGGAAGTTCGCAATCCGTTCATCGGTTATGCTACTATTGAGCAGTGGTTTCAAGCGCATCTTCAAAATATTTATTTGAAATTATTTTATTGGCAGTAGAATTTAATTTGGAGATACACGTCATTGCAATGACGTGTTTTTAGTTCATACAATTTATTTCTTTTGCGAGAAATATCTTCACCTCCTATAAAAAAACAAGCACTCCTTATGAGAGTGCATTGTTTACTCCTAACTGACCTATGAAAAAGATTTAATAATTTTAAGCGTTAGGACAAAGGCCAGCTAATTCAATTCATTTGAGAGCGTAATTTGGACAAAAAATAATTCACTCAAAAAAAAATTGAGCCGATTAACTATGCCTTAACGAGGGATTAACGAAGGAATCGGTGAGGGATTGGTTACAGCAGATGATTACTTATTTCAAAATTTTAATTCTTACCATTTCTATTCTTGTGTCGCTGACATTTAAAATTTCAAACTCATAATCGTCAATAATGATGTGTTCCTTTATGCGGGGAATAGATTCGTATTGATCAATGATAAAGCCAGATAATGTTTCTGAATTCTTGCCTGGAAATTCCAGTCCGTATTTTTCATTTAAATAATCCAACTCCAATCTGCCGGAAAAAATAAATTCATTATCAGAGATCTTTTTTTCTTCAAATTCTTCTGTATCGTATTCATCTTTTATCTCGCCAAAAATTTCTTCCAGCAAATCTTCCATAGTTACAATACCTGCAGTTCCGCCAAATTCATCAACAACCCACGCAATACTTTTTCTTTCCTTAGTGAATTTATTTATAAGATTAGCGGCACCCATGCTTTCCGGCACTGCGGGAATAGGAAGTAAAATTGATTTTATATATGGCGGAGATTTAAACAGATCCAATTGATGAACATAACCCGTGATGTGATCTAAATTTCCGTCGTAAACCACCAGCTTGCTTAATCTAGTACTCACAAATTTTTTTCGAACTTCTTCAATCGGCGTATTTAAATCAACGCCTTCAATTTCCTTGCGCGGAACAAGACATTCGCGCACTTTTATTTTTGGTAAAGAAAGCGCTGCTTCAAATAATTCTGTGTTCAATTCCTGGTTATCGGAATTGTCTTCGTTGGTTTGCTGAAAAAAATGTTCCATATCCAATCTGGAAAACATTTCCCTGTTATCCACACGCACGTTAAAAACATAAACCAGTATCCATTCGGAAACTGCTCTGAAAAAACCGGCAATCGGTCTGAAGAGTCCATAAAAAAATTCTGTTGTACTTGCAAAAAAATTAAGCAAGCCATCGCTGTGAGAACGGAATATTGCTTTTGGTAAAATCTCTCCAAATAATATTATAAACAAGGCAGACAAAAAAGTTTCAAAAAAAAGACGCATGGAGTTTACATACGCGCTCGGAATTTGGATTTTATCAATTGCCCAACTCCAAAAAGGATGGAATGTTTCACCAATCATCAAACCAAAAATCACAAGAAAAATATTGAAACCGATTAAGGTAGTTCCTATAAACTTCGCAGGTTTTTCTATAAAGCGGGAAATAATAAAACTGCTGTTTTTTCCCTGTTTCTTTTTTAATTCAATGGAGAGTTTATTAATATTAATGAATGCCACTTCAATGCCGGCAAAGAAAAAAATCATCAGCCACGCAATTATTGTTCCCGCTAAAGTGTACATGTTTATCATACCAAACACGAAAATAAGTTGAATAGTTGATAAGTTGAAACGCGAGTTGATTGATAAGTTTACAGGTTGAATTCAATCATCGGCTAAAAATTTCTGAACAATAAATTCAGTTTCGCGGCAGGCTTTATCCAAATCATCATTAACAATTACGTTGTCGAAATTATCTTTAAAAGATATTTCGTAAGATGCTTTATTAATACGGTCTTGTAACGTTTCCGAAGTTTCGGTTCCCCTGGCTTCAAGTCGTTTTCTTAATATTTCAATTGAAGGCGGTTCAATAAAAACAGAAAGGCAATTGAAAACTAATTTTTGCTGAACATGAATTGCGCCTTTTACATCAATATCCAAAACCGGCACCTGGTTATTATTCCAGATGCGGTGTAATTCAGTTTTTAATGTGCCGTAATATTTTCCCTGGTACACCATTTCCCATTCTACAAATTCATTATGTTGAATTTTTTGTTTAAAATCATCTGTACTGATGAAGTAATAATCCAATCCATTTTCTTCGTCCTTTCTTTGTGTTCTTGTAGTTGCTGAAACAGAAAAAGAAAGTTGGGGATATTTATTAAGCAAATATTTTATGATAGAAGTTTTGCCTGCGCCGGAAGGAGCTGTAATGATGATGAGTTTATTATAAATTGTTTCAACCAAAATTTCCTGATTTACGATTAGCAAAAAATTGATTTGCAAAGAAAGCGAGATTTTTCATACCACAAATTCTCTGTTGGCTTTTATTATTTCGGAAATAGTTTTATTGGCAAAATTTCTTAACGAACAAAAGACAGCTTTCAACAAACTTTTTAGTCCATCCCGGCGGAAAGCCATAAATACTACTCTGCTGAAGTATACTTTTACAACAGTTCTTTTAAAAAAGCTGTTTTGAGCAGGCTAATCCATATCCTTCTTAACCGTTTAATGTCCATATCCGTCTAAACCAAAAAGTTGCTCAAAACAGTTTAATCCATATCCTATAATCCTTTTAACTAACCCTTTAACGTTTGTGGCCAACAGGGAGAAATAACCCTCTCTCTGCATAAAACGCATCGCTACCTTTTTTCCATCCGTTCCTGTAAAACTATAATTGATTACAATTAATTCGATTAAATAGATCACTCGGTTATCGAATTCATTCGATACTTATTATCCGAAAGATTATATGTTTTGTCAGATAGAATTTTTTATAAACCCCAATCCATGAAAAGCGGCTTTTATGTACAAAACACTTATAGTTGATGATAATAAAGTGGCGAGATCTATCGCTACCAGTTAAAACTACATGATCAGGTTGCAGAAGAGTTTTAGTACGAAAGTATTACTCTTCTGCAACAGCCTGATGAAGATCAAAACCTCATGAAAATTTTTAGCCCGAAGATATTTTATCTGAAAATTTACAGTTATTTTTTCTTGAATTATCCTTATTCATTGAAATCAAAAGTCAATTGCTCCGGTTTGCATATTAATGCACACACCTTCTATCTCATATTCTCTTTTGCGTATTTTATCGTAGATTTTTGGTGGTTCAATATTGCCAAAACTTCCTGGCGATCCCCACTCAGATCCGTGAGATAAAATCGCGAGTA
>Ga0209006_10006590_pt1 | contig 10492 bp, 12 predicted proteins | sample JacPin_JW_Ref_O2_FD_188567 | JGI IMG/M metagenome (GOLD analysis project Ga0209006, IMG submission 188567) | Forest soil microbial communities from Algoma, Ontario, Canada - Jack Pine, Ontario site 1_JW_Ref_O2 (SPAdes) (version 2) | ecosystem: Environmental > Terrestrial > Soil > Boreal... | reverse complement strand
GGGTGAAGGTCGGCAAAGCCCGGCAGCCGCGCCAGCTTCTCGTTGAGCCGCGGATTGTGTTTCATCGTGCACGAGCCGAGCGGGTAGAGGCCGCTGTCGATCGCGTAGTTCTTCTGCGACAGCCGGGTGAAGTGGCGGACGATCTGCGGCTCGCTGAGGCCGGGGAGGCCGATCGGACCTTGCCGCTCCAGCCCGCCGAGCCGGTTTTTGTGCGCCGGCGGCTCGGGCAGGTCGACACCGCAATGGCCCGGCGAATCCTGCTCGAAGATCAATGGTTCTTCGAGCTGCAGCCCGCGATTGCCGGTGAGGGTTTTGCCTTCCGTTGCCGCCCCTGGATGCACGCTGGTTGTTTCACCATGCGCTCCGCTTAGGGCCTGACTCCAGCCCGTCATCGCAGCACCTCCGCCAGCGCGCGACCGTAGATATCAATATCTTCCACAGTCGCCGTCTCGGTCGCCGCGACCATCAGCAGATCGGCAAGGTCGGCGCGCGCGGGATAGAAGCGGCTCGCCGCAACGCCGCCGAGCACGCCCTTTTCGGCGAGCGCCGTCACCGCGTCTGCCGCCGGGATCGGCAGGCGAAGGGCAAATTCGTTAAAGAAGCTGTCATTGACAAGGCGGACGCCGGGCACTGCGGCGAGTCGGTCGGCGAGGTTGCACGCGGCGGCATGATTGAGCCGCGCCAGACGAGTGAGCCCCGCCTCGCCGAGCAGCGCGAGGTGGATCGTGAAGGCGAGCGCGCACAGCCCCGAATTCGTGCAGATGTTGCTCGTCGCCTTCTCGCGGCGGATGTGCTGCTCGCGGGTCGAGAGCGTCAGCACCCAGCCGCGTCTGCCGTCGGCGTCAGTGGTCTGGCCGACGAGGCGGCCCGGCATTTGCCGTACATGCTGTTCGCGCGCGGCGAAAAGCCCGACATGCGGGCCGCCGAAATTGAGCGCGTTACCGATCGACTGGCCTTCGGCCGCGACAATGTCGGCGCCCATCTCGCCAGGCGGCTTGACCGCGCCGAGCGACACGATCTCGGTCACCACCGCGACGAGCAACGCGCCCTGCTGATGGCAGCGCGCGGCGAGCGCGGTCCAGTCGCGCAATTCGCCGAAAAAATCGGGGTTTTGCACGACAATGCAGGCGGTGTCGCTATCGATATCGAAGCTCTCGACCCGGCCTGGCATCGGGTCGAGCGCACTGACCTCAAGCCCGGAAAACTGCGCGTAGGTCTCGCACACCTCGCGGTAATGCGGGTGCAGCGCGCCTGACAGCACCGCCTTGCCGCGGCGGGTAATCCGGTGCGCCATCGCCACCGCCTCGGCGCAAGCCGTCGCGCCGTCGTAGAGCGAGGCATTGGCGACATCCATCCCGGTCAGCAGCGCGACCTGGGTCTGGAACTCGAACAGCGATTGCAGCGTGCCCTGCGCCAGCTCGGGCTGGTACGGCGTGTAGGACGTCAGGAACTCGCCGCGCTGGATCAGATGGTCGACCGCAGCCGGAACATGGTGGCGGTAGACCCCGCCGCCGATAAAGAACGGCGCCGAGCCGGCGGCGACGTTCTTCGCCGCCATGCGCGAGATCGCCCGCTCGACCTCGAGCTCGCCTTGCGCCAGCGGCAGGTCGACCAGGCTGTCGAGCCGCGCCGCCGGCGGGACATCGGCGAAGAGATCGTCGATCGACGACGCACCGATCGCCGCCAACATTTGCTGACGGTCGGCCGGCGTCAGCGGCAGATAGCGCATCAGCCCTGCTCCGCCACAAAAGCGGCGTAGGCGGCCTCGTCCATCAGCGCGTCCAATGCCTTGGGGTCGTCGAGCTTGACGGTGAGGAACCAGCCCTCGCCCATCGGATCGGCGTTGACCTTGGCGGGATCGCCGGCGATCAACTCGTTGACCGCGACGACCTCGCCCGAAACCGGGGCGTAGACCTCGCTCGCCGCCTTCGCTGATTCGACGACTGCCGCTTCCTTGCCGGCCTCGACCCGCGCCCCCAGCTCCGGCAATTCGACATAGACGATGTCGCCCAATTGCTGCTGCGCGTAGTCGGTGATGCCGATCACCACGGTGTCGCCGTCCTGGCGGACCCATTCATGGTCTTTCGTGAAACGCAGCGTGGGCATCAACTCTTCTCCTATCAGCCGCGGTAATAGCGGGTCGGGACAAACGGCATCGGCGATACGCGGGCCGGGCGCGCGACATCGCGCACGACGACCGAAAGCGCGGTGCCGGGATCGGAATTGGGGCGCGCGACATAGCCCATCGCAATCGGCGCGCCGAGCGACGGACCGAACCCGCCGCTCGTCACCTCGCCGATCAAATTGCCGGCAAGGTCGACGATCGCGCTGCCTTCGCGCGCCGGGGCGCGGCCGTCCGGACGGATGCCGACGCGGCGGCGCGCCGGTGGATCGGCAAGCTCCTTGAGGATGCGGCTCGCGCCGGGGAAGCCGCCTTCCGCGCGGCGGCGCTTGCCGATGGTCCAGGCGAGGCCGGCGGCGACCGGGGTCGTTGCCTGGTCGATGTCGTGGCCGTAAAGGCAAAGCCCCGCCTCGAGCCGCAGCGTGTCGCGCGCGCCGAGACCGATCGGCATCACCTCGGGCTCGGCGAGCAGGCGCTCGGCCAGATCGACCGCGCGGCCGGCGGCGAGCGAAATCTCGAACCCGTCCTCGCCGGTATAGCCGGAGCGGGTGATGAACAGGCTGAGGCCGGCGGCCTCGACCCGCGCGCACGACAGAAACGGCATCGTCTCGACGCCGGGCGCGAGCCGCGCCAGCACCGCGGCGGCTTGCGGGCCTTGCAGCGCGAGGAGCGCGCGATCGTCGTGCAATTCGACGCCGACGGAAGCTCCGAACCGCTCGCGCAGATGAGCGACGTCACCTTCCTTGGTCGCGGCGTTGACGACGAGCTGGAGCCCGCCGCCAAAGCGCAGCGCCATCAAATCGTCGATGATGCCGCCGTCGTCGTTGAGCAGCAGCGAGTAGCGCATCCGCCCTTCGGGCAGCGTCGCGATGTCGCCCGGAACCAGGGTTTCGAGCATCGCCGCGGTGACCCCGTGCAGCGTCACCTGGCCCATATGCGAGACGTCGAAGAGCCCGGCCTTGGCGCGGGTATGAAGATGCTCGGCGATGATGCCGGCCGGGTACTGCACCGGCATCTCGTAACCGGCGAACGGCACCATTTTGGCGCCGCGCGCCACATGCAGCGCGTGAAGCGGCGTCCGCCGCAATTCTGCCGATTCTTGAGAACCCACCGGGCGCACCTCCGACGCGGCGGACGCATGGCGCCCGCCAAGAGATGCCCCCTCTGTCGCTTACCCTGAGAGATTCACCGCATCCGGCCCAGACGGCCGGCCCACGCGGCTTACTCCTTCGGTGAGCGGCGGGCTGACCTGGCCCATCCGCTGCTTTCCAGAGCGCCCTTACGTCCGCAGTCCTTTTGCCTGAGAGTTTCCGGGGCGGTTGCTCCTTCGGCGCCGCACCCGTTGGTGCGGTCTCTCCTGCGGGCGTGCATTCGGCGACGCCTGTTTAGCATCGGCTCCGTCAGGACGCTACCGGCTAATTTTTTCCGGATGTCAGCGGCCGCGATAGTTCTTGTAGAACTCGATCGCTTGGGGGCTTTGCTGGAAGCCGACCGTAATGTTGAGGTCCGACAGCGGCCGGCCGCCGGTCGCGAAGGCGACCTCGACATGGTCGTTGACCCCGCCGCGCTTGGCCTTGTCCGGCACGCTGACGTGCACGGAAAACGATTTCTTGCCGAGGATTGTCTGATCCCCCCCGGTCAGCGAGACGAAATAGTTGAAATCGACATCGTTGCTGTGCGCCGCCGGGCCCCGTTCGGCGACGATGACATTGTCGAGCGTGGCGTGCAGCGTGTCGCCGGTAATCTGGCAGGTCGCCGAAATGTCGCTGTAGATGCCGTACCAGGCGACATCCAACGGCTTCGGCTCGCTCGTCGGGCCGAACACCGCGGTATTGGCGAGCGGGCGCAGGACCACCGCGATCGGGCAGGCCGGTGTCTCGGGCGCTGCGGATTTCTTGCCGACGAACGGGACCCAGCTGCAACTCGCCAATAGGGCAAGCCCACACGCCGCGACCAACGCCGCAACGCCGCGATAACGCCATGCTCGCAAAGCCGGACCCGATCTAGAGGCGATTATGAGTTCCGTCGCAGAGCGGCGACTTGCCCGTTGCCTTGCATCCGCAGAACCAAACCTCGCCGGTCTTTTCCGCGGTGTACATCACCGGGGTAAGCCCAGTGTCCTTGTGCGAGCCGTCGCAAAAGGGCTGCCCCTTGCTGCGACCGCAGGCGCACCAGAAATAGCGCTTACCGGCTTCGACGGCGACGCCGTACGGAGCCTTTTGCGCTGGGATCGGAGCGTCCATCTTTCTTCCCCACCGTCGCCCTTGCTACTGTCCGCGCGAACCGCGCGGCCCCCCTGGTCGAATAGCCAATGGGCCGGCGCGACTTTATGCGAGCCTTGCCCGGCAGACAAGCCGGGTCGGGGTCTTCGATCGAGGCGGCGAAGGAGCGGTCGGCACGATAGATGGCGGTTTATACCGAAATCGGCGACGACGAGCTGCGCGCCTTTATCGCGGCCTACGACATCGGCGAGGTGCTGTCGTGCAAGGGCATCGCCGAAGGGGTCGAGAACTCCAACTACCTGCTTGGCACCGAACAGGGCTCGTTCATCCTGACGCTGTACGAAAAGCGCGTATCGCCCGCGGACCTGCCGTTCTTCATCGCGCTGATGGACCACCTCGCGCATCAAGGGGTCGCCTGCCCGACCCCCGTGCGGGCCAAGGATGGTGCCGCGCTGCGCGAATTGTGCGGCCGGCCGGCGGCGCTGGTCACGTTTCTCAACGGCATGTGGCCGCGGCGCATCGAGCCGTTTCATTGCGCGGGGATCGGCGCGGCGCTGGCCCGGCTGCATCGCGCCGGCGAATCGTTCGCGATGGTTCGGCCGAACGATCTCGCGCTGGGCGGCTGGCATCGGCTGTACGTCGCTTGTGCGTCGCGCGCCGACGAGGTGCAGCCCGGGCTGAGCGCCGAGCTCGGCGACGAGTTGGAGCGGCTCGAAACCGCCTGGCCGCACGGCTTGCCGAGAGGGATCATCCACGCCGACCTCTTCCCCGACAACGTGTTCTTCCGCGACCGCGAGCTTTCCGGCCTGATCGACTTCTACTTCGCCTGCACCGACGCCTTCGCCTACGATTTAGCGATCTGCATCAATGCCTGGTGCTTCGAGCCCGACGGCGATTTCAACGTCACCAAGGCGCGCCTGCTGGTCGGGCATTACCGCGGCGAACGGCAATTGTCGGCGGACGAGATCGCCGCCTTGCCGCTGCTGGCGCAAGGCAGCGCGCTGCGCTTTCTGCTGACCCGGCTTTACGATTGGCTGAACCAGACCCAGGGCGCGCTGGTGCGGCCGAAGGACCCGCTCGAATACCTCAAGAAGCTGCGCTTTCATCGCGGCATCGTCGATCCGGCCGGCTATGGCATCGACCCCTGAGCGCCTGTCGCCGGAGAGGCTGGCGGTCGAGATCTTCACCGACGGCGCGTGCCGCGGCAATCCGGGCCCCGGCGGCTGGGCGGCGATCCTGCGCTACGGCGACACTGAGAAGGAGCTCGCCGGCGGCGAGGCGCAGACCACCAACAACCGGATGGAAATGACCGCTGCGATCGTCGCGCTCGAAGCGCTGAAACGGCCGTGCCGGGTGCGGCTCTATACCGACAGCCAGTATTTGCGCGACGGGATCATGCGGTGGCTGCCCGCCTGGAAGGCGCGCGGCTGGCGCACCGCCGACAAGAAGCCGGTCAAGAATATCGATCTATGGCAACGGCTCGACATGGCCGCCGCGCCGCATCAGGTCGAGTGGATCTGGGTGCGCGGCCATGCCGGCCACCCCGAGAACGAACGCGCCGATGCCCTCGCCCGGGCCGCGGTTCCGGTTGATTAGGTCAGTTTCGCTGGCGCGAGCGCACTTGATCAACCAATCAGGAGCCCGCCCCGAGATAGCGCCAGGTCTTGCCGTCGTCGGTCGCTTCGACCTCGCGGCGGGTCGCCAGCTGGCCGAGCGCGTGGCGGATCGAGGTGAAGGCCATCTGCACACCCTTGTCGCGCTGCAAGGCCAAACGGATTTCGGCCGGGCGCGCGGTGCCGGACGGCATCGCCTGCAAGACCTCGGCGATCAGCCGTGCATTGGTGCCGCGCTGCGGCCGGCGGGTTGCTGCGGGGGCTTTCGCGGCGGCGGGGCGGCCACGGCGGCGGGGTGCGGGCTTCGCGGCCGGAGCGGCAGGTTTTGCCTTTGCCTTCGGCGCGCTGCGCGGTCGCGGCGGCGCCTTCGTCCCCTGGGCGGCGGAGGGAGGACGCGCGACCAAATCACGGATCGCCTGCATCGCCGCCGCATAGCCGGCATCGTAGGCCTCGCGGCGGATTGCCTCAAGCTGGTCTTGCAACTGGGTCAGCGCGGTCTTCGCCATGATCGTCCCCGTTTCCTCCTGTTTTATCAGCCGTAAATAGCACGGGTTCGCGCCAATACATAGTGCCGGCGGGTCATCACAAGCGTTCGCGCGGCGACCGCGTCTCGGTCACCAGATCGCGCAAGCGCCGCTTGCCGGGCAGTGGGTCGAGCGCCATCGTGCGGTCCGCGACAAGCCGCGTCGTGCAGGCATAAACCACCTTGCCGTCGACCGCGATCGTGCACTCCTTGCAGACATTGGCGCTGATGCAGCTATAGCGCATCGCAAGCGAGGGATCGCGTTGCGCGCGGATCCAGATCAGCGCGTCGAGCACGGTTCCGCCGTCCTCGAACGGCACGGAAAATTCTTCGTAGCGGGCCGGCTCGTCCCCCGTGCCGCGGCGAATGCTGAGCCGGGCCGTCTTCACCGGCCGAAGCCCGCTGTGACGGATCCGGCCAACTCCATCGCGACGCTTTGGCTTTTGGCGAATTCCGGACTGCTGTCGGGAAAATCCGCGCGCTGATGCGCGCCGCGGCTTTCGCGCCGAGCGAGCGCGGCGCGGGTCACCGCCTCGGCCGCGATAAGGCTCGCGCGCAGCTCGAACCAGTCGGCGAGGCTCGCGTTGCATTCGCGACCGGGGGCAATCGCTGCGTCGCCCAGCGCCGCGCGCATGTCGCCGAGCCGAGCCAACGCCCGCGCGAGACCGGCGGCATTGCGCAGCGGCCCGACATCGTCCCCCATCAGCGCGCGCAATTCGTCGAGCAGCCCACCTGCGGCGACGTTGCCGGGGCGACCTTCGCCGAGCTCGCGGATGCGCTCGACGGCCTCGGCGGCGGCGCTGTCGCGCCATCCGGCAACGCGCGACGCGCTCGCCGCGGAACGCCCGGCCCGCTCGCCGAACACCATCGCCTCGGGGATCGCGTTGCCCGACAGGCGGTTAGCGCCATTAGCGCCGCCGACCGCCTCGCCGGCGGCGTAAAGCCCTGGCACGGCGCTCGCCATATGCTTGTCCACGACGATCCCGCCCATGTGGTAATGCGCGATGGGCGACACCTCGACCGGCGCGCGGGCGAGGTCGATGCCGTTGCGCGCGAGGCGTTCGATGACCGGCCCGAACGCCTCGCGCAACGCCGTCGCCGGCACATGCTCGAACGACAGGTACACGCCGCCATGCGGCGAGCCGCGCCCGGCGGCGACCTCCTGGGTGATCGCGTAGCTCGCGATGTCGCGCGGCGTCGTGTAGGCGTCGGTTTCGGTGCTGCCGTAACGCGCGAGGAACTCGTTGCCCGCGCCATCCAGCAGCCTGCCGCCAAGCTTGTAGCGGAACGGGTCCCACATGATCGGGTCCATCCCGACGAGGCGCGGCGCGAGATGGCCGATCGGAAAGAACTGCACGAACTCCATGTCGACAAGCGACGCGCCCGCCATCAAGGCCAGCGCATAGCCGTCGCCGCCCATATTGGCCGATGCGCTGTTGCGCCGGTAGATGCGCGTGAGACCGCCGGTGGCGATGATCGTCGCCGTGGCGGCGATCGTCACCGGCTCGCCGCTCGCCGTGTCGAGCGCGACCGCGCCGACCACTGCCCCGTCTGCAATGACGAGGTCGGTGACGGTGAGGTTGCTGACCCGGCGGACGCTGTCGATGCGGCTGACCTGGCGACGCAAGGTCGCGGCGACCGCCGGCCCGGTGTTGAGGAAATCGACGTAGCAGCAGCGCGGCCGCGAATGGCCGGGCGCGGTGACCTGCGCGATGCGGCCGGTGTCGCGCCGCGCCCAGCCGACCTGCCACTCGCCCATCTCGCGGATGCGGGTCGGCGCCTCCTCGCACAGCACCGAAGCGAGCGTCTCGTCGCAGAGCCCGCGCCCCGCGGCGAGCGTGTCGTCGAGGTGCAGGCGCCAGTCGTCGGCGCTTTCCTCGGCGAGCGCGGCGGCGACCGTCATCTGCGCCATGATCGTCGCGCCGCCGCGGCCGACGAGGCTCTTGTCGATCAGCAGCACCCGCTCGGCCCCGGCGCGCGCCGCCGAGATCGCCGCATACATCCCGGCGCCGCCGGCGCCGACGATCAGCACATCTGTTTCAAGAAGGGTCATCGCGGTTTCGCGCCGCGCCCGAGGATCGCGGCGATCGGCAGGAAATACCAGCCGTCGCGGCGATAAGCGGCGGCACGGCGGGCGATTTCGGCCTCGATCGCGAGCAGCGCGGCCGGCCGCTGCGCGTCGATCAGTGCGGCGGTGCGCACCGTGCCTTGACGCAACGCGGCGACGAGGCCGCCGGGCTGCGCCAGCCGCCATTCGCGCCGCACCGTCTCGGCCGCAGCCGAGGCAAAGCCGGCCTCGCTCAGCAGATTCAGTACCGCAGCGGCGCTGCCGAGCCCGCCGCCAGAGGGCGGCGTCTTTGCCGCGTTAGGGTCGCCATGCAGCCGGATCGCGTCGAACAGCAAGTGCCAGGCGATGTTCTTTACCGGGCTTGCCCAAGTCGCGAACGCCAGCCGGCCGCCGGGCCGGAGCACCCGCAGCGCCTCGGCCAGCGCCCGCTCGGGTCGCGGGACATGATGGATGCCGAAGCTCGATACCACCGCATCGAATGAGGCATTGGGCAAGGGTACTGCCTCGGCGTCACCCTCCGCGAAATGCAGCCCCGGATGGGTGGCGCGGGCGATCGCCAGCATCGCCGGCGAAAAATCGAGGCCCGCTGCGGCCGCGCCGCGGGACGCCGCGGCGGCCGCGACAAGGCCGGTGCCGCAGCACAGGTCAAGCACCGCCGTCCCCGGCCCGACATCGGCCGCATCGAGCAATGCCTCGACAAATTCACCCGTTGCAGCGGCGAAAGTCCCCTCATAACGCGGCGCGGCCTTCTGCCAGCCGGCATGCTCGAAGGCGCGCACCGCCTCGGGGTCGAAGCTCATTGCGGCTTCCCCTCCGATGGCGCCTCGAAGCGCCGTTCGGGCTGCTCGATGGTTTTCACCGGCTTCAGCGCCGTGCCGTCGAATTCGAAATAATGCGATCCCATCGGCGGCTCTTCGCGGATCATGCCGTTCATCACGATCATCCGGCTGTCGAGGCGATAGGCGAAATGGAGGTCGTCATCCGCAACGCCTTGCGGCGTGCCGGCGACCACCGGCAGGCTGACGACCTTGCCGGTGATCGCATCGATAATGACGCCCATCTCGCAATCGGTCCCGCATCCCCAGGTCCAGACGATGTAATGGCCATCGAAATTGGGTTTTCCGCGCGCACCGTTGCGGATCATCGTCCGGAACTGACGGTCCTCCCTGGTTGCCAGTATCGGCGCGGCGTTGCGGCCGTGATATACCGCCGCACCGGGGTAGTCGGCGAAGTCGGGCGTGTCCCCGGCCCAGGCGGCGCCGCCCGCCGACAAAAGGAAGGCAAGCGCGATCGGGCGGATCGTCACGCCGCCGCGCCCCGCAGCGGCCAACAGGTCGCGGGCCGGGCGGCGCGATCGGCCCGGTGGCGCGATCGGCCCGGTGGCGCCGTCGCATCACGGGGTCGGGCTGGGTCATTCCGCCGCAAACTGGGCATGCTCGTGCGCGTTCTGCCGCATCGCGTTAGAAGGTCCAGGATAAATGATCCTGGCACAAGGATTGTAGGTGGAGTAAACGGCGCGCTCGGCGCGCGGTAGCGCCTACCTGCTCTGCGAGGAGGAGCTGCGTGCACATGCGGATCGGATCAATATCGGCGTCGTTCACGACCTCGATGATCCCGATTGAGACCGCGACCTGGCGTGGATGATTTAATCGAGAAGCCGCCGGAGCTGGCGGCGCCGATACCCGATGCCGCCGCGCCGGCCGAGGCGCATCCCGGGATGCGCCAAAGCCTGGCGATCGCCGCGCTCGGGGTCGTCTACGGCGATATCGGCACGTCGCCGCTCTACACGATCAAGCAGTGCTTCGACGGCGTCGATACCGTCACGGTGCCGCGCGTCTTCGGGGTGCTGTCGCTGATCGCCTGGTCGCTGACCCTGGTGGTCACGATAAAATACGTGATCGTGCTGATGCGCGCCGACAATCGCGGCGAGGGCGGCATCCTGGC
>Ga0209006_10006587_pt1 | contig 10495 bp, 8 predicted proteins | sample JacPin_JW_Ref_O2_FD_188567 | JGI IMG/M metagenome (GOLD analysis project Ga0209006, IMG submission 188567) | Forest soil microbial communities from Algoma, Ontario, Canada - Jack Pine, Ontario site 1_JW_Ref_O2 (SPAdes) (version 2) | ecosystem: Environmental > Terrestrial > Soil > Boreal... | reverse complement strand
TTATGAGACCGTCGCTCTAGCCACCTGAGCTACGCCGCCATTTTTATAATCAACAACTTACAGTCTATGACTTTGGCGCCATTGCAGACTGTTGCATTCTCTACGTCAACGAGATTGTAGCCGGAAAGTCGGAGCGTAAGCAACGCTCCATCGTCTGTGCGCGAAGGATCGCAACACCGGCCGCGGCTCTTGAACGCGAAGGCTGTTCAACAACTCTGAAGCGCACATGCGAACAATCAACGCAGAGGCAATATTCGCAAATTGTGCAAGTTGTTCGTGACCCTCGCAGTGGCTTGTTCTAAACGTGCTCCGTTCGGTCCTGAGAAACGGATTTGATTTCAAGCAAGAGCAAAGAAGAACGCGACGAACATCCAGAGTGCGTTCCGTTGATTTAGTTACACCCCAAATCAGAGGTATCACGATACCCAACGAACGAAGTACACCGATCCAAACGCCAACCGGCGATGCCACTTCCACAGGTCATGAATTAAGCAAATTGATCTACCACAACAGACACGCCCCATCAGGAAGAAGCACTCAATAATGTCAAACATTAAGCTTGCGAGACCGTCGCTCCAGCCACCTGTAAACTTCAGGAATTTGCCAACTGAATACTTGCCAGATGCAGCGCGAAACGGGAAACTGTCCTCTGGCATGAAGACGGTCGCTATCATCCCCGCTCGTCTCGCTTCCACGCGGCTACCGCGCAAAATGCTGCGCGAGATCGAAGGTAAACCTCTTGTTGGGTGGGTGTACGAGGCTGTCGTCTCTTCGCCCCTTTTGTCGGAGGTGATCATTGCTACTGATTCCGAAGAAATCCTGAACGCTTGCAGCAGCCGAGGGTGGAATGCTCGAATGACTGCATCTACTCACCGCAGCGGAACCGAGCGCGTTCACGAAATTTCCAACCAAGTGTCCGCGGACGTTTATCTCAACGTACAGGGCGACGAGCCGCTGGTCCGCGAAGAACAAATAGCAGCGTTGCTGGATTTGATGAAAGAGCCCGTTGTGCCGGTGGGGACTCTCAAAACTGTTTGCGCGCCGGGAGAAATTCAAAATCCGAATGCGGTCAAAGTGGTCACAGATGCAGCCGGTCGCGCCCTTTATTTTTCCCGCGCCACGATCCCGTTTGATCGCGATGGCACTGCGCCGCGTTATTTCAAGCATCTCGGCCTTTACGCCTACCGGAAATCAGCACTCGATTTTTTCGTAAAGCAGCCAGAGTCAAGGCTGGAGAAGAGTGAACGGCTGGAACAATTACGTTTTCTGGAAAACGGAATTTCCATCTCGGTCGGGGAGACGCCTCACGACTCAATTGGGGTGGATACTGAAGAGGATTTGCTACGCGTGGCCGCAATTCTGGGCAGACGTTGATACCCCCACACCCGTGTGGCCAGCCTATACGTGCAACCCTACATCCTGCGCCCGACCCCACTCTTCGGCGGCGGCTACGCGCCTTGAGATTGCAGGGTGGGAATGGAACAACAATTCGATCCATCTCGAAGGTGTTCGCTCCGCCAGATTCTGCTGCGCCAGTTTATTCATGGACGAAATAAAAGGCTGTACGCTGACGATTGATTCAAAAGCGTAGCGATCGGCCTGACGTTCGTTGTAGCGCGAGTAGGCATTCAACGCCGGCATGAGCAGCAGTGAAAGTACCGTTGCGGTAATCGCCAATAATGGCAAGTTAGCGAAATCGGAGAGCTCCTCGAACATGTGATGGTCGACGGCGTAATGGAGCACGAAATTTGCCACCCAGAAGCCCAGGAGGGTAATGCCGGCTTGTACCAAAATGCTTTTCAAGATGTGCTTGTGAACGTGATGGCCGAGTTCATGCGCCAGCACAGCTTCAATTTCTTCAGGAGCGTAGTTGTCCAGGAGCGTGTCGGCCAGGATGATTCGTCGGGTACTGCCGAGCCCCGTCAGCGCGGCATTGGCCTTCTTGCTTTTTTCGGAAAGCTTCCAGCGATAGACTCCGCGGACTCTGGTTCCAGCTCGCTCCCCGAGTTGAACCAGTCTGCGCCGGAGGTCTTCATTGTCAAGGGGCTCGAACTTGTAGAAGATCGGCAACAGCACCACCGGCGCCAATTGCGCCAGCATAATAAATAGACCAATGAACAGAGCCCACGTAATCAGCCACCAATGCTGCGGCGATTGGCGAATCATGAAATACAGCAACTCCACCACAATCGCGGCCATAACGAGCCCCACAAGAAAGCCCTTGATTTCATCCCAGAGCCACGCTCGAAAATTCTGTGTGGAGAGTTGGAATCTACGCTCCAGACGGAATCCATAGAAGTCAAAACCGAATCCCAGGACTTTGCTGATCAGCAAAAGGAAGAACAAGTAGAGGAAGACAGCAATTGTGTAGTTCTGGAACCCGCGGCGTAATGCAAGATCGCGTAACCATCCCGACCACCCGGTAATCAGCAGAACAACCAGGAACGCCGCGCCGACGATGAAATCCACAAAACCCAACCATCGGTGAATGCGGTTGTAGCGGCGCGCCTCTGGCGAGTCTCTAGCGGTCGACGAGATGCTTTTGGCGAAACTCATGCTTGATAGAAGTATCGCATTATCGCTGCTGAAAATGCAGAAGTTTGGCGGAATGAATCACTCTTAACCGTTCCGGACAAAGCTTTCCGCAGACGTCAGGATCTCAGTGACCAATTCTGGCGATGCAGCCTCGGCATAGGCGCGAAGAAGAGGCTCGGTCCCGGAAGCGCGGAATAGAATCCAGGCTTCTGCTCCATCTCCATTGGTGGGAGCATCCAAAAAAAACTTGATGCCGTCCAGATTTTCTTTCTTCACCACGCGATATTTCCCCAGGCTTTGCGTGCTATCAGCCCGAGCCCTGTGAATCGCTCCCTGCTTGATTTCTTCAGGAATGTGCAGATCGCGTCGCCCGTAATAATGAGGCCCGAACTCACGCTGAAGATCGGCAACCAGTTCGCCGAGTGGCTTACCCTCTTCCGCCATGGCGTTTGCCAGTAGCAGGCAGTTTAAAATTCCATCACGCTCCGGCAGAAATCTGGAATAACCGATGCCGCCAGATTCTTCACCGCCAATCAGAATGTCATGTTCCATCATCAGATCAGCAGTGTATTTGAAGCCAATCTTCGTCTCATGAAGCTTGCGGCCGTGCCTGGCGGCGATGCGATCGAGCATACGAGTGGTGTTGAACGCGCGAACCACGTCTCCCGACCACTTCTTGCGGACAAGAAGCCAACGCAACAGCACGCAGAAGATCTTGTGCGAGTCCACAAAGCTGCCGTCTTCGGCGACGGCCCCGATTCGATCCGCGTCTCCGTCCGTGGCCAATCCCGCATCACACTTTTCCGCCACAACCGTTTCCTGCAACAGCGCGACGTGCGGCTCGATCGGCTCAGGATTAATGCCGGGAAAGAGCGGATTCACTTCCTGCCGAATTGCGACGTGCTGCACTCCGAGATCGCGAAAGACTCCGGCAAGGATTCCGCGACCCGAACCATACATCGAGTCAATCGCTAATTTGAACCTGGCCTTGCTAATTAACTCAGTGTCGGCGAAGCGGCGCACCGCGGCTATATACGGCGATTTCACGTCCACTTGTTCGATGCTCGCCTTCTCGCCGTGCGGCGTTGTGCCCGCGCGCAACTCCTCTTCCACGTGCTGCATAATCGCGGGAGTGGCCGACCCGCCAAATTTTCCCTTGAACTTAACGCCATTCCAGTTCCACGGATTGTGGCTGGAAGTTACCATCACTCCACCCGCGGCGCCCTGATGTTTCACCGCGTAGGAAATGGCCGGAGTGGGCGTGTAATCGTCTGCAATCTTGACGGGAATGCCCGCGCTGGCGATCGTTTCGGCCGCCACTTGCGCCGCCTGCAGCGACGCAAAACGCGTATCGTAGCCGACGAAAACCCCTCGCCGGGAATCTTCATATTTCAGGACGTACGAAGCGAGCGCAGCCGCGACCCGACGCACATTTTCAAAAGTGAAGTCGTCGGCAATGATGCCGCGCCAACCGTCAGTTCCGAATTTGATTTCTTGAGGCATGGAAGTTCAGTGTCCGGTGATTAGTGGCTAGTGGTCAGAAGATGGCTTTATTGGCCGCTGAGCACTAGCCCTCTGACCACTTTTTCTTAAGTCAGTTTGTGGAGCTTCTTCTGATCAAGATGTTTCACCACTTTACCTACGTCTTGTGCCTGCTGCCGCGTCGTGATCAGTAAAGCGTCGGGCGTATCTACCACCACCAGATCATGCACCCCGACCGCCGCAATGAACTTGTTGGGAGCGTGCAGGTAATTGCCGGTTGCGTTCAAAACAAAAATGCCGGAGGCCCGGATGATGTTGCCCTCCGCCGGATTGCTTTTGGCGGTGTGATGCTCATGGAGCGCGGTCCATGAGCCAAGATCATTCCATCCAAAATCGGCGGGTAAGCAAAAAATATTCCCGGCCTGCTCGCCTTTTGCCGAACGAGGCTCAAGGACTGCATAGTCGACGCTGATATTTTCGCACTTCGGATAAAGCGTGCGAAGAGTCCCCGCGAACCGGCGAGTGCCGAACGCGGCGGCAATCTCTTCTAGTAGCGGAGCTGTTCTGGGCAAGTGCTCGCGCAACGCGTTGGCTAGCGTGCGAGCGCTCCACAGAAACATACCGCTATTCCAGAAATAATTTCCTGCAGCCAAGAAAGTCGCAGCCTTCGCCGCATCTGGCTTCTCTGTGAACCGGCGCACGCGCAGTGCGTCACAACCATCGAAGGCATTTCCCGCCTCGATGTAGCCGTAACCGGTCTCGGCACGGTTCGGTCGAATCCCCAGGACGACGATATTCTCTCCAGCCCCGGCAATTTCAATGCCGCGTTGAATCGTAGCGCCGTACCGATCTTCGTCTCCGATCACATGATCGGAAGGGAACATGCCAATCACCGCGTCGGGATGTTCGCGCAGCAGGATAAAAGCAGCCAAGCCAATCGCCGGAGCGGTGTTGCGTCCCACCGGTTCTGCGATGGCTTGAGCTTTCGGCAACTTCGGGATCTGCTTCAGAATTGCGCCGCGAAGATCGTCGTTGGTGATGACCCAGAACTGCTGGGGTGCCGCCAGCGGCAATAGTCGTGCCACCGTCTGCTGAATCATCGTTTGCTTGCCGTCGAGCGCTAACAACTGCTTGGCGCGCTTTTTGCGGCTGAGCGGCCAAAACCGAGTTCCGCGCCCGCCAGCGAGGATCACTGGAAAGAAATTCGATTGTTTAGCCACGATCCTGGATTTTCTCATTTATATTCTGGTTGCTGGTTCGGGCAGCGTCGCTCCGGGGACGCGAGCGCGTATAAATTCCAGAGTCCATTGCGGACGAACGGTATACTTCTCCATCGCCGCCGGAACCACCACGGCGTCACCTTTCGTCAAAGTCACAGGTTCCGAGCCCGCGGCCTCTACCACGCCACATCCTTCAAGCGCGACCAGAATCTGCGCGGAATCGTTGCCCGAGTCGTCCCGCGTGTTCAACTCCTGCGCATCTTTCATTTCAAACATATCCACGACAAAATATGGAGCCGCTACCAGCGCTGCCTGCCGATTCGCGCTGCCCGCAATCTGCGCCGGAGCTGCCCTCATCGTTTTCCCAGAGGCAACCTGTAACTTCACTGCCTTCAAACCCTCTTTCAGATGCAATTCCCGCGGCCGTCCGTAATCATAAAGACGATAAGTAGTGTCGGACTGTTGCTGCGTTTCGACGATCACCGACCCCGGCCCCAGGGTGTGCACCGTTCCACCCGCGACGTAAATCATGTCGCCGGTGTATACATTCAGCCAGTTAAGCAATTCTTCCGCCCGGTTTTCCTGAATCGCTTGCTCGAGTTGAGCGACGGTGGCGCCCGTTTTCAGCCCCAGCCCGATTTGCGCGCCGGGTTTGGCATGCGCCACGTACCAACACTCGGTCTTCCCCCAAGGCTGGTTGACGCGAAGGGCCTGCGCGTCGTCAGGATGAACCTGCACCGAAAGTTTTTCGTGAGGAAAAAGAAATTTCAGCAGCAAAGGGAAGCGTTGAGAGTCGCGGGCAGCCTCGCCCACCAGTTCGCGCTGAAACTTCCGGCTGACTTCTGCCAGAGTTTGTCCTGCCAGCGGACCATTTGCAATTTTACAATCGTCCCCGGTGAGCCAAGCCTCTCCAATTTTTTCGCCAAACTGGCGATTGGGATAGATTGGAGACAAATCGTGCGTGCCCCAAGGCCGCGGATCGAATGCCGGCATCATCAGCAGTGGATATAAATTGCTCATCAAGAATTATCCGACGAAAAAGGCCGTTTGCGAACAAACGGCCTTAGCCGAGCGATGATCTTCGTACTTAGAGTGCTGCGAAGAATTTCCGCATGCGCTCCAGCCCGCGATCCAGTTCCGCCTTCGAAGTTGCATACGATACGCGAATGTGGTCACCGGTTCCGAATCCTTCTCCCGGCACCGTCGCAACGTGCGCTTCCCGGAGCAGCTTTCCAGCTACGTCGGCTGCCGATTTTACGCCTCCGCGTCCCAGAAATGTGGAGATGTTCGGGTAAGCATAAAATGCACCCTCCGGCATTGTGCACTTGATTTCCGGAATGGAGCGTAGTCCCTTTACGACGTGGTCACGAAGTTGTATGTACTCGCGTCGCATTTCCTCTACGCACTCCTGCGGGCCCTTGAGCGCCGCCACAGCAGCTTTCTGCACAATCGAAGTTGGATTTGAAGTCGATTGGCTCTGCAACTTCGACATCGCGCTGACCACCGCCGCCGGACCCAACGCGTAGCCCAGGCGCCAGCCTGTCATGGCATAGGTTTTCGAAAGCGATCCGAGAACGACAACGCGCTCCTTAAACTCGCGCAACGATCCCACCGAAAAATTCTTGCCCGTGTAGTTCAGATATACGTAACACTCGTCTGAAAGAACCCAGATCCCGCGCTCGTGAGCCAGTCGCACCACGGCAGTGAGATCCTGCGCACTCATCACCGCCCCTGAAGGGTTCGAAGGTGAATTCAGGATGATCACTTTGGTCCGCGGCGTTATGAGGCTCGCCACCATGTCTGCGGTGACTCGGAATCCTTGCGACTCGTCCGTCTCCAGGAGCACACACTCTCCACCGGCGTAGCGCACTATGTCTTTGAATGAGACCCAGTACGGCACCGGCAAGATCACCTCATCGCCGTGGTCGACCAGCACTTGAATCGCGTTAAACAGCGCATTCTTGCCGCCCGTCGAGGCAATCACTTCTTCGCGGCGGTAATCGGAATCGAAATCGACGGCATGACGGTGCACGATTGCATCGCGCAACTCAGCCGTGCCCGGAACTGCCGTGTACTTCGTGAAGTTGGCCTCGATGGCGGCGATGGCAGCATCCTTGATGTGCTGAGGCGTAGCGAAATGCGGTTCGCCAGCGCCAAAATCCACCACGTCAATGCCCTGCGCGCGCAGTTTATCCGCCTCCGCCACGACAGCCATGGTGGCTGAGGGTTGAATGCGATTGATTCTGTCGGTGAGCCGAAGTGCCTCCGTAGTGGCGGTTGTCATGACTTTTTCTTCCTTTCTTTTCTGGCCGGGGTGCGGGCCGCAGCGTCCTGCATCTCGTCGTGAAATCTGTAGGCAGGCTCAAGTTTCTCGCGCAACTTCTGTTCCACAAATTCCGGGACCAGCCCCTTCACCGGGCCGCCGATCTGCGCCACCTCGCGCACCAGCCGGGAGCTGACATAAGAGTATTTATCGGCGGGCATCATAAAAACCGTTTCCAGCGTGGGCTCAAGTTTCCGGTTCATCAAAGCCATTTGCAATTCGTATTCGTAATCGCTCACCGCGCGAATGCCGCGCAAAACACAAGTCGCGTCAATCGACTTCGCGTACTCTACCATCAGCCCGTGAAACGCCTCGATGCGCACATTTTTTAAATGTGCGGTGAGGGTTTTTAGCATCTCCAGCCGTTCCGCCAGGCTGAACATCGGGCTCTTTTCCGTATTCCTCAAAATGCCCACTACCAATTGTTCAAAAATCTTGGCGCCTCGCTCGATCAGATCGAGGTGCCCGTTCGTGGGGGGATCGAAAGATCCGGGATAAAGCGCGCTGATTTGTTTCAATGGCCCTCGCAGGAAGCCGTCATGAGTATATGAGTATACGAGATTTTATTTGGGGGAGACCGGAAGGGCAATTACGAACTATGCCGCAGGTTTGTCATCGCGAGCGAGGCGGGCGATCCTTAGGTTTCCGCTCGCAGCACAAATCAGCGACGGCAAGCAACACGATCCCTCGCTTCATTCGGGATGACAAGCCTAAGGGTAAGCCCTCAGGCCCCTAGCGCTTCGCTGCCATCGGCACCTTAGCGGGTTCGGAAGTGGCGCTGGGCATCGTGGTGACGCGAGCTCCCGTGGACGGTGGTGTCGCTGCGGCTGGCTGGGGCTGCGCCGGTGTGGCAATTAATCCCAGCGCCTTGCGCACTTCCGTATCGAGCTTGGCCATTGTGTCTTTGTTGTCTTTGAGGAACTGGCGCGCATTCTCGCGTCCCTGGCCGATGCGTTCTCCCTTGTAGCTGAACCATGATCCAGACTTCTCGAGAATGTTGTTGTTCACCGCGATATCGAGCAGGTCGCCTTCGCGGGAAATGCCTTCGCCGTAGAGGATGTCGAACTCGGCTTCGCGGAAAGGCGCGGCCACTTTATTCTTCACTACTTTCACGCGAGTGCGCGAGCCAGTGACTACGTCTCCATCTTTAATCGCGGCAATACGGCGAATATCCACCCGCACCGACGAATAAAACTTCAGCGCGCGGCCGCCCGTAGTGGTCTCGGGATTACCGAACATTACACCAATTTTTTCGCGAATCTGGTTGATGAAGATGAGGCAAGTGCGCGACTTGGAAACTGTTCCCGTCAATTTGCGCAGCGCCTGCGACATCAGCCGCGCCTGCAGGCCCATATGACTGTCGCCCATTTCGCCATCCAGTTCGGCCTTGGGCACCAGCGCCGCAACGGAATCGACTACCAGCACATCGATGGCATTCGAGCGCACCAACGCTTCCGTGATCTCAAGCGCTTGTTCGCCGTAGTCGGGCTGCGACACCAGCAGATTGTCGACGTCGACGCCCAGCTTCTTGGCATAGGCGGGATCGAGCGCGTGCTCGGCATCCACGAATGCGGCCATGCCGCCGGTTTTTTGCGCCTCGGCAATCACCTGCAGAGTGATCGTGGTCTTGCCGGAAGACTCCGGGCCGAAGACTTCCACTACGCGCCCGCGGGGAAATCCGCCTACGCCTAGCGCCGCGTCGAACGAAATCGAGCCCGTCGGAATCACCGAGATGGGAACGATCGCTTCCTTCGACCCCAACCGCATGATCGAACCCTTGCCAAACTGTTTTTCAATTTGTGCAACTGCCAGCTCAATTTGCTTGCCGCGCTCATCCGCCATGGGAAGGGCTCCTTGTTAAGATTGCAGAACTTTAGTCAAAAACTAATCTGGCCGGATTATACATACAGATCGAAGCGAATAAAAGGCGAATAGTGGAAAAATGTTGTGAATAGTTGTGAGTAAAGGTTCCGAAGTGGGAGAGAAAATGTGGGATTGCTTGGAAAAGGGCATGACCTTACAGTCGTGCCACGCAAAGAGACCCGTCTTGGCTTCATCAGCGGAGGCCCACGGCTTAGCCTGCGCTTCTAAGCCGAGGGCATACCTCAGCGGCTGAAGCCGCCGATGATTTTGGGAGATTTACGGCACAAGTGGAACTTGTGCCCTTCCCGATCACGCCTGGGCTAGCCGAATCTACCTCTGCAGCAAATCCACCGGCGCGGTCACGTCATGCACGCGAAAATACTTGGCCAGCGCGGGATGCTTCCGCGCTACAGCTTCATACATCGCGTAAGCCACGTTGCGATAGGAAACATGTCCTGCGGGCGTGGTGCGCAGTTCGGAGATGTAGACGGCCTCGGCGAAATCCATCTTGAACAGGGCGCGCTTGCGATACGCCAGGGGAATGGCGTACTGAGAATTCTCTTCGGCTTCCGGCGTGTTGCGTGCGGCTAGCTTCTCCACCGCCGCCTGTACCCGCCTCATCGCCGCTTCAAATCGCAGCCGCATCCCGGCATCCTCCACATCGAGCAGCATCTCGTAACCATGCTGCGTGGTAAAACCCTGCATGACCTGAATGCAACGCCGGTGACGGTGCATATCGCGGAAGCCGCCCGTATCCATCAGGATGTCGAAGCGAAACTGCTGCCCCGCCCGGAAGCCGCGCGACATTTCATCGTACCGTCCGCGATGTCGCAGCCCGAGATCGATAATCTCTCGCCGGTATCTCTCGCCAGAAACCTGCACCGCTTGCCGGATCTGGCGGTAGGAATGGTGGCAGTGCTCGTACAGTAGAGTGGTCGCGATCTCGACCTCCAGCGGCTCCTCATCCAGCAAATCGACGATGGCTTTGGAGGGCGCGACCGATTCACTCTTCAGTAACTCCCGCGCCGCCTGCCGCAACTCGCGCCGCGTTGCCATCTCATACAGATTCGGA
>Ga0209006_10006586_pt1 | contig 10495 bp, 10 predicted proteins | sample JacPin_JW_Ref_O2_FD_188567 | JGI IMG/M metagenome (GOLD analysis project Ga0209006, IMG submission 188567) | Forest soil microbial communities from Algoma, Ontario, Canada - Jack Pine, Ontario site 1_JW_Ref_O2 (SPAdes) (version 2) | ecosystem: Environmental > Terrestrial > Soil > Boreal... | reverse complement strand
ATCCTGGGCGAGCTCGATCGCCTGTTCCCGCCGTCGGGGCCGATCCTCAACGCGCTGGCCCGGTTCGATCCGCTGCCGTCGGTCCACGGCCCGTCGGCCGACGTGTCCACCCCGACGCGCGCGATCCTGCGCGACCCGTCGGTGCGGGCCGCGCGGCACAGCGTGGTGCGGGTGTTCGGGACCGCCTGCGGCCTCGGGATCGAGGGCAGCGGCTGGGTGGCGGCGCCGGGGCTGGTGGTGACCAACGCCCATGTGGTGGCCGGCATCCCCCATCCTGTCGTGGAGGTGGGTGACCGCCTCGTCCAGACCACTGTCGTGTACTTCGATCCCTCGTTCGATCTGGCGGTGATGCGGGTGCGGGGTGTTGACGAACCGGCGCTGGCACTCGATGCTCAAAAGTCCATGCGTGGCGCGCAGGCCGCGGTACTCGGCTACCCGGGCGGGGGGCCGTTCACGGTTGAGCCGGCCGGGATCATGGCCGAGTTCCAGGCAGAGGGAAGGGACATCTACGGTCAGGGACTGACCGTCCGGGACGTCTATGAGGTCCAGGCGATCGTCCGTCCGGGCAATTCGGGGGGTCCCCTGGTCGAGCCGGACGGGAAAGCTAAAGTTGCGGGATGAGTTGCTCGATGCGCTTGACTTAAAAGGCGAGGAGAAAGTTCTCGACGCAGGATGTGGGCGCGGACTGATGGTGATCGGGGCGGCAAAGCGGCTGAAAGCGGGCAAGGCGACGGGCGTCGATGTGTGGGACGCGACGGTGCTTTCGGGCAATTCCTCGGACGCGGCGAAGGCGAATGCGAAGCTCGAAGGCGTCGCGGAGCGGGTGCGGTTTGAGACCGGCGATATACGCAAGCTGACGTATCCGGAGAAGAGCTACGACGCGGCGATCTCGGCGGTGGCGATCCATAATTTTAGCGATCGCAACGATCGGGATAAAGTGGTGCGTGAATTGTGGCGGGTCCTGAAACCGGGTGGACGCGTGCTGATCCTGGATATTATGCACGTGGGCGAGTACGCGTCGGTGTTGCGCGAGGCGGGGGCGGAGGATGTGACGGTATCGTCGCACGGATTCCTGTGGTGCCTGCCGACCAAGAGCGTGAGGGCGGCAAAGAAATAATGCGCCTGGGGATCTGCCTGCTCGCTATAGCAGGGTGGGCGATGGGCCAGGACCGGTCCGTACCACTGTTCACAATCGAGAAAAGCTCGAATGCGAATCGGGTGCAATACGAGGCTCGGTTGACGGCGGATGGGCATATCGACGCACATCAGCCGGTGGTGGCGTATTGGATCATGGCGGCGGAGAATGGGCGTCGGCAGGAATTAAATATTCTGGAGCGGGCGAAGGCGTACGGGTTTACGCTGCGGCAGGATGGCCTCGATTCCTACAGGCTGCGGGTGGTTAGCCATCGCGAGAAAGAGATTCACGTTTTTCGGGATGGCCGGACGGTGCGGGCCGAGGCGGTGATTGGCGGGCGAGTGGCGCGGGTCGAGAAGATTTTCATTCAGATGCACAAGTCGTTGATACTGAGTTTTCCGGATTTTGGCGAGATGTATGGGTTCGATCGGGAGACGGGGGAGAAGCGGTACGAGAAGGTTTTGAGGACGGAGTAGTATCTTGAAGGTATGACGTATCGGGTTGCGTTGCGGAAGAGCGAAGAGGGATATAGCGTAGGGTGTCCTAGCTTGCCGGGATGCTGGTCACAGGGGCGGACCAGGGAAGAGGCTCTTGAGAATATTCGCTCGGCGATTCAGGAGTATTTAGCCGTTCGGGACGAGATGCTATTGGAACCTGGGGTGCAGCTCGAAGAAGTTACGATCTAACCGTGGGTAAACTTGCCGGAATCCCCCACTTAAAGGCTATTCGCGCGCTTGAGAAGTTGGGATTTCGGATTGTTCGCCAGAGTAAACACATCGTCATGTCGAACGGCGAGCGCATACTGACCATACCTCGAGCGAATCCAATTGACGCGTTTACGATGGGGGCTATCGTGCGCGATGCGGGATTCTCGATCGAGGAATTTCGCAAGTTGCTTTGATGGACGACACGACGAAAGATCCTCGCGTTTACTTGGCGGCGGAGCGGACGTTTCTCGCTTGGATTCGTACCGGACTCGCACTGATGGGATTCGGGTTCGTGGTTGCGCGATTCGGTTTGTTCCTGCGCGCGCTGAGTGTCAATGCGCAAGTGGTGGCACAGACGCCGCATTTTTCCGTTTGGATCGGCACGGCGCTGGTGCTGATTGGAGTCACGGTGAACCTGCTGGCAGCCTTGCATCATGTGCGGCTGGTTCGGGAATTGAATCGCGGAATCACGTCGTTCGATCGGCCGTCGAGGCTGGCGATAAGTGTGGCGATGGTGCTGGCGGTGGTCGGAATCGCCATGGCCGTTTATCTGGCGTTCGTGAGATGATCTGAGCGAATGGCATCCGGCAAGGGAGTTGTGAGCAAGCGGAGCGCGCACTCGGTTGAGGAGACGATCGATCGTCTCGAAGCGGTGCTGCGCGAGAAAAGTATTCACATTTTTGCGAGGATCGACCAGAGGGCGGAGGCGGAAAAGGTCGGGCTGAAGATGCCGGCGATGGAGTTGCTGATTTTCGGGAATCCTAAAGGGGGCACGCCGCTGATGATCGCGGAACCTACGATCGGGATCGATCTTCCTTTGAAGGCGATGGCGTGGGAGGATCGCGAAGGGAAAGTCTGGCTCAGCTATAACGCGCCGGAGTATTTGCAGGATCGTTTCGCGATCGGCGAGGATTTGATCAAGAATATCAGCGTGATTGGCGGGCTGGTCGAGCAGGCTCTTCGTTAGCCGAGCAGAAATCGCGCTACTTGAATCGGTTTTGCGGATTCCATCAGGCAGGTGCGCATGCCTTCGCGGCCTTCTACTCGAACGGAGCCGGATTGTTCACTGACCCGATACGCAGTTTTGGCGCCGTGATGCCAGGTTAGGGAATCGAGGGGCCAGTCGGAGTCGGCGATCATGTGGATCGCGCCTTCCGGGTTGATCAGGATGGTCATGTTGGAGCAGGACCCCGCAGATTCCGCCGCGGTCAGGATGTTCATCGCTTGCTCTGCGAATCGGCTCACAGATTACTTATCGGAGCGGGGCCAATCAATAATAGGTGCGGCCTAACCATTCGGCTACTAGCGCGGGCTTGTCGCGGCCCTCGACTTCGACGATCGAGAGCCAGGTGAGTTCGACGCCTCCGTCGACATCCTTTATAGATTGCAGGGTGAATCGTCCGCGGATGCGGGCACCGGAGGGGACGGCGCCGGTGAAACGCAAGCGATTGAAGCCATAGTTCACGCGTAGTTTGAAGTCGCCCTCGATTTCTACAGCTTCGTTGATGAGCTGGGAGAGCAGAGCGACGGTCAGGAATCCGTGGGCGATCGTGCTGCCATAAGGTGACTCGCGCTTCGCGCGTTCCTGGTCGATATGAATCCACTGATGGTCGCCGGTTACTTCGGCGAATTGATCGATTTGCGATTGCGTGATTTCGCGCCAGTTGCTGATCCCAATCTCTTGTCCGACGCGGGTTCGTAATTCGTCGAGGGTCATTTGCCCTCGACCGAGAAGGCTAGCAGCACATTTCCGGCTGAGCCTCCCCACATTCCATAGCCCGATGGTGTGAACACCATGCCGTTCGCGATGACCGGGCCGGGGGCGTCGAAGGAGCCTCCTTTGGCGGGGACGCCGTTGACAGTTTCGTACGGTTGCGCGGCGTTGAAATCCCAGACGATGTCGCCCGATTTCGAATCGTAGGCGCGGAAGTGGCCGTCGACTCCTCCGGCGAAGACGATGCCGGGGATCACGGAAATCGCCGCCGACATCGCGGTCTGGCAGCCGGGAGTGCCGGGCTTGCAGCCTGTGTCGGGAGTCATTTTGGTCCACAGCTTTTCGCCGGTTTTGAGGTCGACGGCGCTGAGGGAGCCGGGGCCTTTGAAACGATCGGAAATTGCGGCGTAGGCACTCTTGTCGTCGGTCGCGTGACCCCATTCGATTCCGCCGAGCGCTCCGCCGATTCCGACGCGCGTTTGCCAGACGACCTTTCCTTTATTGTCGGGGTCGAGGGCCCAGATTATGCCGGACTTTTGCCCGATCACCAGTAGCTCCTTGCCTCCGCCGATCGGCCGGAGTGCGGGTGAGGTGCCGAAATCGTAATCGGGGCCTTTGGTTTCGGGGCAATTCGCTTTGCCGGCTTGCCCGCAGGCCATCGTGAAATTATCCTTGGCTAAAACCTGGCTCGACCAGACCAGCTTGCCGGTGTCGAGATCGAAGGCGAGGATCGCATCGCTGGTGTTGATGTCCACGTCGGTGTAGGAATCGCCGGTGGCGGCGTAAACCAATTTCCGCTTCGCATCGATGGTCGGGGAGGACCAGACGGCGGCCCCCGCGGGTCCGTACAACTGCGCGCCGGTGCTGCTGGTCTTGTACGGCTTCGGAGGATCGAGGACGGTGAAGGATTTCCAGAGTACCTTGCCGGTTTCGGCGTCGAGCGAGGCGACGCTGCCTCGGAACTTGCAGCATTCGTAAGCCGGTCCCATGGCGGAGGCTTCTTCGATCGACGAGATGGGGACGTAGACGCGGCCGTTATAAAAGGTCGGAGTGCCGACGATGCGCGCGACAGGATGGTCGTCGAGCTTGACTTTCCAAAGAGGCTTGCCTGATTCCGCGTTGACGGCGTGCGCGTTGGCTTTGACGTCGCCGAAATAGGCGATCAAATGGCTGCCGACTTTTCCGATGCTGATGGCCGTGCGGATGGTCGCACCGGCTTTATAGGTCCAATAAATGCAGCCGGATGATTGGTCGAGTGAATAGAGAGTGCCGCTGACGCTGCCGATAAAAACGCGTCCGCCAACGACGGTCGGCTGGCCTTGCGCCGAGGTATCGCTGGGGAATCCGAAGGCCCATTTCACTTTGAGTTTCGGCACATCGGCTGCACTGAGGCCTGGATTCGGCTGATAGCGCGAATTGCCGAGGTCCTGTCCCCAGCCGTTCCAATCGGTGGACGCGATGGTCATGGATTTGGGTGCAGCAGTGCATTGGCCGGCCATCGGGGCGGCAGAAGACGTCGAGAATTCTTTGGCCGTGATGAACTTCGCGATCGCGCGGCCTTCTTCCTCATTCAGGCCGGCAGATTGCGGCTGCATGGAGCCTTCGAACATCGTCTTGACGACCGCCTCCGGTGTTTTCGAGGCGAGCTCGTCGTGCGAAGGCATGTGTGCTTGCGGCTTGCCTTCATGGCATACGGCGCAGCGGGATTTGTAGAGCGCGGCGCCGTCGGGCGTGGCGGCGAAGCAGGCGGAGATAGCAAACAAGGCGATCGGGATTCGGCGACTGAGCATAGTCTGGGGGCTAATGTAACAGATTCTCATAAGACACTCGTTTCATTTGTTACTGTATGCTGTACACTGTATACCGCACAGTAGATGTTGTCAAGCTGAATATTTGCAAGCGTTGTCGAAAATGTGTTTCTGTTGAACTTACGATGCCTGAAACGCCGAAGTTCGCACACTTCAGATGCCCCGGTTGTGCGGGCGAAATGGATTTTGATCCGCAGTCGGGGATGATGAAATGTCAGAGCTGCGGAACCACGCAGGCTGTTCCGACATCGACGACGGTAGTGGTGGCGCATCCTCTGGAAGACGCGCTAGCGCATGTGAAGCCTCTGAGCGCGGAGGCGCTCGAAGCGAATTGCGACGGGTGCGGAAGTGTTGTGGTATTCGAGCCTCCGGAGGTCGCGGGGGCGTGCTCGTTTTGCGGAGCGATGATCGTGGCGCAGGCCAGGGCGGCCGATCCGATGATTGCGCCGGACGCCGTGCTGCCGGTGAAGGTCACCAAAGAGGCCGCGCAGACGGAGGTGCGGCAATGGATTGCGACTCGCTGGTTTGCGCCCAATGCGCTGCACAAAATGGCCCAGCAGGAAGGAATCGCGGGCGTCTATCTTCCGTTCTGGACCTATGCCGCCGATACTTCGAGCCAGTACACGGGCGCGCGCGGGGTTCATTACTGGGAGACCGAATACTTTACCGTGACCGATAGCAATGGGAACCAAAGGCAGGAGGCGCGGCAAGTTATGCGGACCGCGTGGTCGCCTGCCGGGGGACAAGTTGCAAGGCGCTTCGACGACGTGCTGGTTCCGGCTACGAAATCGGTGAACGAGGCTCGGCTGAATGCTCTGGAGCCGTGGGACCTGCCGGCGCTCTGCGCTTACGACCCCGAGTATCTGGCGGGTTTTAAGGCGCAGCGCTATCAGGTGGAATTGCCGGCGGGGTTCGAGAAGGCGAAGATTCTGATGGAGCACCAGATCTCGCAGGATGTGCGGAGGGACATCGGCGGCGATGAGCAGAGGATCGATCACGTCGACACTGCGACGTCGAATGAGACATTCCGGCATTTGTTGCTGCCTGTATGGATCGGCGCGTATCGGTTTCAGGGGAAGGTTTTTCAGGTCGTTGTGAATGCGCGGACGGGCGAGGTGCAGGGCGAGCGGCCGTATAGCGCGATGAAGATCGCAATGCTGGTGATTGGGATTTTGATTTTGATTTTGGTGCTGTGGGTGGTGGCGCAGCGTTGAGGGCCGCATGCGGGGTTGCTGCCGACCAAATTGAAATAGCCGTGGCGACTCAATTTCGCCCCGGCGAAAAGATATTTCACGCTAGTAAGCTGTCCCGGTCATTTCGATATCGGTGATCTCTTACTGTGAACCCGCATGCTTACGCATGGCGGCTCAGGGTGGATACTGAGCCGCCATGCGTAAGCATGCGGGCAGACGCGAGCATCGCCGCTAATTGCAATCGCCGGGACAGCTTGCTGGTAGTGGCCTGTCGCTGGGAAACGTTAGCGTCCCCTCCCTGTTCGGTGCAGGAAACCGAGCCCCGACTGTAAAGGAGGGGACATGCTAACGATCTGGCTGCGACAGGCCACTAGTCCTGTGAATTGTCAGTTGAATTTGTGCCGCGCCCGCTGGTTCCTCAGGGTCACGCCGGAATAACCAATGAGATGAATTCAGGTCGTTTTGGTGTGGCGGACGTCTCGCTTTGTGCCGGACATCGGCTGAAGCCGATGCTGCAAGCTACAGCTCGCGCCACATTCGGCGGAAATCGAATTATTTACGGGGTGGGACGGGATAGATCGTCAGGTCGCGAAGGAAGACCTTTGCGGGCGTGCCGTGCAGAGCATCGAGAGCGGCCATGAGTTCGAGTAAATGCGCGCGGCCTAACTCCAGGCTGTGTTCGTGCGGCTGGTAAGCGGTGCCGGTGGGGTAATCGACGTAGGGCGTCGACGATTGCTCGATGTGGCAGCCGAGGATATGCGCGACGGGATGCGAGCCGGTGAATTCGACGAGGCGGCGGGTGCTGGCGACGTAGGCTGGGAAATCGGCGATGTAGAGGCGGCCGGGATAAAGATGATCGCCGGTGAGCAGGATGCCGGTCTTGCGATCGTAGTAGGCGACGTGGGCGGACTGGTGGCCGGGGATCGCGATGACGTCGATGATGCGGTCGCCGAGGTCGATAGAGCCTGGCTGGTCGGGCCAGTTCGCGATACCGAAAGCTTTTTGTTCCGCGTCGACAGTGGCGGCGATTAGCGTCACGTCGGGCATATCTGTGAAGGTTTTGTCGCCCTGGACATGATCGCCGTGGCCATGGGAATGGACCACCGTCAACGGAAGTTTCGCGATCAACTTATGCGTGACGGCTGTGGTGTCGACGGGGCCTGCTCCAGTATCGATTAATAATGCGCGATCCTTGCCGAGAATGAGATAGAGAAAAGGTTTCTCATAGTTGATGCAACCGGATTCGCGAAGGATGAAGAAGGTCGGGTTGTATTGGTGGACCTGCCAGGAGGGGACTTCGAGGCAGTTGGGTCCGCCGGTGATCCAGGACGTCGGTAGGGTGCCGGGTTCCAGGTTCGGTTGCGCAGTTAACATGAGTGCGAACAGGAAAAAATATTTCACGCGAGAAGATCGTGGAGGACGTTGCCCGAAACGTCGGTGAGGCGGAAATCGCGGCCGCTGTAGCGATAGGTTAGCTTGGTGTGATCGATGCCGAACAGGTATAGAATCGTCGCGTGGATGTCGTGAACATGCACGGGCTTCTCGATCGCTTTGAAGCCGAACTCGTCGGTCGCGCCGTATATGGTGCCGCCTTTGACGGCGCCACCGGCTAACCACATCGTGAAGCCGAAGGGATTGTGGTCGCGGCCTCGCTTGAGTGCCGCGCCTGCGCCGCCGACTTCGCGTACGGGAGTGCGCCCGAACTCAGATCCGCAGACGACCAGCGTGTCTTTCCACATGCCTCGCGATTTCAGATCCTTGACGACGGCGGCGAAACCCTGATCGGAATTTTTCGCATTGATTTTGTGCGCGAAGATGTCGCCGTGGGCATCCCAGGGATCGCCTTGCGAGTAGTAAACCTGGGTCATGCGCACGCCCTTTTCGGCTAATCGCACGGCGGTGAGACAGCCTCTCGCGACAGCGCCGGGGCCGTATAGGTCGAGCGTCGCCTGCGATTCCTTGCGGACGTCGAACACCTCGGGAGCTTCGGTCTGCATGCGATAGGCGATCTCCATCGACTTGATGGAGGCTTCGACTTGCGCGTCGGTTCCGGTTTGCACTTCGCGCATTTTTTCGAGCTTCTCGATGAGGTCGAGCTCGCGCCGCTGCTCGACTAAGGAGAACTTTGGGTTGTTGACGTAGCTGACTAATTTCTTAGGGTCGAAGTTCTTTTCTATGACGACTTTCTTGTCTTTTTTGTCATCAATTTTGTGAAGCTCCTCCATATCGTCCAATTCGCCGTCGGCGCCGGGGGATTGCACGCGATTGGAAATGAACTGTCCCTGATTGATGGCGGGGAGAAAACCGTTGCTCCATAGAGGAGGGCCGACCGTTGTAGGCACGGTCGGACAGAGGACGACGTAGCCGGGGAGGTTCTGATTCTCCGTGCCGAGGCCGTAGGTGAGCCACGCGCCCATCGACGGACGGCCCGCCTGATTGGCTCCGGTGTTCATCATGAGGCACGAGGGCTCGTGATTCGGAATGTCGGTGTAGACGGAACGGACCCAACAAATATCGTCGGCCACTTCGGCCAGATGCGGCCATAGTTCGCTGACATCCATTCCGCACTTGCCGTATTTTTTGAACTTGAATGGCGACTTCATCAGCTCGCCGGTTTTGCGCTCGGTCTTGATGTCGCCGCCGGGTAGAGGCTGGCCGTCGTATTTTTCGAGCGCCGGTTTGGGGTCGAAACTATCGATGGTGGAGAGGCCTCCGTTCATGAACAGGAAAATAACGCGCTTGATGCGCTGCGGATAGTCGAGAACGGCGGCGCCCATGGTTCCATCGGGACGCAAAACCGTGCCCGCGTTGAGCGATCGGCCCAGCATTCCCGCGAACGCCATCATGCCGAAGCCGTTCCCCACGCGCCTGAGAGCTTCGCGGCGAGTCGTCGGATTTCCTGGATTATGAGCCATAGTTTTAATTGATAAACACAAACTCGCTGGAACTCAAGAGCACTTTGATGTAGCGTCCCCAGGCAGTTGGTTCGTACTTCACCTCGGGTGTCGCGCCGCCGCGGCCTCCGCGACCGGCCATGCCGCCGAACATTCCCATGCCCATTTCGGGGACTACTGGCGCTGCTTCGGCTCCGGCTCCCCCTTCGGTCGGCTCGGGCTTCGCTGCTCCTGTGAACGGTGCGGTGCCGCCGCGACCACCGCCGGTCTCAGGTGGCTTGTTCTTTTCTTCTTCGTACTCGCGCATCGGCTCGGCGTGCAGATAATCGAGACCCAGCTTAATTTCTTCTTCGCTCGGATCGCGGCCGTAGGCCAGCATGTATACTTTTCGAATTCGCGCGCGATTGTCGGGCTCCGCGGCGACACGCTTCGCCAACTCCTCCGATTCAATCTGCATGAAATCGCTATTCATCAGGAAAAGGCGCTGCAAAGGAACCGTCGTTGTGAAGCGCTTCTCCGCGCTGATATTGGGGCTTGGAAAATCGAACAACTGGAGATATTCGTCCAGCTTGTAGCGGCTCACCTTGCCATACACTGTACGACGCGTGAACGCGGGCGATAAATCCTGGCTCGGACCACCGAGAGCATTATCAAGATTGCCTGCGACCATCAGGACGGCATCGCGAATCTGCTCGGCGTCCATGCGCTTGCGCTCGACGCGCCAGTAAAGCCGATCGCCTGCGTCCTTCGCGAAATTGACTTGGTCGTTATCCGCGCTCAGTTGGTAGGTCGCGCTCAGCATGATCGTCCGGTGGAGCTTTTTGATCGACATTCCGTCCTTGACGAATTGCGACGCAAGAAAGTCCAGCAGTTCGGGATTGGTCGGGCGCTCGCCGCCGATTCCGAAATTGCTTGGGGTATCTACGATGCCTGTGCCGAAGTGGCCTTTCCAAATACGGTTCACGATCACGCGCATCGCGATCGGTTGCTTCAGAATATCATCGGCTAGCTCCAGACGGCCGCTTCCGTGTTTGAATGGCTGCG
>Ga0209006_10006585_pt1 | contig 10496 bp, 10 predicted proteins | sample JacPin_JW_Ref_O2_FD_188567 | JGI IMG/M metagenome (GOLD analysis project Ga0209006, IMG submission 188567) | Forest soil microbial communities from Algoma, Ontario, Canada - Jack Pine, Ontario site 1_JW_Ref_O2 (SPAdes) (version 2) | ecosystem: Environmental > Terrestrial > Soil > Boreal... | reverse complement strand
ATTGCGATCGACGGGCTGTGGGGACTCGAGTTCGACAATCGAGGCACCAACGAAGCCGGCACGACGGCAACTCCTTCGAAGGGTCCTGCGCTTTTCTTCGCGGCAGGCATCGATAGCTATGCGAACGGTCTGTTCGGGACTCTCACGCCCGTCGCAGCCCAGCTAAATGCGGAAGATCACGAATAGGACCAATTGAGCCAGAGAGTTTCTAGGTTCGCGGTGACCGGCCTTCGCTAGAGAAGGCCGGTATCACCCCTGGCATCGCGCCGCGGGTGCCTGCTTGCCCCATGCCTGCGGGCTCGCCGGTTACTGCCGGTCGTAGACCGACACGTCGTCGAACTTCCCGCCACCTGCATGCGTACCCTTCTGCGCGAAAGTCAGCGTCTTTCCGTCTTTCGACACAGTACGGACCGCGTTACCCACGGTTGCGCCCGCTTTCGTCTGGGTGCTGTGGACGGTATCCGTCTCGGTGAGGTCGCATTTCTTATTTGTGCCGCGAACGGCGGATTTGCCAGCATGCGCGTCTGGTGCGGAGAGCGCAACCGGCGCGGGGAGATTAATATGGCCGCGATTTCCGCCATGTGTGCCGGCGCTCGGACGGCGCAACCCGTCCCCGTGAGTGGTCCATCAGAGGTTCGTTCGTGAAAATCGCCTTCATATTCATGCTTGCCTGCCTCACTCCCTTGGTCGCGTGCGGTGACGAGGAAGTCATCATCGATCCCTCGGCCCCGCACCACAGCTTCCCCCACTATTGGGAACAAATGTTCGGCTCCGGCCGGGCAATTCTCACGCTGCGCGACAGTTATCGCAGGGATCTTCGTGCAGTCAAGCAAGCCACGGATTTCAAATTCGTGCGTTTTCACGCCATCTTTCACGACGAAATCGGCGTGTACGATGAAGACAAGCACGGGACAGCGATATACAACTTTTCATACGTCGATCAGATTTACGACGGGCTCTTGGAGAACGGCGTTCGACCGTTCGTCGAATTATCGTTCATGCCCCGAAAACTCGCGGCGCGCCAAGCGGTGCACGGTTTCAAATACCACCCGATAGTCGCGCCGCCGCGTGATTACGCCAAGTGGGATGCTCTGATATCGAGTTTCGCGGCGCATCTGATCGACCGATATGGAATCGATGAAGTTGCGCAGTGGTACTTCGAGGTCTGGAACGAACCGAATCTTGATTTCTGGGCGGGTACGCCCGCGCAGGCGAGCTATTGGACCTTGTACGACCACACTGCAAGAGCGCTCAAAATCGTCAATGCCAGACTGCGGGTTGGCGGCCCGTCGACGGCGCAAGCGGCGTGGGTCGGTGCATTGATCCGCCATGCCACCGACCGCGGTGTGCCGCTCGATTTTGTCTCGACACATGTGTACGCCAACGACACCGCCAAGGATGTCTTCGCAACGCGTGAGAAGATTCCCCGCAACGAAATGGTATGTCGCGCAGCCAAGAAGGTTCGCGACGAGGTAAACGCCTCAGCCAGGCCCGAGCTCCCCATCATCTGGAGCGAATATAACGCCACTTATTTCAATGAACCGAAAATCACCGACGCGACGTTCATGGGTCCGTGGCTTGCCGATACGCTGCGCCGCTGCGATGGGCTGGCGGACATGATGTCCTACTGGACTCTTTCGGATGTATTCGAAGAGCAAGGAGTGGTGCAGCGGCCCTTCTACGGTGGGTTTGGACTCATCGCCGCCGGCGGCATTCCAAAACCGGTCTTCAATGCCTTCAAGATGCTGCATCAGCTCGGCGTGGAGCGATTGGATGCGGACTCTGACCATGCGCTCGTGACCCGGCGAACCGACGGTACGCTCGTGATCGCACTGTGGAATTATGTGTCTCCTGGAGAGAGCGGTGTGCCGACCATCATTTCCTTGCGCCTCCCGCATGAGGCAATATCCGCTCGGATGCTTCGGCTCGATGCGGAGCACGGCGATGCCGGCGGCGAGTATGCACGCATGGGCTCGCCGCGATACCCGACATCCGCACAACTGCATGCGTTGATCGGCGCGTCCGCTCTGCCGCCCCCGGAAGACCTGGCGATCAGGAATGAGCATGCAATGATCAGCCTGCCTCCCAATGGCCTGGCGACAGTTGAAGTGACAATGAGACGCTAGGAACCATATCCTGTGTTCAAGGTCCCTCCATTCAAGGGTCCCGTCCGCCACCGGAGCAAGAATTGTCGATCGAGGAAAACCCGCGGCGAGCTGCGCGATATCTCACGGCGGCTGTGGTGTTGGCGGTGCACGCCGGCCTGATTGCGGCCCTGATGATGGCGTGGCGGCCCGGAAGGCTTGGCGCCCCGACCGAGAATTCCGTTCAATTGCTCTATATCGCGCCTGTAGATCCGCCCAAGGTCCGCGTGGTGGTGGCCAACCTGCCACGCCGAGGGGGTGGGATGGCCATCGCGGTGGCCCCTCCGGCGTTCGACGCACCGTCGTTTACCGTTGCGGCCGCGCCTGGAGCAACAAAGGGCGAGGGCTCTGGGGTGGACTGGGCCGCGGAAGCGCGGCGCGCGCTGCAGGCATTCGAGATTCGCAACCATAAGCCTGCATCCAATCAGTCGGTCTCTGGCGGACCGGAGGAAGATCATTGGCGATCCGGCGCGCAGCACCACGCGGGTGAGAGATACAAGACCGCCAACGGCGACTGGATCGTGTGGGTCGATGCGAACTGCTACGAAATCGCCGGCGCCGGATCGGGCGCTTACGCGCATGTCGCGCCGCTCACTCAACCGGTCTGCCGCGATCAATCCGACACCGCTGCACAATGATGATCCCAATCGCAGCCTCATGACCTGCAACTTTTAGCGCCCGGCGGGGTTGTACGTCTACGAATCGATGGGAACGGCAAATCGCTGCGACACAGCACGCGAATTCTAAAATCAACGACATGGGAGGCCTTGGGCCATGACTCCTCTATATCGACGTCAGCGAATTCTCCTCCATCCCTGGGCGGGCATCTGCATCGCGTTTCTCGCCGCGGGCCCGTTTGCCGGCACGGTGCATGCCGAGGACTACGCCAAATCCTTCAGCGTCGCGAATCGCGCCAACGTGCACGTCAACACCAATGACGGCAGCGTCACAGTGACCACGAGCGACGCCAAGCAGGTTGAATTTCGTGTCGAATACAGTGGTTATGAACTGGACAAGACATTGCACATCGAATCCCATCAGCAGGGTGATGAAATCGAGCTCACCGCCCGGATCGTCAGCAAGTGGCAGTTTGCCCTCGGCCCGATCAGAAGACTGCATGTCGAGGTTCGCATGCCGAAGGAGGCGGATCTGCGGGTCGAAACGGGCGACGGTGCCGTCAAGGCCAATGGCCTCATCGGTGCAGTCGATCTGCGCACCGGTGACGGCAGCGTCACCGTGAGTTCTCTGATGGGCGATGTCCGCCTGCACACCGGCGATGGTGCCATTGATGCCAGCGATCTCGATGGCAAATGCGACGCCGTTTCCGGCGATGGCCACATTCGTCTCACGGGGCGATTTGGCGTCTTGAGAGCCAAGAGCGGCGACGGCAGGATCGATGTGATCGCCCTTCACGGCTCCAAGTTGGATTCAGTCTGGAGCATCAGTTCGGGCGACGGCGGCATCGATGTCGCGCTGCCGGGCGATCTGTCGGCCGACATCGACGCCAGCACCCACGATGGGCACATCAGCTCGGACATGCCGATCACGGTGGAAGGCGTCATCAGCAAATCGCACGTTCGCGGCAAAATGAACGGCGGCGGCCAGACGCTCAGCATCCGCACGGCGGATGGCTCCATTCACCTCAAGCAGACCTGACCTTGCGGAGGACGCGGGCTACTGAGTTCCGAAGAATGCTTTGACGGCCGTGAAGCAGAACGGCGCCACGAGTTGTGCATGGTAGGCTTCGTCGACGGCGAGAGCACCACCGTCGGTTGCGCCTTGGGCCACGGCATTCGCGGCGACCAGTGCTTTTGCCAGCTCAAAACCGTTTTTTAGACTGCCATAAGGATCATTCGATGCAACGGCCGACTCGAGATCCAGCACATTGATCGAGGCGGATGCGGGTGCGTGCGAGGCCCAATAATTCTGCATCAATTGGGTGTTGAACCAAAACACCAGCGGGTCGATATCGCCTCCGCACAGCAGGACCGGCGCCGTGGGAACCCAGTCGCGCAAGTCATTCATCTGCAGCGCCTGTCGCCACGGCAGCGCGGGAGCGGCCGCTGCAACACCCGTGGTCACTGTGGGGAAGCCGCCGTCGGGGTGTGCCTGTGCGTCCTCGAGGTAGCTCGAGCGGTAACTGTTTTGCAGCAGATTTCCCGCACCAAAGCCGAGTGCGAACACCACTGCCAAATTCGCCGGGGTCGTGGGCGGGGTGATGTTTGCGAACTGCGGAGCGGGCGGCGTCGAACTAAAGAGTGCAAATTCGGGAAGCTTGCCCTGCGCATACAGCTGACTCCGCGGCGTCGTACTCGGCAGCAAGGAGTCGATCCCGGCCGCGTATTGCGGCGCGAACACATCCGTTGGATTGGCGTAGATATTGCCGTACACCTTTTGATATGCGGTGAGCAACAGCGTGGCGGATATGGGTCCATCGCCGTTGACCTCGCCGTAAAAGACGGCGTCGACGAATGCGGCCAGCGCATAGGGGCCCGACATGGGCGCGGATGCGGTGACGCTCATGCCTGCGGCCTGCATGGCGCGGTGAGTGGCCATCGCCACGTAGCCGCCCTGAGAGTACCCTGTGATGAACAATTGTCCATTGTCTTCGGTCAATGTCGCCGAGGCGAAGGGCAGGGCGGTGCGCGCCGCGGTCAGCGCATCGATCATGTCCTTCGATTGTTGGTCGGCAATCAAGTAGGGATGGTAGGACAGAGTCGACGTGTCGTATCCCGCATAATTGGGAGCCACGACGATATATCCCTTCGATGCAAAAAGCGCCGTCAAGAACAGCGCCTCCGCATTGCTCGTATCCGTCATGTTGAACATGCGGTCCGTGGTCGTGCCGTGCGCGTATAAAAGGATGGGGCGTTTGCCCGTGCACGTGGAACCCAGGCCCGTCGGCACCATCAAGGCGCCGGATGCCGTGGTGGGTTCATTGGCGCCCCCAACCGTGGCGTACTCGATGCGATACATGAGCACGTCGCACACCGGTGCACCGCTCAGCGCGAACAATTGCTGATTGCTCGCGGCGTTGAGCGTGAGCAGAAGATCTGAGGCGGTCACCGTGGACAGAAGTTCAGGCGGACTCTGCAGCAGCTGCCCCCGTGCCATGCTCGGTGCAGAGGAGGACATGTCGCCGCCCCTGCCCCCGCCGCAGGCAAGCAACAGAGCAGAAATAAAAGCCACGGACGTGCATTGAATGACGCGCAATCTCTCTCACCCGCGACAGAAGAGGTTGGTCATTGTCTCGCATCCGCGCTCAGGGGTCTGTCAGGCGCAAGCCCCCGCTGTACGCGATGCCCGCCGAGGTTTTGTCGGAAAAAGCGGACAGCCCGTGCGGCGCTGCACGATGGCCCACGGCACCCAAGCGGCATCGGCAAAAATATGAACTGCATCAATGCGTATGAACTCAAGAAAGCGCCAAATCGCCAGCCAAGATCGGTCGTGTGTGCGACCTCGCCTCGCAAGCGGGGGCATAATGGGTGCGCCTGCGGGAGCTGTGGGTGACGACGGGGAAAACGAAATGCCGGGGGTAATAATGAATCAGACATGCTTGGTTTTAGCGCTCATAGCGTCGCTCGGCGCCGCCGCTCATGCAGATGAGGTTCCGGCATCCGCCGCGCAGAGCACCCAGCAAGGGCAGGCACGCCAATTTGGGATCTTTTATGGCGGCACAGCCTCGCAGTACGACCTTTGCGCCAAGAAGGGGTTTCTCACCAGGGGCGACCAAAGCGCCGAGGAGATCGCCAAGTCCATGCTCGAGAAAGTCATGCGGGCATCCAACATCGGGCCCGACCTGTCCGCGTATGTGCAGGACGGGTGGGACACGATGAAACGGGAAGTCTCACAACACGAATCTTTCTACACGCAAGAGAAATGTTCCGGGGTGGGCAAGGAATGGACGAAGATGATCGCGGCGATGCGATCGAAGAAGCTCAATTCACTTTAGGTCGATGTCGCCGCTGAATTCAACGTTCACCTTGAGCCCGGCTATTTCCAGCCTCATCTTGGCGGGAAATGACTCCGTGCCGGTGATGTTGCCGGCGGCGAGCGCCTTGGCCACCGCCTGCTCGATCTCGCGCTGCGAATTGATGCCCACGATTTTGAGGAACTTGCGGATGCTCAAGTTCAGCGCTTCCTCGTTCATCGCCTCTCGACACCCATGTCCATGACGATCTTGGTGACGCCGTCGACGCGGCCCGCATCCAGCTCAGCGCTCTTCGTTGTAGCGGGATCATTGATGCGGCCGGCGAGCTTGACGACGCCGTGGTGCACCTCGACGCCAATTGCGCCGGCGGGTACATTTTCATCACGATCGAGCTCGGCGATAACTTCTTGCTGAATTTGCGTGTCATTCTTCATTGGCAGGCCTCCATAGCGGTTTGAGGCCCAGAATGCGGCCTGGGCGCGAACTTGGATAGCGGAAGACGCGACGGATGACGTAGGACAACGGCTCGACTCAGCGCATGTGACATTAATGTGACCGAAACGCCATGCGGCAATTCGCTGGCGTCGACCCGCAAAACGCGGTTATGCTGTTTTCCATAGACGTACTTGCTGCTCCGCCGAGCACCAAGAGATCAACAAGTCCAAGCCATCGAGAACTTGCGCGATGCATGAACGCGGACCCTTGATGACGGTTGTAATCGTAAATTACAACTATGAGAAATTCCTGGCGGCCGCAATCGATAGCGCGCTCGGCCAAACCTATGCTCCGCTGGAAGTGATTGTGGTGGATGACGGCTCGGGCGACGGCTCGCGGGAAATCATCGCAGGCTATGCCCCCAAGATTCGCACGGTCTTCCAGAACAACGCGGGACAGGGGGCGGCTTACAATGCCGGATGGTTGGCCGCGCGCGGCGAGTTCGTGCTGTTTCTCGATTCCGACGACGTGCTCGTGCGGGACGCCGTCAGTAAAATTGTTCTCGCATTCCAAGACAATGACGCGGTGAAAGTGCAGTTCTACCTTGGCCTGACCGATCGCAATCTACAGCCGCTTGGCCTGCTGCTGCCAAGCTACGATTTTTCCGCCATGGCAACGCGCGAGCAAATTGCCAACTACGGCTACTATGTGAGCCCGCCGGCCAGCGGCAATGCGTTTCGAAAGACCTTCCTCGATGACATCATGCCGATCATGGATGAGGAGTTATATCGACGCGCTGCCGACGGGTACACGACGGGATTGGCGGGGGTTGCGGGAAGCGTCGTGTCGATTTCCGAAGTCCTGGGATACTACCGTCTTCATGGCGACAACGGTGGCGGCGAGAGCGGCATAAAATCCCTCAAGCAGTTGCACCACATGTTCATGCGCGACATCAAGCGCGAAGACTCCCAGCACGCGTTCGGAAATCGTTTTGATTTTCATTTTTCGGCGGATCGCTCGCGCTATTGCCCGGGCCACACCAAATTGCGCCTATTGTCCCGCCGCATTCACCCCGACATGCATCCGATCAAGACGGATAAAGTTTTCAGTCTGGTTCTCTGCGGGGTGGCGTCGGCAATCACATTCCCGCATCTCAAACTCGCCAAGCGCCTTGGCGTGGCCATGGGATTCGTCGTGATGGGATTTCTGCCTCGCGCCATACTGCGCGCACATTTCGCTGCGATTGCGTCGCCGCGAAAACGCCATAACGCGGCGGTTGGGGCGGACTGCCAAGGTGCCGACTCATAGTCCATCAGCCTTGCGGGCGGCATGCGCTGTCGCGGTGGGTCAGGCGGGAATCGCCCAAGCAGCCGCGCAGACTTGCCGGTTGCGTTTGAGAACATCCGCCAACTCCTCTTCCTGGAGCGGCCGGTATAGGAAATACCCTTGGACCGCATCGCATGATTGGCTCCCGAGAAACTTCAGCTGCTCAGGGGTTTCCACACCTTCTGCCACCACCTTGAGCCGCAAGCCATGCGCCATGGCAATGATGGCGCGCGTAATTTTCATGTCGCCGGAGTCGGCAGGGATATCCCGGATGAATGACCGGTCGACTTTGAGGATATCGATTGGAAAGCGCTTCAGATAGGCGAGCGATGAATAACCCGTTCCGAAGTCGTCGATGGCGATTTGAACGCCCAATGACTTCAACTTTTCGAGCACGCTCACCGCGCACTCCGCGTTCGACATGACCACGCTTTCGGTGATTTCCAACTCCAGAAGCGACGGATCGAGTCCACTGTCGCGTATGATTCGCGTCAATTTCGCCAGGAGCGTGGCATCCGCAAACTGACGCGCCGACAGGTTGACCGCAACGCTCAGCTTCGGCAATCCGCGACCCTGCCAAGCCTTGTTGCGGGCACACGCAGTTGCGAGCACCCATTCGCCGATCGGTACGATCAGGCCGGTCTCTTCAGCCAGGGGAATAAAATCCAGAGGCGGGACGAGGCCCCGCAGTGGATGCTTCCAGCGCAATAGCGCCTCGACCCCGGTAATCAAGCCGCTGGCGACTTCTACCCTTGGCTGATAGTGAAGAAAGAATTCACCGCGTTCCAAGGCGCGGCGCAGGTCCGACTCCAGTTCCAGCCGCTCCAAGGTGTGGATGTTCATCGAGGGCAGGTAATACTGATAGTTGTTTCGCCCCGTTTCCTTGGCCCGATACATCGCCACATCGGCAGCCTTGAGGAGGGACTGCGAATCGCCGCCATCCGCCGGGAAGGTACTGATGCCGATGCTTACCGTGACGTGACAGTCCTTGTTGCCGAGCCGATAGGGAGCGCTCAATTGTTCGATGAGGCGCTGAGCGCAGTCGGAAACGGCCATCGAATTGTCGTAATTTTCGATTAGAGCGACAAACTCATCTCCCCCCACCCGCGCCAGGCAATCGCCTTCCCGCAACTGGGCGCGCAAGCGATCGGCAACCAGGCACAGAAGGACATCCCCGGCGTCGTGTCCCAGCGAGTCGTTGATGACTTTGAAGCGGTCCAGGTTCATATACAGAATCGCCAGTGTCATCTCTGCCCGGCGGTGATGGTCCAGAGATTGATCCAGGCGCCCGGTCAACATCAATCGATTCGGAAGCGCGGTAAGATCATCATGGAAGGCAATGTGATGGACGCGGTCACCCTCGCGCTTTCTTTGTTGAAGTATGCGCAGCGACAACACGGTTCCCAGAACCAGCAGCGCAGGAGTGGCAGCGAACAATATCGCCTGGAGCAACTGGTAGGCGGCGCGTGATGCCTCGCTCAAGGCCTCGACGAATCGGTTTTCGATGGGGGTGAGCATTTCATTGATCGAGGAGACCGTGGCCAGCGTGGCCAGGATCTCCTGGGCGCGCGGCGATGGAGACTCGATTTCGTGCTGCAATGAGCTTCCGGCCTCGTCGAGTTGGATCATGTAGTGATCGGCCGCCTCCCAGGCCTGGATTGCCCGCTGCATGAAACTGACCCAGGCGAACCGGCGGTAAAGATCAAACATGCCGTCGATGTCATCGATATGATTGCCGCCGCGGATGAACCCTTGACGCACTTTCTGAATATCGGGATGCGTTTTGTTCATCTCGATTCGCGCCGCATGATCTCCCAAGGGAACGGTGATGTTTTCGTGAAATCGCCGCAAATCGTCCGGATCGCGGGCGGCCGCGTACTTTTGCAGGTGGAAGACGGCGTCTTTCTGGGCTTTCGACCAACGACTCTCGGCGCCGACATACGCTCGAACCGACGACAGCACCCCAAAGCTGAAATCGGCCATGACCAGCAAGCACAGCACGATCGAGGCAAACATCCAAATGATCGCAAACGGTGAGCGAGCGCTCAGCGCAATGTCCGAGGACCTCTCCCGGACGACGGATGGCCGATCGACTCTGACTGTCTTCATCTTATATGGCGGCTCGCACGCGGAACGGTTCGGCGACGCCGACGCCGCCCGCAATACTGGTCAACCGGATCTGGCGAACGATGCGTTCCTTGGCGGTCGTCGACAGGCTCAGGAGGGCCTGCAGCACACAGGGAGGGATCTCGAGTTTTGGTGCACGCAATGTATTAACCGCGCTCTCACGGCTCGCACCGCGCGCCACCAAACAGTCGTATTCGATTGATGTCCGCAGCAGTAGTTGGCCGACGCTGCGAACATCCCATTGCCGAAGATCGTCCGGCATGCCGGCAAAATTCGAGGAGCCAAACTGTGCTGCAACAATGGCGGCGACGTCTTCGAGACGAGGAATGGCGGCGAGCAGCTTACCGGCCACTTCGGGATGAGATTCATACAATCGCTTCTCTTCTTCGGTCAGGGCTTGGCAAGCCTCAACCTTGAAGAGCATGTCCTTGGGCAACGCAACACAGCCTATGATGATCACAACCGAGCCTCGCGCAGGAGCCGGGCGCCTTGCTGGAAATCGAGATTTTCAACGGCGTCGCGGAGGCGATCAA
>Ga0209006_10006584_pt1 | contig 10496 bp, 7 predicted proteins | sample JacPin_JW_Ref_O2_FD_188567 | JGI IMG/M metagenome (GOLD analysis project Ga0209006, IMG submission 188567) | Forest soil microbial communities from Algoma, Ontario, Canada - Jack Pine, Ontario site 1_JW_Ref_O2 (SPAdes) (version 2) | ecosystem: Environmental > Terrestrial > Soil > Boreal... | reverse complement strand
CGCGCCCCGCTTTCCTACCTGCGCGGCGGCGGCGCCTCGACGACGCTGAATTGCGGCTATGGCCGCGGCTATTCGGTGCTGGAAACCATCGAGGCGGTGCGCAAGGTTTCCGGGCGCAATTTCGCAATTCAATATGCCGCGCGCCGGCCCGGCGACATCATGACCATGATCGCGGACACCAGTCGTATTCGCTCCGCGCTGGACTGGACGCCGCAATACGACAATCTCGAAACCATTGCAGCCCATGCGCTGGCCTGGGAAGAGAAACTGTCCCGCGAGCGCAATACCGTGCCACAGCAGGCGGAATCGGCCTGAAATCAAGCCCTCATTGGGCTTGAAAAACCCGGCCATAGCGGGCAAGGAGTCATTTCGCTTTAGCCGACGCGCGGGCAATATCTGCCTCACGCGCCGTCGATGGAACGCGGATGGCCGAGTTTCCGAAGAAAATCACCGACGATCCCTATGGCGCGGCGATCCTGGTTCGCCGCCTGATCACCGAACAGGGCGCCGCCTATTGGCGGCGCTATCTGCTCGCCTTCGCGCTGATGGCGGTGTCGGCCGCGACGACAGCCGGATCGGCCTATCTGCTCGGCCAGGTCATCAACCAGGCCTATGTCGACAAGAACGTTCGCGGCATCGCGATCCTGTCGCTGGTCACGATCGTGATCTTCGCGCTCAAGGGAGCCGCGACCTACGGGCACTCGGTGATCCTGTCGCAGATCTCGAACGCGATCCTGGCCAACAACCAGCGGCGGCTGTTCGCCAAGCTGATGACCGAAAGCATCGCGTTCTATTCGGAGCGGCATTCGTCCGAATTCCTCGCGCGGCTGACCTCGGGCGCCAATTCCGTCACCCAGGTGCTCAATCTCCTGATCAACGCGGTCGGGCGCGATCTGCTGTCGCTGATCGCCCTGGTGTTCGTGATGGTGACGCAGGATCCCTTGATGGCGCTGCTCGGCCTGTGCGTGGCGCCGCCGGCGATGCTGGTGCTGCGCAAGCTGGTGAAGCGGATCAAGGGTCTGGCGCACATCCAGTTCACCGGCACCGCCGACATCATGGAAACCATGCAGGAGTCGGTGCAGGGCATCGGCACGGTGAAGGCCTTCACGCTCGAACCGACCATGCGCGAGCGCATCGACGTCAGCATCAGCGCGGTCGAGCGCAACGCCAACAAGATGGCACACGTCTCCAACCGTTCGAGTCCGCTGATGGAGACGCTCGGCGGTTTCGCGATCGCCGGCGCGCTGATGTATGCCGGTTATCGCGTGGTCGCGATGGGCGCGACGCCGGGGCAGTTCTTTGCGTTCCTGACCGCGTTCCTGCTCGCCTATGAGCCGGCCAAGCGGCTGGCGCGGCTCAACATCGAACTCAACAGCAACCTGGTCGGCGCGCGCAAGCTCTTGGAAATCGTCGACAGTCCGGCCACTGAACCGGCCGATGACGACAAGGGCGAACTGAAGCTGACCGACGCGCGGGTCGAATTGCGCGACGTCAATTTCAGCTATCGGCCGAACGAGCCGGTGCTCAACCGCATGAGCTTCACTGCCGAGCCCGGCAAGGTCACCGCGCTGGTCGGTCCCTCCGGCGGCGGCAAATCGACGGTGCTGGCGCTGCTGCTCCGGTTCTATGAGGTGAGCGAGGGCGATATCCTGATCGACGGACAGGCGATCTCGAGCGTGTCGCGAAAGTCGCTGCGCCGGCAGACCGCCTATGTCGGGCAGGACGTCTATCTGTTCCGCGACACCATCGGCGCGAACATCGCCTTCGGCAAGGTGGGCGCGACCAAAGCCGAGATCGAGGCCGCCGCGAAGGCCGCTTGCGCGCACGAATTCATCATGGGTTTTCCGCTCGGCTACGACACCCCGGTCGGCGAGCACGGCGCCCAATTGTCCGGCGGCCAGCGCCAGCGCATCGCGGTCGCGCGCGCGTTGGTCAAGAATGCGCCGATCATCCTGCTCGATGAAGCCACCGCCGCGCTGGATTCGGAATCCGAAAAGGCAGTGCAGGAAGCCATCGAGCATCTCTGCCAGAACCGGACCACGATCGTGATCGCCCACCGCCTGCACACCATCATGCACGCCGACGCCATCCTGGTGGTCGAGGGCGGCGAGATCGTCGAGCGCGGTCGGCATGACGATCTGTTGCGCCGCGGCGGCCGTTACGCCTCCTTCTTCCGCCTGCAGCAGCGCGAATCCGGCGCGCTGACGCTGGCGCCGATCAGCGCAAGCGCGTAAAGCTACCCTCGAATTTTTTCCTCGAACCTCGCCGAGCCCCCTTCATGAGCGCTAATTCCTTCGTCATACCGGCCCTTCCGCAAGCCTCGATCGCCGTCGCCGGCGACAGCAAGTCGTTTCCGGTTCGCCGCATCTGGTGCGTCGGGCGCAACTATCTCGAGCACATCCGCGAGATGGGCAATGACGAGCGCGCGCCGCCGTTCTTCTTCTCCAAACAGCCCGACATGATCGATCCCGACGGCTCGACGCTGCCCTACCCGCCGCTGACCAAGGATTTGCACCACGAGGTCGAACTGGTGGTGGCGATGAAGAGCGGCGGCCTCAACATTCCCGCCGACAAGGCGCTCGACCACGTCTATGGCTATGGCGTCGGCATCGACCTCACCCGCCGCGACCTGCAGCAGGCCTCGCGCAAGAAGGAACGGCCCTGGGAGATCGGCAAGTCGTTCGACCATTCCGCGCCCTGCTCGGCGCTGCAGCCGGCCTCGAAGATCGGCCATCCCGCAAAGGGCAAGATCTGGCTTTCGGTCAACGGCACCGAGCGCCAGAAGGGCGATCTCACCGAACTGATCTGGAGCGTGCCCGAAATCATCTGGCAACTCTCCCAGCAGGTCGCGATCGGCGCCGGTGACATCATCATGACGGGAACGCCGGCCGGCGTCGCCGCGCTGTCAGCTGGCGACAAGATCGAGTGCGGGGTGGACGGCGTCGGTACCTTGAAGGTTACAATCGGCAAGCCGGAGGCTTGAGCGACCGTGCGCGGCTGCGGTTCACAACCGCGGTCGGCGCCGCGGTGTTTGGATACCCCTTTCGGAATCTGCAAACATCTGAACGATTCAAGCCGTCAGTCGCGCTTTTCGCGCCTAAATTCGACACAACCCCACATTAGGTTCGGGTAAATTCGCACTCCGTTAACCATGCGCACATTAAATGGGTAGTCATACCCTCGCGCCGGAGCCGCCGATGACCCCCGACTGGAACGCCATCCGCCTCGATTTGATCCAGGTCGATGAACCGACGCGGGCGATCTTGCGCGAGATGCGGCCGTTCTTCGCCAAAGTCCTGCCGGGCATCCTGGCACGGTTCTATGACAAGGTCCGGCAGCATGATCCCGGCAGCGCCGTTCTCAGGGAAGGCACGGTGCAGGAAGCGATCCGCATGCAGCTGCAGCACTGGGACCTGATCGCTTCGGGTAACTTCGGCGCCGATTATCTGAACTCCGCGACGCGGTTTTGCGAATTCAACACCCGCGCCGGCGTGGCGCCGCAATGGTATGTCGGATGCCGGCAGATGTTCATCGCCGACCAGTTGATGAAGGCGGTCGAGAACGAAATCGAAATGCCGCGGTTCGGACGCGCCGCGCGGGAAGCTCGCGACAGGAAGGCGCTGATGCAGAACGCCATCGCCAAGGTGGCGATGCTGGATACCGAAAACATCGTCGCGATCTATTTCGGTTCCAACCGCGCGCTGCGCAAGAACGCCATCACCGAGGCCAGCGACCGTTTTCGCGCGATCATCACCACGCTGTCGACCGCATCCAGCGAACTGGAAGGTACCGCGCGCGCGCTGAGCGACAATGCCGGCAACACCACGCGGCTTGCCACCGTTGTCGCCAACGCCTCGGAGGACGCCTCCAACAACGTGCAATCGGTGGCGTCGGCGACCGAGGAACTTGCCAGTTCGGTGCGCGAGATTTCCTCGCAGGTGCAGGAATCCAACCGGATCGCCACCAGCGCGGTGAAGCAGGCCGACGAAACCGACTCGCGCATCAATGCGCTGTCGCAGGCGGCCAACCGCATCGGCGACGTGATCAAGCTGATCACTTCAGTTGCCGAGCAGACCAATCTGCTCGCGCTCAACGCCACCATCGAGGCGGCGCGCGCCGGCGAGGCCGGCCGCGGTTTTGCCGTCGTCGCCCAGGAGGTCAAGGCGCTGGCGGCCCAGACCGCCAAGGCCACCGACGAAATCGGCATCCAGATCGCGGGCATGCAGACCGCCACGCAAGAGGCAGTCGGCTCGATCAAGATGATTTCCTCGACCATCGGCAAGATTTCCGAGATCACCAGCGCAATATCGGCGGCGATCGAGGAACAGGGCGCCGCCACCCAGGAAATCTCCGGCAATATCCAGCGCACCGCCGACGGCACCGCGCAGGTCGCCGGCACCATCGCCGAAGTCAGCAAGGGCGCCAACCAGACCGGCGCGGCCTCGAGCCAGTTGTTGTCATCGGCAAAACAATTGTCCGATTCCACCACCAGCCTGCAGGCCGAGATCGACGGCTTCCTGAAATCGATCGCGGCGGCGGCGTAAATCAATCTCGTCATTCCGGACGGCGCGCCAAGCGCGCCGATCCGGAAGTTCGAGATTGTCTTGCGGTCTGTGCTTCTCATCTCGAACTTCCGGGTTCGATGCTTTCGCATCGCCCCGGAACGACATGAAAATTGAAGCAACCTCTTGGGAGACTTCAGCCGCGGGCCATCGCCTGCAGGCCCTTGAAGGTCAGGCGCTTGGGATCCTTGACGCCGGCGAGATAAAGCCTGCGGATGAAGGCTGTGACCGCCTCGCGGTCGCAATCGGTCAATGCGACCACGGCCTCGACGGCAATTTTCTGGGCGTCCATGGGCTTCCTCGTGTCAGCCTGATCCGGCAACCCAGCGTCTCACCAGCCGATTAATGGAACGTTAACCTTCTCCCCACGATGGCGGATTCGGAGCGACCCGCGTATACGCAAAACAACGCATAGCCGCGTTCAAGACGCCGGTTTGGCCAATGTCGGACTGCCGGAACGCAAGCGGACAACCCGCGCTATCGCAAATCGAAAGCCGCCGGCTCGGGCGCGCCAAGCGCCACCGGGCCGAACTCCGCGATCATGAGAAGCGCGATCAAAGCGAACACGACGGCGGCCCAAAAACCGGGCGAAGGTATCCGCATCATCATCCCCCCGTGCAGGATTTTCACCGTCGGCGACCGAGCACCGCGTCAGCCAGTCCGCAGCTTGCTGACGCGGATCAACTTGCAGACGCACACCGAAGAGTTGCGAGTAAATTCAATCTCTTACGGGAGCGCTCCCAACGTGCCCATAGACGTGCCCATCGAAATTCGGCCGGGGGTGTGGAAACTGAATGATTCGAGGCGCATATTCGAGGCATGAGCACGAACAGATACGAAATCTTAGATGCGGGTGATGGCACCTTTACGGTTGGAATTTCTGACGGGGTTGGCAGTGACCTTGATCAGACAGAGTTCGCCACAAGAAAGGAAGCTGAGAATTGGGTTAGGGAACAGCGCCGAAAGCTCGGCACTGACGGGCCTTGGCAGGCAATCGATGACTAGCCAAGGTCGCCATGCTTTTGCCTAACACTGGGCGATAATTGCCCTGTGCTTGCTGTAAACTGGCGTTTTAGCCAGGAACGGTAAACTCAATTGACCGGTTTGAGGAGCTAGACGGTTCGATGTCGAACCCGGTCCGCCATCAGTTCAAGTTTAGGATGGATCGAGGGTCGGAGATTCCGACGGGCGTCTGGCTAACGTAGGCAAGCACTTTCTCTTTCTTTCATCGCTCAACGGCCTGCCGCACCGGCGAGACCGCGCCGCGCGATTCCTCCATGGGCGGGACACCGTCATCAGTCAACAGCCATGCAGCGTGCGCGGCTTGGGCGACGTCGTGTTGGGCCTGTGTCGATGGAAGGCCGCCAAGCACCAACAGATGCGCGCCAACTTCCCGCGCGCCAGCAACCGCGCGATCGGCGAACGCGTCGAGATCCTCGACCGGCCACTCCCGAATCCATTCATGCTCGCCAGCAATAGCAAACAGCGGTTCACCAGGTGGCAACGCTCCGAAGATCACGACAGCCTGAAATACGCTGGCCACCGTGCCAGCCGGCCGATCGGCGTTTAGCCGGCGCGACAATGCTTCGAGTCGGCGTTCGAGCTGTTCGTTGATGCTCACTTGAATTTCTCCTCCATGGCGCGGACTTGGCCAACCGTCAGCGCCTTCAGCCGATGCATCTCGCGCGCCATCGTATTCTCCCTCCTGCCCTAACAACTGCCCAACGATTTGAGCCGGATTGTCACGGGACAACAGCAAACATAGAAAGACGGATGAGGCAAGAAATCCCCGCGAAATGGGCGCTTCTCTAAACATGGAAGGACAAAAAAATATAAGCGGCAGGGATGGTCGCGGATCAACTTTCCGCGACGTCGACGACGGCTTCGGCAAAGGCCTGCGGAGCTTCCTGAGGCAGATTGTGCCCGATGCCGCCCTTGATGGTCCGATGCGAATATTTGCCCGAAAATTTCTTGGCATAGGCGCCGGGCTCCGGATGCGGCGCGCCATTCGCATCGCCTTCCATGGTAATGGTGGGCACGGTGATATCAGGACTTTCCGCGAGCCGCTTTTCCAGATCGTCATATTTCCGCTCGCCGTCAGCCAGACCCTGCCGCCAGCGATAATTGTGGATCACGATCGCCACCTGGTCGGGGTTGTCGAAGGCCTTTGCGCTACGATCGAATGTCGCGTCGTCGAAGTCCCATTTCGGCGAAGCCAGCCGCCAAATCAGCTTGGCAAAGTCATGGCGGTATTTGTCGTAGCCTTCCCGGCCGCGTTCGGTGGCGAAATAAAACTGGTACCACCATTCGAACTCGGCCTTTGGCGGCAGCGGTATCTTGCCGGATTCCTGGCTGCCGATCAGGTAACCGCTCACGGACACCAGCGCCTTGCAGCGCTCCGGCCAGAGCGCCGCAATGATATCGGCGGTCCGCGCACCCCAGTCAAACCCGGCAAGCGTCGCCTTCTTGATTCCAAGCGCATCCATCAGCGCAATGATATCGAGGGCGACCACCGATGGCTGGCCGTTGCGGAACGTTTCGCTTGAAAGAAACCGCGTCGTGCCGTAGCCGCGTAGATAAGGGATGATGACCCGGTGGCCGGCGGAAGCCAGCAGCGGCGCGACATCGACAAAGCTGTAAATATCGTAGGGCCAGCCGTGCAGAAGAATGACGACAGGACCGTCGGCGGGGCCAGCTTCGGCATATCCGACATTGAGAAGGCCGGCATCGATCTGCTTCAACGGAGCAAACGAGGTGTGCGTTCCCGGCTTGATTTTCGACATATCGGCCGATTTTGTCCTGCTCGGTTGGGCAGCGGCAGAACCACTCAAGGCGAACTGGGCGGCAGCAATGGTCATGGCCGCGGTGCCAAAAAAGCGACGGCGACCGCGGTCGATTTCTTCGGATGTCTTGATCCTGTTCATTGCTGAATCTCCATGGTTCGATCGCCGGGCGGCAGGTGCCGCTTGGTTGATCTGGACCTTAGGGTGGCGCTCTCCTAAAGTCCTTGTTTCAGGAACTTAAATGTTCTGAACCCTCTGAACCCCCGGCCCAGGGTTGGAACCGATGAGCGGCGACCTCGTCAGCTTCGGTCGCTTTCGCCTCGATCTCGCGCAGCGCAAGCTATGGCGCGATCAAGCCCCGATGCGTCTCACCAGCCGGGCGCTCGACATCCTGTGCGTCCTGGTGTCGGCGAAAGGCCAGGTCGTCACCAAGGACGAACTGATGGCACAGGTGTGGTCCGGACTGGTGGTCGAGGAAAGCAATATCCACGTCCATGTCTCCGCGCTCAGGAAAGCGCTGGAAGAAGGTGAGAGCGGGCAAACCTACATCGTCACCGTCACCGGCCGCGGTTATCGATTTGTCGGTCCGGAGTCATCGACCTCGGTCCGTACCGCCGATATCCGGCAGGAACTGTTGCTCCCCGAGCGGCCTTCGATCGCCGTGCTTCCCTTCACCAATCTGAGCGGCGCCCCGGAGCAGGAGTATTTTGCCGACGGTATCGTCGAAGACATCATCACCGCGCTTTCGCACATGCGCTGGCTGTTCGTGATCGCGCGCAATTCGAGCTTCACCTACAAGGGCCGGGCCGTGGACGTGAAGCAGGTCGGCCGCGAACTCGGCGTCCGATACCTGCTGGAAGGCAGCGTACGCAAGGCAGCAGACCGCGTGCGGATCACCGGACAGCTGATCGACGCCGCCACCGGAGCGCATCTTTGGGCGGACCGCTTCGATGGCGGACTTGAAGATATTTTCGAGCTTCAGGACGAGATCACGGCGAGCGTCGTCAGCGCGCTGGCGCCGAAACTGGAACAGGCAGAGATCGAGCGCGCCGAGCGCAAGCCGACCGAGAGCCTGGATTCCTACGACTATCTGCTGCGCGGCATGGCGAGCGTCTACAAGTGGACCAGCAAGGATATCAGCGAAGCATTGAAGCTGTTTTATCAGGCGATCGAACGCGATCCAGGTTTCAGCACACCGCATGGCATGGCAGCGTGGTGCTATCTTTGGCGCAATGCGAATGGCTGGACCACCGACCGCGAGCAGGCCACAACTGAGACCGTGCGGCTAGCGAGGCGGGTGGCCGAATTGGGCAAGGACGACGCGGTGTCACTGGCCTTCGGCGGGCTTGCGCTGGCCTATGTGGCAGGGGAACTGGAAGACGGCGAGGCGCTGATCAATCGGGCGCTGGTGCTCAACCCGAATCTGATGGCCGCGTGGTACGCCAGCGGCTGGGTCAAATCCTTTCTCGGCGAGACCGACCTTGCCATCGAGCATGTGGCACGGGCGATGCGGCTGAGCCCGCTGGATCCGCTGATGTTCCTGATGCAGGGCGTGACTGCGTTGGCGCACTTCGTTGCGGGCCGCTATGATGAGGCGACGGAATGGGCGACAAAGGCGGCCCGGGAACAGCCGACTTTTTCCGGCGCAATCAGAAATCTGGCCGCCAGCAGCGCACTGTCGGGACGCCCGGACCAGGCGAAAAAAGCCCTCGCCCGGGTCCGTCGTCTCGATCCGGCATTGCGCCTGTCCAACCTCAAGGATCGGGTCGGGCCGTATCGACCTGAGGATTTTGCCAGGTTCGCCCAAGGCATGCGCTTGGCAGGGCTGCCGGAGTGACGACCGTGCGCGTCACGCCCGCATGCGCCGGCGACGTCGGTCACGAATACCGCATCACCCCGTCGGCGACCTTGCCGAAACGCAAGCTGACGATGTCGAGCGCGTAATTCTGGTACAGCCGCCACGGCCGCTTCGAGCCTTGTTTCGGCATTTTCGCGACCGAACGCTGCACATAACCGGAGGAAAAATCCAGTGACGGCAATTCCGTGATGGAGGGATCGACATTGTGCGGAACGCACTGTTTGTAGCCATGTCGATCCATGTAGTTGATCAGGCGGCAGACATATTCACAGGTGAGGTCGCATTTCAGCGTCCACGACGCGTTGGTATAGCCGAACGATGACGCCAGATTGGGTACGTCCGAATACATCATGCCCTTGTAGTTCAGCGTGCGGGCGAAATCGACCGCGCGGCCGTCGACGCTGACCTCCGCGCCGCCAAGCACCTGCAGCACGAGGCCGGTCGCGGTGACGATGATATCGGCCTCAAGCTCGCTGCCGTCCTTCAGCCGGACGCCATTTTTGGTGAAGCTGTCGATTTGGTTGGTCACGACCGATGCGCTGCCCTGCTTGATCGCGTTGAACAGGTCGCCGTCGGGCACCAGGCACAGCCGCTGGTCCCACGGATTGTAACGCGGCGTAAAATGCGTGGCGATGTCGTAGTCGGGCCCGAGCGCCATCCGCACGCCGCCGAGGATCAATTGCTTGACCTTTGCCGGCTGGCGCCTCGAAAGCTGGAAGAAATACATCCCCCACAACACGTTGCGCCAGCGGATCAGGTGATAAGCCAGTTTCGCCGGCAGCTTCGCGCGCAACTTGTTGGCGACCGGGTCCTGCGCCGGGCGCGACACCACATAAGTCGGCGAGCGCTGCAGCATGGTGACGTGCGCGGCATGCCTGGCGAGTTCCGGCACCAGCGTCACGGCGGTCGCGCCGGAGCCGATCACCACCACGCGCTTGCCCGCATAGTCGAGGTCTTCGGGCCACTTTTGCGGATGTACGATGCGGCCTTCGAAATCCGCCGCGCCGGCGAATTCCGGGGTGTAGCCTGCCTCGTATCGGTAATAGCCGGAGCACATGAACAGGAAATTGCAGGTGAAGCGCACGATCTCGATCGCGCCCTCGCCCACGTTGCGCTCGGCCTCCACCGTCCAGCGCGCATCCGGCGTCGACCAAGATGCGCGCTTGACCCGATGGTTGAAGCGGATTTTCTTGTCGATGCCGTTATCCGCGGCGGTCTCGCGGACATAATTCAGGATTCGCGGCCCGTCGGCGATCGCCTTCGGCTCGGTCCACGGCTTGAACGAATAGCCCA